>Ga0187784_10005232_pt1 | contig 10500 bp, 5 predicted proteins | sample 1015_SJ02_MP15_2_FD_132964 | JGI IMG/M metagenome (GOLD analysis project Ga0187784, IMG submission 132964) | Tropical peat soil microbial communities from peatlands in Department of Meta, Colombia - 1015_SJ02_MP15_20_MG | ecosystem: Environmental > Terrestrial > Soil > Wetlands > Peat | place... | reverse complement strand
TATTGTAATGGATTCCCGCTTTCTCGGGAATGACGTGGTTGGCTGCGGGGCTTCCGCATCAGGGTGCGCTAACCTGCCACGGTCGTGAGGCTGTGGATTCCCGCTGGCGCGGGAATGACGTGCTGGCGCGATCACAACGACAACCTGGATTCCCGCTTGCGCGGGAATGACGGGGGTGGTCGAAATGACGCGGCTGGCTGTGGGGTTCCATGTCACAGCGCGTGGCATTGCGACGTTCGCGAGGCTGTGGATTCCCGCTTGCGCGGGAATGACGTGGCAGGCGGGAATGGCGTGATCCAGCAATCTCCCCGAGAAATGAAACTCCAATCGGATGGCCTCGGAGGAGACTTACCCGAAGGGTCAGCCTAATTCCGCATGGCGATGTGGCCACCGACTTCTTTCGGGGGTTAACGTAAATTGTGTGCCGGCTGCCTTTCCGAAGTTCCCGGCATTCATTCTCCTCCAGATGCCTGACCAGTTCCCGCCGCTTCACAGAGCCGCCACGGCGACAGGCTCCTTTAGGACATCCTCACCCTGTATGTCTGTCTCTGCCAGTTCGCGGTTCGCCTCTAAGACAAGCCGGATGGCTTCCTGAAGATTCTCACGTGCCTCTTCCAGTGTGTTGCCTTGGGTATTGGCCCCCCGAAGCTCTTCAACCCAGGCGATATAACCTTCCGGCACTTTCTTGAAAACGGCCGTCAGGTCCATCTTCTCTCCTCGCAATCTACTGCCAATCGTAACATGCTCTTCCTGCTGGGACAATCCGGGACCTGTCATACGGTGGACTCGATAGCCCTGGGGCCTTTCAGATCGTGCGGAAGACTGCGCTGTTAGAAACATAGTGGGATCGGAGTCGAGACTGTGGGGCGTTTACGAAACTGATCCCTCACCTGGACCGCGGCGGCTGGTGAATGCGCCGTCGCGGCCCACCCTCTCCCCAAGGGAGAGGGCTGTGGGTACTAGGCTACGCACCCAGCCGTACCCGTCCAGGTAATTCAAAATCTAAAATTCAAAATCCAAAATAGCCCCAAGCTCCCAGCCCCGCCTGTTCAGGTAATCCGAAATTCAAAAATCAAAATCGGAGATAGGCACTAGGTTGGCAGATGTTGGTGGAGATGCAAACTAATCCAAAATCTGAATTTAAAAATCTAATATGGCTACACCCCCACCCGTCCAGCTAATCCGAAATTTAAAATTCAAAATCTGAGATAGCTACAAGGTTGGCAGAAGTTGGTGGAGATGCGAGCTAATCCAAAATCCAAAACCCAAAATGTGAAATAGCCCCCAGCCCCGCCCCACGGCTAATTCAATCTAAAATTCAAAATCTAAAATAGCTCAAAGCCTCCCGCTTCCCATCTAATCCAAAATCTAAAATCCAAAATAGTCCCCAGCCCCAAGCTCCCCATCTAATCCAAAATCTAAGATCCAAAATCTAAAATAACCGAAGCCCCTAGTCCCCAGCCCCAAGCCCCCAGCCCCCAGCCCCTAGTCCCCATCCCGGATGGCGTTGATGCCCACGGGCATCTCCACTTCATACGGCGCCGGCGGCGGGGCCACGACGGGCAGGGCGTCGAGTTCGGCGCGGAGTTTGGCTTCGAATTCTTTCAGCTTGGCGTCGATCTCGGCCTGCTTCTGCTTGCGGCGGATCATATCTTCGCGATAGCGCTTGAGGAAGTAGCTGATGGTTTCGACGCGAATCTTGATCGATCCGGTGGGCTTGTTTTCGTCGATGTCCTTGAAGGAGAAGTAAGGCGTGCCGGATTTGGTTACGGTTTCCTCGACCGCGGTGTAGATGGGAGCATCGTGGCCGCACTTGAAGCTGGAAAGCTCGAGGGCCACCAAGTTGGGATGACGCGCGGTGAACTTGGCGGCCCAAATCTTTTGCGACGTGTTTTCGCTGTAACTGTTTTTCCACGCGTCGCTAATGTCCATGGGATGCTTGATAATTCCTGCTTTCATGTCTTCCTCGAAGAGTGGGAAGATGATGTCATCGTCAATAGGGAGCGATTGCAGAGTCAGAACGGGATAGCCGATTTTCTGGAACTCCTCGAGGATTTCATGGTTGATGCCGGGGTCGTTGTGGTAGGGGCGGCCCAGCAAGACAATGCCGATGCGGTCCTCAGCCTCCAAGCGTTTGAGGACTTCCCTGCCCTGAGCGCGCAGCAGCTTGTTCATGAAATCCTCCTGCGCCTTTAAGCCCGCCTGAACCGCGCGCCGGTTCTCTTCCCAGGACAGTCCGAAGATGCCGGCAAACTCATCGTAAAGCTGCTTGGTCAAAAGCGCGGGGTTGCCTGGATTGACGAAGGTATCAAGGAAAAGGATGTGGTTTTCTTTGAAGATATCCCCTTCTTTGGTAAACGCCGCTTTGACAGATTCCGGCGTGGTTGCCACGGTGGGGCAGGAGCGGTGCGCCTGAGCGAATGGGAGGTCGCTGGGCAGGTCGTCAATCATTGGACAAAAGATAATGTCCAGCGGCCTTTTCCTGTGATGGATATAGAGTAGGTTATGGACGTGCGGGATTGCAACTTTGGAGGGAAAACACGGGTCAATGGCGCCCCGCTTCGCCCCTTCCTTGTACAGGCTTTCATTGGTGTAATCGGAGTAAACAAGGTTTTCCGCGGCAACCCCCAGCGCCTCGAAGTACGCGCTGAAGATCGGGTTCACGGAGTACATGTTGAGAATGCGAGGAATACCGATGCGAAGGTCCTTGCGCTTCTTCATCAGCTCGAGGCGCTTCTTCTGCCGGGGAGTGATGGTGATCTTGGGCAGTAGATCAGCAACTGACGCCGGCGCATAGGACTTGAAGGCAGCTTTGGCGCCGACTTCCGCCAGGTTGGGGTTGCCCTTCTTTGCGGCGTCGAGACCTTTCTTGATCTCGCGCATGTCATTCACGTCTTCGACCAAGCCCTTCTCGCAGCTATTCCCCACGATCAGGCGCTTGACTCCCGGCAGGATGGGAATCTTCGACTTTTTCCAGGACTCATCCGAGCCGGCGATTTGAACGTCGATGAACGTTCGCATGCACTTGTTCTTACAGAAGTAGCAACGCGTGTTCTCGTTGCGATGCGTGACGTAAGCGATTTTTTCCACTGCCTCGAAGCCGATAAAGGTCGTCCGGTGTCCATGTTGATAGAGCCTTCGCGCCTCGATGGCTGCCCCGATGGCCCCAGCCTCTCCGCAATGTTCGTGGACAATGACCTTGGGCTTTTGTCCCTTGTCCTTGAAGCGCGATTCGATGAAATCCACTTGGGCTTTGACGGCGGCCAAGTTGTGCTGCGTACCACCTTGCAAGATGAAGGTGTTGCCCAGCGAAGCCAAGTTGGGGATCTGGGAAACGTAAAGCCAGATATTTTTGGGCAGCACGTTGGCTAAGCCGGCCATGATCTCTTCCGGCTTCCATCCTTGGCGTTGGAAGTCCACGATGTCCGATTGCATAAAGACCGCGCAACCATATCCGAACATCGGCATAGCTTTGGCGCTGAAGGCCAGGTCGGCGTATTGCACCACCTCGTGACCGAAGCCGACGCAGGTGGACTGGAGAAAGTAGCCATTACCGGCCGAACATTGGGTGTTCAGCTTGAAGTCTTTAACGCGCCCATCCTGCAAGATGATGAGCTTGATGTCCTGCCCCCCCACGTCGCAGATCACATCGGCATCCGGGTAGAAGTGCAAAGCCGCCTGTGTGTGCGCCACGGTTTCCACCAGAGCAACGTCGGCGTTCAATACGTCCTTGAGGATGTCCTTGGCGTATCCCGTGCTGCCCACGCCCAGCAATTCGAGTGTGGCCCCTTGCGATTCGACCTGCTTGCGCAAATTGGTGAACATCTCCATGGTGTCTTCCAGCGGATTGCCTTTGGAGAGTTGGTAGCACTTCACCATCACCTCGCCGTCTTCGCTGACCAGAACGGCTTTGGTGGAGGTCGAGCCGCCATCGATGCCCATGAAGGCGCGGACGTGCTCACCGGGCTGGAAGCGGCGAGGAGCGAACTTCTTGGGCTTGTACCGGTCTTTGAAGGAAGCCAGCTCATCTTCAGTCTTGTAGAGGCCGGAGCCGCCTTTGGTCTTTTTTTCTTCCGTCCGCCCAACATTGATGTACCACTCGAGCTTCTCATATCCAGTGTAAACGCCGAGGTGAGGGTCTTCGTCCAAGGCGAAGCGGACGCAGCCGAGGGCGGCAAAGTACTGGGCATTCTTCGGAACCTGGATCAGGTCCTTGGGGTCCTTGTCCTGCGGTAGAGGGAAGTTGCGTTCTTCCCAAACCTTGGGGATATTGAACTTCCAGCAGTCCTGCATTCCCGCAATGTAGGTGTTCGGCCCACCGAGCAACAGGACCACCGGGCGCAGCGTATTGCCGCGGGTGAGCACGGCAAGGTTCTGCTGGATGATGGCCTCGAAAAGGGAGGCCATTAACTCGTTGGGCGGCACGCCGCTTTTTTGCAGCCCATTGATGTCCGTTTCCGCAAAAACTCCGCATTTCCCCGCCACAGGATGCAGTTTCAGGCCAAGGTAGCCCATGTGACAAAGCTCCTCGGCAGGGATTCTCAGCTTGGCATTGATCTTGTCGATGACCGCGCCCGTGCCCCCCGCGCACTTGTCGTTCATGGAGGGGATTTTTTTCTTGCGGCCAGTCTCCGGGTCCTCCTTGAAAATGATGATCTTGGCGTCCTGCCCACCCAGCTCGATCACCGAGCCGCATTCGGGATAGAGATGCTCGACGGCCAGGGAAACCGCATTCACTTCCTGCACGAACTTCGCGCCGATGTGCTGGCCCACGGGGCCGCCGCCGCTCCCCGTGATGAACATTCGGCTTTCACCAGCCTTGATTCCGGCCTCGGCTTCCATCCGCTTCAGAAACTCCAGACACTTCTCGGGTTGTTTGGTGTCGTGGCGCTGGTAGTCGCTCCAGATGATCTGGTCGGCGGAAGTATCCACTACCACGGATTTGACCGTGGTCGAGCCCACGTCCAGACCGACAATCAAGTTCTTGGGATTAACCTGATCCATTTCGCACCTGTCCGATTACGAATTCGAGAGCACAGAGGACACAGAAAAAGAACACCTTGGCCCTTCTCTGTGAACTCCGTGATCTCCGTGGTAGATATTTCTTCGGAAGAGCCGCGGACCCCAAAGTCGGGGGTCCGCGCTACCCATGCCCTTGTTTTTTTGACATCTCCGCGAAAGCAGCGTCGGCTCGGCGTTTCAGTTCTTCCGGTGAAACATCCTCGACGTGGGAAAAAAGGGCCCATGAGTGGCCAAAGGGGTCAACCATCTGGCCGTAGCGAGCACCCCAAAACTGGTTTGCCAGGGGTAAAGTCACCTTGGCCCCGGCGGCAATGGCGCGATCAAATAGCTCATCCACGTTTTCCACGCAGATGTTCAGCACCACAGGGCTCCCACCGAGCGTTTGCGGGGCGGGAGTGCCCATACCGGGGGATTCGTCGGCGAGTTGGAAGCGCGAATCGCCCAACTTCATCGTGGCGTGCATGACTTTGCCGTTGGGCATCGTCTGAACGAACGCTAGTTGAGCGCCAAACGCCTGCTGGTAAAACTCGATGGCTTTGGCAGCTTCCCGCACCGACAGGTGTGGAGTGATTGTGTTCACGCCCTCCGGGACCGCCTTCACTTTTCCTGCCATTTCCCAGCCTCCCCTTTTGAGCTGTAGGGGCGAGCGGGGCTCGCCCGCGGGCCGAACGCCGTTCGGCCCTACTTCATCCGCTCCGCGGGCCGAGAAAAAGGGCCGCAGACGAGTCCCGAGGTCTGCGCTGCCACCAGTCAGTGGACAGCCACGCTCGCATGCCGCTCGGCCTTCAAGCGCTCGGCGGCGTGGAGGGCGAAGTTGGCCGCCACGCCCACGACCCCTTTCTTATGCCCATACTTGTACATGGGCTGTTGCATTTCGGGATGCTCGGCCACGAAAGCCCTCACTTCCTCGATGGTCACGCCGGCCTCGTCCAGCACCCTCTTCATTTCATTCTTGGCTCGGACCTTCGCTTCCCCCAGCGCCATCTGGACGCGGCTGTGCGCATTCACGTCCCCTTCTCCGGAGGTTTCAATGGGGATGAAGATCATATCCTTGTAGGTCGAGACGACCGCTGATTGCGCTCCGTCCGACTGCGTCGAGGGCATGCAGCCAAAAGGCTTCAGGCTAAGCACCATATGGCAGAGGTCTTTGTTCGAGTAATAAATGTTCTTGGCGACTTCCAAGTGCCCTTCGCCTCCGCCGGCGCGGGAGTTATAGAACGGGTGGCCCAGGCGTTGAAGTTCGTATTGATCGGTCAGGTGATGCGCCAGGCCCCCCAAGGCGTCGATCAGCCGGTGGTACTCGCGCTTGAATATGACTTCAGCCACCGAGAGCTTGGCGAGTTTCTGCTGGGTGGTCAGATGACTACCAAAAACTTTCGCCAGGTTCCACTTTGAAACCCCCTGCTGAATTAAGTCCAACCCGCGCTCGTCCTTAATCTGCTGTTTGGCCTGGTGAATCATATACATGATCCAGGTCCCGACAGGTTCGACAAGAACCTGCGCTCCTTCCTTTTCCAGGAACTTGAACATGTTGAAGTTTCCGTCGCCTTCAGTTGTCTGGGCCCAGAATTCTCCGGTGATTTTCACCAGGGGTTTTACTCGGGTGCGGTCCACCGGGATGGCATTGAAGCCGTCCCGCACCTTATTCAGTGCGGCAGTGTAGTCGTCGCCATAAAGCTGGTTCAGGAACTTGCCCACGTACTCCGCCGTTCCTGCGAACCCTGTCTTGCCCAGCATTGAGGCGAGTTTGCCCTCGAGCGTCCACGGCTGCTTCTTGCGCATGACATCGTGAAGCAATTCCATGCACTCCCCGAGGACGCGGTCGGTCTCGCCTGGGTTCACTTCATAGGGGCGGATCTGATAGGCAACGTCATTGATGATGTCGCCGATATTCATGGCATTCAGGATCCCGAGGAAGAAATCGAGATTCATTTCCAGCCCCGCCTCGGCTTCCGCTTGGTTCAGGCCTCCGCTCTGCTGAAAAAGGAGCACTCGGAACCCATCGAAACCGGAATTCCGCAGGGCCAAGCGGTACTCGGCCTCGTACATCCCGAAGCGGCATGGCCCGCAGGCGCCCGCCGTCATGAAGACGTAGCGGTCGATGATTTCCTGCTTGCTCATGCCTTTCTCTTCCAGGTTCTGGACGAATTGAACAAGGTTCCCGACGGTGAAGTAAGTGGGGTTGCATTGGCCGTTATTGCCGTACTCCTTACCAAGCTGGAACGCCTTTTTGTTGGGCACTGGCAACGCCTCGCATTTGTACCCCAAGCCCTCCAAAGCCCCGTGAATAAGCGTCTCGTGCTTCCAGGTGAGACCGCCGAAAAGTATCGTGGTCCGGTCACGTTGGGATTTCGTGAAAGGGTTCTCGATGGGTTTATGGAAGTGCTGGGATGGGCGCTTCTCGAGGCCTGCTTCCTTTTCCAGCCGTCGGCGCTCGTCCTCCAGGCGCTGGCGGATCAACACCTCTTTCGGGGAAATCTGAATCAGCTCCCCACCGATGGTCGGGATCTCATTGAAAGGACTAGCGCTCATTCATCACCTCGTTCGCAGAATTCCAGGCAGCGGATGGGTAGCTCCATGCATCGCCTCCTGGTCTGGCAGCCCGTCCCGGCAATCAGGTACGGATTCACCACGGGCATCGACCGATACGGAATAGATTTCAGGGCAGCCCTGTTTTGCGCAGGCGCACGCCTCCGCCTGACGCGGGTCATTTTTCCCCGTCGTGCCCCCAAAGTAAACTGCCTTGCATTGAATGGTTGTTCTTTCGGCCTAAATTGGACGCTAGCGGACCCGATTGGCAGAGCGGAGAGGCGGGAAAGTACTAACTTTGACTTCCAATCGCAGAAGATGGCTCGCCGTTCGAATAGGCAAAGCGATCAGTCACCGGTAACGCAGGTGGCGAGCTTGCGCAGCTTTTCGTGCCGGCGGAGGAGAAGTTCGTCGGGGGAGAGCTTCGCGAGATCTTGGAGGCAGGACCTCAATACCGGGCGCAAAAGGTCCGCGGCCAGTTGGTGACTGTTGTGCGCACCGCCGGGAGGCTCGGGCACTAGGCGGTCGACAATTCCCAAGTGAAGCATATCTTCTGCGGTCAGCCGGAGGACACGCGCTGCCTCCTGTTTATGGTCCCAGTCCCGCCACAGGATGGAGGAACAGCTTTCCGGAGCGATCACGGAATAGATGGCGTTCTCGAGCATAAGGACTTCGTCACCGACGGCTATGGCCAGCGCCCCTCCGCTGCCACCCTCACCGTGAATGACGACCACGATGGGAACGCACTGCTTGGGTATCTCCTTCAAGTTGTTGGCAATGGCTTCGGCCTGCCCGCGTTCTTCGGCGCCGATTCCGGGATAGGCGCCGGGAGTGTCCACGAAGGTGACAATGGGCAAGCCGAACTTGGCCGCAATTCGCATCAGGCGCAACGCCTTGCGGTAGCCTTCGGGGTTGGTCATGCCGAAGTTGCGCAGCAGTTTTTGCTTGGTGTCGCGGCCTTTTTGATGGCCGATGACCATAACCGGCCTTTCCTCGAATTTGGCCAGCCCGCCTACTAGCGCCTGGTCGTCCCCAAACCGCCGGTCGCCGTGCAGTTCGGTAAATTCCGTGAATAGATGCTGGATGAAATCTAAGGTGTAGGGACGCTGAGGGTGGCGCGCCAGCAACACCCGATCCCAAGGATCGTTGGCGGTGCCGGCGACCCGGTCGCGCAAGGCCGCCAACTGCTGGCGCAGGCGTTCGATTTCCTCGTACGTGACTTCGGAGCTGGAAGCCTGCTCCAACTCGGCGATTTGTTTCTCGATTTCGCGCACCACTGCAAGTTGGGCTTCAGAATTGGCCATTAGTCATCCTCATAGTCGAGAGTCAAGAGCCGAAAGTCAAGAGTCGAGGGGCAAAGGCTAAAGGGTAAAGGCTAAGAAACCAACCCCTCACCCGGCCCGCCCCGGCTGATGAGAACGCCGGCGGCGGTCCACCCTCTCCCCTCAGGAGAGGGCTCGGAGTTCCGACGCACTTGCTGCGCACCCTCGTCTCATCCGATTTCGACCGTCTCCCTTCGGAGAGCGCTCGGAGTTCCGACGCACTTGCTGCGCACCCTCGTCTCATCCGATTTCGACCGTCTCCCTTCGGAGAGCGCTCGGAGTTCCGACGCGCTGGCTGCCCGCCCTCTCCCCTCCGGAGGAGCCCGGTGTCGCGACGCTTTCGTTGCGCATCCTCGTCTCATCTGATTTCCATCCTGTCCCCTCGGGAGAGGGCTGTAGCAACCAAATAAGAATAAGATGGCAGCCCTCTCCCTTGGGGAGAGGGTGGCGAGCGTAGCGAGCCGGGTGAGGGGTCTCTCGACTCTCGACTCTAGACTCTTGACTCTTGATCCTTGACTTTCGACTCCCGACTTTCGCCTTCGAGTTGAACGGCCGATACACCGGCGATGGCACGCAACCGGCCGATAAACTCTTCATCCGCCTGCACCGCCCGCGGGTGGCTTGGACGGAGGCTAGCTATGAAATCTCCGGGGCGCGTGAGTTCGACGATGATTGGATTATTGCCTGGGTGGGCCGCCAGCAAATCCGCCAATTCTCCCGCCAGGGTTTCTCCCGCCTGGGCAAGGTTCACGCGAATTCGGAGTCGTGGCGTGGGGCCATTCACCGCTGCCTCCAGCGGCCGCGCTTCGTTCACTACCACCTTGGTGCGCTGGTTCTCTTCGTGGCGCACTCGGCCTTTGATAAGCAGGGCCGCCTCGCGTTTCAGGACTCCTTGAAGCTGCTGATAGGCTTGCGGAAACACCAGCAGTTCCACCGACCCTCGGTTGTCCTCCAGCATCGCGCTGGCCCAAAGGTCGCCCTTCTTGCTGGGCCGGACACGCAAGCCGGTCAGGATTCCCGCCAAAGTCACCGCCGATTCGTGCGCCAGTCCCTCCAGTGATGAGCTATCGTGGCGCGTGATCGAGGCCAGCCGTCCCATGTATTTCTCGAGCGGGTGGCCGGTGACATAGAAACCCAAGACCTCTTTTTCGCCTGCCAGCCGCTCCGCCTCTGTCCAATCCGGCGCATCGAGCAATTCCAGAGGCGGAGGGGGCTCGATGTTTGCTTCGCCCATGAACAGACCATGCTGGCCGCTATCAGTTTCGCGTTGGCGTTTCTGGCCAAGGTCCATGACGCGGTCCAGCACCGCCATGTGCTGGGAGCGGCGTGCGCCCAAAGAATCGAAGGCCCCCGCCTTGATAAGGCTCTCGATGACGCGCTTATTCAACAGGCGCAAGTCCACATTCTCGCAAAATTGCAGGAGTGTATCAAAGCGCCCGAGTTTGCGCCTGGCGGCAAGCACGGATTCGATGGCTGTGGCCCCAACGTTTTTGATCGCCGTAAGTCCAAACCGGATGCTGTTTCCTGCGGGGGTGAAGACCAAATCGCTGGAATTGACGTCCGGAGGGAGGATGGCAATGTTCATGTCCCGGCATTCGTTCAAGTATTTCGTCAACTTGTCCTGGTT
>Ga0187784_10005231_pt1 | contig 10501 bp, 9 predicted proteins | sample 1015_SJ02_MP15_2_FD_132964 | JGI IMG/M metagenome (GOLD analysis project Ga0187784, IMG submission 132964) | Tropical peat soil microbial communities from peatlands in Department of Meta, Colombia - 1015_SJ02_MP15_20_MG | ecosystem: Environmental > Terrestrial > Soil > Wetlands > Peat | place... | reverse complement strand
GGCTCCGGCGTGGCATGATAATGGCGCGAAGAAATGAGATCATAAGATGATAATCCGTCGCGAAGAACCTGCTGATATTTCTGCAATTCGACAGATTGTCGAAGCGGCTTTTCCCACGCCCGCCGAAGCAAGATTGGTTGATCGTCTTCGGTCTGATGGTGAAGCTGTTATCTCGATGGTCGCTTTCGAATCCGGGGTAGTCGTGGGGCATACGATGCTATCAAAAATGGCTGCTCCGTTCCGTGCGCTGGGTCTTGGGCCAGTTGCCGTCGTCCCTGATCAACAGCGGAAAGGGATTGGCGGTTCGTTAGTCCGTTCAGCTTTGAAGGAGGCTGAACAGGAAGGATGGCAGGGCGTTTTTGTGCTGGGGGATCCAGCCCTATATCGAAAGTTTGGCTTTGATCCGGCTCTCGCGAGCGGCTTCGCATCTCCTTATGCCGGGCCGCACCTCATGGCTCTGTCATTCAAGGGGCCCTTGCCGGTTGCGACTGGCAAAATTGACTATGCGCCAGCCTTTGCGATGCTTGTATAAGCAAAATCGCATAGATGCCCAATATGTTGAGTGGCCCTCGTCGCTACCGTCGGGCCCGCAGTCCGCAATACCATGCCGCAGCCGAACTTATCTCTCTTACCCAGATCTCAGGGCCGTTTCCATCGGCTGGAACAGGCGTCGCGTTTCATCGGGGAACAGCGTGAAACCGGTGGACTGGTAAAACGACACGCTGCGTTCATCCCTGGCGTCAACGACGAGAGCGAATGCGCCGATCTTAAAACCAGCCGTGCGAATCGCCGCATCTGCAATGAGGGCGCGCCCCAGCCCTTGCTGCTGATATTTCGTCGCCACCGCAAGACGTCCAATCAGCATCGCCGGGACGACGGGGTAGCGCGGCAATTTTTTCGTAACGTCGGTGGGCAGGGAATTGAGCGGAATGTGTGTTGCGGCGAGGGTGTAATATCCCGCGATTGATCCTGCGTCATCGAGGGCGACGAAGCAACCGGCGATGCGCCGTTTGATATCCTGAAAAGCAAGCTCACGCAGATAGCGGTCGAGGATGTCTACGCCCGAAGAGAAAGCTATCCGGTCATGCTCACGCGCGAGCGCGGCGGTGACGAACCCCGTCACCTGACCTCGCGAATGAGCCGCCGGTGGTTGGCGAACGCCTTCCTCATCCCCTCCGAAGGCTCAGGGGGATCGATGATCGCTTCGGCGAAGGCGCGTTGTCCCGCGACCGACAGGCGGATAATTTCCACCTCTTCAATCGTCTTCGTCGCCGCAGCCTCTGCCGCGGCGACGACGAATTCGCTGACGCTACGCCCCTGAATTTCCGCGGCGCGCTTCACGACAGCGAGCGCGTCGGGGGCGATGCGCGCTTCAAGGCGCGCCGTGCGTGGTGAGTCTTGAGCCGTCATGGCGATCTCTCTTTCTATGGAAAGTACGTGAAATTGTCGTACAAATCAAGGATTAGCCTCGTCGCTGTCCAGCCCGTCGCTTTCAAAGTCGCGCTCATCCCCGAGCGGGGCCAACTGAACCAGCCCGGCGCGCGTCTGTCCGCGCGGGTTTTTTGATTGCGCCCCGCCCTCGCGCCGCTAAAAGGGGCCGCGATCGGGAGCGACCATGAACGAGCCGACGAAGACCAAGATCGACGCCCGCAGCCCGCGCGGCCTCGCCGACCGCGACGCCGCCGAGCTCGCCGCCACCACGAAGATGCTAGAGACGATTCGCTCCGTCTACGAGCTTTATGGCTTCGAAGCGCTGGAGACGCCGGCCATCGAATATGCCGACGCGCTCGGAAAGTTCTTGCCCGACCAGGACCGCCCCAACGAAGGCGTGTTCTCCTTCCAGGACGATGACGATCAGTGGCTGTCGCTGCGCTATGATCTGACTGCGCCGCTCGCGCGCTACGTGGCGCAGAACTTCGACGCGCTGCCGAAGCCCTATCGCTCCTATCGTTTCGGCCACGTCTACCGCAACGAGAAGCCGGGACCGGGGCGCTTCCGGCAGTTCATGCAGTTCGACGCCGACACGATCGGCTCCGCCTCGCCCGCTGCCGACGCCGAGCTCTGCATGATGGCCGCCGACACCATGGAGCGGCTCGGGATCAAACGCGGCGACTATGTGGTCAAGATCAACAGCCGTAAGGTCTTGGACGGAGTCATGCAGGCCGTGGGCCTAGACGGCGACGCCAACGCCTTGCGCCGGCTCATCGTGCTGCGGGCGATCGACAAGCTCGATCGGCTCGGCGCCGAGGGCGTCAAGCTGCTGCTCGGGCAGGGACGCAAGGACGAGAGTGGCGATTTCACCCGAGGCGCCGGGCTCGACTCCGAGGCGATCGACACGATCCTGGCCTTCAGCGCCGGCGCCCAGTGCACCGAGGGCAAGGCGCGCTTCGACCTCTTCGGCCTGCTCGGCAAGAGCGATGTCGGCGCCGCGGGCGCCGAAGAGCTTATGGAGATCGAGGACCTGGCGCGCGACGCGGGTTACGGCTACGACCGCATTCGCATCGACCCTTCCGTCGTGCGCGGTCTCGAATATTACACCGGCCCGGTGTTCGAGACCGAGCTCACCTTCGAGACCCGCGACGAGAAGGGCAATCCGGTGCGCTTCGGCTCGGTCGGCGGGGGCGGGCGCTATGACGGGCTCGTCGGACGTTTCCGCGCCGAGACCGCGCCTGCGACGGGATTCTCGATCGGCGTGTCGCGGCTCCACGCGGCGCTGAAGGCCGTCGGCAGCGAGATCGTCGCGACGCATGAGCGGGCCGGGCCGGTCGTCGTGCTCGTGCTCGACCGCGAGCGGCTCGCGGATTACCAGCGCATGGTCATGACATTGCGCCGCGACGGCGTCGCCGCCGAGCTCTATCTCGGCGCGGCGGGCATGAAGGCGCAGATGAAATACGCCGACAAGCGAAAAAGTCCGCTTGTGGTCATTCAGGGCTCGGACGAAAAGGCGCGCGGCGAGGTGCAGATCAAGGACCTTGCGGCCGGCGCGCGCGCGGCGGCCGAGATCGCAACGAACGAGGAGTGGAAGGAGCGCCGCCCGGCCCAGGTCGCGGCCCCCGAGGCCGAGCTCGCGGAGCGCGTCAAGGAGATGCTCGCGAAAGCCGCGCCGGCGCTGGAGAAAGTCTCTTAAGTCTCAAGCGCTCGCGAAAGTCCAGACGCGGTTGACGTAATAGGTCACGAACATCGCGATCACCGTCGTGACCATCTGCGCCGGAAGATAGGGCGCGCTGAGCCCGTCCACGAAGAGCGTCATGAGCAGCGCCGTGATGCAGAAGCCCAGGAAGGCGACGAGCGCGAATCGCCAGCCCGCCTCCACGTGCGGGCGGTCGCTCGCGAATGTGTGGCGACGGTTGAGCAGATAGGAAACGCTGCCGCCGAAGAGATAGCCGACGAGCGTCGCCGGGACCGGACGCCATCCCTCGGCTTCGACGAGCGCGACCAGCGTCGTGTAATGCGCGATCGTGGCGGCGACGCCGACCAGCGCATAGGTTGAGAGCTGCCGAAGCATCGGCGCGGGCTAGTGCGGCAGGCTGGCGTAATAGGCCGCCAGCGCCTCGATCTCTTCGTCGGTGATATGCCGGCTCATGTAGCGCATCTCCTTGTGCGGGCGTTTGCCGGAGCGGAAATTCTGGAGCTGCTCGACGAGGTAGCGATCATGCTGCCCGGCGAGATTGGGGATCTCGACGTCCTTCGCGATCCCTTCGGCGCCATGGCAGAGCGCGCATTGCGCGACGAGACTGCCGAACTCGGCGCGATCCAGCGCCGCCGCTCTGGTCGCGGCCAACGCCCCAAGCAGACAGCCGAAGCGGAGAAGGGGAAGGAATGGTCGCATCTGGCCGGAGGCTGGATTGATCCGAGCCTTATACCCGCGGCCGGGCCGAATGAAAAATTCCCCGCTTCCTGCTTGCGTCGCGAAAAGAAATTGTTGTAATTGATCATTAATACAACTTGTGATAGAGACTCATGAGATCGAAACCAAAGACGACTCAACCGGTTCCGCCGCGCTCCAAATTGCGCCCGGCGGAAGCGCCGTAGAGACAGGGGGCGACATTGGACGATTTTTATCTCGACGACCGTCGCTGGAGCGTGATCGCAACGTGCCTCCCGGGCAAGGCCGGAGATCCGGGGCGCCACGGACGCGACAACAGGCTGTTCATCGAAGCCGTGCTGTGGATCGCCCGCACCCGGTCGCCCTGGCGCGGTCTGCCGCCGCATTTCGGCAAATGGTACACCGCCTACACGCGCTATCGGCGATGGTCGGAGAAGCAGGTCTGGCCGGAGATCTTCGAGCGCCTCGCCGCGGATGCGGGCGGCGAGTATTTCTTCGAGGCTGGCGTGATCGTTCATGCGCCGTTGCGGAGCGTGGTGGCGACGACCGGCGCGGGAACGGACGCAGTGGAGCGCGCCGCCTGAACTGCGGCGCGCGCGCCAGCCTCCGCCTGAAAGCTTGATCGCCGAAGCGGCGCCGTGTTAAGTGCGGCTCATCGGCGGGCGTCGTCGAGCCTCGCTGAACGGATTGTTCAGCGTGAGCGGCGTAAAGTCGCCGCGCTGGAGAGGTGGCAGAGCCTGGTTGAATGCACCGCACTCGAAATGCGGCATACGGGAAACCGTATCGGGGGTTCGAATCCCTCCCTCTCCGCCACGAACTAAACTATTGTTTTTACTAGAGAATCTCCCTCTAACCAGCCAAGTTTACGGCGGCATTTCCGGCGCTCGGGGACGTCGCCTCACGCGCAAACTCTAGCGAAGGACGGCCAAAACGTCCGCGCGCCCTGATCGCGGACAAGCTGTTTTCTAATGGCGCGGTGCGCAAGACATGGCGCTGCAGGTCCAGCATCGCCGGCGCCAAGGCATGAACAACCGGGCGGAAAATTCGCATCTCCGGACGAGGCGACGGTGGCGGATCGTGAAGCGGTTCAAATCGCCGCGACAAGCGGAACGGTTCTTGTCCATCCCCGATCAACTCGCCAACCTCCTTCATTTCGTCTGCCCCGCCCAATCCATCACACGGACAGCAAACGCCCGCCGCACTCATCGCGCGCAGGCGATCGCCGCATGGCGCGAACTCACGGGAGCCGCCACGGACGCATGATCGCGAGAGTCGCGCCTCTCGTGTTCGGCGCGACCCGCAGTCGTTAAGTTGACGGCGCCGAGCCGAAACTCATTCTGCATTGCTCCCAACCGCGCCCGCCTTCACCCTCGAGATCGCCGCAGCGACGAGGACGCCATCGTTACGAAGTTTTCCCGTAAAAGCGAAGGAGCGCCCGACGACTCCGGCGTGAGAGGACGCCTCGGGGGGAAGCCCGGACACATCGACCTGCACCGTTTGCGTCTGCCCCAAGGGGGCGACCGTCAGCATCTGGCCCTGAATTCCGACAATTTCGCCCGAAATCGTCTGGCTCGAGCGCGGCGTCACGGGATCGGCCAGCGACTGCGCGCTATTGTTGCCTCCGGTCAGGCCGAAGATGCTGAGTTGCCGATTGCTGGCGACATAGACTTTGCCGTTAACGATCGATGGCACGAGATTGGAATTGCCTCCTACGTTTGGCCAATAGCCTGCGAGCTGGGACCAAAGCAGCGCCAGATTGTTGGAAGGATCGAAAGCATAGAGGGTGACATGATTATCCAAACCCGAGGTCCGGCTGACTGCCCAGACGATCGCCGTATTGGTGACGTTTGCGTTTGAAGAGATGGAGGTGAAGAAACCGCCGTCCTGAGTCGAGGCCTCGACCGCCGCCGACGCTTCGGCCACCAAGTAGGGTTGAGAAATTGCAGGGCCGGTCACCAGCCGCCACAAGATCACCGTATTGCCGCCGCTTGAAATAATATGGTTGACCCCGCTGGAGTCCTTGAAGTAGGACGGTCCGCACCAGCAAGGCCCGATATAAAAGGCTGTCGGCGTAGCCGATAAATCGTCGCGCCGGCCAAGGTATAGAAACCCGATCTTCCCCGCCGCGGCCCAAAGCAGTGGGCCCGTTTCAATATTTGGGTTGGGCACCGCCAACGCGCCGCCGGACGAAAAATCGAGGTCGTACTCGTCCATCGTATACTCCGTCTGCGCGATCCCGGTGTAATGGCTGGCGGAGGTCAGGCTCGAGTTTGCGATTATCAGGCTTTCAGCCGGATCTAAGGTGACGCTGTAGGTTCCTGCAGCAGTGTTGCCGGTCGTGAACATGACGCTGCCGGCCTCGGTAGCGGCAAGTCCAAACCCCGACATCCACACCGAGTTGAAGTAGCAGGGCGCTTTAAAACAGCCGACGCCCGTGTTGGACGCGCTCTCCAAGTTTAACAGCAGATTTTGCGGCGGCAAGGTCAGCGCGCTCGTGTACCATCCCATCACCCAGCCGCGCGACACCCAGCCTCCAAAGTCGCAAAACGAGCCGAAGCCCGCGTAGACGAGTCCGTTGGCCAGCAACAGCGCCGGCCGCTGCCGTTGCACAGCTGCATAAAAGCCGTAAGCCTGGCCATTCTGCAGCGTTTGCGCGGCGGCCACGGTCACGGGCGACCCCGCCGCCTCCTGCAAGGTCGTCAATTGCAGGGCATGCAGCTGATAGATCGGCGTGGCCCCCGAAAGCGAATACGACATTATGAAGATGCGCCCGGTAACCAGGTCGATCGCCGGCGTCGAAGTGATCCCCACGACGGGCGCATTGTTGCCGCAGCCAAGCGGGTAGGGCACGGGCGCCCCAAGATTGGTCTTCAGCAGTCTCGCGCCGCTGTCGGCGTCGAGGGCGTAGACATTGTTGGCCGCGGTGACGAGATAGACCACATTGTGGGTCGCGCCATTGATGGCAAGCTTGGAAACGACGAGCGGTTGCGCGTCAACCTGGTCGTTAGGGTCGTCGAGCGTCACAGTCTCAAGCAAACCGAAGCTCGCGGCGTTCACATTGGCTGGCGTCAGTATGGTTTCACCGCGGCTCCAGCCGGTGCGGGACGGATCATTGTGATAGGTGATCAAATTGCCTGGACAGCTGAGCGTCGCCTGGTTTGAAAGCTGCGTGCCGCTGGCCGAAGTCTGCTGGACCACCACATAGTCGGTTCCGTCGCCTTTCGGCGGCGTCGAAGATGTAAGCGGGATCGGCGTTTGACCCGAGAGGCCGACCGCGGTTCCCACGACGTAGCCGGGGTCTCCGTTCATGAGCACATTCAGCGTGGCGCCCGCAGTCGCATTGGAGACGACGGCGAATGGAGCGCCAGGACAGATCGGCGACAGAAGTTGCAGCGTGGCCGCACGCGCCGCCTCGCTGCAGACTAAGCACAGGATCATCGTGGCGATCCGCGACAAGGCCGCCCGAACGCCTCGGCGCCCCGGATGAGTATTCATGTTCCCTCCCTCCCGGTTAACTCTCGGAGATTTTAAACACTTCTTGGCGCGACACAGCATCGTGCAATATATCTAAATTCTTAAACATATGCCACATAATTCGTCTATCGTAAAAACACAAATCAGCTGAACTGAATTTGACATGTAAAATATATTACGATATGCGCCTCCAGCTTACCCGCTTACTAGAAAGATTCTGCTCTAGTTCATCGTCTACTCCGATACATTTGACTAGGCTAGAATACACCACCCTTGCGGTGGTCGCGTGCACAGACATTTACGCTCCCCATAACCAACATAACCCGCCACATCCTCTCCTCTGTACGAGTTATCCAAGACCTAAACGCGATATGGTGAGATTTGTTCCGCCGTGCAGAAAATTTGGGAAATTTTTTTCCGTAGATCGGATAGAGGCTGAAGCTTATGTATGTTGTAACGGGCGACTCCGCCGATGGGAAGCGTCAGCGAAACTGCGGCATCCTATCTTGACGACGGCACATCGTTTTTCTGCGGCGAAGCGACTGAATGCAGCCGAGAGCGACCATAAAGCCGCGCGCCGAGTCGCCCGCCCCATAAGCCAGCGCGACGCGACCAATGGAAGTGGCCGGCTGGCAGCGCCTCCTCGCGCCATCGGGCGATGCGCTTCAACAGTTGATCCGCGTCGGGATCGAGCTTCTTGAGAGGCGCACGAGCGACGCCGGGAACCATCGCTGCCGCGAGCCAAGTGGACTCGCTCATTTCGATGACGACGACGAGCGTGTGCTCCTGGTCGAAGGGCGTGAAGGACCGGCTGAGATCGCTGACTTGTGACATGGGACGCTCCCTCAGATGACCCTCCAGCCAAACCGGGAGGCTACGCCGCACGGCCCATAGCATCTGCAAGCCGTTCTCGACTTCCCGTCTTTGCCAAAACAACAGCCTACGCGCCCTGACCCAGCCAAAAATCGCAAAATTCAGCGCGAGTTGGCGAAGTCGGGCTAATTCAATTTGATTTCCTAATCTATAATTCACGGTAGGTCATTTCGGGGCTTGTAAACTCGACGCAGCTGGATAGGATCTAGATCCGGAAAACGCTATACTTCAGTGTACTGATGACTTCATCGGCAAAGCAGCGGCTCGATCCGCAACAATCGCTCGGGCTCGCCGGCTCCACCGGAGGATAAAACCGTGACGGATCGCCCTCGAAAACAACGGGCTCTCGAAAAATTCGCGGTTCTCGCGCTCGCGGGCCAGCTCGCCTTTGCGCCGGCCGCCGAGGCTTGCACCAGCTTCCTCATCAAGGCCGCCGACGGCTCGCCCGTCTACGGCCGCACCAACGAGCTCGGTTTCGAGATCCATTCCGAGGCCATCGTGATTCCCCGCCAGTTCACGCTCGCGGCGACTGGCCCCGACGGCAAGCCGAGCTGGAGCTGGAAGACCCGCTACGGCGCCGTCGGCCTCAACGCCTTCGGCAAGGGCAAGCAGGTCCTGGGGGACGGCATGAACGAGAAGGGCCTTGCCGGCGGCATTCTCTACTTCCCCGACTATGCCGGCTATGCCGACGCGGCCAGGACGGATGCCGCCCATGCGCTGGCGCCGTGGGACTTCCTGACCTGGGTCCTCACCAACTTCGCGACGGTCGCCGAAGTGAAGGCGGCGCTGGCCGACGTCGCCATAATCGGCGTGACCGAGCCGACCATCGGGTTCACGCCGCCCTTCCACTATGCGCTGCACGACGCCGGCGGCGCCTCGCTTGTCGTTGAGCCCGTGGGCGGCAAGCTGCTGGCCTATGATAATCCGCTCGGCGTCCTGACCAATTCCCCGACTTTCGACTGGCACCTGACCAATTTGCGCAACTATGTGAAGCTCTCGCCCGTGAACGCCGAGCCGTTGAAGCTCTCCGGCGAAACCATCACCCCTGTCGGCCAGGGCTCCGGCCTCCTTGGCATTCCCGGCGACCCGACGCCGCCGTCGCGCTTCGTGCGCGCGCTCGGCCTCGCCCTCTCCGCCAAGCCTCAGCCCGACGCGACGGCGACGGTGCGCGTCGCGGAGCACATCCTCGATAACTTCGACATCCCGGTCGGCTACATCCGACCGGGCTCGGGCCACAAGGCGGCGCCGGAGTTCACCCAGTGGACCACGATCGCCGATCTCGCCGGACGGCGCTATTACGTCAAGACCTACGACAATCCGCTGCTGCGCCGCATCGATCTCCTGAGCTTCGACCTGGACGCCAAGGCGATCCGCACGGCTCCCCTCGAACCCGCCGCGACGGTTCCGGCGCTGGAGTTTCGCAAGCGTTGAAGAGGAAGGGTCCGCCACGCCGCGCGCATCAGCAGCTGGGCGGGCTCGCGGGAATAACGGCATTGTCGGAAAAATTCGGCCAGCAACGTCCGCCTGAAGCGACGCCCGGCCCCCTGTCCGACGCGTCGTCCGGTAAATCCGCTTCGGAGTAGTCGGCAATGCGGCCCTTTGGTCGCGCAGATCCATGGCGTTGACCGCAGACGAATTTATGCGCCATTCTTCGCGCCTGAGCGTTTGCGCGCTTGCGTTTCGTCGCTCACAGCCCCTGAGGGAGAGCGTCGCCATCTCGGCGTAGGCGCGGTTGACCTGCGGCTCGTAGAGGCAGGCCTTGATGACAGCGGGCTTCGTGTCGTCCGGAACGAGCAGATGCGGAGGGGCGACCTTGTCGCGCATAATCGAGCGCATCACAGGTCACGTTCACGCCGCATGGTGAGCGATGGGCGCGACTTTCGGGCCCGCCGGAGCTCATTCAAGGCGGAGTCGGCGCAAAATTCTCGCCCGCTCGCTTTGAGGGAAAGCGGAGCGGGAGCCGACTTCACCTCTTGGCCTATCGCCCCGACCTTACAGCAATGAGAAGGAATCGGACCGCGCCTTCGGCCAAGCGTCCTTGAATCTTGGGTCCTCCGTGCCGGAGAGCAGTTCGCCGGGCTTGAGGAGACGATAGATCTTCTCCAATGTTTCCACCTGACCAAAAGCACTGCGCTTCAAGACATGGCGGGGTCTGAGATCGGCCGGATGGTCGAGGCCGGCGGCGGCGAGCACCTCAGCCAACGCCCGAATGGTTTCTCGATGAAAGGATTCGACCCGGCTCGCCTTTTCCGAGACAACCAGTGCGCGCTGCCTGATGGGGTCCTGGGTCGCGACTCCTACCGGGCAAAGGTCGGTGTGGCAGCGAAG
>Ga0187784_10005230_pt1 | contig 10502 bp, 11 predicted proteins | sample 1015_SJ02_MP15_2_FD_132964 | JGI IMG/M metagenome (GOLD analysis project Ga0187784, IMG submission 132964) | Tropical peat soil microbial communities from peatlands in Department of Meta, Colombia - 1015_SJ02_MP15_20_MG | ecosystem: Environmental > Terrestrial > Soil > Wetlands > Peat | place... | reverse complement strand
CAGCGCAACCCCGGCAATCATAGTTAACGTAATACCCAAATTGAGAAAGCTCGAACCGGGATTAAGAACGATGATTGACCTACACCCCATTACCCCGCGTCTCGATTTCTCAAGTGACGATCGATCCGTAATGCTCAAAACATTCTAGCTAGAGCGGAACGCACGGACCTACAAGTTAGCCTTCACAAATCGTTCTACGGACGCGGTTAGGGTCCCAATGTCTGAATCTGTATGTGCATAGCTGACTGCGCAGTGCAACCTCTCTGGAACTACCATAAGTATGCCATCATCAAGCAGATGGCTGAACAGTTTTCTCGACTCTTCGTGATCACAGTCCGCGTAGCGTCTAGCGTCTTTGATGGGCGTCTTGGCGGTGGTGTGTATGCTGAATAGCGAGCCAATTCCGGTCACTTGAGCCGGGAATGCGTTTTCCTTGAAAATCCTGTTGAGCGACGACCGCGTCTTTTCTCCAAGTTTGTCCACGTGCTCGTAGACGGGAGTGTGTTCGAGTACGTCGATCGTCGCGACTCCTGCTGATAGAGTTAGTGCATTGCCTGCGAATGTGCCACCGTGATATGCCAATTCTAACCCTGAATATTTCGTGTGGTCCATTCTCTCCATTATCTCTCGGAGGCCACAAACCGCACCAATGGGGAGACCACCGCCGATAATCTTGCCCATCACTGTGACTTCAGGTTTCACGTTGAAATAACCTTGCGCGCCGCTCAATCCAAGCCTAAACCCCGTAATCACTTCATCGAAGATCAGCAGCGCGCCCGTATCGTCGCAGTATTCCCTTACCCCCTTGACAAACTCCTCGTCCGCCGGAATCATTCCTCCCGCCCCTAGCACGGGTTCAAGGATAACGCATGCTAACTTTTCCCGTTTAGTCTGTTCCAGAAACCCCTCAAGATCGTTGAAGGGAACCACGACCGTGTCGGCCTGAGAACCCCTCGTGATGCCACCCGAAAGGGGTTTGTCGAACGGTGGCCTCATCGCAATATGGAGCGGATCATAGGCGCCGTGCCAGCCTCCCTCAAACTTGGCGATTCTCTCCCTTCTCGTGAACGCCCTGGCCAAACGAATTGCGAAGAAATTGGCCTCGCTTCCTGAGCTGGTATAGCGAACCATTTCCGCGCTTGGTACGTGTTTGCTTATCGTTTCAGCAAGTGTCACCTCTAGTTCGTGTTCAAGTCCGAAATGCCAACCAAGTTCCGCCTGATTCTTGATTGCTTGCATGACGATAGGATATGCATGTCCAAGGATCATGGCGAAGTGTGTGCACCAGTAGTCGGTGTATTCGTTACCGTCAAGATCGATTAATTTGGCCCCGCGAGCTTCCCTGACGAAAAACGGGTACGGTTCAAAGTACCGGTTGCTGTATGAGACCCCTGCAGGTTGAACTCGCTTCGCGCGAGCGAAGAGCGCTCGGGAGAGCGGAGTCCGCTTAGTATACGCAGTTTCCTTAGCACTTAGTTCCTCCATTATTAGAGCACAAGAATCCTTTACAATCAGGAGACGATTTCAGGTTTTCCAACAGAGTCAGTTTACCTTGCTTGGACCTTGTAATAATGCGCTTGGTGTCTGGGAGCAAGTTTGCAAGTATAGGAGTTAAACACCAAAAAGAAAAACCCGTCAACATACGACTTGATCAAACGTGCCGCTTGCCTCAGCATACATTAGATGTGGTTATTGCAGCCAAACTATACCTCGCGAAAGCCCATACTGCCCCTACTGCCAAAAGAAGTTCCTTTTCCGAGGTCTAGGACTCTAGATTTTCCTACGGGTTATGGCGGGACACTCGACAGCGAGTACCCACCTGTCACTTCAGAGTAACGCAACAGACTTTTCCGCGTTAAGCGATTCAACGCTTCTTCCACTTCTTGCAGTTTGAAACCCTCGTTGAACACTCGGGCAACAAGCTCCGCTTTTTCATACGTGAAGTCTGGGACCTGAATCACTTTCAGGATGAAATCCTCACAAGCCCCCACTTTTTCCTCATCAAGTCTTGGTTCAGCGGGCTTGGCGCGTTGTATGTCAGCGACAAGCGCTCGTCCCACCATCCCGAACCGTTTGGATACAAGTTCTGCAAGGAGCTTGCTGCCCCCTCGAAAAGTGAAAACTGTCTTCGGTCGAGCCTCCTTCACGAACCGCAGCAACTGGTCTAAGTCAGCTTGCTCGCTTAAAGTGAAAACTTTTCCCGCTGTCCTCTCAGCCGCGGTTGGCCAACCGGTTACATGGGCAACCCTGAATTCCCCGTACCGACTAGCATCGAATCGCTTCGGAATTATCACCACGCATTTAGCATCTCCTATCAGAGACTGCGCTTCCTCAGTCGTCCCGTCCACAAAGCGCAACCCAACCCCGTTCCTCGCATAAACTTGGTTGATACGAGCAATTCGCGGGTGGACGATCACGGGCAGCTCCGTCCACGAGTTGAAGACCTTGACCAGTTCCTGCGCGTTCCCGATGGGATCTGTTGCAAAGGTTGGAACCCTACGCTCACCAACGCACTCCAAAGCCCATTTGACGATGTCGGCGACAACTGATTCACGAGGCGGGAGCGTTTGGGAGGCTGCGGGGAACGTTGCCTCGAGGATCAGAGTATCACACGGCGCCACTTCCGCCGCCTTACAGACCAAAGTGTCGGTGAAATTGATGTGGCTTGCATAAACTACATTTTCATCTTGGGTTATGATTTCATATTGAACTGACCCAAGCACGTGCCCCGCATCGTGCGCCTCGACCTCAACCTCCCCTAACTTCACACGTCGGCCAACCCGGATTGGTTCCCAATTATCTGCCCTCCGGCCTGTATCAGCCTCGTAGAGTTCGTTCGTTTCTTTGGTCGAGTACTTCTTGGGGATGGGAAATTGGAAACCTTTCGAATGGTCGTAATGCGCATGAGTAATGAACAGATTGGCGATCGTGGGGTCGCTGTCTAGCGGATCTAGAAGTAACCTAGTTTCTCCGTATCGAATCGCTACGCCGTTCGACCATCGAATCACAGTTTTCAGTTCGGAGTCCCAAGCTAATTCTGGGACGCCGGTTGAAAACCGCACCGGTCCCTTGCGGAATTATTTTTCTAGCGCAGCTACTGTGACTTCTTTCTGCTCTTCGAGATACGCGAGCGCATCCATAGCGGCCCTGCATCCCTCACCAGCAGCAGTCACGGCCTGCCGATACTTGTAGTCATGGACGTCTCCTGCAACGAATACTCCATCAACAGACGTTTTCGTCCCGTGCTCGGAGAGAATGTACCCTTTCTCGTCCAATCTGATTTGCCGTCCAAATATTCTCGTGTTAGGTTCGAACCCAATTGCTACGAATACGCCGTCACACGCTAGAAATGATAGTGCTCTGGTCTTGACGTTCCTTACTCTCACACCCTCCACCTTCTGCTCCCCCAGGATCTCGTCGACTACTGAGTCCCAAACGAATCTGATCTTCTCGTTAGACAAAGCCCTGCGTTGCATTATCTTGCTAGCCCGTAACTCATCCCGTCTATGAACAACAACAACCTCAGTCGCGTACTTCGTCAAGAAGAGAGCCTCTTCCATCGCCGTATCCCCGCCACCGACGACAACAACACGCTTACCCCGGAAGAAGTAGCCATCACAAGTTGCGCAGCTTGAAACGCCACGGCCGCGTAACTTAGTTTCGGAGGGTAAGCCTAGCCATTTTGCGGAAGACCCGGTCGCTATTATGACCGCTTTCGAAGTGTGAACGTCACTGCCTACCGTGACTTCAATCGGGTTGCGTGAGAAATCAATTGATGCAACGTCATCGTCGATAATTTGAGCGCCAAATCGCTCAGCCTGCTTTCTCATCTCCTGCATGAGTTGAGGGCCTTGTACCGCCTCTGAGAACCCTGGAAAATTCTCTACCCCACTTGTTAGCATAAGCTGCCCGCCAGATAGCCTACCCCCCACGACTAGGGTCTTCACCAAAGCACGGCCAGCATAGATTGCGGCAGTGAGACCTGCAGGACCTGAACCGATTACGATGACATCGTACTCTGCCATGCTGCTTCAAGTTCTAAATTCGATTGACGAATTATAAGTTGAACCTTTAACCTGTCGAACAAAATTCTAGGAGGGACTTCCGCAATTTGAAACTAGGCTTCTCGCGCGTAATCGCCTTGGTTAAGTGTTCGCATGGGTTTGCCGAGGTATATGACAATAGTATTAGACAGTTTGTTGAAGAACCTCTGCCTAGCCTTTCGGGTCGGTTGATAGATCCAACCAATTAGACAGTCCAATGGAAGCACGGGGAAGGAAATGGATTTTCCAACACTCTGAATTCCAGAGGCAACTAGACTTACGTTTCCTCCCTTAGTATCCGTCAATCGAATGTTGAGTAGTAGCTGCCCAATTGACCTGCCGAAGTACCATTCCGAGAATGTCCAGTAAAGAAAGAGAATGAGTATCGATAACGGGGACCAAAGCTGCGGCAGCAGGAACGGCGGTAAGAGTTTGGTTTCTAGATCCTCAAGGCGAAAGTATGCGAGCATGACATTGACGATTATGTAATCTATCATCCAAGCGATGAAGCGCCTTCCCCAATTCGCTAGGATGAGGGTTTCTGCTTGACGCTTAACCATGCAGAACCCTGTTTCAGCTTAGGTGGTGGTCATTTTCGCCGTTTGGACGGGCGCCCGCCCATCACCATGGCCATGACTGCTTTCTGGACATGCAAACGGTTCTCGGCTTGTTCGAAGTAGAGCGAATAGTCCTTGTTATCGATTACGTCGTCGGTGACTTCTTGTCCCCGGTCTGCTGGTCCGCAGTGCGTATACTTCCCCTTATTCGTGAGGTCCATCATCTCTTGGGTGCATATCCAGTCCTTGAATTTGTCTTGGTAGGTTGTGGCACCATTCTTGTCGAGTGAGGCGTTGTGGGGTGGGAAGTAGTTCTTTGGAGACCAGGCTTTGGGATAGACAACATCTGCCCCTTGGAAAGCCTCCTTCATATCGTTCACCACGCGGAAGCCGCCCCCGTACCGATCGGCATTCGCCTTGCAAGCCTGCGTTACCACATCTTCAAGTTCGAACCCTGGAGGATGCGCCAGAACAACATCCATTCCCATCTGTGTTCCTATAAGCACCTCACTCTGAGGAACTGCGAGAGGTTTCAGACCTCCCGAGTAGGCGTAGGATACGACTAGTTTCTTCCCCTTCAGTTTGGGAAGCGCATTTCTCATAGCCTGCACGTCCGCGAGAGCCTGAAACGGATGGTACATGTCGTCTTCCATGTTTAGCACTGGGATCGTGGCGTGTTTGGCGAATTCTTGAACAACCTTGTGGCCTCTGCCGATAACCCACTTTGCAGCGTCGCCGTAGATTCGTATAGCGATCGCGTCACCGTACCTGCTCAGCACCCTGGCGACGTCGGAGATCGCTTCGGTTTGGTATGCTACCATGTCTTCCGGTAATGCTGGTGTGTAAACGTCTTGCGGGCTGAGGAAGTGAGCGTTCCCACCGAGTTGATACATACCTGCCTCGAATGAGTTTCTTGTTCTGAGGGATCGATTGTAAAACATCATGAAAAGCGTCTTACCGGGCAGATACTCATGTTTCTTGTGTGCCCGGAAAAGTTTTCTGAGCACGTCGGCCGCGTCAAGAATCTTCTTGACGTCCTCTTGTGAGAAATCGTTCGTGTCAAGGAAACTTTTACCACTCCATAACCCTACGAATGAAACCAAACTTAATACCTCAAGCCCCTCGGTTCTGCGATTCCCCTTAAACCTTTGGCACGGTTATCTGCGTTCCCGCTTTACCGTCTAAAGCTTCGATCAAATCTCCAAGAGCTGCGATTACCGCACGCTCGCCTCCGCTTTCAACGAACCGAATTGCAGCCTCGACCTTAGGTGCCATACTTCCCTCTTTGAATTGCCCTTCCTTCGCGTAGTTCCTCAATTTCCCTGTTGTAATTTCCTTGATTAATTCCTGATTAGGCTTACCATAATTAACGTAGGCGCCGTTGATATCCGTCAGGACCACAAATATGTTAGCGCCGATCAGCGTCGCAAGCCTTTGACCCGCGAGGTCTTTGTCGATGACAGCTTCAACCCCAACTGCGTTCCCGCCCTCCTCGATTATGGGGATCCCGCCTCCCCCGCATGCAACAACGACGAAGCCGGCGTCAACCAAAGCCCTTATCGCGAGACGTTCGGCGATAATCTTGGGATCGGGCGAAGGCACTACCCGCCTATAGCCACGGCCAGCATCTTCCTTGATAACCAACTCAGGTTTCTGTTCCCGCACCTTGTCGGCTTCTTCTTTCGTGTAGAATGGCCCAATTGGTTTCGTTGGGTTCTGAAAGGCCGAGTCGTGTTTATCGACGATAACCCTAGTTATCAATGTCACGACGAACTTGTCAATGCCCCGTGACTTGAGTTCATTTCTTAGTGCCTGTTGTATCATGTACCCGATGAACCCCTGCGTTTCAGCGCCGCACGCGTCAAGTGGAAATGGCGGAACTATGCTCTTCGCCGCCTCATGCCTCAGTAGGGTTGCCCCGACTTGTGGCCCGTTGCCATGCGTCAACACTATCTTATGCCCCCGCTCGATCAGGTCGGCGACCTTCGCCACAGTCCCTTTGACATTCTGATATTGATCATCAAAGGAACCTTTCTGGCCTCGCTGCAACAGAGCGTTGCCCCCAAGGGCAATCACAATAAGCGTCTCAACCAAACTCGAAACACTTCGCACCGAACGAAGACCATCCCATCCCTCATTATATCTTTATCAATCTTCACAGCGTTTCCCGCGCAGCAACTTCTATTTAGTTGGCTACTTAGGAGACACAGAACGTATTCGCAAGGAAGGAGAGAAAGTTGCCGAAAGTAGATCTGACAGGTAAAGATCTCATCACTACCCAAGATTGGTCGCTTGAAGAACTAGATGCTACGCTCAAGCTGGCAAGAGACCTCAAAGCAAAATACCATCGTGGCCGAGTTCCGCACCTACTCGCAGACAAAACTTTCTTCATGCTCTTCTACGCGCCATCAACGAGAACGAGGGCTGCGTTTGAGGCCGGAATGACCTACCTCGGAGGCCACGGACAGTACATCGATGTCTCCACGACACGTTTAGGTTCGGGGGAGGCGGCGAAGGATGTTGCCAAGATGTATGAGAGGTACGGCCAAGGCCTCGGTATTCGCATCCTAGATTCAGCCATCGATTACGTATACGGGGCGGGCGTGTCTGTGGTGCGAGAGTATGCGCGGAACGCGGAGATTCCCGTCATAAACATGGCCTGCTGCACATACCACCCAACCCAAGGCCTCGCAGACCTTATGACGGTTCAACAGAGTCTTGGCAAGGTTCGGAAGAAGAAGTATGTCATAATGTGGGCTTACGCGAAAAGCTTCCGAGGCCGATGCAGCATACAGGAAGAGGCTTTGCTCATGCCAAGATATGGGATGGATGTTGTTCTCACTTATCCGCCTGGGTTTGAGATTGACCCGAAGATTGTCGAGCAGGCGAAATCGAACGCCCAAGCCTCAGGTGGAGGATTCCAGGTAACGAACGATCTCAACTCGGCGGTGGAGGGAGCGCATGGTGTCTTTCCGAGAAATTGGGCGTCCTACGAACTGCTTTCGGTGGGGGCGAGCAAGTTTGGGAAGGAGCGTGAGGCGGAATTGCATGAGAGGTATAGGGATTGGACTCTGACGCAGGGCCTTCTCGATAGGATGGATAGGAAAGCCATCGTTACCCACGTGTTGCCTGTGTTGAGGGGGGAGGAGGCTACGGACGAGGTTATGGATGGCCCCCATTCGGTGATCTACCCGCAGGCCGAGAATGGAATGTATACGAAGATGGCTGTTCTCGCTTTGACTATGGGTGGGAAGAGGAAGCGAACGCGTTAGCTGGGCCTGAGCCTAATTTCTGAAGCGTGCCTTTTCTACCTGCGACCCCTGGGGGGCATAGTTTTCTATGGCGCGTTCCGGGGCTGAGGTTTATGGGGACAGGGCGGCTTGAACTATGGTCAACATATGAATTTGTATCCAGCCTGGTCCGAGGGTACGAGGTAGTTTTCTGGGGCGCTGCCCAAAGGTGCGAAACTATTTTGTATGTTCATCCAGAAGAGCCCTCAACCATTTGTCGAACATGTACTTGCTCATTTGTTGGTAACCCTTTGTGTTTAGGTGAAGCCCGTCGGCAGAGTAATCCTCTGAGAGCCTATTCGTCTGTGGGTCGGCAGTTGCCGTGAAGAAATCCACGAGATGTATGTTTCTCTTCTCTGCCTCCGTACGGATCATTCTGTTAAGCCGGAGCCTGGGAGGGATCAGCGCGTCGAACCCAAGAATCGATGGCACCGAGCACGCCACGGGCACAATGCGCTTGTTCAGAGCGGCATCGTACACGGTAGTCAAGTTGTGGACGATCATTGCCGGGTCAAAACCCCAACCTAAGTCATTGGCTCCCCCAAGTATAATCACGTAATCCGCTTTCTCATCAACCACGTCTCTCGAGAATCTATCAAGCATACCCGAGGTCAGATCACCGTTGATTCCCCTATTCACCACGGTCACCTCGACACTTGATTGGAGGCTGGTCAGATATTGTTTAGCAAGGGCCTCAAGATATTTCGGGTACGAGACGGATTCATCAGAACCAGAAAAACCGGTTTCTCCAACCGTCAGACTGTCCCCGAGGGCCACAATCTTCATGGGTTTCAAAACTATACCCGACTCACACGATCGTATCGGCGAGCGTTCATATCTGGTTTGGTGTCAACGCCTAGCATGTTTACTGGCTATGCGCAGCATTGCTTCTAAGCTTCGGTCCACGTCGGCTTCAGTCGTTGCCCAAGATGAAACGCTTATCCGCATAGCCGTGTGTCCCTGCCAGACCGTGCCCCCACACCAACACGTTCCATCCTCCTGAATTTCAGCAATAACCTTCCTAGTTGTCTCAGCATCTCCGAAGGACACCAAGACCTGATTGAGAACAACGTCGTTGAGCACCTCGTATCCGGCAGCTCTCAACCCATCAGCGAAACGCTTAGCGTAGCCGCAAGTCCGTTCAATTAGGTCTGACAAGCCAGAACGACCCAGCGACCTTAACGCAGCCCAAACCTCAACCCCGCGTGCCCGCCTTGAGCTTTCAGGAGTGTAGTCACAGGGCTTTCGGTGCTCGGTCGTAGGCGGTAGGTACTCAGCGGTCACCGCCATCGCAGCGCGCAGAGCCTCGGCTTCCCTCACAAACACCAACCCAGAATCATAAGGAACGTTAAGCCATTTGTGCGCGTCAGTAGCCAACGAATCAAACTCCTCGATTCCGCGCGTCAGATATGATCGTGATGGACAGGCCGATGCCCACAGGCCGAAGGCCCCATCAACATGAGCCCAGGCTCCCGCGCTGTGAGCGTGCTCGCAGATCTCGGGAAAAGGGTCGAAGGCACCTGTGTTAACGTTCCCCGCCTGAGCGCAGATAATCGTAGGACCCGAGACCGCCGGTAAGGCTTCCGCACGCATACGCCCCTGCCCGTCCACCGGCACTCTAACAACTCTAGTTCTCCCCATGCCCAACAATCCGAGAGATTTCATCAACGCAGCATGGGCTTCCGCCCCAACCACGACCGTTATTGGCGGAGCGCCGAACAAACCATCCCTCTCCACATTCCAACCCACCCGCTCAAGGACCACGTGGCGTGCGGCAGCCAAAGCTGCGAAATTGGCCATCGTGGCGCCGGTCACAAACCCTCCACCGCATTCTGATGGAAGCCGGAAAATGTCGACGAGCCAGCCTAACGCTAGTTGCTCTAGAAAGGCCGTTGCGGGCGTTTCCTCATAGAAGCTGGCGGGCTGATCCCACGCCCCCGCGAGCCAATTGGCGGCTAATGTTGCAGGTAGCGATCCTCCAACAACGAACCCAAAGAAGCGTGGACCAGCCGTAGCCATAGTCGCCGGAGAACAGAACTCATCCAACTCCGCCAACACAGCAACATCCTCCAAACCTTCTTCCGGAAAAGGTCCATTCAACTTTGCAAGCCTCGCAACCGCATCCCTACCGGGAGCGACGTCTCTCTCGCTAAGATTCTCGAGATAGTTCGTCGCGCGCTTCAAGGCCTCTTCCAATAGTTTCTTCATCAATCACCAATCCGCCGTAATCGCCTCATCCGTCATGATCCTCATTATCGTTATCCTTTGTTGTTTTCGTCGCTATTTCCCTCCTCATCTCATATTCACTATCTTCCACTCGTTGCCTTCGTCTTGGCTGTCATCGCGGTCTTCGTCTCCGTTGCCGCCAGCCTTCGACCTCGCTCCTGCCAGCGACCGCACCATTATCCTCAATGCCAACGGTTAGCGACTCAGTCAGCTTACAGATATGCCATTTCGCGTCGAGCGATTTTGAAAACCAGAATTTCGTCCTTTAGCCATTATTGCGTATAGGATTCTGTAATCTCCAACTCTGAGTCTGTAGGCATTCGCTGCGCCTCTGAGTTTCCTGCAACCCGCAGGATAAGGCGTTTGCGAGAGTTCGGACATCTTCT
>Ga0187784_10005227_pt1 | contig 10504 bp, 9 predicted proteins | sample 1015_SJ02_MP15_2_FD_132964 | JGI IMG/M metagenome (GOLD analysis project Ga0187784, IMG submission 132964) | Tropical peat soil microbial communities from peatlands in Department of Meta, Colombia - 1015_SJ02_MP15_20_MG | ecosystem: Environmental > Terrestrial > Soil > Wetlands > Peat | place... | reverse complement strand
TCCGTCTATGAAGAATTGATCACCCTGATGGAGCAGGACCCTACCACCGTCCGGCAGAGCATCAACCTGATGTTCATCGCCCGTGCCCTCGAGCGCCTCGCCGATCACGCCACCAACATTGCCGAAGATGTGCTGTTTCTGGTGGAGGGGGTCGAAGTGCGGCACCACGCGGAAGTGCGCGAGTAAAGCCCAACCAAGAACGAAGACCAATTCAAATGGCAAATCGCAAACGTCAAATGGCAAATGTAAAAAACTTTGAATTTTGCCTTTTGCCCCGCCGTGGCGGGCCATTTGAAACGGTCTTATGAAGGGCCGTCTTACGGAGCCCAGCCTAACGGCGGAGTAATTGTAGGGACTCCAGCCCTCTCCCCCTTGGGGGAGAGGGTGGACCGCCGCCGGCGTTTTCACCAGCCGGGGCGGGCCGGGTGAGGGGGTCATTTCCAACCCGCTCGTTGCCGACATTAACACGGGACAGGACACACGCCTTGGATTTCGGCGCGCCATCCAACCTGAGGGGAAAAGCTGCATCAAAACCTTAGAGGAAGCGCGAGGATTTTGCGCCCATTTTCCCTTTGACGAGACCGAGCCTTTGGTGGTGAAATAAGCAGGTTGAGGCGCTCGGAAATCTCGAGGAAGGGTGAAGCGTTCGTGATCGGGAGTCAGGCAATGAAACGAAGGTCGCTTGTGCTGCTGGCAACAGGATGTGCTTTTGTGTTGCTGACCCCGCCGCTCTGGGCCCAGCAAGAGGCTGAAAACGCAAGCGAGAACCCCAACGAGGCCGAGATTACCATTCCTGAAGGGACGGAATTCAAGCTCCAGTTGCACTCCTCGGTGAGCTCAAAGACATCCAAACCAGGTGACAGGATTCTTACTACCCTGCTGGATCCCGTGGCGGTCGAGGACCACGATGTTTTACAAAAGGGTGTGCGGATTGATGGGCATATCGCTGAGGTGAAGGCCGCCGGACGCCGCGGAAAGGGTGGCTACCTGTCTTTCGTGTTCGATACCGTTGAACTCCCCAATGGGCAGAAGCTCGCTATCCTGGGATCACTGACCGAAGTTTTTTCAAGTGAGGGCGGAGGTGATCCCAATGTCGGTCCCGAGGGTGATTTGAAGGGCGGCGGGGCCTCGCGCAAGAAGCAGGCGGCCATAATCGCCAGCACCACCGCGGTTGGTGCGGCGGCGGGAGGGTTATACACGGGCATCGCGGGAGCCGCCGCCGGCGTAACCCTGGCAGTCCTTCTCCCTCACGGTAAGCAAGCCGCCTTGGCGGCAGGCTCGTTGATCGGCATGCGCCTCGACCGCGACGTCACCTTCAGCCTTCCCACGGAAGCAAAATAAAAACCCCAACTTGCCTCGGCTTGACCTCTACCCACCCTCGGCTTATTGTGGGTAGCCTGAACCTACGGCCTCGAGAAACCACCAACGCCGACACGCTGCGCCGCAGGATTGCTAAGGCGGAGGAGTACAGCGAAACCCATCGCGCCCACGGCCTTCCTGACGACTTGCTCAATATCCTCAAGAATGACCTGCAACGCTCGGCAGTCGTATAGGGGCGCATGGCTTGCGCCCGTGCGGCAAATCGGCGAGCTCCAGGCGGCGGTCCCGGACAAGACGCTGCATTATTAAGCAATTTAGCGCTTGACAGACCAAAGCGGCTTGGGTTAACTTGAATTTGGTATTTTCTCCCCGTCGGACCAGCCGCAAGGCCTCCGGCGGGGTTTTGTTTTTAAGGGATAATAAAAATGCCTGTCGAGCCTCCTGTAAAGCGCGTCGTCGGATTTGTTGACGGGCAGAACCTTTTTTATGCGGCGAAGAAGGCGTTCGGGTACCGGTTCCCCAACTACAGCGCGAAAGCCCTGGCGGAGCGTGTCAGTGCCGACCGGGGCTGGACCTTGTCGGAGACCTTCTTTTATACGGGAATTCCTGACCGTGGCGACAATCCCTTCTGGAATCACTTCTGGACAGCCAAGCTGGCAGTGATGGGGACGCGAGGCGTTCGAACCTTTTCCCGTTCTCTTCGATACCGCAACCAGACTGTGCCTCTTCCCGGAGGGGGGACCACAACGATTCTCGTGGGTGAGGAGAAAGGTATTGACGTCCGACTTGCTCTCGATGTGGTGCGTATGGCGCGCGAAAACCTTTATGACGTGGCGTTGATCTTCAGCCAGGACCAGGACCTATCCGAAGCGGCTGATGAGGTGAAGGCTATTTCCGTGCAACAAGACCGATGGATAAAAGTAGCGTGCGCTTTCCCGATAAGTCCCACCGCAGAAAACCGCCGAGGGATCAATGGCACAGACTGGATTAAAATCGATCGCGCAACTTATGACGCATGCCTCGATCCCAACGACTACCGGCCAAAGCCGTAATAAGACCGGACCTGATTACTGGCTCACCAGATTCTCGAAATTACGCGTTGACTACGCCCGAGGCGACCCCGCGCCCCACAAGCCGCTCTTGCTCCTTGTCCTATGCGACTCGGCAGAAAGCGGAGACCTGCGCGAGGTTCTACCCCTGTCCCCCAGAACTGGCGTTTCGCTTTTACTCTTACTGGAGCATTGCGGCTGGCAGGCGTCCGCAGCGCCCTGACGTTCGCTTTCCCATCCATCCTGCCGTAGGGCCGAACGGCGTTCGGCCCGTCAACTGCCGCGCCGCCGCTTTACAGGCTGCGGAAAAACCCTTGAGGGTGTCATCCTGAGGAGCCGCAGGCGACGAAGGATCCCTGTAGTTGATTCAATTAACAACTGCCGAGATTCTTCGCTTCGCTCAGAATGACAGCTTCCAAGCGTTTTTCCGCAGCCTGTTTAGCCCCCTGTTGAGCAGCCTGTCCAACAACCTTCTTGCAACCCGCCGCGCCTTCGGGCATACTTCCCACCGATGGCGGGTTTTCAGAACATCAAGGCCGGGCTCCGTCAGCTCTATCTGGACGACAAGCGGCCGTGGCTGGTCGGCTTCAGCGGCGGCAGGAGGGTTATACACGGGAATCGCGGGAGCCGCCGCCGGTGTGACCCTGGCGGTGCTTCTCCATCACGGTAAGCAAGCCGCCTTGGCGGCAGGCTCGTTGATCGGCATGCGCCTCGACCGCGACGTCACGTTCAGCCTTCCCACGGAAGCAAAATAAGCCCCCAACTTGCCTCAAAGCGCGCAACTCTTTTTAATCTTCAGCCCTCGTTGCAGCGAAAGCCTTGTCCCCCTCTGTACCCCGCTGTGCCTCGCTTTACAACCATGCCGGTTTGACCCATAATGGTGCGCTATCTAAGGCCGCGGCGGGGATCAACCGATGCCGACCCTCGATTGGATTGGAAAGAAGGCGGTAGTAAACCATCATCGGCAGGTTCCCTATCGACTGCTGAGGTGCGACCCTAACCTGTCTGCGGGCGACCCCGAAAGCGGAAATCTGCTTGTGCAAGGGGATAACCTGCTGGCGCTCAAGGCGCTGCTCCCGTATTACGCCGGCAAAGTGAAATGCATCTATATTGACCCGCCCTACAACACGGGAAACGAGAACTGGGTTTACAACGATGCAGTCAACAGCCCTGAGATCCGGGGCTGGCTAGGGAAGGTCGTAGGAGGTGAGGACGAGGACCTGTCGCGCCACGATAAGTGGCTCTGCATGCTTTACCCGCGGCTGAGTCTTCTCAGAGATCTCCTGACGCAAGATGGCGTTATCTTAGTGAGCATCGACGATTTCGAGGCACACAGGCTCCGGTGCATGGTAGATGAAATTTTCGGGCCGCGTAATTTCGTTGCACAGCTCGTGTGGGACAAAACCAGGAAAAACGACGCCAAGCTGTTCTCGGTCGGGCACGAATATGTGCTCGTATACGCGAGGGCCCTTCGGAGATTGCGGGATTTGAAGACAGTCTGGAGAGAGCAGAGGCCAGGGGCGTGACAGGTGATCGCGCGTTGGCAGGAACTGAAAGTTCAGTACGGCGACGACTACGAGGCGGTCCAGAGTTCGCTCCGCCGTTGGTACGCAACGTTGCCGAGAGGACACCCGGCAAAGAAACTGAGCCGACACAAGTGGGTCGATAAATTCGGCCCCTGGAGGGACAGGGATATTTCGTGGCCGGGAGGCGGGGGCCCCCGCTACGACGTGCCCCATCCCAAAACGGGCCTGCCCTGCCGCGTGCCGGAAAGAGGTTGGGGCTTCGCCACGCCGGAGGCAATGGACAGGCAGATTCAGCTAGGTCTGGTACAGTTCCGCAACGACCACACCGAACCGCCCTTCAGGAAAGCCCACCTGCTGCCCGTTTCTGAGGAGCTCTCGGACGAACCAGACTCGGGACCAGAAGAGGAGATCGATGAAGGCGCTGGCCTCCAAGTGATGACCAGCGTCATTCAGAAACAAGCACAGGTTGTTGCCAAGCTGCTACGCAAGATCTTTGACGGAAAGAGGGTATTTCCGAATGCAAAGGATCATGAGGTCATAATGAGACTGATCCGGTATGTTACTGGCCCGCACGACTTCGTTCTCGACTCCTTTGCCGGCAGCGGAACAACTGGGCACGCGGTGCTCCAAATCAACAAGGAGGACGCCTCCCATCGCAATTTCATACTCGTTGAAATGGACGGGGTCATCGCCAAGGACATCACCGCAGAACGGCTGAGGAGGGTGATCTCCGGTTATTCGGATGAGCCGGGCCTGGATGGGGGCTTCCGCTACTGCACGCTGGGCGAGCCGCTATTTGACGACCGCGGCAACATTCGGCAACACGTCAAGTTTCCGGAGTTGGCGGCACATGTCTTTTTCACTGAGACTGGCTCGCCCATTCCCAAACAGGCGTCCGGAAAGACCCCGTTCCTCGGCGTTTACGGGGGCAAAGCGGTGTACCTGCTTTTCAACGGCGTCATGGGGGATAGATCGGTTACGGGCGGAAACGTGTTAACGAACGAAATTTTGCGGCGCCTGCCAGCGCATGACGGAACGAAGGTCGTGTACGGGGAGGGCTGCCGCGTGGGGGCGGGCCGCCTGAAGCGCGAGGGAATTGTGTTCAGGCAGATTCCGTACGAGATCAAGACCAGTTGATTGAGTGCCGCGATAAGAGAAGAAGATGCTTCAATTGAAGGGATACCAAGAGCGCTGCCTTGAGGACCTCGAAGCCTACCTCAGGCTCACAAACCAGCGCGGCGCCAACGAGGCTTTCTACAATCGGACTGGGAGGCCCTACCTTCCGGTCGAGCAGCTCCCCGAATTGCCCTATGTTTGCCTGCGCATCCCCACCGGCGGCGGCAAGACGCTGATGGCCTGTCACGCGTTGGGCGTTGCCACGAACATTTACCGGCAGACCGACCGCGCCCTGTGCTTGTGGCTCGTGCCCTCTAATACCATCCGGGAGCAAACGCTTAAGGCCCTGCGCGACCGCCAGCATCATTATCGCCAAGCCATGGATTCGGCGTTTGCAGGCGACGTACGTGTCATGGACCTGGCGGAGGCCTTATATATCGAGCGCGGGGTTCTCGAAGGGGATACTGTAGTCATTGTTTCCACGCTCCAAGCGTTGCGGGTCCAAGATATCGAAGGGCGGAAAATCTATGAACCGGCGGGGGGTCTCAAACCGATGTTTGACGGGCTAGATCCGTCGCTGCGGGCGAAGCTGGAGTGCTACGAGAACGGCGAGGTCATTCCCTCGCTGGCCAATGTACTTAAGTTATGGCGCCCGCTGGTCATCATGGACGAAGCGCATAACGCCCGGACGGAACTATCCTTTGACGCGCTGGCTCGCATCGGCCCCTCTTGCATTCTGGAGTTCACGGCCACCCCGGAGACCACTCATAAGCCGGAGCGCGGCCATTTCGCAAGCAACATTTTGTGCCACGTGTCTGCCTGGGAACTAAAATCGGAGGATATGGTCAAGCTGTCGATCAAATTGCGCGCTCGGCCGGACTGGAAAGAGGTTCTTGCTGACGCCGTAGCGATGCAGCGGACTTTGGAAGACGCCGCGAAACAGGAGGAACAGAAGTCGGGCGAGTACCTGCGGCCCATAGTGTTGCTTCAGGGACAGCCCCGTAGTCAGGAGCGGCAGACCCTTACGGTTGAGGTCGTCAAGCAGTCCTTGCTCAAGGATTTCAAAATCCCTGCCGAACAGATTGCGATTGCGACGGGGCAGACCCGTGAAATTGACGACGTGAATCTGTTTGATAGCAAGTGTCAGCTCCGGTTCATCATCACCGTCGCCGCCTTGAGGGAGGGATGGGATTGCCCGTTCGCCTACATCCTGTGCTCGGTGGCAGAGATCGCTTCCTCGCGCGCTGTGGAGCAAATAATGGGTAGGGTATTGCGCCTCCCGGGGGCCCAGCGTAAGAGCCGGGAGGAGTTGAATTGCGCTTACGCGTTTGTTGCGTCGCCCAGGTTTGCTGAAGCCGCCAACGCCCTGGCTGACGCTTTAGTCGAGAACGGTTTCGAAAAGATGGAGGCCAAGGACCTCATCATTCCTCCCGAGGAAGGTCGCCTCCCGTTTGTTGGCGGGCCCCTGTTCGAATCCCATACCGAGCACGTCTCCGGGGCGCCCGACTTCACGCTGCTGGCCGAGCCGCTACGTGCCAAGGTCTCATTTGACCAAACGACAAGGACCTTTACCGTTACTGGGGAGCTTTCAGAGTCGGAAATGAGGGCGGTCCAGGGGTCTTTCACGAACCCCGACGACCGCGCCAAGGTGGAGCGAATTTACCGGCGCCTTTCGCATCCAGCGCTCGGGGTGCCAGCAACCGCGTCCCGCCCCCTGTTCGCAGTGCCCGTTCTCGGAATTAGAATTGACGGCGACCTGCAACCCTTTGACGAGTGGTGCTTCAAAGAGGCCGAATGGCGGTTGGCCGATTGCGATGCCTCCCTGACCGAAGCCGAATTCCCGGCGTCCGAGAGCAGCGGGGAGGAGGCCGTTCTGGACATCGGCGAAAAGGGGAGGGTCGAGGTCCGTTTCGTTCAGGAACTCCACGAGCAGATGACCTTGCTCGCCAGCGAGCAGGGGTGGACCGTCGCAGCACTCGTGAATTGGCTCGACCGGCAAATCCCCAATCGTCGGGACATCACACAGAGCGAGTCCAGCGTCTTTGTCCACCGCGCCGTAACGGGACTGATGGAAAGCCGAAAGATGACCATCGAACAACTGGCGCGACGGAAGTTCAGCCTACGTGACGCGGTCGCGGCCAAGGTTGACAAGTATCGCCAATCAGAAGCTTCCAAAGGATACAACCGACTACTGTTCGGAGAAGGGTCAAGCAAACTTGAAGTCAGCACGAATTTGAATTTCTACTTCGACGAGAACCGTTACTCTCCGAACTGGAGCTACCAGCCCGGATTCCGGTTTAGCAAGCACTACTTTCAGCAGGTCGGTGAGCTGAGATCGCAGGGAGAGGAGTTCGAGTGTGCGCGGTTTCTCGATACGCATCCGGCCGTGTGGTTTTGGGTGAGGAATATCGACCGTCGGCCCGAATCCTCATTTTGGCTACAGACCTCGACCGATAAATTCTATCCCGATTTTGTTGTGCTCTTGCTTGATGGGCGGGTCCTTGTGGTGGAATACAAAGGGGCCGACCGCTGGAGCGACGATGATTCCAAAGAAAAGCGCGCCCTTGGTGACCTTTGGGCAGAGCGCAGCGGCGGCCTTTGCTTGTTCATCATGCCCAAGGGGCAGGATTGGCAGGCAATCACAGCCGCGATAGCTAACCCGCCGGGACAATCTGATAGCATGGAGAAGCTTCTTTTCTAGGCAGCACCCCTGACGGGCTCGGCTACCAGGGAAGAGGGGCGTGGATGGAATAAAGTTTTCGCTTTTTGTTCTATTAATGATACAATAAACGATAGTGGAGGGCCTGGGCGTTGGCAAAGGACCCACATCGCAAATACGAAATCCGCTGCCCAGTCCATGGTTTCATCCAAATTGACGATTGGGAGCGAGAAATTATCGAGCAGCCAGCCTTCCAGCGCCTGCGGCGAATCCGGCAGCTTGCCTGGACTGACCTTGTTTACCCAGGCGCGATGCACACTCGCTTCGAGCATTCTCTCGGGGTAATGCACACGGCTACCTTGCTCTATGACTCGATAGTTTCCAAATCCCGAGACTTGCTTAAGCAAGAACTCGCTTACAGTGATGAGGGGCTTGGCAGAGATCGCAAGCTGGTAAGACTGGCAGCTCTTTTACATGACGTGGGTCACGCTCCCTTCTCCCATTCGTCGGAAGAGCTGCTCCCAAGAAGGACAGGCGCGTTAAAGTTCGCGCATGAGGATTATTCCGCAGCCATTATTAGGAGTGAACTGCGGGGCGCCATTGAGGAGCACCCCCTGAACGCAAATACAGGCTTCAGAGCTAACGATGTTGCGGCGCTCATTGAGGGCGGGGCGGCAGCGGGACGCGCGGTCTTTTGGCGCGACCTGATTAATGGTCAGATGGATGCGGACCGAATGGACTACCTGCTCCGAGATTCTCACCATGTTGGCGTCGGCTATGGTAAATTCGATCTTCAGCGGTTGATCTCGAGTGTCATTGCCATCGCCCCTGGCGGGAAGGACGACCATTCAAGAGTCGGCATCGAGGAAGGCGGCTTACACGCCGCCGAGGCGCTCGTGCTTGCTCGTTACTTTATGTTTACTCAGGTCTATTTTCACAAGACCCGGGTCGCATACGACATCCATTTGCGGGAGGTTATGAAGCAAATCCTCGCTGGCGGTCGTTTTCCCAAGCCCTCAGGCACGGGGCTGAAGGAGTTCCTGAGGTGGGACGACTGGCGGGTGATGGGTCTGATTGCAAGCGGGCGGGCTGGAGAACACGGGCGGAGGATTATTGAGCGCAACCATTACCGCGAAATCTATCACACGCACGAGGTGTGCACTGAGAAAGACCTGCGGGAGCTAAAAAGGGTGAAGGCGAAACTCGGGAACCTGCTCGTCGCGGAGGAGACCGCAACCAAGAGCTGGTACAAATCAGGGAGCGACGATATCCCAGTCTTGAGCAAAGTGAGAACTCCTCGGGTTCAGCCTCTCAGCGAGTACTCGAAGGTAATTGCAGGTATGATGGAAAAGAATAACCAAGCCCTCCTCTACGTGGACAGCACCCGCAGGGAGGAAGCCGAAAGGAAGCTAAAAAGAAAGGGAAACCAACAAAGATGAGCGATATCCAAATGGCCCGGCTTGCGACGATTGTAGCGCTTGTCGAAAGGCATCCCCCACTTGGTCGGACGGCTGTGATGAAGATGTGCTACTTTCTTCAGACGCTGCGGAACGTCCCTTTAGGCTATAGGTTTACACTTTACTCTTACGGTCCATTCGATGTCCGGGTACTTTCTGACATTTCTGCCGCAGAGGCATTAGGGGGAATCGAATCCAAAACCGTCCTCTATTCCGGCGGTTATGGTTACGAGATTTCCCCCGCCAACAAGAGCCGGTCAGTGAAAGCCTTGGCGGCCGATTTCATCAAGAGATACGGCCCCGACATCAGTTGGGTCGTCGACCAGTTCGGCGAGTTCGGAAGTGCGGACCTTGAGTTGCTCAGTACAATCGTCTATGTCGATCGTGAGTACGCGCAAGCTAGAAGAAGACAAACGACGGACGCGCTCGCGGAAAACGTGCAGGAGATAAAGCCCCACTTCAAGGGGGCCTACGTGCAGAGCAAGATCGAATATTTGGAGGGGGAATGCCTCCTAAGGAGTCTCAGGACCACCTCCGCATGCAGGTGACGCCGCCTTGGTTGCGTCCCTGATGGCCGCCATAAACGGGGAGAGAGCGGCGCTTCGGGTCAGGATCCTAGTCGGACGGAATTTCAACTTCAATGTAAGTACCAGGAGTCGCCGCATTTACAGCCGCTATAACCTTCTCAACGAATCGGAGCAAAGTGGGCCACTGCTGATTGCCGAGAACCACAAACGCTATGTTCAGGTCTTTCAGGTTTTGCTGGAAGCGGATATTCTTGTCGGTGGTCACCAAAACGTCGAAACCTGCTGCCTCAGCAGCCACTATAAGGTCGCAGTTAAGCAGCCCGTCCTATCCGCGCTGATATGCTTCAACGATTACGTGGCCTTTGAGCGCATGCCGGAGTGGAGCTGGAACGCCGTTATCAAAGAGTATGAGCATCGAGCGCCGGGGTGCAAGCCCTTGGCGGCGGAGCGTCGAGGCTTCGCGCCGCGAATTCCATGACGGCGACTACCTGTTCGCGGCACAAATGAAACCAATCCATGATCTCGTCGATCGAGGCTCCTGCTTCCAGGTTGTCAAAAACAACTGAAACGGGCGTCCGCGCATCCCGGAATACCCATGCGCCGCTCCGTTTACCGGAGATACTCTCGACCGCGGAGCACTTTGACCAATCAAGCATATTCCTACCTTCTTACCCTCATCTTGCACCAAAATCTCGCGTTCGACGCAACCTCGGGGGACAAGCCTAGCCTCGACTTCTCACCACGGGCGGGGAAGGGCGGGGCTTCAGCCCCGCCGTTACAGGGCCCGCTGATTGTCGCCCTACCTCGCCTCCCGCACAGCTTGCGGCCGCAAGCTGTGCGGGAGGCGAGG
>Ga0187784_10005226_pt1 | contig 10508 bp, 10 predicted proteins | sample 1015_SJ02_MP15_2_FD_132964 | JGI IMG/M metagenome (GOLD analysis project Ga0187784, IMG submission 132964) | Tropical peat soil microbial communities from peatlands in Department of Meta, Colombia - 1015_SJ02_MP15_20_MG | ecosystem: Environmental > Terrestrial > Soil > Wetlands > Peat | place... | reverse complement strand
TGCCCGCCACCCGCGACTTACCTACGAGCCGACGGTCCTGACGATGCAAACCACTTCCGACGAGGTTCTGATCGGAAGAATTGCCAGCGGCGACCGGCTCGCGATGCAGGTGCTGTTCGCCCGGCATCATGTGAAGGTGTACCGGTTCGTGCTGCGGTTAGTGCGTAACGAATCGGCTGCGGAGGACTTGATCAGTGAAGTGTTCTTCGACGTTTGGCGCCAAGCCGGGAAGTTCGAAGGACGATCGGCAGTCACGACGTGGCTGCTGAGCATTGCCAGGTTCAAAGCGCTCTCGGCGTTGCGGCGAAGGGGTGAGGACGAGCTGGACGACGAGACTGCCAGTGCAATCGAGGATCAAAGCGACGATCCGGAGGTGGTGCTGGCGAAGAAAGACAAGGGTGCCGCGTTACGGCAGTGCTTATCCGGGCTCTCGGCAGAACACCGGGAGATTATCGACCTCGTATACTACCACGAGAAGTCGGTGGCGGAGGTGGCAAGCATTGTCGGCATCCCGGAAGCAACAGTAAAAACGCGTATGTTCTATGCGCGGAAAAAGTTGTCAGAGCTCTTGAAAGAGCGGGGAATTGATCGAGGTTGGCCATGAATGCGGTGAACGAACCCCAAGTGAGCGATGTAGAGCTGCTGCTGCCCTGGCATGCCGCCGGAACGCTCAGCTATCGCGACTCGCAGCGTGTCGAAACCGCGCTCGCCAACGATGCCGAGCTCGCCCGCCGGTTCGAACTGGTGCGCGAAGAGCTCAGCGAAGACATTCATCTTAACGAGACGCTGGGCGCGCCTTCGGCCCGCGCCATGGAAGCGCTGTTCGCCAAGATCGATGCTGAGCCGGCGCGGAAGCCTGCGGTATCGTTCAATCTTGGCGCACGGGTCCGCGATTTCTTCGCTAGCCTGTCGCCGCGCACCCTGGCGTGGTCGGCGAGCGCCGCGGCGGTTGCCATCCTGCTGCAGGCCGGGCTGATAGCCGGCATCATGATCAAGGAAAATGGCGCCGCGTCCACGAGCGGTGGCGGTTATGAGACTGCCTCGGTGCCGAGTCCGTTCGTCGGCGATGGTTCATATGCGCTGATCCGCTTCCAGCCTCAGGCCAATGCGGCCGATATCGCCAAGTTCCTCGAGGCCAACAACCTTAGCGTGACGGGCGGCCCGATCACCGGCGCGCTATTCCGGGTTCAGGTTGCGCCGACCAAGCTGCCGAGCGCGGATCTCGCCAACATTGTCAAGAAGCTGCAGTCGGACAAGTTGATCGTCGGCTTCATCGCCGCGACGCAGTAAGACGCTCGCCGCCTTTGGCGACGCCAAGCGGTCGATCGCCGCCGACTGACTCGATCGAGCTTTGAGCGAATTCAGTCTTCGTTGGCCGCGCCATGTGGCGCGGTCGTGGTGCGGCTAATGTCTGAGAGGCATCCGCGATGCGGTGCAAAGTAAGCACGCATAAGGCAATCACGCTGCGAACGGTTTTCACGCTGACACTGACGGCAGCCGTGGCCTGCGCATGCTGGATCGGCGGCGCGGAGCCTGCTTCCGCATTTTTCAGGATGGGCGGCGGCGCGCATTTCGGTGGGGCGCGAATGCCGTCGCACACGCTCGGTGGGCGCAACAGCGTTCGCGAGCGTGGATCAGGCCGCATTTCGAATGGGAGGCGCCACGCCGAGTTGCCAAATCGCGGCCGCGAAGGCCGCACCGGCAGGGGCATCAGGTTCTTTCCACGCCATTGGATCGTCGGTCGCCCGCATCATTGGATCGCCGGCAGCGGCGTTGCCGGAGGCTTCGGCCCCGGCTCGGTCGGTCCGGGCGGCGGCGGAAGCGGCGCCAATGGCGGCGGTCGCATCGGTGGCGTGCCGCCGGCCGGGGAACAGCGTTTCGTTCCCGACGAGGTACTGGTCGAATTTCAGCCGCGCGTCTCGCCGCTAACGATTGCCCGGTTCGCCCGCGTCTTCAATCTCACAGAGCTCGAGTCGCGGAGTTTCGCGCTGCTCGGCGGCGCCACGTTTTATCGTTGGCGCGTCGCCGCCGGCAGCTCGGTGCCGGCCATGGTGGCGACGCTGCAAAATCAAGTCATTGTCGCCGGCGCGCAGCCCAATTACCTCTTCGCGTTGCAGGACGAGGTCAGCCAAGCGCGTCTTGGCCCCGCTGGCGATGACGCTCAATACGCGCTGCGCGCGCTGCACATCGACGAGGCGCAACTGATCGCCACAGGCAAGGATGTGACGGTCGCGGTGATCGATTCCGAAATCGAAGCGTCGCACCCGGACCTCGCCGGTTCGGTCAAAAAAAAGTTCGACGCACTTGGTGGCGCAGGCAAGCCGCAATCACATGGCACCGCCATGGCGGGCGCGATCGCGGCGCACGGCAAGCTCTTAGGAATCGCTCCGGGCACAACGATCATCGCGGCACGCGCCTTCGACGACTCGCAGGGCGAGGCCAAGGGCACGTCCTTTGCCATCTACAAAGGCCTGCAATGGGCGGCCGACAATGGCGCGCGGGTTGTCAACATGAGCTTTGTCGGGCCGTTCGATCCAGACCTGCGCCAGATGCTCGCAGCCGCCGCCGGGAAAGACATCGTGCTGGTCGCGGCTGGCGGTAATGGCGGCCCGGATTCAGGCCCACAATATCCGGCGTCGGACGCCAACGTGATAGCCGTTGCGGCGACGGACGATAAAGACGGGCTGTTTGCTCTCGACAATCGCAATGCGTACATCGCGGTCGCGGCGCCAGGCGTGGACATTCTGTCGCTGGCGCCGGATGACACCTATCAGGTCTCCACCGGCAGTTCGATTGCGACAGCGCATGTCAGCGGCATTGCGGCGCTGATGCTGCAAACCCGGCCGTCGCTCAAACCGCGCGATGTCCGCGCGATTTTGACCAACACGGCAAAGCCCCTGCTTGTCGGCGAAAATTCGAGCTTCGAGCCACGGCTGGTGAATGCTTATTTGGCCGTGAAGTCGGCAGAAACTGTGGTGGTCAGTGGCGGCGCGGGACGCCAGCAAGCCAAGCGCTGACGCACAGTTTACGGCTCCTTAAAGCCGGTTATGGTCAACTCTGCCGCTGGGCCGAGCAAGGGGCGGGGTCGACCAATGGTCGTCGTGGACAGCAGCCATCGGGCGCAAACTGAGCTGCGCAAGAAACCGCGCCGTCCATTACATTATCGCGCGCGAATCCTGCTCAGCAGGAAGGGACAGCCGCGTCCCTGCAGCCTCGAGGACATTTCCGAAAGCGGCGCACGCATCGTCCTGCAGAGGGACGAAGAGCTGCCGAAGCGCTTCCTGCTGCTGCTGACGCCCCGCGGGCTTGGCCGGCTCTGCCGTGAGGTTTGGCGAGACGAATTGACGGTCGGGGTAGAGTTCGTCGACAGCGACCGTTGATAGCCAGCCGGCGAGCGTTATTGCACAACGGCACGGGCCGCGCCCGGCTGCATCCATGCCACATTTCGGGTGCAAGGCACCTGGAAACCAGGAGAATTCGCGCGGCGTCGCGAATAGGGTAGGGCCGCTTACATGGGCCGGATAATCGGGATCCGATGCGCCACAATTCTGGTGCTGGCCGCAAGCGCGCTTGTTGGCTGCAGCACCACAGACGGTCTCGACAGCATGCTGGTCGATCCGTCGCGCTACGAAGGTTACAACTGCAAGGATCTTGCGGGCCAATTGCAAGGTCTCAACAAGCGCGAGAAGGACCTGCGTAATCTGATCGATCGAGCGGACGAGAGCACCAGTGGGGTGGTGATCGGCGCGCTTACGTACCGCACCGATTTACAGATGGTGATCGCGGACAAGAAGGTCCTGCAGCGCACGATCGCGGAAAAGAAGTGCCAGCTCACGCCGTCTTTAACCAGCGATCAAGTCATTCACTGAAAACGGACCCCGGTCGGGCGGCGCTATATCGATCCCGTCGCCAACAAGACCGCGAGTCCGACACCAGCAATCGCCAGCAGAACGAGAACTGCCGCGCTCGCGGCCGTAGCTCGGCCGCCGGCAAAGGAGATGGCATAGAACGCCTTAAGCACATTGTTCGATGAAGCGGCAATCAGGATCGCCGCGGCGATCGCTAGGTTCGGAACGTTGGCGGCCCCGCCTTGGGCGAGGTTGAGTACGAAGGGATCGATGTCGGAGACGCCGATAATCGCGGCGAGCGCGTAGATGCCGGACGTGCCGAACTGCGACGTGGCGAAGCTCGAAGCGAGCGACACGGCAATGAACAGAAATGCAAAGATTGCGGCCGGCCCAAGCTCAAGCGGATTACCCTTGGTCGAAGGCTGCATGGCCGCTTGCGCCTCGGCATGATCCTTGGCGCCTCGACCAAAGCTCCAATACTGTAGTGCACAGATGGCAAAGGCGGCCAACGCCAGCCCGCCAAGGAACGGCGCCAGGAGCTGCGCCAGTGTTAGATTAAAGATCGCTATCACCGCCGCGATCCGCAAATACATGATGCCGGTAGCCAGCGTGATACCGGCTCGCGCCTGGTGGCCAAGCGCGGGATCGGTCTTTGCCTGCCGCGCGAGCACGACAGTCGCCGCCGTTGACGAATAGAGGCCGCCAAGCGCTGCCATCCACAGACCGCGCGCCGCAGCCACCCAGTATCGCTGGGCCAGATAGCTTACGTAAGAAAAAGTGCAGACCACAACCAGTGCGAGCCAGACTTGGCGCGGCGTGATCTTCGTGAGTGTCGTCACTGGCGTGTCGGGCAGCAACGGCAGGACGATTCCGGTCAGAATCAGAAACTCGCCGGCAGTGATGATCTCCTTCAGCTCGATTCGCCGTGCCAGCGCATGCAATTGCGTGCGACCGGTGAGCAGTAAAACGGCGGTCACGGTGGTGGCGACCGCGACCCAATGGGGCAGGGCGAGTGCGATCGGGCCCAACACATAGGCTTTGACGTTGAGAACCGGAACGACAAGCCCGACATTGGGCTCGCCCTCTTCGTCCTTTTCGCTCACATGACGCTGATAATAAACGTACAGCCAGGCGCCGAGCACCAACAGCCCGCCAGTGAATGGGATGAGGCGAACCGGATCGAACAGGTAGAGAGCGCCGCCGCCCAGTGCCAGCAGTGGAAACGTGCGCACCCCGCCAGGACGCCTGGTATTGTCGCGGCTGAAAAAATCCTCGTATGCGAGGCCGAGAAAGAAGCTCAGGCCCAGAAGCAACGCGAGGCTCGCCGGCGAGGGTGCTGAGATCATGAATGAAGACCAATACGCGGATTGGGATCGAAGCGTGGCGTCCGTCAATGGCAAATTGGCGCCAATCTAGCGGCGGATTGAAACCGGGACAATTGCCGCAGGCCCGTCCCGCCTTTCTCAGTCGAGCGCTTAGACCGGCAGGCCGCACCAGTGCAGGCCGAGGAAAACGGCAATGAAAGTGAGGAGCCCGGCGATCACCGGCACCTCAAAGAACTCGAGTGCAATAAAGAATACGAATGTCAGCCCGACGCCGAGCAGCGTTCCGTTGCGGTGGATGGCGGCCGATCTCATCATATCGAACAGAACCGCACCGATCATCGCCATGGCGCCGAATTTCATCGCTTCCAGGACTTTCTGTACGATTGGCCTGTCCATATGCCTGATAGACAGGGTGAAGCCAGCCGAGACGAGCACAATACCCGGCAGGTTGAGCGCCAGAACGGCAGTCAGCAGGCCGGCAATTCCCGCCACACGATAGCCGATGACACCCGCGATCTTCGCGGCGGTCAGTCCCGGAAACAGAAAATCGATGGCGATGAGCGAGCCGTACTGCTCCGCGGTCATCCAGTGGCGATGAACAACGCTTTCATCGCCGATCATCTTCAGCATTGCATCGCCGCCGCCGAGGGCGAACACACCGATTTTTCCGAAGCTTGCGGTCAGCTCCAAGAGCGGTTGGAGAAGCGACATTAGGGGTTCTCTGACGATCGGCCCGACAGTCACGGATGGTTGGCGGCTCGCGCGAGCCCGTCGCCGGCAGATTCGGGCGGCCCCGCTACCGGGACCGGCGTCCAATAAGGCGCAACGATATAGAGGGTCAGATAAACGACAAGACAGACAATGACAGGAAGATGGAAGAACTCCATAGCGAGGAAAAACGCCAGCGTCAAAAAAATTCCGATCCAGTATTTTCGCCGTTTGGCCGCGGGCCGGATCATGTCGAACAGAACCGCGCCGATCAGGGCCATTGCGGCGAACTGCATCGCCAGCAACAGCTCCTTGACGAGCGGCACGTCGGTGTAATTGAGCAGGAACAGAAAGCCGACGGCCGTGAGGATGATGCCAGGAACATTGATCGCGAGTGTCGCGACGATCAGTCCGGCGAGTCCCGCCACCCGGTAGCCGATCATTCCCGACAGCTTGCAGGCGGTCAACCCGGGAAACAGGTATGTCATGCCCAATAGCGATCCGAATTCGTCGGTCGAGAACCACTTGCGGATGTGGACCGCCTCCTCGCTGATCATCTTGATCATGCCGTTGCCGCCGCCGAGGGCGAACAGCCCGATGCGGCCAAAGCTGATGAGAATTTTGCTAAGATCGGCGGCGTAGGACGAGGCTCTCGGCATTGCGTGCTCCGCGCGTTCCAGGGCGTACAACATTGCAGGATTCGGCAACGCGTTGAAGAGACAGCAAGGCGCGGCTCTGCGTCGCGCCACAGCCGCCAAGGTGCGCGCGCGGAGACGGGTAACAGAGACCGCGGTTGTAAACATCCAAGAAAGGTTGGCAGGGTATCAGCATTCGGTGCCGCGAGCGCCCCGTCGCTGCTGAACCTTAAGCTTTGCCGCCGATACTAAACGAGGGGGCCTGCCCCGGCCGCGGCGCCTTGCTTATTTCCGATCCAGCGGGGCCCCATGCGGGCATGAGGAGATCGACATGGACGTGATTGGCTCAGCCTTCTTCTTCGTTTTGTTCTTTATCGTCGTTTTCGCCTGCCTCGGCAGCTTCTTTACGGTCAAAACCGCTGAAGTCGCCGTCATTACCAGGTTCGGCCGGTTTCTGCGCGTCGCCGATCCGGGCCTGAACTGGAAAGTGCCGTTCATCGACACCGTGGCCGGCCGGGTCAGCCTGCGGGTCAATCAGAACAATTTGACCATGGAAACGAAGACCAAGGACAACGTTTTCGTCACCATTCCGATATCTGTGCAGAACCGCGTGCGTCCCGAAAAGGTGTATGACGCCTTCTACAAGCTCTCCAATCCCGCGGCGCAGATCCAGTCCTATGTCGAGCAGGTGATTCTCGGCCATGTGCCCGGCATGACGCTTGACGAAGTGTTCGCCAGCCAATCCGGCATCGCGGCCGCCGTGAAGCAGGAACTCGATGCTGATATGGCGACTTTCGGCTTCGAGATCGTCAATGTGCTCGTGACCGATATCGTGCCGGACGCGAAAGTGAAATCGGCCATGAACGACATCAATGCGGCGCAGCGCGAGCAAGTCGCCGCCAATGCGCGAGGCGAGGCCGAAAAAATCCTGGTCGTGAAGAAGGCGGAAGCCGAAGCCGAAAGCAAGGCGCTGCAGGGGCAGGGCATAGCCAATCAGCGCAAGGCCATCATCGAGGGCCTGCGCGGCTCGATCGAACAATTCCGCAGCTCCGTCACCGACGCGACCACCGCCGAAGTCATGCAGCTCGTCATGGTCACGCAGTATTTCGATACGATCAAATCGATCGGCGAACTCGACAAGACCAACACGCTGTTCCTGTCACATTCGCCCGGCGCCGTCCGCGACATTTCCGATCAGATCATGCAATCGATGCTGACGGCGGAGCGGGCGAAGGCGGCTTAGCCAGAGCGTCTGGAGCGTGATTTGTCTGGCCTCAAGCGCTAAAATAAGTTCTCGTAAAGGTCTGGGTGGCGCGGCGGCCGCAAGGCTAGTGATCTATGAAACAGGTGACGCGCCGAAAGTCAGCGAAAAGCAAGCCAGCGGCGCGCCGCCGGAAGCTTTCGCCGCGGATTGCGATTAAGCGCGTCTACGATCCGCCCGAGGCGGGCGACGGCGTGCGCATTCTCATCGACCGGCTGTGGCCGCGCGGTCTGTCTAAAGCCGAGCTTAAACTTGACGCCTGGCCGAAAGAGCTGACGCCGTCGAATGAGCTGCGAAAATGGTACGGGCATGACCCGAAGCTGTATACGGAGTTCGGCCGCCGCTATCGCGGTGAGCTTGCCGCGCATAAGGACGAGCTCGCGGCGCTCTCCGCCATGATCAAGGGCCGCACTGCGACGCTTCTTACCGCCACGCGCGAAGTTGACTTGAGTCACGCGACCGTATTGCGCGAGCTGCTTAGCAAGGCCTAGGCCAATCTTTGGCGCGCCAGCGCCGCGCCTTGACCCAGCGCCTGCAACTTCTTCTCCGCAATGTCGCGGCGCATCGGCGCCATGCCGCAATTGGTCGATGGAATGATCTTGTCCTTGGCGACGTGCTTGGTGACATCGGCAATGACGTTAGCGACTTCTTCGGGCGTCTCGATATGGTCGGTGGCAATGTCGATGACGCCGACCTGAACCTCCTTGCCGTCGAGCAATTGCAGGATGCTCATCGGCACGCGTGAATGGATGCATTCGATTGAGACCTGATCGATGCGGCTTTTGGCGAGCGCAGGAAAGAATTTTTCGTATTGCCGCCACTCGTCGCCGAGGGCGGCCTTCCAAGCAATGTTGGCCGGAATGCCGTAGCCGTAGCAGATATGCACGGCGCTCTTTGCCGCAACGCCGTCGATGGCGCGATGCAGCGCCTCGATGCCCCAGCCCGCGGCCTGTTCCATGTAGACATTGAAGGCTGGCTCATCGAACTGAACGACATCGACGCCGTCGGCAGCGAGTCCGAGCGCTTCCTCGTTGAGGAGCTTGGCGAAAGCGAGCGCCATCTTTATCCGGTCGCCGTAATAGGCATCGGCGATAGTATCGACGATGGTCATCGGACCGGGCAAAGTGAATTTCAGATTTTTGTTGGTGTGAGCGCGCGCCAGCCGCGCCTCGCGCGTGTGGACGCGGCCGCGCAGCCGCAATTCGCCGGTCACGGTCGGGCACATCGCCTTATAGCGATCGTTGCGAATTCCCATCTCGACTTTCTTGTCGAAATCGATGCCTTCGACCGCCTCGAGAAAGCCATGGACAAAATGCTGGCGCGACTGTTCGCCGTCGGTGACGATATCGAGGCCCGCGTCCTCCTGCAGCTTGATCGCGAGGAGCGTCGCATCATCGATAGCGGCAGCGAGGTCGTCGCCCTTGAGCCGCCACTGCGGCCACAGCTTGTTTGGTTCGGCGAGCCACGCTGGCTTCGGCAAGCTGCCGGCGGTCGTGGCCGGAAACAGCGTTTGATTTTCAGTTTTGACCGGCATGGGAGAACTGCCTGCTGGCGTTTAATCAGTCGGTGTTGGCAGCGTGGGCGGCTGCCAGCGATACAGCCAATCATAATGATGCAGCAGCCGTGTTCCGCCAAGCGCGCGCATTGCCGCGTTGCGCAGCATAGCCCGCATGCCGGTAAGGTGGTAGCGCGCGCCATTGCGGGCGGCGAGGCGCTGCACCTTCCAGGCGCGCGCACGTCGCTTGCGCCAATAGCTGCGCAATGCAGCGGCTGGATCGTCCGGCGTCCGTGCCAGGCAATGCGCAGCCACGGCCCCATCCTCGATCGCCATGGCGGCACCTTGCGCCAAATACGGCAGCATCGGGTGGGCGGCATCCCCGAGAAGCGCCACCGGTCCCGCCGCAGCGCGTAGGATCGGACGCCGGTCGAACAGCGCCCATTTCAGCCAAGCGTCGGGAGCGCTCAGGAGCGACAGTGCTTGCGGCGTCCAATCGCGCGTCGAAAACCGTGGCAACAGATCGGTCGGCGTCGCCGGTTCGCTCCAGCCAGGTGCGTTCCAGTTGTCGTCCATGATGACGACAACGTTGATGACTCTTCCGCCTTTGACCGGGTAGTGCACGATGTGGGCGTTGCGGCCAAGCCAGAGCTGGACGAATGGTTCGGAGAGTTGCGGCGATACATCCTTCGCACGCACCAGCGCGCGCCAGGCGACGCGGCCGGCGAAGCGTGGCTGGCTGTCGTAGCCGAAGCGTGCGCGCACCGACGACCACAGTCCGTCGGCGGCAATTAGCGCGGTGCCGTATTCGTCGGCAACGCCGCTTCGGCCGTGCGACATGACGGTGATGCCGTTCGGATGCACGGCAACATCATCGACATGCAAGCCGAGCTTTACCGAAATGTCGAGCTTTTGCGCCGCTGCGCCGACGAGCGCGGCCTGCAGATCGCCGCGATGGATAACCCAATAGGGCGCGCCATAGCGCGTCGCGGCTGCCTTGCCGAGCGGCACACGAACGATTTCGCGGCTGCTTTCGCCGTCGAGCACACGCAAGCCTACGGGCTCGATGACGTGCGGCTTGAGCCGATCCTCCAGGCCGAGATCAATTAGTGTGCGTGATGCGTTAGGCGAGAGCTGAATGCCGGCGCCGGTTTCCTCAAGCCGCTCCGCTTGTTCCAGCACGACGACGCGAAACCCTTGGCGCACCAGCGCCAAGGCCGCGGTCAATCCGCCGAT
>Ga0187784_10005225_pt1 | contig 10509 bp, 9 predicted proteins | sample 1015_SJ02_MP15_2_FD_132964 | JGI IMG/M metagenome (GOLD analysis project Ga0187784, IMG submission 132964) | Tropical peat soil microbial communities from peatlands in Department of Meta, Colombia - 1015_SJ02_MP15_20_MG | ecosystem: Environmental > Terrestrial > Soil > Wetlands > Peat | place... | reverse complement strand
TCCGGAACCACGCCGCCGTACTTGCGGTGAATGTCGACCTGCGAAGCCACCACCGACGAAAGTATCTCGCGACCGTCGGCCACGACGGCCGCAGCTGTCTCGTCGCAAGAAGATTCGATTCCGAGAATGCGTGTGTTCATAACGGCTCAGTCCTTCGGCACAGTTATCCTAGCACGGCGGCATTCTGGCCTGACGCGGCCAGCCAGCTGCGTTCCAGGAAACATCTGTTACGCAACATCAGGCTTTGCGAGGATTGACACTCACGTCCTCGCTCAGTATCGTCGTGTTAGCGCCACTTTTTTGGCGCATCCCGACCCAGAGAGCTGCCGAACAGGCCCCTGCACCATGCCAAAACCCTTCAAGCGAGTGCGGAAAGCTGTATTGCCGGCTGCCGGACTCGGGACGCGGTTCCTTCCCGCCACCAAGGCACAGCCGAAGGAGATGCTGCCGGTCGTCGACAAGCCGCTGATTCAATACGTGGTCGAGGAGTGCGTCACCTCCGGCATCGAGAACATCATCATCGTCACCGGCCGGGGGAAGAACGCTATTGAGGACCATTTCGACTCTTCGCCAGAGCTGGAGCGGTTTCTGGAGATGCGCGGCAAGTCCGAGCTAGCCGAACTGGTCCGGGCCATCGGCAACATGGTGCACTTCAGCTACACGCGGCAGAAAGAGCCGCTCGGCTTGGGACACGCCGTGCTGGCGGCCAGGGAGTTGGTGGGAGACGAGCCATTTGCGGTCCTGCTGGGCGACGTCATCGTTCCCGGACCGCGACCGGCAACCCGCCAGCTGATTGAGGTCTATGAGGAAACCGGCATCGGAGCGATCGCGGTGGAGAAGGTTCCGCAGGAGAAGACCCACCTGTACGGAATCATCGACGGCGCTGCGAATGGATCCTCGCCCTGGGGAAGGAACCTGCTTGAGATTCGTGACATGGTCGAAAAGCCCAAGCCCTCGGAAGCGCCGTCGAATCTGGCGGTAACCGGGCGATACGTCTTGCCGCCCGCGGCGTTCGAATGCCTGGCGCAAACGCAGCCCGGACGCGGCGGCGAAATCCAGCTGACGGACGCCCTGCGCACGCTCGCGCAAGAGTGCGGCCTGTACGGGCTGATCTACGAGGGCCTATCCTACGATGACGGGGACAAGCTGGGCTTCCTGATGGCTACCGTGGAATTCGCCTTGAAAAATCCTGAGTTTGGCGACGACTTCCGCGAATATCTGCGCGGCTTGAAGCTCTGAACTGTGGCGTCATAGTCCGGTCGGCTTGGCACGCTGCCCGACCGAGTAAATCATTGCGCTGTAAAGGAGTGGTCGAGGGAATAGGTCTGTCCATCCGGATTCTGAATGCTGAACTGCACCGTCCCCGCTGAAAGTTGAGGCGTAATGATCGTCAGAGTTTGGCTGTCCACGAAAGCTGTTGAGGCAGGGACGCCATCGAGGGACGCCTGACACCCGGGCTCGAAGCCGCTTCCGCGAACCGTCAAGGAAACTCCACCAGCGGCGGGTCCCTCGCTTGGATTCAGGTATGCCACGCTCAACGGAACAAAGGCAAAGTTCACGGCAGTAAAACCGGACTGTGTCAGAACCCACAAGTTCTGTCCCGTGTCGTCCAGCGTGAGCTTGTGCTGCGTGTTGTTCGAAACGGGTTCCGAAAGTTCCACCCACTCTTTGAGATCTCCGTGATTGACATCAAAAATCTGTACGCCGGTCCCGTGGATTGCATCCGAACCCACGTCGGTTTTATACAATAGGCTACCGCTGGCGTTCAAAAAATCTGCATGGCCACTAATACTCTCAGGCACTGGAAGAAAATCCCATTTTGCTACCTGTCCCGTAATCACGAGCTGTGGATTCAAGATGTAATCTCCTTGTGCGATCGTGTCTCCGTCGCCTGAGATAGCTCCGTCGGCTACGCCTTCATCGATGTAGCTCGTGAGGTTCCATGTCCTCGTGTTCGGGTCCCAAGTACCGAGGTCGCCGCAATCGCAAACAATGAGAGAGCCGTCCTTGTTTCCCATTAGCAATGCGGGGTAATAGATCCGGTTGTTCGAAATACTGGCGATCGCGTGAGTCGAAAGATCGATTTCCTGGGGCCCACCATAGTCCACGATGGCCTTCCCGGTATTGGTAATGGCCACCTCGTTGGGCTGCGTCCCACCGATGTTGCCTAGGGAAATTATCGAAGCCCCTGCTGGGTTATCCGGATTCAGGATCGTGACGGTCCCGTCTCCCGAGTTGGCAACGACCAGCAGTGACCCATCGGGCGTCAGTGCCAGCCCGTGTGGTGAGTTGCCGACGGGTATCGGGTTGAGCAGCCGCTGGGACGTGAGTGAGAAGACTTCCACGCGGTTTGCCGCAGCGTTCGAGATATAAAGCTGCTGCCGGCCCTGGTCATAGATCAACTGCCAGGGCATGCCACTCACAGGGACGATCTGCTCACTGACATAGTTGAAGGAGTCTTTCATCGTAAGCGTACCGATTCCCACGTCCGCCAGGCCTTCCCGGCCCGATGGCACCTGGATGGTAAGCGCATCCATCCAACCCGGCAGGTTGCTTCCAAGGTTGGCATCAATCTCTGCGCTGCTAATAAGCGCGGGAGTTCCGCCAACAGTCGCATCCACGAGATTGCCGCCATATACGAAATATTGCGCGGACGTCCCCCCGGAATCGGAACCTGCATTGTGCGCGGCTAAGCCCTGCTGGGGCGCGTCTCCCGTGATGGGCGTCGCTACATCGGTCTGCGAAAATCCCTGGGGGGGAGTGACGCTAACCAATTCCGGCGTTACCGCAAACGGTGTTTGAGGCGTCGGTGTGACGCCGATGGAGCCTCCCAGCGGAACGTAGAGAATGTTATTTTCGTCTATCGAGGGCGGTTGCAGAAATTGCGGCAACGCGTAGGAACTGCCTCCATTGGCTTGTATCTGGGATCCAACTACTTCAAAAGTTGTCGTATCCAGCACGGTTATGATCGCGCCGGCCTGCGGGTTGGCTTCGATGACGTACAGGTATCTTCCGTCCGAGCTGTAGACCAAATCACCCACGAGAAACTGCAGCCCTAGATCGCTGCCGGACAGCACCGTGAGGACGTTCAAATTGCTGTCTAGAATCATCAGGGAATTGTCCAACACGCTTGCGGCAAACTGCGTTCCGTTCGCATTCGATGCCATTCCTCCGAGATATCCATACCCCCAGAGAGAAGCTGTGAAGCTGTCGGAAACTGCGTCGTAAACTCCAATTTCCTCTCCTGGCGCCCCAGCGAAAGTGAACCCGCAGGCGCCGACTAAGATCTTCGTATGATCGGCGCTGGAAGTGATGCACGCGGGAGGCGACTGAAAGTCCTGCCGATAGGTGATTTGACCAGTCGCCGGGCTCCACTCCGCGAGCTGCTCGGAATCGCTCGTGTTGAGTACGTTGACAAGCAACAGGAGATTGCCGGTGCTGGCGCGCGCGAGCCCCGTCGGTGCAACGACCTGTGGGTTTCCAGTTCCCTGCAGCGGAATCGGAGTTGTCCCGACGACCTGCAGTGATTGCGTCTCAATCGTGAAGAAGAAGGGAATGGCACTACCAACGATCACTTGAGAGTCGTCCGCTGAAATGTCGATCCCCATGGGGGCTGGAACGGGAATGCTGGCGACAAGGTGGTAATCCGCCGTGGAAAAAACATCAACGCGATCGAATTTCGTAAGGCTGACGAACAGATATTTGTGGGTGATGTCGTAAACGGTTCCTCCTGCTCCCGTATAAGTCATTAAGATGACGCCACTAGAAACCTGCGGAGCAGGGTTACCCGGAGCCGGCCCCGATGACAGCGGGTTTCCGCCGGACGTGTCTCCGCCGGGTACGCTGCCGCAACCCCAAAGGGATACCAGAAGAAGGGCAGTGGCAAATCTTGGCACGTTGAACATGCCTTAATGCGTCTCGTTCCTTGCCGCTAGCCAACTGGCCGCAACTGGCTGGCTACTATACCGGCACTGGTCGATAAACGGAAACGTTTCTCTTTTCGGAGAAGCAGACACACCCACCTGAATGGCAAGTCACAGAGTTATGCCACAACCTTCGACGTGAACTGACGTTTCCCCGTAGGTTGATCGTGCCACGCCTGCCGAGCCGGGCTACTTGGACTTCGCCGCGGGTTTCTTCTCGGTCTTTGCTGCTGGCGCCTTGCTTTCGGACTTGCCGTCCGACTTACTCTCGGTTTTCGTCTCGGACTTGGCGCCGTCGCCTGCGCCAGCTTCCTTGCTAGCAGGAGCGGACGATGACTTGCCGTAATCGGTGACGTACCAGCCGCTACCCTTGAACTGGATGGCAGGCGCCGAGATCAACCGCTCTACCTTTCCGCCGCACTTGGGGCACTTTTGCAGGTGTGGGCCGTTTACCTTTTCAATCCGCTCGGTGCGCTGGCCGCACTTTTGGCATTCATATTCGAACAGGGGCACGTGTTTCTCCGCTGTTACAAAGATAACGTAAGAAAAATTCTATCACGCTGCGGTGGACCCGCGCCGCGCAGCCAGCGGTTTGGCGCGGCTTTCTAACCGGCAAGGCCGGGAACGCTCAACGAGCCGCGAGCGGCATGGTAGACTGGCGGCGTTCCATGTCTACGAACACCGATCGCCCGGCCTTGGATGCTCAAAAAAGCCTGGGTTGCCTCTATCTGGTCGCCACTCCGATCGGCAACCTGGAAGACATCACCGTGCGCGCGTTGCGGGTTCTCGGCGAGGCCGACCTGATCGCCTGCGAGGACACTCGGCAGACCGCCAAGCTCCTGCGCCACTACAACATCGACAAGAAAACGGTCAGCTATCACGAACACAACGAAATGACCCGCGCCCCGGAGCTGGTGATCGGCCTCGAGGAAGGCGCCAAAGTCGCCTTGGTCACCGACGCCGGCACGCCCGGCATCTCCGACCCCGGCCACCACCTCATTTCGCTCTGCCTGCGGCACCACATCCCCATCGTGCCGATTCCCGGCCCCTCGGCGGTGATCGCCGCCCTGACGGCCTCCGGCCTGCCGACCGAGGAGTTCCTGTTTGTCGGGTTCTTGCCGTCGCGCAGCGGCGAGCGGCGCAAAGCCCTCGAGGCGCTGGCCGCCGAACCGCGCACGATAGTGCTCTATGAGTCGCCGCACCGCCTCGTGGAAATGCTCGGCGAGGCGGTGGAACTGCTGGGGCGGCGACCGGCGGTCGTCGCGCGTGAACTGACCAAGGTGCACGAAGAGTTCCTGCGCGGCGATCTGGCCGAGCTTCTGGTTCGAATCCGGCAAAACCCACCGCGAGGGGAGATCACCATCCTCATCGGCAAGGCGCTGGAAGGGCAGGCTCGTTCGAACGAGCTGCCGGCGGCTCCCCTGCAGCGCCGCGTCGAGCAAATCATGCTGGAAAAGAAGCTGGACCGGAAGGCCGCGCTCAAGACCGCGGCGCGCGAACGCGGGCTGACCAAGCGAGAAGCCTACAAGCAGCTCCTCACCGATCGGACCTAAGATTTTCGGACGCGGGTGCTCAAAATTTCAGTGGTTGGGAAGTCTGCGTTTATGGCAGATCACTGCTTATCGTAGACCCTGATGCTGTTTATAGACTGCCCGTTGGCGTTCACTCCGTTGGTCGTCAATGTCATTTCCTTGCCATCGGCTGAGAAACTGTCTGTCGTAGTGAAAAGGCGTTTACCGCCCTTTTTGCTTTGCGAGGTGAACTTGTTCTTGTGGCGTCGGATGGAAATCGTCTCCGCTCCGGCCGAATTCTGCCCTGTGTAAGGGTAGGGCTTGCCGTCCGCTTTCGCGGTGTAGCCACCCACTTGTTTGCTGCCATCGCTGGTTACCACTTCAGCGTTCATTGTGACCGAGTCGCCGGAAGCGGTGTAGGTTCGTGTTTCGCTGACCCGTATTGCAGCGTGGGCAAATTCGGATTTGGCGACGTTCAGTTTCCAGGTTCCAATGCGTGGGTCGCTTTGGGCCGACAGCGCACTCGATACAGCCAAGACGAGGACGAATACACCGACCGCCGCGAGAAGGCGCTTCATGAATGGCGCTCCTATTGTGAGATGACCCGGAAAGGCATCGCCAACGGGGTATCCGACCTGGATTTACCGTCCCCCGGTGGGCCGCTATATACACCAAGCAAACGGCGAAGTGAAGCGAATTGATTTTCGGCTCACTCGCCGAGATGTCTGGCCGGCTCCGCGCCCACGAAGAACGCGTTAACGCGTTCGAGGACTTCCTCGGTCGAGCGGGAGGAGTGTATCTGGCGGCGCAGGATGGCGCCGTTTCGAACGCCGTGTGTGAACGAGGTGGCGAACTGCTTCATCTTGCCGATGGCGTCCGGCGTGCCCGCTTCGACTAGATTCACGAAATAAGCGGTAATGAGGTTGTAGCGGTCGGTTTCCGACGGCTCGTCGTAGCGGCCGGTCGACGCCAACTGCCCGATCTGGCGGAAAATCCACGGATTGATGGGCGCGGCGCGGCCGATCATGACGGCGTCGCAGCCGGTCTCTTGCAGCATTCGAAACGCATCTTCCGGAGCATGGATATCGCCATTGCCGATCACTGGAATGCGGACGGCCTGCTTGACCGCGCGGATGATGCTCCAGTCCGCCGAGCCTGCGTACCCTTGCATTCGCGTGCGGGGGTGAACGGCAATCGCCTCGACCCCCACCGCCTCCGCCATATGCGCGACCTCGACCGCAACAATGCTCCTGTCGTCCCAGCCGGCGCGAATCTTGATGGTCAGCGGGATTCGAACGGCCGCGCGCACGGTTGAGAGCAAGACTTCCAGTGCCTTGAGGTCCCGAAGAAGGCCCGAGCCACCGCACTTGACCACTTTTTTGACCGGGCAGCCCAGGTTGATGTCGACGATGTCGAAGCCAAGGTCCTCGACGGTGGCGGCGGCGTCTGCCATGGCCTTCGGGTTGGCGCCAAAGAGCTGCGCCGTGATGGGGTGCTCGTCCGGTTCGAAATAGAGGTAATGCAGGGTCCGCGAGGCGCTGCGCGTGACACCCTCGGCGCTGGTGAACTCGGTCATGATCAGGCCGCAGCCGCCCAGGCCGCGGATCATGCGGCGAAAGACGGTGTCGGTCACGCCGGCCATCGGCGCGAGGACGGTCGCCGGTGTGAGCGCAATGTCGCGAATTTGGAGGGTCTTCGGAAGCATCACGGGCTGTTAGCTAATTTTTGAACGCATTTCGCAGCCGCTACCGCTCAAGGCTTTGCGGCAGCCTGAACATGAAATCTATCACAACGTTCGAAACGATGGGCTGGCCGTCCAGGGTCGCGGCGCGGAAGCGCCATTTCTCAGCGGCTTCCAACGCGAAGCGCGTGAAAGGTTCGAACGCTCGAATGACTTTCCATTCGCTCACGTTTCCATCAGGACCTAAGGCCCCCTGAACGACAACGGATCCGGGCATGGCGAAATTGGACGGGTACTCTGGGTAGCTGAACGACGTGATTCCGGGCGGAACGTAGCCGACCGTGGTTACCTCGGGAAGAAATGGCGGGACAGGTGGTACTGCCAAGACACCCGCTACCGGAGGCCTAAAGAAGACTGCCAACACATGCGACGGCAGCGAAACAATTCCGTCCGTCGCGGGTCTGAATTTCCAAGTCTTGACCGCGCTTTTCACTTCGTCCGTCAGGAACGGAAGTTCGCGCAGCAGGTCGATGCCAGCCACGGCTCCCGTCCTGTCCAACGACACGTCCAGGACGCAAACGCCATCCGGTGAGATGCTGTTCCACGGGGGCCGATAATCGCTCGCCGAAGTGACGCCCGCCGGGTTGAAAACCTGCGCCGCCTGAACGCCGTAACCGACCAATACAACTAGAAGGAGAAGTCCGAGCCAGCGGGCCTGCACGATCATGATAGACCTATGCTCGACACCTCTATAATAAGCTGGCGTCGAGGTCGGGGGCAGCGGTTTTTTCCGTCTGCGGCGCGGGAACTTGTACCTGCTGCTCCATTTGTATTGGGGCTTGCGCCGACCGCCTGCGCGGCGGATTCACAGCACGGGGCGCGGCAGGCCGCAAGTTCGCCGTCAATGGCTGGCCGGCCAAGTGCTGCGCTAGTCCTTCCGTCGAACCGCCAAAGAAACCATCGACCAGTTGAGCCAGCGCGTGGGAACGCGCTTCGTCGGCCGTGAGATTTGCGCGGTAGACCCAGGCGCGGCCCGACTTCCGGCGCAGAACGATTCCCTTTTGGGCCAAGCGATCGAGGATGGTCATGATCGTGGTGTAGGCGCGCGGGGTGGTCGGTTGCAACGCCTGCTGGACATCGCGCACGGTGGCTTCGCCCAGGGGCCAAAGCGCGTTCATGCAATCCAGCTCGAGGGGGGACAAGTCCAAGATGGAGTGCCGCCCGGCAGCATTCGGCGCGCCCGGCATCAGCTGGCCTGCTTCGGCACATCGGCGCCCAAGGCCAACTCACCCTGCAACGGCGGCTCGGCGGTCTTGGCGGCTTCGCTTTTTCGCAACTCATCCACCCGCAAAAGCTTGCGGCCCAAGGCCGGGCTAAAGGCGGTCCAAAGATCGTCCGCGCCTCCCGGTGCATTCGAAGCGGCGCGAGCGGCACCCATCTTCGAATCCAGGTCATCGAGATAATGCAAAACCAGGGCCTCTTTGAAGCTGGGCAATTTCGGCGAGCCAAACTCATACTCACCGTGATGGCTGATGAGCAGGTGCTTGACGAGCAGCTTCAAATCGGGCGGAAAACCTTCGATTCCATCCATCTTCTTCGTGACCAGCTCGAGCTCAAGGATGATGTGGCCGAGTAACTGCCCCTCGGTCGTGTACTGAATCGAGCGCTCGCAGGAAAGCTCGTCGAGCTTGCCGATGTCGTGCAGAATCACGCCGGTCAGGAGGAGGTCTGCGTCCAAATCCTGATAGTGCTGAGCCACAACGCGGGACAAATCACAGAGGCTGACGATATGCTCCAGCAGGCCGCCGAGGAATGCGTGGTGCATCAGCTTGGCGGCGGGCGCGCGCTTCAGGCGCGGCACAATTGCAGGATCCTCGATAATGGTCGCGACGAGTTGCCGCAGCCAAGGATTGCCCAGGGTGGCGGCATGCGCCAGGAGACGGGCGTAGAGCTTGTCGACGTCCTCAGCGGAATGCGGGAAATAGTCGGCCAGATCGACTTCGCCGGGTTCGGCGCGGCGGATGCGATCGACCGCGAGTTGGGTCTTGCTGCGGTAATTCTCGACGCGCGCCTGAACCTTGACGATGTCGTCGCGCTCGAAGGTGGCGGAAACCTGATCGGCGTTCTCCCAGAGACGGGCTTCGACGATGCCGCTGCGGTCGCCCAATTCGAGGCGCAGAAATGGCTTACCCTCGCGAGTGGTGCGGAGCTCTTTTTCGCAAACGAGGAAGAAGGAGGTAATGCTGGCGTCAGGCGTCAGATCGGCGACGTACGCTGATTTCATCAAGCGTTCTTTTTCTTGCCGAAGAACAGAAACTTATGGTTGCCCTTTTTTTTTCCGGCGTCGTCCGCTTCGGGCGGCACCTCGTCGATGGCCGAACCGGCGACCTCCGCGGTATCCACATATCCCGGCTTCACTTCGACGTAGCTATCCTGCCGCAGCATGTCGAGGTACTCGCGCAGGGCCGGCTTCATCTTTTCGTCGTACAGCTTGTTATTGATCTCGGCGTCGACCTTATCCTCGGGCTGCTGCCCGGCGGGATAATGCTGCAGCACCTGAAGGATCAGGAATCCATTCTTTTGCTCGATGACGTCGGTCGTCTCGTTCCGCTGCAGTTTGAAGACCAGCGGCTCCAGGTTCGCCGCCAGTTGGCCTTTTTCGAATGTTCCCAGGTCGCCGCCCTGTTTGGCCGTGCTGCCGTCGGAGTTGCGCTTGGCGAGTTCGCCGAAATCGTCGCCCATCTTGACGCGATCGAGCAGGGCTTCGGCCTTTTTCTTCAGGGCCTGAATCTCCGCGTCGGTCTTGCCGTCGGTGCTGATGAAAATTTCGCGCAGGAACACTTGCTCCGGCCGGACAAATTCAGCCTTGTGCTCCTGATAATATTTGTCGACCTCGGCGTGCTCCAAGATCACGCGCGAGCCAACGTCGCGCCGGATGACCTCCTGCGTAATCAACTGGTTCTTGATCTGGTTCTTGAAGTCCGTAAAATCCAGGCCGCTGGCGGCGACCTGTTTCTCGAGGTCCTCCATGGAGGCGATGTTGTTCTGCTGGCGAATCTCGTCCAGGCGCTTCACCACGTCGGCGTCGACGTTGATGTTCTCGTCCTTGCCGCGCTGCACCATGAGGGAGTTGTCGATCAAGTCGCGCAAGAGGTCCTTTTGCACAGCCGCGACCCGCTCATTGATCTGCGCGTCGGTGCAGGTCGGACAATCCTGGTGCGCGTCCTCGATGGCCGACTTCTGGGCGCGCTCGATGTCGCCCCGCGTGATGACTTCGTTGTTCACGCGGGCGACGACTTCCTCGATGACCTCACCCTTCTCTTGGGGCTGAGCCTGGGCCTTTGACGGAGCCTGAGCCTGGGCTGCCGCAATCGCCGGCGCCAGCAGAACGCAG
>Ga0187784_10005224_pt1 | contig 10509 bp, 3 predicted proteins | sample 1015_SJ02_MP15_2_FD_132964 | JGI IMG/M metagenome (GOLD analysis project Ga0187784, IMG submission 132964) | Tropical peat soil microbial communities from peatlands in Department of Meta, Colombia - 1015_SJ02_MP15_20_MG | ecosystem: Environmental > Terrestrial > Soil > Wetlands > Peat | place... | reverse complement strand
CGAGCTCCATGAGCCCTTCAGGGTCGGGCTTCGTCTCCCCAAGGAAGACGTGCGTCAGATCCCCACCGTCGAAGCAGTGGTAAAAAACCTGTTCGTAGCGAAGCCGGTCGAAGAGGTCGATATCGGCGCTCACCGGGATGTGTGTGCCGTTTGAGTAGTAGATCGGCAGATCGCGCGACTTGGACTTTATATACCGCTTGATTGCCTCAGCGACGTTCCCCTCAACGACACGGCGGCACTTGTCGGTAAAATCAGGGTTGAGCAGGTCGGCAACGGCGAGCCGCTGCGCACACGATTCCGCAGGCGTCCGCGCGAGGGCGATCTTGATGCCGTGTTCGCTCCCCGCCTGTCGACAGTATACCTGAAGCTCCGTCATGGCGCGTATCGCGAGCTCCCACGCTGCGGGATCCTCGTGAATAGCGGACCCCGTGTGGTACTTGACGGCGTCATTCACCCCGACCACGCCGATGGTGTAGACGAGGCTGTCAAAGTCGTAGAGCTGGGGCCCGCGCTCGCCCGTATTCGGGTCGCTCGGGTGCTGCTGCAGGAAGGGGAGACGGTTGCCCGCGAGGAGCGGTTCCATCCACTTCCGCTTGATCTTGAAGAACTCGATGGCGCAGTCGACGAGGTTTTTGAGGTTATCGATAAAGGCATCGGTGTCGTGCTCAGCGCGGTATGCGGCGCGCGGGACGTTGAGCGTGACGACGTGCCACGAGCCCATCGAGAAGTGGGCGCCGTTTCTGAAATAGAGCTTGTCCTCAAAGTGCTGGTCCTCGTCCCTATCGACCTTGAACATGTACGCGCAGCACTGGTAGCAGGAGACGCCCTTCCCCGCGCCCCGATACTCGGGGACCATGTTGTCGAAGTAGGTCGAGCCGAACTCGGCCGAGAGCGTGAACGCGGCCTGATAGTTGTCCTCGAGGGTGGGGATCTCAGGGTGGCCGTAGTAGCGGTCCTCGGTGCGCGGCACGATGAACGAGGGCTCGATCGCGACCTCGGGCTTCGGGAAGTTAAAGGGCTTGCCCCAGTTGTCCCCTGCGGTCATGACCTCCATGATGGCCTTGAAGGCGAGGCGCACCTCGCGCTCAAACTCGCCGTAGGTCCGTAGCGGCGCCTGCGTGCCATCCCAGACCTTGCCGTGCAGGACGATGGGCTTGTCCTTCCACAGCTCGGGGACGCCCGGGGTGAGCTGCAGGCTGCTGAAGACCATCTGCCCGCCGCGCGCGATGAAGACTTGCGTGAGCTCGTAGACCGTCTCTTGCATGAGCTGCTTGATCTGGGCGTAGTCGAGGTGCTCGAGATGGGGGGCCAAAAACGTTAGGAAGTTGTAGAAGCCCTGGCCGCCCGCGCAGTTCGTCTGTCCGGCGGCGAGCGCCTTGACCGCGTGCAATATCGCGACCTCGGGACTCTTGGCGGGGCCGGCGACGGAGGCGTGCGCTCCCGTGCCATCGGGCATCAGCCCGTAGTAGAGGAAGTACCGCAGGTCATAGTCGGCACAGAACGGCCGGACGTTCGCGTACTCCATGTCGTGAATGTGAAAGTCCCCCGACCGGTGGGCGTCGCCGATGCTCTGCGGGAGCATGAGCAGCACCTGTTGCTTGCTCAGCTTGTCGTGCTTCTTCTTGGCTGACGTCTCGGGGTTTGCAGTGAGGTTGGAGTTCTCCTTCGCTTCGAACCCCTCGCCGTGGTCGATGCGGTAGGCGTCGTACAGTGACGTCCCCACACGCGAACAGGCACGTGCCCAGTCGCCAAACCCCTCCTCGAGCAGGACGACGTTCACGAACTCTCGAATGAGCGGGCCGCTCAGCTCGCGCACGTCCATCCGCTTTATCTTCTTTTCAACGATGTCAGCGATGCCCCTCGCCTCGGGCCGCTTCATGCCCCGCTTTCCATAGAACGTCTGCGCAAGCGCCGTTTCGCGAATGAGCTGTTTCACGATCGCTTCGCTATTCCACGGCAGGATGAACCCGTCACTGGTCCTGACGTTGGGCATCTCCTCGGCCTGTTCGCCAAAGAGCGTCGTCTGGAGGGTCCGGGGCTGAAGCATCGGAAGCAATGACTTCTTAGAGGAGTGATTTCTCTTTCGTGTGGATATGGCCATTCGCCCACCTTTTTTATAACGAATATATCAGGAGTGAAAACGCATGCGACTCGTTCGGAGATAAATGTCAGATGCTTAGTCGGATTGACGAGCGTTTGTGCAAGTTAAAGGCGTCTGTCGATGCACGACGGGCCCTAACCCCCGTCGTATGTGACTCCTGCAAACGGTGTAATAGTTCGGTGCTTATTGCAGTATTCCATAGAACGCGATAGTAAATCAATGTTGGGATTTGCCGCGCGTGGGTTAGCAGGCAGATGATGACGGGGGCGCGCTGCGAGACCCGCGCACTCATCCTCAGCTCACGAAAGCTCGGTTTGAACGAGTCGTCGCGCAAAAAAATGAAGGCCTACCGTCAGTCGAAAATACCTAAACGCGCTGCTGTCCCACCGCTGCACATACCGGCAACGTAGCGCGATTATGGGCACGCCCATTATACGGTGCACTGCGTGTTTGCCTGTCATCACGTTCGACGTCAGCAACGAGGCCAAACCAAGAACTAATCGTCGAACAGCAAGCGTGCAGCACAGAACCCGCGTTTTGTTGGTTGCTCGCGAGTGCCGCGTTGCCCTCAGAATCGACGGCAGTGAGCGCGGTCATCTCCCGTCTAGACTCGCTTCGTTCTCTCTTTCGTCTTCAACGGCTGCCGCGGACCAGCCGGAAAAATCGCTCGCAAAACGCTCCGCGTGAACCAGCGGCGGAGCTGGGCGCTTCAATCGCCTCCGGTAGGAAGGATAAACCGCTGCGCGCGTCCCAGTTACCATAAACGTGATCCGATGCGCGTACGTTCGTTGTCTTGTGGCGCAACGCTTGGCACGCGCATACGGCGACGTGTCCGTCGAGTTCATGCCAGCTTGGCGAAAAGAAAACGTCCGCATCGCACGTACCCGAAACGTACAAGCTCGACGTGCTTTCTTACTTTGATCTGTGCCATCCCTTCCGTTGGACCATACCAAATCGAAAAACAGTTAAGGGAGCCGCACCAAAGCGGCTGTGAACGGGCTTTGGCATGTCCCAAACCTTCGCTGGAGCCCCTCGTCTCCCGTTCTTGTTCTTTTTTGCGTGATCTTGTGTGTGTGCCGCGGCCTCTAACGCAAGCCTTCCAACAGCACCGCCACTAATTGGCGAGGTTATAAGCACTTCTCTCAAAGAATACAGGGAATGCGGACGAGCGACGCGGTTTTTAGGACTTGTATGACAAGAATCCGCACGCGCCCGCCGCTACATAATTGAAACGCTTTTTAGCGCGGTTTTTTAGCACCGCAGCAAGCTCAAGATGAGATCGATGTTGAGCTCATCGTATGAAAAAGATCCTCAAACGCCAAGAACGTGTCCCTGACCTGGAGCACCGGCGCGACCGTGGTAAAGACCCCCTTCATGAGGAGGGTCGTTCGCGACTTGGGCGAGTTTGTTTCAGGACGCTGCAGTTAGGGCAGACAGGGAGCGTGTACACGTTCACAGTTTGCTTTGTTGCAGATGTCATTTGAGTAGTTTTTTGCGGCTTACTCGCATTAAACCTTGCGCAGACGGGCTTTCGTGCGCCGGGCTCAGTCACCGCGATGTATTCGGGGGGGATTCGGCATCTCCGGGTGTTGGCGACGAGGCTTCTCGTGGGTTTACCGGGCGGTGTATTTTCATATCCTCACGAACTCACCCATTGAGCCTTGTCGCACCCGTTACGGGGACCACCGCGAAGCTCGCTAGTGTTCCGTCACCTACTATGATTTCGTGATTGTTTGTCGTGAAGGCAACAGGCTCGACGCGAATTGCGCCTGGTGCGATAGCAGCTCTAGCGCTAACCAGGCGTTACGTGTAAGGACTGATAACGAGTCCGCTCGGACGGCATTATCTGGAACGTCCATTAGGCAACCCCGTGGTTACGGCGTGACGTGCGCGACTGAAAGATAAGCTGCGAATGATCGCGCAATTAGATTTAATTGGTAATTCGCGCATACGGGGACATATGAAAGATAAGCAGACGAAAGAGCGTTTTATGGAGCTACGGAGTCAAGGACTCCCTCTAGCAAAGAAGCCGCCGAGATCGGGGTCAGCAAGCCCGCCTGATAAACTGGGACCGGGACTTGAAGGAGGAGGTCGACAATCCCAAGGCGGTGGAGCTCGAGGCGCTGTACGACAAGATCTGCCTCTCGACGCAGACAGGTCGAGTTTTTCGGAGACATACTGGCCGGATTCAGCGAGAGATCGAAACGCGGGAGTTGTCTGAGGCCCCGGTGGAAAAGCTGTTTGTGATGCATGCGCACTTCTACCTAGGGGCGCAGCACGCATTGCCCGGGCTTACCTGCCAAGTTGCCTTTTGCGGCAGACGCGCGCACCTAACAAGGTGGAAAGAGCTGAAATAACCTAACCAACGGAAGGGCCCACACGACACACTCAGCCACCGTGCGGTTATTATATCTTTGTGCTTTGATAATCGTAGAACAAAGCATACCGGTAAATCGCAGGAAGCTTGTTAGATATCTCAGAATACAAAACGGGCAGCTTAACTGTGCCGTAGGTGGAGAGGAGAGATGACCGCACTGAAACAAGACCAACTGAAAATTCTGCTTATAGAGCCACCCTTTTACAGATTATATAAAGATACATACTCACTTGACAGGTACCCTTTATCTTTAGGTTATCTGGGGGGGGAGATAAAGAGAAACACCAATTGGGGTGTTATGGCCTATAATGCTGATTTTTCACCTCACGGAAGTGAGTTTATTAAAGTAAGTTATTTGGCAGGTATTGGTTTTGATAACTATCTGAATAATCTAAAGGACTTGTCGGGAAAGATATGGAAAGAGATTGAACTAACCATAGCAGAATATGATCCTGCTGTTGTAGGAATTTCCGCTAAATCTCCGAATTTCAAATCAGCGTTAATTGTAGCAAACCTCGCAAAACAAATCAACAAACAAGCGGTTGTTATGATGGGGGGGCCACACCCTTCCTTGGTCGGAGCAGATCTACTAAAGTATCCAGAAATTGATATAGGTGTCATAGGGGAAGGTGAAATTACTGTCACCGAATTACTCAATACAATAGAAGCTCAAAAAGAACTCGATGACATTCGAGGGATTGTCTATAGGACAGATGGACAAGTCGTTGAAAATCCACCTAGAGAGTTCATAACGAATTTAGATTCTCTTTGCTTTCCGCACGAGTATGCTCCAGAAATACTCAAGGATTATGATAAGTATCCAATAACCGCATTCGAGAATATTCTTGCTATACGGGGCTGTCCCAATAATTGCCTTTTTTGCGGGTCTCGCAACATATGGAGCAGGAAGGCAAGGTTCCGTTCTCCTGAAAACGTTGTGGAAGAAATAAAATCCCTTCAAAAAATCGGAGTGAAGACCATCCATTTTGACGACGACACGTTTGGGGTCACTGAGAAGTATCGGAGTGACTTGTGCAATGCTCTTATACAACACTGTCCCGGACTGGAATGGACTTGTGAGATGCCAGTGCAAATGGTTAATGAAGAGAATATATCTCTCATGAAATCCGCAGGCTGTTCAACTATTCACATTGGTATTGAATCAGGTAATAATGAAATTCTGTCCGCAATGCGCAAGAATATCACTATAGGAGAGGCTCTTGCCGCGTGTCAGCTTATTAAAAAACACGGACTTACGTTGTTTACATATTTTATGGTTGGCTTTACTCAAGATACTGAGGACACTTTGCGCGACACTATCACCGCTATGAAACAATCTAAGAGTGACGTTATAACTTATGGGATTTTTACTCCCTATCCGGGCACCGAAGCACTTGAATTATGCAAAGAAAAAGGGCTCATTGACGACGATTTTGATGTTTCTCTGTACAACCATCAGAGTCCACTTAACAATTTTTCTATGAATATCCCTAAAGAAAGGTTCAGGATGATAGTTAGTGAAGTAGAAAAACAAATAGACCGTAAAAACTTGATATATGAGTTCAAACGATTAATCTCTCTAAAAATCTATAGGCGACGATTATCTCGCGGAATAGAAGCGATATCGCACAAAAAATGACCTATTTAAGACGGTCGCTGCCTACTTGTTTCGGCCGTGTGCAAATTTTTTGACGAGGCCAAAACCCAACGCTTTACTTTCTATTTCTACTAAGGATGTAAGACGCAGCCACGTCACCGGTGAAAGTCCAACAGATCACAGATCGATTTGCAGCTAAGCCGGATCCGGTTAAGATCAAACGGTAGAGCAGAGAATACGAGTGACCTTTGAAGATGTCAAGAAAGAAGGAGGCTTTTTATCGGCCGGTCGGCACCTGCAGAGAGGGCTTTCCCTTCAACAACAAATCCGCAGCCAACGAGGAGCTCCTATAAATACGTGCTGGGTGGTGCGACGAGCGTGCTCCTGACACTCCGCCCCGACCGATAATTTGGGGACCAAAACATCGCAGCGGTGCGCGATCTTTTTTAGTCCTGCCGAGCAAGTAGTTTGGCTGCACTTTTAAAACCTTCGGCCCTCGTAGAGGGCGTTCGGGGCTTAATGTGCTTGGTCAGTGAACTTGCAAAGTCCTCAATCAAACATTGATCACGGCGACGCGAGCGACACGTGCAAATAAGCGTTTATGTGCCGACGTCCGCACTGCTGCCGGCGTTAGATGCGCCGTAGGTGGTGTCGCCGTTGAAGTAGGCCTGGTAGGTGTAGGGGCCTGTTGAGGGTTCGCTGTTGGTGAGGCTGAAGGTGCCGTTGGTGCCGGTCTGAGTGGTGCCGACGTTTGACCACGTGCCCGTGGGATCCTCTCTGATGATGATGATCGATTTGCCGGCGAGGGGGGTGGTGCCGGCTGTGAGGGTGCCGGAGAGGGTGAACTGCTGGTTGACGGCGGGGTTCGTGTTGGAGGTGGTGAGGGAGAGCTGGGTGGGTGTGGGAGAGCCGACGGTTATCTCCACTGATGCCTGAGAGAGGGCGTGATTTTGATCTCCATTGTAGGTTACCCAGTATTGATAATTCCCTTGAGTGGCTTCACTCCAATCAAAGAAATAGTAGCCATTTTGATCCGTAAATCTGGTCGCCGGCTGCGTTTCCTGCCCAGCTACGGATCGCCACAGGTCTATTTCTTGTCCTGCGAGAGGGGTGCCGTTAGCATCGGTAAGGTACCCACTCAGCGTGAAGGGTTGTCCGATAGCCGGGTTGGTGACGTTGCTCTGCAAAGAGACGATCGTAGGATCGAGGGTGCCAATGGCTATGTAAGCCCCGGTCGCTGCGGCAGAATAACTGCCATCCCCGGAAAAATGAAACTCATACCAGTATTCGCCCGAGGTTTGCTCGCTATGTGTAAAGGTGTAGTAGCCGTTCAAGGCCGTAGTCGTCTGTCCTAGCGATTGCCATACGTCCCCTCCGCCAGGCAGACGTTCCTCCATAGTTATCGTTTCCCCCGAAAGTGGGGTCCCGTTGATGTCTGTAAGATACCCGGAAAAGGTGAACGGCTGACCAACCGCTGGCGTTGTATTAGAGGCGGTAACGGAAAGCGTCGTCGATATCGGATCACCCACGGGTAAGGTGTCACTGCTCAACATGCCTTCGCACTGAAAATAATTTGAATTGCCCAAGAACCAAACCTCGTAGTAATATGAGCCCTGCGATGTCTCGGTGCGGTTGAAGGAGTAAGCGCCGTTGGAGAGAGTGATGGCGTTAACGTTAGCGTACTGACCGGAGGGGTCTTGAACGATCAGAGTGACCGGTTGACCGGCGAGTGGGGCGCCACTAACCCCGTCCGTTAAAACTCCATACAGCGTGAAAGACTGATTGAGGGCGGGGTTTGAATTTGTTGTGAACATGTCGATTGCCGACGGTCTCAGATTGCCCACGTCGACGGTCAGCCCCGTGGCTGACGGTGCATATTGCGCATCGCCGTTGAAGCTAATCTGGTACGCGTACGCACCGGGGGACGCCTCGCTGCGATTGAAGGAGTAGGAGCCGTCGGCGAGGGTGATGGCGGTGCCGAGGGCGTTCCAGGTGCCGGGGGGCCATTGGCTCATAAGGATGATCTGTTTGCCGGAGACGGGGGTGCCGTTGGCGGTGAGGGTGCCGGAGAGGGTGAAGGTCTGATTGACGGCAGGTGTGGCGTCAGAGGTAGTGCGGGTGAGGGTGGATGGAACGAGTTGCGAGGAATAATCGACAAACGCGGCAGTATGCGCATTCTCGCTACCGGCATCACTAGTTGCACTGTGCGCAATGCCGCTAACAGATGAGATTAACTTCGCTGGAATAGACAAATTGATGCTACCCCATGATGATACTGTGACTACGATGATGGCAGCAACAATGACGGCAATTTTACGACGACGCAAGAGATTTCTCCCAAATAGCTGGTAATGCACATATATCAGACTCTATTTATAGTTGCTTCGATTGCTTTAATCTAATCGGAATTGCATTATTTTGTCAGTTACCTTGCTTTTTCAATCTGTTATCAAAAGGAGAAGAAATGGAGTCAACCAGTGAAATCTATATGGCAACAATAAGGCAATGTTGACAAGCTAAGACAATCTTGAGTTGCTCAAAAAAAACAGAACGCAAGACGAAGTCCGTATTCATGTATTTCTTCCACGCTAAGATGCAGCGGACAACGGACGCGAGAGAGAAGTCATAACCCACGAAATACGTCTTCACCATTTTTTGACCAAGGTGGTTGTCACACGAGAGAACTAGCAAGCAAGCGTGCAGATTTCTTTCAGTTTCAAAGGGGCGCTCGCTGCTCGCGCTAAGCGCATTTAGGAGAGTAATGCGTGCTAGATTCGAATGTTCTCTGGATGCCGCTACCGCACGCTATAAAAGCAAACAGGAGCGTATCACGACAAATCCGCTCGAAAACGAGCAACACGGGCTACGCGAGCGGCTAACGAGAGTGTTTGTCTATCGAGAGCCGCACCGAAAGTGCTCCTAACTCGTTGAAGCTCAGCTCGAGCGCTTTCAGTACGAGCACGGACAAGCCGAGCAGTGGCCGGCGCCTGAACCGATCGTTTTTCACAAAGAGCTGGGCTCGATAGCGAAAACCGTACTGCTGCCTAAAATATTCTGGACTTTTTATGCGGTACTCGCGCGTCGTTTTTCCGTAGTAATACCGCTTCCTTAAATGCTGCCACAGCGAAAAACCTTCTTCGTGATGCAGTATCTCAGACGTTACACGAGCTGTCACGACGTACCCCAGACTTTCGATCTTTTGCGGGAGGACTGATTCTTCGAAGAAGATGACGCCTTCGTCAAATCCGCCGACCTGCTCAACCAAATCCCTCCGGAAGAATCGTGCGGACTCGACCACGCTCCCGGGATAGAAGCTCCTTTCAAAATCCCTGACGGTAACCCAAAAAGAGACACCAACCGATCGCTCAGGTATGATCACTGCTCCCACGCGCTCTTCGATGGAAATGCGCTCCACGCAGTCTTTGATGACGGTGTGGGTCAGTTCCATGTCAGAATCGATGAAACAGATGAATTCGCCTGTCGATACCTTAATCCCGAGATTCTTCTGCGCGCTACGCTCTTTTGCCTCCGTAACGCAAACGCGATCTGCGTAACGGCGCGCAACCTCGACAGTCCGATCCTTTGATAACTCGTCAGTTACTACCAGTTCGATGTTCTTGTATGTCTGCTTCCGTATAGATTCAAGGCATCGAGCTAGAGTCCTTTCTGAATTACGGGTAGGAACGATAATAGAGACCTTCGGCGACATAACCATGCTTTACACAGCGTCGTCGTATGGCCGACAATCAAATATCTTTTTTGATCGCGTTTTTTGTCGGCTTCTTCTATCTTATGGAGCTCTCGCGCATTTTTTTGCCTAAGCGCTGCTGCTCAGTAATAAAGGCGCATTAAGGCCGAAAGGCCCTGGCGCATTCACTAGGGATGTGCGATGACTCGTTTGAGTGCTTCATCCCGCCGTACTTTCCTTGGCGCCTTTTCGCAGAGTTTAATGTCGCGAATGATTCCTCAGCCCGCGGCGCCGCATTTCTAAACTTCGGCAATGGCAAAGAATACGGTGCGAGCGAACCAGACACAGTCTTTGTTCTGGCGTTTAAACGTTATTACTTATTGCGCGAATCTCTAACTCTCCCTTATGATCAAAAACTATTCGAAGACCGTGGGGATTGGATCTGACGAATATCTGTCTTTGGCCGCGCTGCTGTAAGGGATACAGGCTAGTTTCTAACTCTTGTTTACTACTTTTTTTGACGTCGAAGAAGAAGGTCAGGTGCCGACGGTTACGCTGGTGGCGGCGTTAGATGCGCCGTAGGTGGTGTCGCCGTTGAAGTAGGCCTGGTAGGTGTAGGGGCCTGTGGAGGGTTCGCTGTTGGTGAGGCTGAAGGTGCCGTTGGTGCCGGTCTGAGTGGTGCCGACGTTTGACCACGTGCCCGTGGGATCCTCTCTGATGATGATGATCGATTTGCCGGCGAGGGG
>Ga0187784_10005223_pt1 | contig 10511 bp, 11 predicted proteins | sample 1015_SJ02_MP15_2_FD_132964 | JGI IMG/M metagenome (GOLD analysis project Ga0187784, IMG submission 132964) | Tropical peat soil microbial communities from peatlands in Department of Meta, Colombia - 1015_SJ02_MP15_20_MG | ecosystem: Environmental > Terrestrial > Soil > Wetlands > Peat | place... | reverse complement strand
GCCTTCGCGATCTCGATCGCCGCGAGCTGCACGCCGCTCTGTCCGAGAAGGCCGTGCGCCAGTGGCGAGTCGGCGAGCTTCTTGGCCTCCCTGCGCTCAAGGAGGGCCTTGACCTCACGGTTGCGTCTCATGCGGTCGGCGAGACACATCCAGCACGCGCCCTTGCCGGGTCGGAAGATCGGCCCGACCAGCGGGAAGGCGCCGGAAGGCTCCGCGAGCGCCCAGGGCGCGCCCTCCGTCAGACGCTGCTGGTTGAGCGCCTCCAGCCTGCCGTCGAGATAGTCGCTCGCCAGCGTGACGGTGAAGTCGCCGGCGCGCTTAACGACGCGGACGCCGAGCGCGCCGAGCGCTTCGGAGAGCTCCGCCGCCCCGTCGACGTCGATCGCCTGCACCCGCACGCGGCAGTTTTCCAGATTTTTCCGCGCGGTTTCGGGCGGGAGGCCGAGGGTCGCCCAATACGCCTCGGCGACCCCGTTTTTTTCCCCCGATGCGGGCACGACGTAGCGTCGATCGCTCAGCCGCTTGAGAGCTTCGCGGACCATGTCGGGCGGAAAACCTTCGGAAAGCTCGGCGACGATCTCTCCCAGGCTTTTGCCGCCCTTGGCGATGAGCCCCGCGAGCGCGAAGTAGAGCTCTCCGTGGAGCAGGAACTTGCGGTCCCCGGAATACAGACACAGCGTATCTGGAGGCAGGGCGTAGACAGTGTAGTTGGGCGCAAACTGGAGTACGTCGTCGCCGTCTAGGCGACCGGGAGCGACCTTGCGATTGTCTTTCATGAGGCCAGTGCTTGCGCTCTCAAGTCGCAATGTTGAATCTCGCATCGCGCTCGCAAGTCTCGCTGCTGCGGCGATGCGAAACGGCTTCGCTCAAACGGTCTCGCGGAATTTGAACGTTCGATCACGCCTCGCGGCGCGACTAACCATCCCGCACGCGCAGACGCGCCCTTTGGAACAGATGCCCGGCCCCCGAGTTCGAAGGCCGCTGCGATCATTGTCACGGGAGCGCGTTCCGCCTCAGCACCAGGGGTAGCATCCGCCCCAGGTCAGGCAGCACCCGCCGTAGCCGTAGCCCCAGCCTCCGCCGCAGCCGCCGCAGCCGCCCCATCCGCAACCTCTACAGCCCCTGCAGCCGCCGCAGCCCCTGCAGCCTCTACAGCCCCTGCAGCCTCCGCAGCCGCGACCGCAGCCGCAACCGCGCGCGACCTGGATCACGGACGGTTGCGCTCCAATCGCGTCCCGGTCGAAAAGGTGGAAAGTCGCCAGCGAGACGTCGGTGACGTCCTCTTCGCCGAGGACCAAGCTTCGATCGAAATTGGCCGACGGAAACGGCGCGTCCTCTTGAAACGGCACGCCCGCCGGCGCTCCGCCCGTCGTCGCCGCCAGAGTGACTCCAGCCGCCCCCAGAACGGACGTAGCCTTCACCGCATGCTTACCCTTCCGGGCGCGTTTTGCTTGCACCATGGCGCAGTCCTCCCGAACTCTCGCACATTAGCACGGCCTAGTCGGGATTCCCACACGTCGGTCGCGCCTTCAACCTCGCATGGAAAATAGGCGCGTCCATCATCTTGTCTACGCCCGGACCGGCGGACGAAGGCTCAGGTCTGACCCGGGAAAAGCCGATAGAAAACGTGCCGGCCGATCACGTCCATGCGCTTGAGGCTGCGCGCCCAACGCGGCCTGACGTAATTGGCGTGATAATGCGTGGCGGGACCGACGTCGGAATTATAGGTCCGACCCGCGAGCACGGATTCGGCGATGCGCAGCGCCGTCGCCCAAGAGTCTCTCTCGGCGATCCGCAGCGGCTTGCCCTCGCAGGCGAAGGAAAACTGGCAGCCCTTGAAGTGGTGGCGGTTCTGGTAAACGACGCCGCAGATGTTGTCGGGATAGAGCCCGCTCGAGACGCGGTTCAGCACGACCTGCGCGACCGCCGCCTGTCCCGCCTCCGGCTCGCTGCGCGCTTCGAAATAGACCGCTTCCGCGAGGCAGCGCTTTTCGCTGTCGATCTTTTCGCGATCGATCAGGGCGGCGTAGTCTGGGCGGCTCGCGCCATGGCTGGCGAAGAAGGCGCGCGGAATCGCCGCGACGGCGACCGGCAGCGCGTCAGGCTGCGCCGGCGTCGCGGAGCTCAGGGCTGCGGCGCGCGATACCGCCGGCGTCGCGCCATGCGCCGCGCGCTCCCGCGTCGCCGCTGAGACGCTTTGGCGCGCCGTTGGCGGGAGAAGCGAAAGCGCGCTGGCGAAATCGGGGTCGCGCGCAACGGCCGCGGCGTCGCCTCGCCACCAGAAGACTTGCGCGGCGCCGTCCGCGAAAGTGTAAGAAAACGCCTCAGACTCGATATAGCGCAGGAAAGGCGTCCAGCGGGATCGACCGTCGAGAGACGGGCGGATCGCCACAATGGGGTCGCCGCGACGCGTGCGATCGACCTCGGGAAACGCCGTCGCGCGCGGCTTGATGTCGGCGTGGGGCTCGCGCTCGTCGGGGAGGTCGTGCAGTTCGAGCGGCGCGGTTTCCGTCAGCCGCGCAGTTTCGATGCGCGCGCGTGACGGCGGCTCGCCGCTGTCGAAGGGGCCCAGAGCGGCGACGCGCGGCGCTCTGTTCCAGCCGCTTGCCGGATCCTGTCCAGCCGAGGCCGTGAAAGAGACCAGCACGCCGACCGCCAGACACCAGGGCGCGATGGCCGCGACCGCCCAACCCGCACGCGAACTCCGACGCATGAACGAAACCTCAAGCTCGACGCGCAAGACTCGACTGCGGCGCGGCCGGCGCAGTCACGACAGATGCGGGCGCCGGGTTCGCGTGGGGGCGCGCGGCCGGCGACCGCAACATGGTTATCGCCGATTAGCCTTGCCTGGCGGTTACTCGCGCCCCGGAAGCGGCGTGCCGAATTGGCGCAGGGAGCCCCGAAGAGGGTCGCCGCGGCGACCGCCGCTCACTCTCCAAGGAGATGCAGCACGACTTCGCGCTGATGGGGGCGGCGCCGGTGCTCGAACAGAAAGATCCCTTGCCAGACGCCGAGCGTCAGCGCGCCGTCGATGATCGGCGTCGAGAGATGAGTCTGCGTCAGCGCCGCGCGAATATGCGCCGGCATGTCGTCGGGGCCTTCGTCGTCATGCGCGTAAAGCCCTGAGCCTTCCGGCGCGATCCGCGCGAAGAAACGCTCGAGATCCTCAAGGACGGCGGGGTCGGCGTTCTCTTGAATGACGAGCGAGGCGGAAGTGTGCCGACAAAACAGCGTCAAAAGCCCGGTCCGGACCCGCTGCGCGCCGGCGAACTCCCGAACCTGAGCCGTGAGCGGATAAAAGCCGCGGCCCCGGGTCTCGATTTGAAGGATCGTCGCGGCCTGGCGCATGGCGTCTCTCGCCGGAGTCATCTTGCCGACATAGTGAGGCGCTACAGGATAATCGCCTTTTAGCGCCTGCGGCGACGCCGGGCCTCAAGGTTTGAGCGCCGGGCCGGATGTACGCCCGGCGTTTTCATTTGCGGCTCAAAGCTCGGTCCAAAGATTTGGGAAGGTTTGCTGCAGCCATCCCGACGCCTCCTGGACGCCGCCCGTGATAAAGGCGATGCCGGTCAGAACCAGCAGAGCGCCGATGATCCGCTCGACCGACACGAAATGCCGCTTGAAGCGCGCGATAAAGCCGAGGCTCGACTCGATCGCGAGCGCCGCGAGCAGAAATGGAACGCCCAGTCCGAGCGAGTAGACGGCGAGCAGCTGCGCGCCGCGTCCGACGGTCTCTTGCGTCCCGGCGATGGCGAGGATCGTGGTCAGGATCGGGCCGATGCAGGGCGTCCAGCCGAAGGCGAAGGCGAGGCCGATCACATAGGCGCCGATGAGGCCGACCGGCTGCTCGACCTTGGCGCGCTTCTCGCGATAGAGGAACGAGATTTTCAAGAACCCCATGAAGTGCAGGCCCATGGCGATGATCAGGAAGCCCGCGGCGTAGGAGAGGATCTGGAAGTTCTGGCGCAGCGCCTGGCCGAAGAAGCTCGCGGTCGCGCCGAGCGCGGTGAAAACCGTGCTGAAGCCGAGCACGAAGAGCAGGGCGGAGAGAAAGATGTCGCGGCGCGCCTGGGCGCGGGTTTCGCTCGAAAGATCCTCGAGCGTCACGCCGGCGATGAAGGCAAGATAGGGCGGCGCGAGCGGCAGCACGCAGGGCGACAGGAAAGATAGAAGTCCCGCCGCCGCCGCTGCGGGAAAGCTCACGTCTGCAGCCATGTCCTAAGCCTCGCTCGTGCCCGACGCGGCGTTGTGCCACAGGCCGGAACGAGGAGCAAACGAGCAGGGGGAGCGCGGACAGCGAGGCTAGGGGCTGTCATCAATTAAGCCAGATGGCCGCCGAGGCGAGAAAAATTGCCGCGAGAAAGTTTCGGGCAGTTTTGTCGTAACGAGTGGCGATGGCGCGGAATTGCTTGAGACTACAAAAGAAAATCTCCACCAGGCTGCGCGCTTTATATAGGTCCTTATCATAGAGGCGGGGTTGTCTGCGATTGCTCCTGGGCGGAATGACTGGCTCCTTTCCTGCGGCGCGCAAGGGCTCAATCACCCGCTCGTCGGCGTCATAGGCTTTATCGGCAATCAAGACTTTCGCTTCAAGGAAGGGCAAAAGCTCGTCGGCGCCAACCAAATCGTGAGCCTGTCCGGGCGTCAAATGAATGCCGGTCGGATTGCCCAAGGCGTCAACGGTCGCGTGAATCTTTGTGCTCAACCCTCCTTTGCTGCGTCCGATCGCTTGGTCTTCGCCGACTTTTTTTGAGCGCCTGCGCTATGCTGATGCGCCCGCACGATCGTTGCGTCGATCATCGCATATTCGTTGTCGGCGTCCCTGGCCAACTCCTTGAAAACCCGCTCCCATACCCCGCTCTTCGCCCAACGGCTGAAGCGCGTGTGAACGACGCGAAAATCGCCGAAGCGTTCCGGCAAATCGCGCCAGGGACAACCCGTGCGATAGCGGTAAAGCACTGCTTCCACAAACAACCGATTGTTCTTTGCGGTTACGCCGACCGTTCCTTCACGGCCTGGCAACAAATCCTTGATGCGATCCCATTGATCATCCCGTAAAGCGTGACGGCGCGTCATTCATCGGCCCCTCCGATTCGGCCGACTGCCCATGAATCACGCAAACCCTTTGCTGGGAATCCCCTAATTGATGACAGACCCTAATCCTCCGCATGCACCGGCCCGCCGGGCACGAGGCGATAGCCGACGCCGCGCTCGGTGACGAGGATTTGCGGGTTGGCCGGGTCGTCCTCGATCTTCGCCCGCAGCCGGCCGATGAACACGCGCAGATACTGCACGCTGTCGGCGCTGGCGGCGCCCCAGACGAGCTCGATCAGCTGGCGCTGCGTGACGACGCGGCCGTTGGCGCTCGCCAATATGTGCAGCACCTCGAATTCCTTGGTGGTGAAGCGCAGGGTCTGGCCGCGCAGCGTCACCGTGCGGGTGGCGGCGTCGATCGTCAGATGCCCGACCTGATAGACGAGCGTCACCGGCTCGACGTTGACGCGCGTGCGCAGCGCGGCGCGCGCCCGCGCCAGCAGCTCTCCGAGCTTGATCGGCTTGCAGACGAAGTCGTTGGCGCCGCGATCGAGCGCGGCGATCTTCTCGGTTTCGTGGTCGCGCGCCGAAAGCGCGATGATCGCCACGGTCGAGTGCTTGCGCAAGACGCGGATCACCTCGAGCCCGTCGATGTCGGGCAGGCTCACGTCGAGCAGGACGAGCGTCGGCTGCCAGGAGACGGCGAGCACGATCGCCTCGCCGCCGGAGACCGTATGCGCGATCTCGAAGCCCTCGGCGACGAAGCCGCTCTTGAGCAGCGCCGCTGAAGCCTGGTCGGTGTCGACGATCAGAACCCGTCTCGCCTCGCCGCGCGTTTTCGAATTCGGCGCTCCGTCCGCCCGCACGCTGGTCACGATCTCCATAGCGCCCTGACAGCGCAGCTGTAGCTAATCAGCTCTCCGTTACAACGTAATTATAGCACGAGCCGCATAAATAGCGGCGTGATCTGTGCCCAAAATTTAGGCGGCCGAGCCTCCGCATCCCCTTAGAATCGAGAATTAGATCGCGCGAGTCGGCGCCTATTGCCGCATGGAAGCCGGAATCAGGTTATGCATCGCTCATGGAGCCGGCGCCTCCAGCGGCGCGGGTTTCTTGCGCGGAAGGGTTATGAAGAAAGTCGATCCCGCGCCTTCCCTGCTGTCCACGCGGATCGAGCCGTCGTGCAGTCCGACGACGATCTTGACGAAGAACAGGCCGATGCCTGCGCCGCTGACGCTCTTCGCGTTGCCAGCGCGGTAATAGCGCGTGAAAACATGGGGGATGTCTCTCTGGGGAATGCCCATGCCTTCGTCCTTGACCGAGACGGTTACGGCTTCGTCCCCGATCTCGCAGTCGACGCGGATCATGCCTCCCCGGCGCGAGTATTTTACGGAGTTTCCGACCAGATTATTGAAGACTTGAAACAGCAGGTCCTTGTCTCCCACGACGAAAGCGGGCTCGCGCCCGAGATTCTCCAAGATAATGTGATTTGGGGATATCTCCCGGTGCAGCTTGCACACCTCGTGCAAAATCGCCCGGAGATCGAAATGGGAGAGGTGGAGATAGAGACTCGCCGGATCTTCATTGAGGAGTTGCGCCGATTTCAGGATATTGTCGAGCATGACGCCCATGCGGCGCACGGCGGTCCGGATCTTCTTGGCGCGCTCGGCGGTCTTGGCGCCGGCATCCGGCTCCGGCGCGTTGAGCAGGCGCTGCGCGTGACCGTCTATGATCGTCATCGGCGTGCGGAACTCGTGCGAAGCCATTGAGATGAAGTTGCGCTGCTGCTCGTTCAGCCGGATTTCATGCGCGAGCTTCTCTTCGAGCATCGTCGCCTGCGAAGCGAGGCCGCGCTGGCTCAGCTTCAGCTCCACAGCGTTGTTGCGGAACACGCTCACCGCGCGCGCCATCTCCCTGAGCTCGTTTTCCGCCTCGACCGCCGGAATGCGCGGGTCCATGTCGCCTTCCGCCAGCGCATGCATGCACTGCGCGAGCTCCTTCAAGGGATAGATGACCGTGCGCAATACATAGAGAAGGATCGCGACGACGGTGAGCGCGCTCAGGATCACGGCTGCTGAGAAGAAGCTCCACGCCGCCCCGATTGCAGCCGCGGCGCGCGCGCTCGCCTTCTGCGCATCGACGTTGTTCAGGTCGTTCAGACGGTCGAGCAGCTCGCTTGCGGCGGCGAAGCTGCGGCGGGAAGAGGAAAAATAGATCTTCACCCCCGGGGCGTTGCGCCCCGCCCGGACTGCAGCGAAAACCTGGTCGGCTTCGGCTCTGTACTCTAGCCAGGTTTTTTGAAACTGCTTGTAAAGGTCGAGTTCCGCACGATCGCTCGCGACTTCTTCATAGGCGCGCTGCGCTTGCCGAATGGCGCCGTCGAGCCCGGCCGATTCGGTCTCGAGCGTGGCGAGCTGCGCAGCGTCGGGCGTGAGCAGAAACGTCGCCTCCATGGCGCGGAAGTCGGACGTGTAATTGTTCAAATCGCCCAGGAAACGCGTGCTTCTGAGCCAGCGTTCGCGGATCGCGGAAGCGTCGCGATTGAAATCGTCGACGCGCAGAAGTCCCGCCACGCCGAAACCGATCAAAATGAAGAAGAGAAAGATGAAGGCCGCCGTCAAACGGAGGCCGATCGTCTGGCTTCGACGCATCGCGCATCGTCTTAAGGTTCGATGAAACCCGCGATCGCCGCCTTCACCGCCGCCTGGATGCGCGTCGCGACGCCGAGCTTTTCGCGCGCATTGTTCAAGTGGAAATTCACCGTGCGCTCGACGATCGACATGATCGTGGCGATCTCTTCGCTCGTCTTGCCGCGCGCCGCCCACATCAGCGCCTCGATCTCGCGATCGTTGAGATTGCACTTCTGCGGCCAGACGTTCATGCGCGCGACGCCCCGAAGCCGCGCCGCGATGATCTCCTCCAGGAGATCGAAGTCGACGGGCTTGGCGATGAAGTCGTCCGCGCCCAGCCGGCGCCCCTTGAGCTCGTCATTGCGCGCGGATAGCGCCGTGAGGAAGATGAAGGGCACGCGCGCGAAGCGGGGCGCGATGGCCGTCACCGCTTCGAGCAGCTCGAAGCCGGACATGAATGGCATGTTGATGTCGCACAGGATCACATCAGGCTGCGATTTCAGGAGCAGAGACCAGCCCTCGCGCCCGTTGCCGGCGAGAACCACATCGAAGCCTCGCGCATCGAGCTCTTCGGAGATGAGCGTGGCGGTGTCGGCGTCGTCCTCGACGCAGAGCACGGTCGGTCGTCGGCTGCTCTTGCGTTTGCCGTCGAAGCCGCCCGCCGCGAAAAGCGCGTCGTCGACGCGCGCGAGACTGGTAGCGGCGTTGGGCATTGTGGGTTCCTCGACTCTGCTCGCGCCTCCCCCCGAGGCGTCAGGACAAGCTTTAGACCCCCTCCGCGCATGACCGCCATATCAATTAACCGCTGTTAACATATCAGGCGCACGGTCTCTGACCCCGTAATGCATAAAATATCATCATAGACGGGGTATGATTTCCTGATGCGCCGGCCTTGGATTCCTGGGCTTTTCGGTGAATCCAGTTCGGGCCGCCGCTGAATTTCGGGTATGCAATTAAATAAACCCTGCTCAACGTCCTCCCGCCTTACGCGAATATTTGTGCGGCGCAAAAATCGGCTATTGCCGCTTTCAAACCGCTGCAGTTCGCAGCCTGGAGGGGGCGCCGGGTGATCTCAGACGGCCTCGGCGTCATGATCGCCGCTGCGTCCGTGAACGATTTGATCCCTCTCGCTGGCGGGCGGCTTGGTGTCAAAACCAACAGTAGACGCCCTGTTCGACCATTTGCAATATCGTCGTCGGCGATTATCGGCCGTCGCGCGTTTCGGCTTCGCGGCGAAGCAGGCTCGCCGTCGCCGGCTTTATGCGGCCCTTATGCTGCGCCGCGGCTTTTCGGATTGAGGCCTTACGGGCCGGCGCCTATCCTGGGGCGCAACGATCCGAGCGCCTCTTGGGGAGACCACGCGCAGGCGTGTGAAGGAGTTGAAGTGATGACGCAGAGACTCGCCTTCGAGCTGACGCGCGCGGACCCGACCGATCGTTTTCGGATCAGGCTTCTCGACAAAGCTCAGGTCGCGCAGCTTGCGCGTCTAGAGGGGGTCCTTGACGCACATCCGGTGGACGCCGTGGTCGTAAGCTATGATGAGGGCAGCGGCGAGCTCGTTCCGGTCGACGGCTACGACGACTCGACGCCGCGTGGTCGCATCACGATGCGAATTTTGTCCGATGTCTATTGTGACGCCCTTCGTCGCGTCGAGTCCCTCGCTGCGAACGCCCGGCAGACCGCGTCCGACGACATGCTCGTGTTCCAATACTGACGGACGCCTCGGCGCGGCTGTCCGCGCTGCGCCGCGGCGGGTCGTTTCACTTATGCGGATTCACATGCTCCCTGCCGCCATAGTAGGGCAGGCGCGTCAGCTCGGCTCTCGTCAGCTCCCTGTTCTTGTCCCGATCGAGCCGGTCGAATTCCGCTGACATGAAGCTCATGAACTCTTCCTTCGACACGCGTCCGTTCTTGTCCGCGTCCATGAGCTGAAGCAGCTCATCCACATGTCTCTCTCCGACATTCCACGTGCGCCGGCTCGCCGCATAGGCTGCGCTCGACGCCGCCACGCCCAACGCTAGCGCCGAGACAATCGCCGCTTTCGAAGCTCTCCACATGATCCTCTCCTCTTCGGTCGTTCTTCGCTGAGCGAGGCGCCGTCGCCGCCTCCTTCTGAATAGATGGCGGTTCGAGCCAGGCTTAACAGCGGCGATCATCCTCCCCGACAAGAAAAAGCGCTCAAAAGCGGGCAGGCGTTGAGCAGGCTTCTGGCGCTTCTCCCCTGCGGTCCGACTGCGGCATTGTGCTTACAAAATAGGCAAAATTGTCCCAAGCGCCAAGACGACATTCAGTTCGCCGTCCGCTGCGTCAGCACGATTGTTATGTTTGAATAAAAAAACAAATAAAAAGCTCATTGAGGGAGAGGGTCGAAACCGATAGCTTCGCAGGAGGATCCCATGAGATTCTGGGTTAGGCGGCGAGACGGGGCGTCGGAATGAGAAAGCACGAGGGGTATAAGTTTTTTATTTATCTGTTGGGGTTTTTTATCATGCCCGTCCATCTACGCGCGGCCGATTTGCCCGTCCAGAAAGCCGCCGCCGCCCCGCCGCCGATCTTTTCCTGGACCGGCTTCTATCTCGGAACCCAGATCGGCTACGGCTTCAACGCGGTTGACGAGCGCGCGAGCGATCCCGTTCCGGGCTACGCCGGGCTCGCCAATCCGGTCTTTTACGAGCAGGGCTATTCCTCGCGCGGCGTCATCAGCGGCTTTCACTTCGGCTACGGCCGCCAGTTCGGCGCGCTCGTGCTTGGCGGGGCGGCGGATTTCGACTTCACCGGCCAGCACACGAACAAAGTGCTCTTCAACCCGCTCGCGACGGGCCTCGGCGGCCCGTATCAGACCAACGT
>Ga0187784_10005222_pt1 | contig 10512 bp, 9 predicted proteins | sample 1015_SJ02_MP15_2_FD_132964 | JGI IMG/M metagenome (GOLD analysis project Ga0187784, IMG submission 132964) | Tropical peat soil microbial communities from peatlands in Department of Meta, Colombia - 1015_SJ02_MP15_20_MG | ecosystem: Environmental > Terrestrial > Soil > Wetlands > Peat | place... | reverse complement strand
TCGAGCGCGTCGAGCCGTCGGGCAATGGTCTGCTCGCGACTTTCCGCCATGAGCTGACCGGCGCCATCATGGAGCTGCGCGCGCCGCAGGTCGTGATCGAGAACGGCACGATACCGGTCACCGAGGCCTTCGATGCCTTGCGGGTAAGCTCGATCAACCGCGGGATCACCGAGATCGACGCCCTGCTCGCCGGCGCGCCGCAGCTTGCGACACCGCCCGCGCGCGGCGCGTTCGAGCTGCACCGCATCGGCGACGCCGTCAGCAGCCGCAGCGTCCACGCCGCCATCTACGACGCGCTGCGACTGTGCATGGCGCTGTAGGAACCGCCGCCGGCCATGAACGACGATCTTCGATTGCGCCCCGCGGGGGCCGCGGCGACGCTTCGCCCGATGAATGCCGGCGATGTCGCCGCGATGCACCGCCTGGCACGGCAGATGTCGTGGCCGCACCGCCGCGCGGACTGCGCGCAACTGCTGGCGCTGGGCGCCGGCACCGTCGCGGTCGATGCAGCCGGCACGACGATCGGCGGCGGGATGCGATGGGCCTTCGGGGCGGACGTCGGCACCATCGGCCTGGTCATGGTTGCGCGCGAGCAGCAGGGCAAGGGCATCGGCCGCGCTCTGATGAAGGCACTGATCGCCGAATCGGGATTGCGTGCGCTGATGCTGAATGCGACCGCTGAGGGTCTGTGGCTCTATGAGAAGCTGGGTTTCGACCCCGTCGGCCTCGTGCGCCAGCACCAGGCGGAGCGCATCGAAGGAACGCTGTTGCCGCCCGCGCCGATCGTGGCGCTGCGCCGCGCGGTCCCGGCGGACCACGCATCGCTGTCTCGCCTCGATGCCGCGGCCTTCGGCGCCGACCGCAGCCGGCTCATCGGCCGGCTTCTCGCGGAGGGCGAGACGTGGCTGATCGAGCGTGCCGATCGGCCCGCCGGGTTTGCCATCCTGCGCGCCTTCGGCCACGGCATGTTGATCGGCCCGGTTCTCGCGCCGGGCGAGGAGGAAGCGATCGCGCTTGTGGCGGCGGCCGTCCGCGCCGCGCCCCCTGGCGTGTTGCGCATCGACATTGCGGCGCGCGCCGCGGATCTCGCGCGCTGGCTCACGGCGGCGGGCCTGCCGCCGGTCGACACCGTCACGACCATGCGGCGCGGAAGGTGGCCTGCCACCGCGAACGAGGCGCAGCGGTTCGGCCTTGCGCTTCAGGCGTTCGGCTGATGATGACGTATATACGCATGATGCGGCAGTGAAGGAGACGAGGAATGTCGCGGCACAATACCGGCGTCTACTGGTGGGAGGAGGCACCTCTGCGGGCGTTGCCGGAGCATCCACTGCCGAAATCGACCGATGTCGTCATTGTCGGCGCGGGCTACACCGGGCTGAACGCTGCCATCACGCTCGCGCGCGCCGGCCGCAAAGTCGTGGCGCTCGATCGCATGGAGCCGGGCGCCGGCGCCTCGACGCGCAACGGCGGCATCACCAGCGGCAATTTGCGCCTGACCCACGCCGAGATGACAAAACGCTTCGGCGCGGCGCGCGCCGACGCGATCCTTGCCGAGTCGAAAGCCGCGCGCGAGGACCTGTGGGCCTTCATCAAGGAAGAAAAGATCGACTGCGACTTCGCGCTCACGGGGCGCTTTCACGGCGCCGTGGTGCCGGAGGACTACGAGCGGCTGGCGCGCGACGCCGACATGCTGAACAAGAGGTTCGGCATCGAGGCCTATGCGGTCCCGCGCGCCGAGCAGCGCGGTATCCTCGGCACCGGTTACTATTTCGGCGGCAACGTGCGCATGGACATCGGCGGTTTGCAGCCGGCGAAACTCCATGCCGGCATGCTGCGCCTCGCGCTTGCGGCCGGCGCGGATGTCCATGCCATGACGGCGGTGACGGGCATCCGGGCCGAGGGCGACGGCTTCGAGGTTGCGACCGATCGCGGCGCCATCACGGCCCGCCAGGTGATCAGCGGCACCAACGGCTATACGGATGCCGCGCAGCCCTGGCTCAGGCGGCGGCTCGTGCCGGTCAGGAGCCGCATCATCGCGACCGAGCCCTTGTCGCCGAACCTGATGGGCGCGCTCATGCCGCGGCGCATGATGTGCAGCGATACCCGCACGCTCAGCTGCTACTATCGGCCTTCGCCCGACGGCACGCGCATCCTGTTCGGCGGCCGCGACGGGACGATCGAGGGCGAGCCGACCTGGCCGACCGAGCGGCTGCACAGCGGCCTCGTCAAGCTGTTTCCGGAGCTCGAGAGCGTCAAGCTCACGCACAGCTGGTTCGGTCACGTCGCCATGCACCGTGACATGGTGCCGAGGATCTTCTCGAAGAGCGGCGTGCGCTACGCGACCGGCTACTGCGGCTCGGGCGTCGTCTGGGCGCGCTGGGCCGGCCAGAAGGCGGCGCTACAGGTACTGGGCAAGACCGAGGAAGGCCGCAGTGCGCTCGACTTCCGACCGCCGGCAGCGGTACCGTTCTATCGTGGCAGGCCATGGTTCATGCCCGGCCTCTACACGTATTTCGGCCTGAAGGACCGCGCCAAGGAGCGCCGCCGGCGCGCGGCCGAGATCGAGGTGAATCAACGCCGCTAGCTCGGCCGATGCGGGCCACGCGCGCGTCTGCTTCGACAAAGTCGACCAGATGCCAGGTGCGGAAGTCGAGCGCTGCACGCGCGCGGCGGATCGCGCAGCTCGAGATCGGAAGTGGCAAACGGCGATGATGAGCCGTTAGCGCATATCCCGGAAAAGTGGATGCCGGTTTTCCGAAAAGGATATGCGCCAACGCAAGAATCTAGAGCGCATTCCGATTCCTTCCAATCGGAATGCGCTCTAGAGGTCAACGGCTTGATCGCAAAGATGGCGCGCCGCCTCGGGGCCTCGAACCCCCGTTTTCGCCGTGATCGGCAGCAGTCCTGCGGGCGTCTTGCGCGAACCGCAGTTTCCGTGCGATCTGCAGCCAGCCTTGGGAGGACGCGATGCGACTGCTCACAATCATCGGCGCGCTTGCGGCATCGACCTTGCTCGGCGGCTGGGCGTTCGATCGCCAGGGGCCGTTCTGCATTTTTGATCGCGACTACACCAATTGCGGCTATCCGTCCTGGGCGGCCTGCGTGGAGTCGGCGCGCGGCGTCGGCGGCCATTGCCGGCCGAACCCGCAATATTTCCCCGACAGGCAGGAGCGTCGCCGCAACGAGCGCTGATCAGCTTGCCGCGCGATCACACCCTTTGCCGCGTTGCACGACTGCCGTTAAGGTCGCCGGACCGACCGCGTCCAGTGTGACCTGATGGATGCCTCGCTCAAGATCGTCATCGTCGACGAGAATCCGATCCGTGCCGCGATCCTGCAGGACGGGTTGAAAGAGGCCGGCCACGCCAACGTCACGCGCATCGAGGACACGACCGGCCTGCTCGCGCGCATCTACGCGATCGATCCCGACGTCATCCTGATCGACCTGGAGAACCCGAGCCGCGACGTGCTCGAGCAGATGTTCCAGGTGAGCCGCGCCGTGAAGCGCCCGGTCGCGATGTTCGTCGACCAGAGCGACACCGCCTCGATCCAGGCCTCGGTCGACGCCGGCGTCTCGGCCTACATCGTCGGCAACCTGCAGAAGGACCGCATCAAGACGATCATGGACCTGTGCATCTCGCGCTTCAACGCGTTCGCGCGGCTGCAGGACGAGCTCGAGCGGGCGAAGAGCGCGCTCGAGGACCGCAAGGTGATCGACCGCGCCAAGGGCATCCTGATGAAGGCGAAGAACCTGACCGAGGACGAAGCCTATGCGCTGCTGCGCAAGACCGCGATGAACGAGAACAAGAAGATCGCCGACGTCGCGCAGGCGGTGATCACCGCCGCGGAGCTGTTCAAATGACGCAACTGCGCATCGGCTTCATCCCGCTCGCCGACGCGACGGCGCTGCTGATCGCGGTCGACAAGGGCTTCTGCGCGGCGGAGGGACTGGAGGTCGAGCTGGTGCGCGAGGTGTCGTGGTCGAACATCCGCGACAAGCTCAATATCGGCCTGTTCGACGCCGCGCACCTGATCGCGCCGGTGGCGATCGCGTCGAGCCTCGGGCTCGGTCACGTGAAAGTTCCGATCATCGCGCCGTTCGGCCTTGGCGTGAACGGCAACGCGATCACGGTCTCGCCCGAGCTGCATGCCGCAATCGCGGCTGCGGTCGAGGGCGATCTCACCGATCCGATGGCGACGGCGCGCGCGCTCGCGCACGTCGTCGCGCAGCGCAGGAAGCGCGGCCAAGAGCCTCTCACCTTCGGCATGACGTTTCCGTTCTCGACGCACAATTATCACCTGCGCTTCTGGATGGCGGCCGGCGGCGTCGACCCCGACGAGGACGTGCGGCTCGTGGTGCTGCCGCCGCCCTACATGGTGGAGAGCCTGCAGAACAAGCATGTCGACGCCTTCTGCGTCGGTGCGCCATGGAATTCGGTCGCGGTCGATCTCGGCATCGGGCAGATCCTGCATTTCGTCTCGGAGATCTTCGCGCGCGCCGCGGAGAAATATCTCGGCCTGCGCCAGCGCTGGGCCGAGCAGCACCCCGAGATCGTGACGCGGCTGGTGCGCGCACACCGCCACGCCGCCGCCTTCGTCGAGCAGGTCGAAAACCACCACGAGGTCGCCGCGCTGCTGGCGGCTCCGAACCGCATCGGGGTCGATGCCGAGGTGATCCTGCGCACGCTCGATGGGCGGCTGAAAGTGTCGGCGGCGGGCGCGTACCGCTCCGACCCGCGCTATCTCCTGATCGGGCGCGAAGCCGCGGCGCGGCCCGACCCCGTGCAGGCGGCCTGGCTCTACGCCCAGATGGTGCGCTGGGGCCAGGCCCCGCTCTCGGCCGAGCTGCTGCGCGCCGCCAAGGCGGTCTGCCGCCCCGACCTCTACGACGCCGCGCTGCCCGCGAAGGAGGCGCCCGTCACGACCCCGGCCGACGGTATCGGTGCCTTCGCCGGCCCCCCCTTCGACCCCGACAATCTCAAAGCGCATCTCGACGCTTGGACGATCCGTCGCGGCTGATTCGCCTTAAAAATCAGCGATTGCCTAAATTTGTGCATTGCACAATGAAGTGGCATCATTTTGCCACTGATGCAGAAAATGGCAGCAAATTGAATTGCACAAGAACTGGGCCGAATCTTCTTAGTATCTGATTATACGATGTCTTTTTCGCGCCACCGACTTGGCATGCCACTTGTAACAAGAGGACCGAACGACGCGACCCGCAAAGTTGCGTCGCCGGTCCAATGAGGGGCCGACAAGCAACGCCGCTGCTCTGAGGAAGCGCTTTCGAGGCGCCGCTCAGGCTGCGGCTTTTTTATTGGCTGGAACCCGAGAACGCGCCGGGCGGGCTCGCCAGCGTAACGCGGAAAGAGGCGACTGACGATGAGCGAGAAGACCCCGCAGAAGACCCCGACTTGGATCTCGGACTGGAACCCCGAGGACGCGACCTACTGGAAGACCAAGGGCAGCGCGATCGCGCGGCGCAATCTGATCTGGTCGATCGTCGCCGAGCACCTCGGCTTCTCGATCTGGCTGATCTGGAGCATCGTCGCGACCAAGCTGCCGCAGGCGGGTTTTCACTACTCCACCGATGAGCTGTTCCAGCTCGTCGCGCTGCCCGGGCTGATCGGCTCGCTGATGCGCTTCCCCTATACCTTCGCGGTGACCACGTTCGGCGGACGCAACTGGACGATCTTCAGCGCGTCCGTGCTGTTCATCCCGACGCTCGCGCTCGCCTATTTCGTGACGCAGCCCGACACGCCGTTCTGGCTCATGCTGTGCGTCGCGGCGACCGCCGGGCTCGGCGGCGGCAACTTCGCCTCGAGCATGGCGAACATCTCGTTCTTCTATCCGGATCGCATGAAGGGCTGGGCGCTCGGGCTCAACGCTGCCGGCGGCAATATCGGCGTCAGCAGCGTGCAACTGCTCACGCCGATCCTGATGGGCATCGGCCTGATCAATCTCTATCAGGCAACGCCGGTCGGCGGCATCTACCTGCCGAATGCCGGCGTGATGTGGATGGTGCCGCTGGTCATCGCGGTCGCCGGCGCGACGCTGTTCATGAACAACCTGACCTCGGCGAAGGCCTCGATCAAGGATCAGCTTGCGATCACCAGGAACAAGCATACCTGGATCATGTCCTACATCTATATCGGGACGTTCGGCTCCTTCATCGGCTACTCGGCCGCCTTCCCGCTGCTGATCAAGACCCAATTCCCCTCGATCACGATCGCGATCGCATTCCTCGGGCCACTGGTCGGCTCGCTGTCGCGCCCGTTCGGCGGCCTGCTCGCCGACAAGGTCGGCGGCGCGATCGTGACCTTATGGAACTTCATCGCGATGGGTGCAGCGACGATCGGCGTTCTCTACTTCGTCGGGATCAAGGACTTCACCGGCTTCCTCGCGATGTTCCTGATCCTTTTCGTCACGACCGGCATCGGCAACGGCTCGACCTATCGGATGATCCCGTCGATCTTCCGCGAGGAGAACCTGCGCAAGGCGAAGGGCCAGGGCGAGGCCGGCCGCGCGACGGCGTTGAAGACCGCCAGCATCGAGAGCGGCGCCGCGCTCGGCTTCATCGGCGCGATCGGCGCCTGCGGCGGCTATCTGATCCCGAGCGGCTTCGGCAAGTCCATCGCCATCACCGGCGGCCCGCAGCTCGCGCTGATCATCTATCTCGGCTTCTACGCGACCTGCCTCGCGCTGACCTGGTGGTTCTACCTGCGCAGGAGCCTGGTCGCGTCGGGCGTGCCGAGCCTCGCCGAGGCGCGCGTGTGACGGCCAATCGCGCTCTCCGCGCAAGCGGCGGGAAGAGAGCCAGCCCGGAGCGACAACGATGACCCCCGAGCAAGTCAAACTGGTGCAGGCGAGCCTCGCCAAGGTCGCGCCGATCTCCGACAAGGCGGCCGAGCTCTTCTACGGCCGCCTGTTCGAGATCGCGCCGCAGGTGCGCGCGATGTTTCCCGCAGAGCTGAGCGAGCAGCGCAAGAAGCTGATGACGACGCTGGCAATCGTGGTGAACGGGCTCGGCGACCTGCCGGCGATCCTGCCCGCCGCGAGCGCACTGGCGAAGCGCCATGTCGGATATGGCGCCGAGCCCGCGCACCATCCGGTGGTCGGCGAGGCACTGCTGTGGACGCTGGAAAAAGGTCTCGGCGACGCCTGGACGCCGCCGGTCGCGGCAGCCTGGAAGCAAGCCTACGCGACGCTGTCGCGCTTCATGATCGAGGAAGCCTACGGCCAGAAGGCCGCCTGACTCTCTTCCCTCGCGCACGCGCGAGGGAAGGCGCCGCAGCGCTGCGGCGAACCGTGGACCGCAACGGCGCGGCGACGAGTTTTGAGGTCCTACGGAGCCTTGGAATGAGCGAACCCCTGGTGGTGATCGGCAACGGCATGGCCGCGGCGCGGCTCGCCGACGAGCTGTCGACCCGCGCGCTTGGACGCTATGCGGTGGCGATCGTCGGCGAGGAGCCGCGGCTCGCCTACAATCGCGTGCTGCTGTCGTCGGTGCTGGCGGGCGAGGTTGCCTCCTGCGACATCGAATTGAAGCCGACGCAATGGTGGCTCGATCGCGGCATTACGCTGCGCTACGGCTGTCGCGCGACCGCGATCGATACGGCGCGGCGGACCGTCGCGCTCGCGGACGGACAATCCCTGTCGTTCTCCAAGCTCGTGCTCGCGACCGGCTCGCAACCGATCAGGCCGGCGATCCCGGGCATGACGCTGCCCGGCGTCATCACCTTCCGCGAGATCGGCGACATCTGGACGATGTGGCACCGCGCCGGCACCGACGATCGGGTCGTCGTGATCGGCGGCGGTCTGCTCGGGCTGGAAGCCGCCTATGGTCTCGCCAAGGCCGGCGCGCGCGTCACCGTGCTGCACCTGATGGACCGGCTGATGGAGCGTCAGCTCGATCCGCATGCGGCGCGCATGCTGCAGCGCGCGCTCGAGCGCAAAGGCATCGAGGTCCTGCTCAACGCCGACACCGCCGAGATCGTCGGCCACGACCGCGTCGAGGCCGTCGCGCTGAAGGATGGCCGCACGATCGACACCGATGCGGTCGTGGTGGCGATCGGCATTCGTCCCAACGCCGAGCTCGCGCGCGCGGCGGGCATCGCGATCAAACGCGGCATCCTGGTCGATGACGCGCTCGAGACCAACGTCGCCGGCATCTTTGCGATCGGCGAATGCGCGGAGCATCGCGACATCTGCTACGGGCTGGTCGAGCCGGCCTACGAGCAGGCGCGCGTTCTTGCCGACCACCTGATCGGGCGCAGCGCGCGCTACGGCGGCAGCGTGCTCGCGACCAACCTGAAGGTTTCCGGCGTCAACGTGTTCTCGGCCGGCAACTTCCTCGGCGGCGACGGCACCGAGGAGATCGTGCTCTCCGATCCGGGGCTTGGCATCTACAAGAAGCTCGTGATCGCCGAAGACGAGCTCGTCGGCGCGGTACTGTTCGGCGATACCGCCGACGGGCTCTGGTATCTCGACCTGATCCGCTCGCGCCAGAGCATCGCGCCGATGCGCGATGAGCTCGCCTTCGGCCGCGCGCTTGCGCAGCGCGCCGCAGCGCCCGCGCCGGCGCGACTGGCGGCGTGACATGTCCGGCGATTTTTCCCCCGACCAGAAGCGCTATCTCGAAGGCTTCGTCTCGGGCCTCAACGCGGCGCGCGCGACCCGCGGCGTGCTGCCCGGCGGCAAAGGCGAGCCGGCCGGCCCGGACGCGATCCACCTCAGGGCGCAGGACAAGGTCACGGCCGGCGGCGGCAAGCTCGCCGATCAGGAGAGGTTCAAGCGCGAGCAGCATCCGTTCGATGCCTATGAGCGGCTGAAGGAGCAGGCGGAGAAGAACGAACCGCCGAAACCGGCGGACAATTTCCGCTGGCGCTACTATGGGCTGTTCTACGTCGCGCCGGCGCAGGACTCCTATATGTGCCGGCTGCGCATCCCGAACGGCATCCTCAAGCACTGGCAATTCGCCGGCATCGCCGACCTCGCCGAGCGCTGCGGCGGGCCCTACGCGCATGTGACGACGCGCGCCAACCTGCAGATCCGCGAAATCGCGGTGAAGCATGCGGTCGAGGTGGTCGAAGGCATCGACAGTCTCGGCCTGTGGTCGCGCGGCGCCGGCGCCGACAATATCCGCAATGTGACCGGCACGCCGACCGCCGGCATCGACGCCCAGGAGCTGATCGACACGCGCGCCTACGCGCGCGAATGGCACTTCCACATCCTCAATGACCGCTCGCTCTACGGGCTGCCGCGCAAGTTCAACGTCGGCTTCGACGGCGGCGGCATCATCCCGGTGCTCGAGGACACCAACGATATCGGCTTCCAGGCGGTCGAGGTCGTGGACGGGCACGGCCTCGAGGCCGGCGTGTGGTTCCGTCTCGCGCTCGGCGGCATCACCGGCCATCGCGACTTCGCGCGCGACACCGGCGTGGTGGTGCAGCCGAAGGATGCGACCAAAGTCGCCGACGCCGTGGTTCGCGTGTTCATCGAGCACGGCGACCGCACCAATCGCAACAAGGCGCGGCTGAAATATGTGCTCGATGCCTGGGGCTTCGAGAAATTCCTCGGCGCGGTCGAGGAGAAGCTCGGGCAGAAGCTGACGCGCGCCCCGGCCGACGCGCTCAAAGCCCGCCCGGCCTTCGACCGCACCGCCCACATCGGCGTGCGTCCGCAGAAGCAGGCGGGTCTGAGCTGGATCGGCGTCGTCCTTCCGGTCGGCAAGATCACCGTGGCGCAGATGCGCGGGCTTGCCAAGATCGCGCAGGACCTCGGCGACGGCGATATCCGCCTTACCGTGTGGCAGAACCTGCTGATCTCCGGCGTGCCAGACGACAAGGTCGCCCTCGCCGAAGCGGCGATCGCAGCGCTCGGCCTCACCACCAAAGCCTCCGCCATCCGCGCCGGCCTCGTCTCGTGCACCGGATCGACCGGGTGCCGCTTCGCGGCGGCGCACACCAAGGAGGAGGCCGAGGAGATCGCCGCCTGGTGCGAGCCGCGCGTCGCGCTCGACACGCCGGTCAATATCCATCTCACCGGCTGTCATCACTCCTGCGCGCAGCATTACATCGGCGACATCGGGCTGATCGCCGCGCGCGTGGCGATCAATGAGGAAGGCGACACGGTCGACGGCTACCACATCCTGGTCGGCGGCGGGTTCGGGCCGCAGGCGCGGCTCGCGCGCGACATCTACCGGGACGTCAAGGCCGAGGACGCGCCGCGCGTGGTGGAGCGCATCCTGAAAGGCTACCTCGCGCATCGCGCCGGCGCCGAGAGCTTTCTCGATTTCAGCACGCGCCACGACGCCGAGGCGTTGCGGCAGATGTTCGACGCGGAGGCGGCGGAATGACTGCGCTCGCCACAAACGCAAGCGCGCTCCCTCCCCCCTTGCGGGCAGGGGAATCGCACATGAGTAATGCGGTTGTTGCGGATCAGCAATTGAGAGATTCTGTTGTGGCTTTCTCTTTGAGGAGGAAGCTCGATGCAGTCTTTCATTGCGATCCTG
>Ga0187784_10005221_pt1 | contig 10513 bp, 7 predicted proteins | sample 1015_SJ02_MP15_2_FD_132964 | JGI IMG/M metagenome (GOLD analysis project Ga0187784, IMG submission 132964) | Tropical peat soil microbial communities from peatlands in Department of Meta, Colombia - 1015_SJ02_MP15_20_MG | ecosystem: Environmental > Terrestrial > Soil > Wetlands > Peat | place... | reverse complement strand
CTAAGATCAGCGAAAGGAAGTTTGCCCAATCCGTTCATGGGGCCAACTCGTGTAACAGTTGCCACTACGACATCACAGACGTCAAAGCCCATGCCAGAACAAAGGGGGCAAGAATTCATGCAGAACCGGTTACCTGCCATCGATGTCATAAGAAGGAAGGGACGGAGCATTATGCAAGCGCTCATTTTATTAACGACATCCAGTGTAAAGACTGCCATAAAGACATCCACGCGTTGACTCCGTGGAAGGAAGATAAAGTCCGGGTGATCCAGACATGTACGACCTGCCACTCGGATGACGGTTATTCTCAAAGCGTCCACGGCAAAGCGGTCCTCGACGGAAATCCAGATTCAGCCACCTGCAGCGATTGCCACGGCCTCCATAAAATTCCTTTACTGAAAGGGGACGAGCCCAAGACGGTGGAATTCCGGAAGGAGTTCCATACAGAGGTCTGTCAGAAATGTCATGCAGACAAGGAGATGATGGAGCGAAACAAGGTTTTTCTGATTGCCACTCAAACCTACTACGAAAGTTATCATGGAAAGGTGGAGCATCTGGGTTACCCGAGATTGGTGGCGGGTTGTGCGGACTGCCATGGGTTTCACAACATTCTGCCTCCGGATAATCCAAAATCTCTCATCTCGGAAAAGCGGCTGGTAGAGACCTGTGGCAAGTGCCACACAAGGGCCAATGCCAACTTCGTGAAATGGATTGCCCATGCGACCCATAAAGATCCGGAGAGGGAGCCCGTGCTCTACGGAACATTCGTTTTGATGACCGGCCTCCTCGTTTCCGTGTTTGGAATCTTTTGGTTTCACACCCTTCTTTGGTGGCGAAAGGACTTCTGGGAGAAGAGGGAACTGAGGGCCAAGGGAGTTTTCTTCCCGCAGCATGTAAAACCGGCTGAAGCAGGCCATATCTATCGCCGATTTAGGTCTTTTGATATCGTGCTCCATTTCACGATGATGGTGACTTTTATCGGGCTCGTCCTGACCGGTCTTCCATTAAAATTTTCCCATGCCCCCTGGGCCATTGGTCTGATGCACTTCTTAGGAGGGGCCAGGAGCGCGGGTTTGATTCATCGCACTTGTGCCGCCATCACGTTTGCCTATTTTGGAACGACCATGGCCTACATCGTCTATTTCCTCTTCTTCAAGAAGCTGCCGGGGAATCCCAATCCCTTGCAGAGACTTTTCGGCCCGGATTCACTCTGTCCTCGTTGGAAAGACATTCAAGACATCATCGGGATGATCCGTTGGTTCTTTAACAAAGGACCGAAACCCCAGTTCGACCGGTGGACTTATTGGGAAAAATTCGATTTTCTCGCTGTCTTCTGGGGAATGTTCGCTATCGGGCTCTCAGGATTGATGCTCTGGCTTCCACAATTCTTCACCATCTTTTTGCCTGGATGGATCCTCAATATCGCAACGATCGTTCACTCGGATGAAGCGCTGCTGGCTTCGGGCTTCATCTTCACAGTCCATTTCTTTAACACCCATTTTCGGCCTTCGAAGTTTCCAATGGATACGGTGATCTTCACAGGAAGAATCCCAAAATACGAACTGGTGGAGGAGCGGCAGGAACAGTATCATCGCCTGCTGGCGGAGAAGAGATTGGAGACCTATCGAGATAAATACCCCAGCGTGGGAACAGACCTCTTCTCAACAACCATGGGATTTGCCATGCTGGCCATCGGGCTTGTCTGCGTCTTCCTGATTGCTTGGGAATTTCTTGTTTGAGAGGGTTCTGGGATTCAAGGGTTCGAGGATTCCATCATTCGACTTGACCCCTTGAACGCTGGACCCCTTGAATCCTTTCTTTATTGGAGAAGAGAAAGAGAAAGAAGATAAAGATAAATTGAAAACCAGGCTGGTTACTCCCAAAAGGATGATTCTTTCGGATTTCAAAAGCGCGCGCCTTTTCTCAGGGAATTCATTTTCCGCGTTTAACCCGTCATCGAAAGCGCTTTTCCCCCGCCCGAATGGCGATGTCAAGCCGGTTCTCCTCCGGGGCAAAGGGGCAGGTATATTTCTCATTAAAGTGGCAGAACGGATTGTAGGCGCGATTGAAATCGATCAACACCCTTCCTCCGGGCATCGCCTCGATATAGAGATAGCGTCCCTTCTCATAGGTTTCTATCCCTGAAGTCTTATCCTTGAAGGGAAGGAAAAGCTCGTCGCTCGCTAAGGGTCGGTAAATTTGGAGCACGTATCCTTTTCCATCCAATTTAAATTTGAATCGGCCGTATTTCACGTATTTTCTGCCCGCTTCTTTGTTTGTGGGAAGCGTGACGTACAGAGGCTTAGGTTCGGTAGGGTATTTTTCGATGAATCCGGCCATCGCATACTTAAGGTCGACCGTGTAGTAAATAAGGCCATTAAATTCTTTCCGATCCTTCTCCTTTAAGGGGGATCGAGGGTTTTCCTTAAAGAACCGGTCCCTCTTTTCGCGAAAATCCTTTAGTTTCTGCTCCCTCTTTTCCAGGGGGTTTTCTTCCACTTGAGCAAAAAGAGAATCGAGCTTTCCGAGCAAGAGGATCAGACACAATGAGGAGATTGACAAGAAGACCCATCTTCGGTTGAGTCCAAGAAATCTTTTCACTAAATGGCTTCCCAATTTTGAAGAGGAGGAAAAAGAAGCGGTTCCTCATCCCTCCCTTTAGGCCCCGCTCCTTTTTCCTGAAATAAAAGCCTCAGCAGGGTAAAGTTTCACTTGAAATAATTTTAAAAGATTGTAGAATTGGGGTTTGGTGGGAGCGTTCATATGGGAACTATAAGAAATCTTTACGACTTGGTCAAGATCTTTTGGATCGATTTCTTCAATGAGGCGAAGAAAGGCACTCAAGCTCATTTCAAGGCGATCAAGGTATTCCTCGTTTTTTGTATCCTTGTTTTTCTTGTCATCCTCGTAGGTCTTCTCAAGTTTACGGAGAGCTCTACCTTCTGCGGCCTCTGTCACCAGATGAATGTCTATATGGACTCGTGGAGGACCTCCAGTCATCGGCATGTGGCCTGCACGAAATGCCATTATGAGCCCGGATTTCTTAACCATCTCAGGGGCAAATGGGTGGACGGCCAGGTGTCGCTGGCTTACTTCTTGTCGGGGAAGAGGCCGAGCACGCCTCACGCACAGATTAGCGATACGAGCTGCCTCCAAAAGGGATGTCATAAGATCGATGACCTCCAGGGGAATATGATCTATAAGAATGTGGCCTTCTCACACGGAAAACATTTGGGCGAGCTGAGAAGGGGGATGAACCTCCGCTGCGCAAGCTGCCACGCCCAACTCGTTCAGGGGTTGCATCTCACGGTTCACGAAATCAACTGCTTCATCTGTCACTACTATAAGGCGGGTCCAAAAGGGGAGGAGGAGTGTATTTCGTGTGCCATCGGGGGCTGCACTTCCTGCCATGTCGAGCCGAAAGGGGATATTCAGGTCAAAGGTTGGAACTTCAATCACAGAAAGTATATCGCGAGAGGGGTAACCTGTGAGAAATGTCATCTCAGCGTGGTTCAGGGAGACGGCCATGTACCGGAGGGAAAATGTGTCGAATGCCATAATGAGCCTGTCTTACTGACGACCAAGTATACCTCGCAATTCATACACCAGAAGCATGTGACCGACCATAAGATCGAGTGCTCAAGCTGCCATACTTTTCTTCGCCATGAGATTGGACAGATTCCCACCATTACTCATACCCCCTCCAACTGTGACAAATGCCATAGCAAGGAGATGCATCTCGGTCCAAGAGAGTTGTACCGCGGGACTGGAGGGATTGGCGTCCCGGACTCCCCCAGCCTCATGTTTACGACGAATGTGGACTGTATCGCCTGCCATCGGAGGGGCGATGAAAGCCGGGCTGCACTTCATACCTCGAATTTTGTTGAAAGAGCCATCGGTGAGGCCTGTGTCGACTGCCATGGAGAGGGATTCGATGAAACCCTGAAGCAATGGAAGGCCCTCCTTGCCAGAGCCGAGAATGAAACGAACCAAAGGGTTTTTAATGTTCAGAACGCACTGTACGAGTTTGAAAAGGCGCATGGAAGCACCCCCCCTTTTAAGAGGGCTCAAAATCTTCTTAACGAAGCCCGACATAATTATAGCTTCGTCCTTCTGGGCAAGGGAGTTCACAATATCGAATATGCCTTCAAGCTCCTCAACGCAGCGAGCAATAAGACGGAACAAGCGTTGGCGATTATCGATAAGGATTACAAACCACAGGAATTTCAAACCCGAATGAGTTGTACAAGCCTCTGTCATGTTGGCATAGAGAGACGGACCGTTCCTTTTAACGATATCAAATTTTCTCATGCGACCCACGTGGTAGGTAACGGGCAGAAGTGTCTGGATTGCCACCCTCCGCGCGAAAATCACGGCAAAACCTTCATGAAAATTTGTGCTGGATGCCACCACGGGAGGGGGATTAAGAAAATCAAATGCGAAGATTGCCATGTGAACATAAAAAGACTCATCCAGGGAAAGGGAGGCATCGGTGTCAAGGAGAGGCCGAGCAACAAGCTGGGTGTGGTAGAATGTGTTGATTGCCACCAGAATGTCTTGGCCAAGAAGAAGGGGACGTTCGATGCGATCAAGAAACGCTGCATCGAGTGTCATGACCAGAGCTATGGGGAGATGGCTGTCCGATGGAAGGCAACCTCCGAGAAGATGCTGAGGGAGCTGGACCCCAAATTGGCTCAGGTCAAAGAAGAAATTGATCGGATTGATCGCCGTGGAGGTCACACCTTTGTCTATCGAAAGTTGTATGGAGAAGCGGAGTTCAATTACAATTTGGCCAAGAATGGAAAGGGAGCCCACAATCTGGAGTATGCGGAAGAGCTATTTGAATTTGCCAATCGCAGGCTGAACGAGGCAATCGAACAGATCGCCAGGAGGAAGCAAGACATTGCACAGGGAAGGATGTGAAGGCAGCCCTCGAAGGTGTTGTGTTCGTCTGAATTCACGGCCTGATCTCGTGCCGAAGCCTTCGCGCTGTCGAGCCGGTCGAAAACCATGAGCGTAAGAACGAGGGGTAAAGCATCTTCAAGATATGCTTGACAAAAGCATGAGAATTTAATATTTTTTTCTCAAAATTTGTGAAAGGGGTCACAAAACTGAAGTACAAGAAAATTCCCGAGGCCACCATCAGGAGATTATCAAGGTACTCCCGGTGTTTGGAAGAGATGGACGAAAGGGGAGAGAAGGTTGTTTCTTCTGCTCAACTGGCCAAGAAATGCGTTGTGAATGCTGCACAGGTAAGAAAGGACCTGGCCTACTTCGGTGAATTTGGGATTCGGGGTGTGGGTTATTATGTGGAGGATTTGCTCAATAATATTAAGAAGATATTGGGATCGAATAAAGAGTGGAAGATGGCGCTGATCGGCATCGGAAATTTGGGCGCTGCCCTCCTATCTTATAAGGATTTTCTAAAGAAGAATTATAAGATTGTTGCGGCCTTCGATATCGACCCCCCTCAGGTGATTGGAAGAGTCTCGGAAAAGTTGGGCAAGCCAGCCGAGATCTTTCACATCAACCGGCTCAAAGAGGTGGTAAAGGAAAGGAAGATTGAGATTGGGATCATCACAACCCCTCCTTCAGAGGCTCAGGGCGTAGCCAATCTGCTGGCGGAGGCAGGGGTGAGAGGAATTCTTAACTTCGCGCCGGCACAAGTTGCCGTCCCAACTGGTTTTGTAGTGAAGGATGTCTTTTTCACCACGATCTTAGACAACTTAGCTTACCTTTTATCGACCGAGACCGGAGATCCCCCAAAAGAGAAATAAAAGTTTCTATTCCTCCAACGCTATACATCGATATTTATTAACCTTCTCATTCTCCCCGTGTGTTGCCTTTGGTAGGCATCCACCATGCGTCCTAACCCGAGCAGAAGAGAAGAACCTTCGCGGCTCTTTTTCAGAAAATACTCCACCCAGTGCCTCCTCTCCCCTCGGAGCCTGCCTGTGCGAAGCCGCTTCGGCGAAGGCAGGGGAGAGGATTGAGGTGAGGGGGGACATGATCTGGACATCTACCCCACCCTCCCCCGTTAAAAGGGGAGGGTATAAGGGAGTTGACTTTCATTGTTCGAGGGTGACGTAGCCGTCATAAAACATTTAATTGACTCGTCAGTAAAAACTATCTACTATTTAAGTAGATTTTTTTCTATTCGATATTGTAATAAGATTTGAGGAAAAAATATGACAAAGAAAGAGTTCTTGTTGCCTTCTATTATTGGTAAGCTCCCCGGCCCTGAAGCCAAGAAGGTCCTGCAAAAGGATCGAAAATTCGTATCTCAGTCTTACACGCGAGCCTATCCTTTCGTTGTTAAAAGAGCGAGAGGCGCTTGGGTAGAGGATGTGGACGGGAATCGATTCCTCGACTTTACCTCAGGGATTGCTGTCTGCAACACGGGCCATTGCCATCCGAGCGTGGTGAAGGCGATCCATCGTCAGGCAGGACAACTCATCCATATGTCTGGCAGCGATTTCTACTACAGTCTCCAATCGAGCCTTGCGGGCAGGCTTTCTGAGATCACCCCCGGGCCAAAAGAAAAGAGGGTCTTCTTCGGTAATTCAGGCGCCGAAGCCATTGAGGCAGCTCTCAAATTATCGCATTATCATACCAAACGGCCTCGAATTTTGGCTTTCCTCGGCGCTTTTCATGGGAGGACCATGGGTGCGCTTTCTTTAACAGCCAGCAAAGTGATTCACGAAAAGGGATTCTATCCGCTCGTCCCCGGGGTTACCCACGTTCCTTATGCCTATTGTTACCGTTGCCCCTATCATCACCGGCAATATCCCAGCTGTAGCACTGCTTGTGTCGATTGGATTCGAGAAGATTTATTCAAGCGAAGTATCCCGCCCGAGGAAGTAGCGGCCATCTTCGTTGAACCCATTCAAGGTGAAGGCGGCTATATCGTTCCCCCTCCGGAATTTCATCAAAAGCTTTACGAGCTGGCAAAGGAGTTTGGAATCCTCTTTGTGGATGATGAAGTTCAAAGTGGGATGGGAAGGACTGGAAAGATGATGGCGATCGAGCACTGGGGAGTCGTACCGGATATCATCGCCTTGGCAAAGGGAATTGCTTCAGGGATGCCTTTGGGGGCTACGGTTTCACAGAGTGAGGTGATGGATTGGGTTCCTGGTTCTCATGCCAGCACTTTTGGCGGAAATCCCATTAGCTGCGGGGCCGCCCTGGCCACCATCGACCTCCTTGAAAAGGGTCTCATTGAAAATGCCGGGCGCGTCGGGGCCTACATTCTCGAAAAACTTCGGGATCTCCAGAAACGATTCCATCTGATGGGGGACGTGAGGGGAAAAGGGTTGATGATCGGGATAGAGTTGGTCAAAGACCGGCAGACGAAGGAAAAGGCAATCGAAGAGAGAAGCAAGATTATTCGCGCTTGTTTTGAGAAGGGGCTGCTCATCTTAGGAGCCGGAGAGAATGTCATCCGTTTCAGCCCGCCCCTGATCATCACACGGAAACACGCGGACACCGCCCTCACGATCTTCGAGGAAGTTTTGAAGAAGGTTGAGAGGACAATAAAAAATCGTGTCGTTGTCTCAAAGAGAAAGTAATGACGGGTTATCCCCTTAGACTCTCATCTTGATTTTAAATTTCGGATCGATCTCTCCCTTCCTCTCCCGATAAGGTTTCAGTTCCCCCAGGACTTTTTCAAGGTCAAGTTTCATTTTTTTCAAACCCACTCTAAAGGGACAAATAGGTAACGAGGATCAGCCCATAGATGCGGGCAGCTTGGACCAAAGCCTCCACCTCCACGGATTCATCCGTTGTATGGGATTGATCCGCCTGCCCCGGGCCAAAGACGAGGGTTGGGATGTGACACTGGTTGATATAAAAACGAGAATCCGTGAACCCGGAGAAGGCTCTCAGCATCGGCTTCCTTCCCGTCACCTCTTGGATGGCGTCCACAGCCATTTTGACAATCTCCTCTTCAGGGTTGACTTCACAGGGTTCGGCGAAGTCAATCTCCTCCATTCGATATTGAAAAAGGGGATCCTGGGATTGGAGCAAATCTAGGGTGCCTTTCATCTCTCCTAAGACCTCCTCCCTATTTTCCCCGGGTAATATTCGCCGATCCACCTCAATCTCACATCGATCGGGGACGATGTTGATCTTCGTTCCACCTTGAATGGTTCCGATGCTGAGGGTGGGTTTCCCAAGCAAAGGATGTTCCTTTTCTAAAGGGACTGCATTTAATCGTTCCATCAGCTTCATCATTTTTTCCACTGCATTCACACCCAGATGAGGTCTCGAGCCGTGAGCCGATTTTCCGAGGGTGGAAATCCTAAGCCACAGAGCGCCCTTTTGCCCGATTACGGGTTGGAGGTCCGTGGGCTCCCCAACAAGAGCGGCATCTCCTCGGATCCCTTCCCTTTGAGTCAAGAAACCCATGCCTTGATGGCCATGGGATTCTTCGTCGGAGACCAGATGGAGAACGACGGCGCCTTGATCGAGACGGATCTTCGATCGGTCCATCATCAAAAGGGCATGAATGAAAGAGGCAATCCCGCCCTTCATGTCCGATGCGCCCCGACCATAGATCCTCCCTTTAAAAAGCCTCCCCTCGAAAGGAGGGTATTTCCATTGGGAGGGGTTACCGGCGGGGACGACATCGAGGTGGCCGTTGAAGATTAGCGTTCTTCCACCCTTTCCCCATCTTTTTTCGGCAACGATATTCCATCTTCCTTTCGAGGAGAGGACGATTTTGGTTTTGAAGTCCATCTTTGCGAGGAGAGGTTTCAGAAATTGCGCGGCCGGCTTTTCATTTCCGGGTGGGTTTTCGGTAGGGATATGGACTAACCGGGTGGTTAAGTCAATTAATTCCTTCTTTCTGATGAACGGATGTAAGTTCATCATCGCTTCCCCTTATCCGGTCTCATCTTACAAAGAAAGGAAAAGAAAGGCAACTCCAAATTGGGAGCGGCAGGAAGAAACTAGTGCACCCTCTTGATTACACTGATTTTTCCTTATTCTCGAAAAGTATTTGCATCTGTGTAATCAGAGAATTCATAACATTTTGAAAATCTCTCAAATTGAATTATTGACATACAGGATCTGAATGGATAAAATTACGGCCAATTGAGAAACGGAAGGCAGTTAAGAAAGAAGGAGGTGAAGAAGAACAAGGATTTTAATTAACATTTTGGAAATTCCCATTCTTTGGTATAAGGAGGCTTATATGAAAACAACCAAGAGATTTCTCATTATTCTATCCGTTTTGATCTTATCTATCTTGATGGTTTGCTCCCCTCTATTGGCGGCTGAGAAGGAGATCAAGATTGGTGTGATTTATCCTCTTTCCGGGGCCTTGGCAACGATTGGAAGAGACCTGCAAAGGGCCGCGGAATTCACGGCAGAGAACCTGGTAAACAATAAAAATCCTAATGTCGATGTTCTCATGTCGAAATGGGGAGGCATTCCAACCTTAGGGAATGCCAAGATCAACCTGATCTTTGCCGACTCCCGAGGAGAGCCGGATCGTGGGGCGGATTTGGCCAAACGTCTCATTCTCGATGATAAAGTCGTTGGATTAATGGGCGCTTATCAAAGCGCCGTGACCAAGACCGTCAGTGCGGTGGCTGAGCGTTATGGAATTCCAATGATCAATGACTCCTCGACTTCTCCCGATCTCACAAAAAGAGGATTCAAGTGGTTCTGGCGCACCACTCCCCACGACGAATATTTTGACAAAGACCTCTTTGAACTTTTAAAGGGTTTGACGGAGGGAAAAGTCAAGGGGGTGAAGGCTGTTCCCAAGGACCAGCTCAAGAACTTAGTCTATGCCTGCGAAAACACGGAATGGGGGGCCAGTGTTGCCAAGGATCTTGAGAAGTTTGCCAAGGAGTACGGATTCAATATTGTCAAGGGACTCCTCTATGCCGGGAACTCTCCTGATCTATCTTCTGAGGCACAGGCCCTGGTTGCAGCCAACCCGGATGCCATGCTCTTTGCTTCTTATCTTTCAGATTCGCTCCTTATGATTCGAACCCTGAAGGGGATGAGGGCTTCCCCGCGTTTCTTCTGGGGACAGGATGCGGGGTTTGAAATGGCTGACTTCACCAAAACCCTCGGGACCGATACCAACGGGGTCCTGACACGGACCGTGTTTATTGCAAAAATAGCGAAGGTGAAACGAGTCGCCGGCCAGATTAATGAGCTCTACAAAAAGAAATACGGAGACGATCTGACCGGAGCAACCGCTCGTTCGGTAGTGGGGGTTCAAACATGGGCCTATGTCCTGAGCCGGGCGGGTTCAACGGACCCGAAGGCCATTCAGAAGGCTTGCAATCAACTAGACATTCCAGGTTACGAGCTGGTGATGCCCTGGGACGGGATCAAATTTGATGCCACCGGCCAGAACATCAAAGGCAGGGGTTTGATCGGGCAATATCAGTCGAAAGAAGGGAAGGTCGAACTCGAAATCATCTACCCCTTTGACCTTGCCACAGCAAACATGGTCTATCCCTTCCCAGGATGGAAGTAAAGTGAGCAGCGGGGG
>Ga0187784_10005219_pt1 | contig 10515 bp, 8 predicted proteins | sample 1015_SJ02_MP15_2_FD_132964 | JGI IMG/M metagenome (GOLD analysis project Ga0187784, IMG submission 132964) | Tropical peat soil microbial communities from peatlands in Department of Meta, Colombia - 1015_SJ02_MP15_20_MG | ecosystem: Environmental > Terrestrial > Soil > Wetlands > Peat | place... | reverse complement strand
GTTTTTCGGATTGTATTATTATCTCAAGACCGACAACGGGAAGTATAACAAGGATGCCCTGGTTCTCAGGCTTCCCATCTTCGGCCCTCTTTTCATCAAGGCCGCAATGTCACGGTTTGCCACTATTTTTGCCATACTCCAAGCCAGCGGCGTACCGGTGCTGGATGGACTCAAAGTGCTGGCAGGCACTTTGGGCAATATGGCCATCGCGCGGGAATTCGAAAGAATCAAGACTCGCGTCGAAGAGGGGCGCGGAATAGCGGGACCTCTCAGCTCCGCAAAATACTTCACTCCAATGGTGATCAACATGGTTGCCATCGGTGAGGAATCGGGCAGCCTTGACGAGATGCTCAAGGAGGTGTCGGCCCACTACGACGACGAGATCGCCTACGCCATAGGAAAGCTCTCGGAAGCGCTCGGGCCCATCTTGATGGTCGGGCTTGCCGGTGTGGTCGGTTTTTTCGCCCTCGCCATTTTTTTGCCGATGTGGGACCTGACGCAGATGGTGCAGCACTAGCGGGAATTTTCCTGCAATTCATTGTGCTGCAATCCCCGGGAACCTGATCATTATTGCTGGATGGGGTTCATAAATCCGATACTGGCGCCTGCGGGACCGTAGATGGCAAAATCGTCAAAACCAATGTTGATGGAATTATTGAAGTAATTATTGGAACTCCCCGCGACATGCAATAATATTTCAGGGCTATAGAGCGCTTCCGAGGACGGGGTCACAAATGTGGAATCCTCAATAACGCAGCCGGCCTCTGCGGTGTCCCCGCTTGGCAAGTCGGAGGCCGGGGCGAGGGTGGAACTCCCATAGGGGTTTAAGCGATCCCACTGCACGAGCGTGAAATTATCCTGGTTTGTTGTCCAGTCGGCGGCCGTCGCGTCGAGAGGCGTCCAGTTCGCCATCGAAAGCGGGTTAGCGCCGCTGTTGTTATCGGTTGGGATGGTATTGGGTCCGGTCCCCTGTTGCCCGGTAGTCCCATAGTAAGCCCTGATTTGGTTATATTTCGAACCGGAATGTGTGGCTTCCTCCAGGCTGACCAGCAAAGTGGCCCAATTTTGAATACCGGTACCGCTGACCATGCTTGCCGGCAGTACCTTGTACGCCAGCCATTGATATCCGGAGTTCCCATTATTTTCCCACAGTAAAACAATAGGTTTCTGCGTCACACTGTTGCCGTAGGAATCCGTTGGCACCAGGCCGCTTGGTATACCATAGGAGCTAAACCAATTTCCCCAATAGCCCGATTGATTGTTTGGAAAATAAGCAAATGACAATCCATAACCATAATATGAACCTCCGGATGCCCCCGTTCTGAAGCTTATACCGGCTAAATAATCGGGTGGTGCAGAGCCATTTATATTAGTTAAAATCTTTACCTGTGTCTCATAATAATGGGTACTTCCGTTAGCAAAAGCATTGCCAAGATTAGTGTTATCTGTAGAACTTATCGGCAATAGCGCCCACCAGCCATTTTGATTATTCCACCACCATCCAAGCCAATAGTTGCTGTTGCTCGTACTCATCTGTAGATATGTATTGCTGCCTGATGTGGTGTAAGACGCAGTCCCTATAGGGATCTGGCCGCCGGAAGCTGAAAAATTGGCATCTGAAGCCAAGCTAGCACTGCCCATGGTGTCCACGCCGGCACTGCCTGAGGTCCCGGTCGTGATAACTGAGGTGGCTGAAGAACTTTGAAGTGTAAAACCGATTTGCGCGTAATACAGCACCGTCCGCGATGCCTGTTGGACCAGCCCCGGATAGAATGTACCCGTAGATTGTACCTCCGCAAATTCACAGCACACTATGTTGTCAGTGCTCGCCACCGTCAGAGGCAGCCCTGTCCCCGGGCTGGCAGGATTTGTGTTCGTTATGTTTTGAAGTATGTTGCCGGATTTTGATTGATATTGATAAGTGTAGGGACGCGAGTTTACCCTGAAAGTTCCATTAAATGGAGGAAACGGGCTTGCATTTGTCAGCGTTAGATTACCCCCCTGAGTAATCGATGCTCCACTCGACGGGTTGGTAACAAAACGAACGCTGTTGTATTGTTGTGCGGCTCCAGGGAGACCAGGGGTCAATGTATACGTGTTCCCGCTTTGGCTGTAGCTGACCATGTAGGGTGAATTGCTGGAGCTGCCGACATCGAAGGTCCCACTTGAAGGAAGGCTATACCCCGAAGAGGGTGTGTTCCCCGGGTAAGTCAACTGGACGGATGTGGCTCCAGCCGAATAGTTCGAGTTGTATACCAAAAAATAGGGGGTCACGGAAAGTGCGATGTTGCCACCCGCGCCATTAGCGCCTAGTTTTAAAGCCGATGCCCCATTCATCTGGTTCAAAACCGAAAGTTCCTGAAATTTAGCGGCAGAGCTGGAGCCGGCGTTGAGGAATTGGGAGGCTGCGTACCTGTACCCCGATTCAGCCAGGTAATAGGCTTGTCTGGATGCGTACCCCTCCAACTGGGAATACGCGGAGGTGGGAACAAACGAAGACATCGCCGCCATGAGTACTGCCAGAATGGTTATTGTCACAATGAGTGCGATAAGTATTGAACCCCTGTCATTCGACAGGATCTTAATGCGGGTTTTCCTGTGTTTTGAAAATATGCGGCATATGAAATGGAATGCCCCCCAGGAAACGATAAGAATCACCGGCAGTGCCGCAGGAAGATAAATGATAAAGAATGCCGTTCCCGCAATGGGAAACAGCAGCAGCTGCGCCATAATGCAAGCCCATGGCCGATTCCTGACGGCATCGGCCAGGTGCGGTCCGATAGCATTGTAAACCTCGATAAAAGTCCTCCCCATACTCCAGTTCTGAAGATAACGGTCTCTCAATTCTCTCAGGGTCATTACAACCGGATGGTCTGCCCGGCCGAAGGCGGCGGTTGCCACAAAGCATGGATTATAAGGAGGCGGGCTGGTCGTGGTTGGCGGTGGAACTCCTCCAGTATTTCCATTGTTCCTCAAGCTCACCGCCGTGGAAAAGTTGGCCACCGTACCGTTGCTGCAAGTCTCACTTAAATTGATGACGATATAAGAGAGTAAAGTAATATTGTCCGTTCCGCATACCCATTGTTGAGCACCCGCTTTATAGTATGTTAAAGTGAAGCTATTTACATTGTCGAGAAGAGTATTAACAGCACCATTACTACTCAGTGTAATTGTATTACCGGATTGGGTGAGTATTTGAGTAAGTACAGTCGGATTTGTCGTACTGTTCGATATCCGGGTGAATGTAACACTGGTGGGAGAGGCTGTTGTCGAGCTGACCGCCAATGGCGATCTTAGTTCCATGCCGATGCGCATCATGGCTGTCTGAGCTTTTTGGCTTATATCCTGACCGTCGCGAGCCAAAAAATAACCATTGACATAGTTTGGGACCATGACGCTGGCGATCGATACGATTATGCCCATAATAACCAGCACCACGATAAACTCGATCAGGGTAAAACCCTCTTTCTTTTGCACTTTCCACTCCCCGTTCATGAAGAAGACGGGTCATTGCGTAAAAAGCTTAGTCAGCGTAATATTCCCATTGGCAATTATGACCTTGAGGGTCTTCGGGCCGGTCCCCGTTCCACTGCCTGCCGACTCATTGCCGCTGGCGTCGTATGTGACATAGCTGTTCGTGACAACCGTATAGGTCCCATAATTCCCGGCGTTGCTTTGCACGCGGGAGGAAAAAGTGGCCAGCGGGGTCGCACTGGTTACCATCACATTGGTATAATCGGCAATCATTGCCTCCATTACCTGGTAGAGACTCATCGAGTTATTCAGTCTATTGATCTGGTTTACATTGCCGATAAGGGAAACACCCATGATTTGAATATACATGGCCGCCATTATGGCGGTTACGGCAATCGTCACAATTAGCTCGATAAGAGTGAAACCTCGCGATTCGGATAGAGATGAGAAGTTCGTCTTCATGGAATAAATCCGGTGTTGTCTCGAATTTGAATGGCAGCGGTGGAGGTCCCCGATGTCAGGTTGAAAGACCTGTAACCACCGGTATTTTGCACGGAAGTGGCGCCGGTATCCGTATATGGAGTTCCCCATGTGTCGAAAGAGACTGTTCCTGTCGTTATTGACATTCCGGCAGGCAAAGTAACTGTTGCGGAGTTAACCCCCGGGACCAATGGGTTGGAACCGGTTATGCTGTTGAAAAGCGTGTAGGAACCGGAGGCAAAGGTGATACCCCAAACGGTGCTGGTGTCCATAGCACGCGTCTGAGCGTAACGAAGATGGCCTTTGATAGTTTCGGCCTCGGTCGTCACTTGGTAAGTATTGAAAGACGATGCTTTGGTAATCGCAACTGCGGCCACTATGCTCAGGATAAGGAGCACCACCACCATTTCAAGGAGGGTGAACCCCGCATGTCTCCTTTTCGAATTGAGATACCATTGGACGCATAATCTATTCGAAACGTTCATCACTGGAAGTTTGCTCCGTTCCGGCCATGCGTTTGCCGCTCCACACCGTTGGCGTCACCTCGTACCAGTCAAGGCCCTCGATTTTCGGCTTTTCCATCCGGACCAGTATCAGCCTGTCCTTTTCGGTCATTTTCCGGACCCACGGAGCATAGCTCTCAGGCTTGCCCTTGGTGAGCTGGATATGACGATAGATTTTCAGGTCATCTTCAGGCATCCACACGGGCTCGAAGCCAAGAACGTATTTCCACTCTCCGTGAGGGTTGTTGAGAAATATTTGGTAAAAAACGTCCATACCGTCGCTATAGAGGACCCCTTCCCGCTCGGGAAGCCATTTTCTGTGCTCCGCTTTGGTCATCTGCGGCCATTCGACCCCGAGCATTCCGGTCCAACGGCTGCCGTGATCGTTGCTAAGCGCCAGGAACAGGACCAGGCTGGCCGCCACAACCAAGACAAGTCTGCGCGGATTGAACTCGCCCAAATACTTTTCCAGTACAACCTGGACTTCCATGGTCGTCCAGAACGCAAAGGCGGGCCAACCCCAATCGGACCAGAAACGCACGGCCACAAAACCCAACGCCCAGCCCAGGGCGCCAAGGATGAATACCGGGTTGTCGACACATTCCCTGTTCCATTGTCCGCGAGCGCCCCTCCATATCAACATGACCGCAACCACGATAAGGGCAACTGGAGAGCCGTCAAAAGATTGAAATTCGGACACAAGCTGTCTTTGGAAATCAATTTGTCCCAAAGCATGCAGGGCGTGATAAATCATCTGGTGCAGGAAAATGAGGGGGCTGCCGGTAAAAACGGCCCCCAGGAACGTCCCTGTCGCTGCGGCAGCGGTCATAAGAGCGGAAACCCTCCACTGCCTGGCGAGGCCCAAGGCCGATACAGGCAGGGCAAGCAGGTACCAGGTACCGGAGATCCAGGCGCTCAAGGCCGATATTGCGGTGAAAACCGCCAATTCCTCTATCGGCGCTCTTTTGTCTCGGATTCTTTCCCACAGGAAACAGAAAACCACCACCTGAAACATGCTGAAAATGAAAGGTCGTCCGTAAAGAAGGCGATACACAGTCCCAAAGGAAAAGACCGAAAATGCCAGCAGCGATAAAATCCAGGCCTCGGGACGTCTAAACAAGAACAGAGGCGTTAAGACGAAAAGGAGACAAAGGGACAGGACGGAAAAATCCAGCAGCAGCGTCGGGTCGGACCCTATGATCCCGGAGACCCGTTTCAGAATGAAATGCCACCCCGGATGGCTGTCCATGGTGAACTCCGGCCGTATGACCAGGATGTCCTGCCACTCCTTGCCGGACAGTACCTTGGCCACGTGCCTCAGGGCGTCATCCATGGGGATATATCCATGACCCAAAATCTGAAGGCAGGCTAGTAGCAGTGAGGCCAGGCAGATAAGAAGAGCGGCCGGCCTGAGAAGTCTTTCCAAGGGAAACGCATCTTCCATGGATGCTAAAATGGAAGAACAAAAAGATCTGCTGTTCACTGGACCCACAAATTCATCCCCCCCAGCGCCAAAAGTGACTGATGGTTTTTGAGGAGAATGCCCGTTACCCGAGAAGGCAGACCATCTCCCGCCAAAACCACCTGACGAAGTATTGGAAGGCCGAAAAGAAGCGCCCACGTTCGGCACAGGGCTTCTTTGCAAAACCGGAGGCCCCGGAGCGGATGGAATGCGCAGCCGAAGAGTTGCCCGGGCCCCTGGCTTATCGGCAGACCCCGTCCCCCTCGCTTTGTCGCTTGCCGTTCAATGCCCTGAATTCGACGACAGGTCCCGGGCGCCACCGGCCACGTGAGTCGTGAAGCCCAACTATGGCACCAGGACCACCGTTTTCGTATTATTGGCGGTTGGCGCCGTCACAGTACTGCCAGTGGCAACGTTAACCGAAATGGCAATAGCTATGTTACCGGAACTCCCAGCAGTATAAGTCGCCGTGTAATCGCCAAGGCTTGTATAGTTACTGAGAGCGCTTATCAAGGAGCTGTTGGTGACTGTAGTCCCATTGAGCAACATGTTTGCATACATCATGCTGACATTGGAGGCGGCTGCGGCCACCGCGCCGGCGGCTGCATTGTTGGCTGCCTGCTGCTGCATGTTGATGTATTTGGGTATGGCCACCGCGGCCAAAATACCGATGATCACCAAAACGGCTATGATTTCTATCAGCGTAAAACCCTTTTGATTCATTACTCTTTTTCTGCGCTCCATCTCCTGGATCTCCTCTAATCGACTTTTTAAGTTAAGGGACGCTCTCAAATGAATACCACCGGCATCAAAGATTCCGGCGACGCTTGTAAACTCTCTTCGCCTCCATTACCCGCTGCTTTTTCCTAGAAATCGGTTTAATTGCACTATTTCTTTAGTAATTCCACAGTTACTCACGGAAATATTCTCACAGAGCAATAGCCGTAGGATGGCTGAGGCAACTTTCATGCCATGGACTGTTCGTTACTGCAGCAGGCGAAATAGTGGACCGAAAAAGCGTCGCGCGGCGTCCCGGGCCGCGCACGTGCATTCGCAACTTTAATTTTTGCTGAGAATTATCATTGCATTTGAGAGGTGGAGTCAAACCATTGACACTTGCATCAAGAGCGCTCTTGATTTTTTCGGACGCTTGTTCCCTGGAAATGGCCCACAGGGACCAACCGAGGGCTTTTTTGAATTTGCATTAAAATTGCCATCAATTGTCCGGAGAATATTGCTTTACATTGAAACCAAATGCGGGTAACTAAATGGGCTACCTGCACTTAAATGCAAAATTAGACTCCATTTCGCTCCCGTAGTCGTTCGCGGCATCAACAAAGTGGACGCCGGTGTGATTTTTGAGATGACTGGTCCATGAGGAAGAAGCTTATGGCATCTCAAGACGAGATATCTTCTGCCGAAAAACTGCTGGAATCAATCCGGGCCGGGAGCGCACCGCCGGACGGGACGCCGGTCAGGGGCAGGAAGAGTAGTGGTAATATCCGAGGGCGGTTAAGCGGGAGCATTATTCCCACCGGGAAAAAGATCACGTTGGGCGTAGATATCGGTCGGAGCGAAGTTAAGGTTGTCAAGGTTGTCCGGATTTCCGGCGACCGGTGGAAGCTGCTCGATTGTGTCCGTATACCGTTCGAACCCGGCGTGTCCAGGAGTGCCCCCCGTTTTCACGAGTTCCTGAGATCGTCCGTATCGGCAATTGCCCGTCCCGCCGGCAAGTGTGATGTCTGGACGCTGATGTCTACGGCGAACCTCGACGTGCGCTACATCACGATACCCAAAGTCCCTAAAGCGCGGATCCCGAACGCTGTCTACTGGACTGTTAAACGGGAAACCAATTTTAACGAAAAAGAGAATATTATTGATTATGAAGTCCATGGGGAAGTGGTGGAGAAGGGGATCGCCAAGATTGCAGTTATGGCCTGTATCATCCCCCTCAGGGACCTTGACGAAGTGAGAGACCTTTTTTCCAGGAGCGGACTTACGGTTCGTGGTATTACGGTAGCTCCTTTCGCGATGCAAAATCTCTTGCGGTCGGGATGCGTTCCTCGCGATGATAAGCCGGTCGGCATGCTCCACATTGGCGACGAGCATTCCAGAATCGATGTTTTTTCCAAAGGAAATCTCGTTTTGACCCGTGGTATGAAGGCCGGAATCGACAGCATGATCGAAGCCTTCGCCGAGGAGGTCGACGAGAAAAAACTGAATGTTTCGAAGGCAGCCGGCGAGCAATTCTTGGCGGCTTCCGAAAATGCAGTCGATACAAGATGGGCAGAGGCAAAAGCGGTTCTGTTAGGCATCTTCTCCGGAGCTTTCAGCCGGGAAGAGCCGATCGGCTCGACGGGCTTGCGGGAGCAAACCGTATTCGAGATGATCAGACCTGCGCTGGATCGGCTTTCAACGCAGGTGGAAAGGACCTTCGAACACTATTCGCTCACTCTCCAGAACGAGAGGGTGGACTCAATTTATATTTCCTGTGCGGCTGGGAATTGGCAGAGGCCTTTTGACTTCATCGCCGACCAATTGGGCGTACAAAGAAAGGTCCTGGACCCTCTGAACCAGGGGGCCATCCTGTCAGGTGAAGGCGTTGCGCCCCCTGCGATTGCTGAAAGAGCTGCTTTTACCGCCGCCACCGGTCTCGCTCTATCCGACAGTGCGAGGACTCCCAACCTGATCTTTACTTACAAGGATAAGGAAGAACTGGGAAAAATCGCCAGGATCAACCGCGCGATTTTCTGTGGTTTTCTTGCTGTTATGCTTGTTTTGATTGGAGTTTTTTTCTGGCAGGACCGTCTTGCCGGGCAAAAGGAGGCGGAGGTCACCCGGCTCCAGCGGGAGTTGGACGGGTTCAACCCTCAACCAAATCAGAACATGGTTGCGGCATTGGCCGCCAAAGTGATTGCAGAGCGGCGCTCACTGGTGGAAAAGAGCAATCGTCTCGTGGGGACCGCTGTTATCGGTGAATTGGTGTCCCTTACACCTCCCAATGTGCGGCTGCTTGTTGTCAGGGCCGTTCTCGGGAGTGAGCCGGACGAGCGGGACAAGAAGAGTATTTCCACCAGGGAAACCAAGGACCCTGCTGGAATGAAGGAGGCCCGGAAGACCCTTGTATTGGAAGGCATCGTGACGGGAAAGCGCGATGTGCGGGAGGCCTCTCTTGCGGCTTATCTGATGAAACTCTCTGCATCGCGACTTTTCGTGCATCCCGCGGTGAGTTCGAATAATGTTGAATCCTATCCGGATGAGGGTGAAGTACTCAGGTTCTCGTTAAAGATGGGGTTGCTTTAGGCCGCGATGATGGAAGACAAGAAATTATCGACAGGGGTCCCTCGGCGAAGCCTGATCTACCTCCTGATTTGCGTGGCGGGGATAATGGCCTTCGTCCTGGTCGGTATATATCCATCTTACAGAAACTTGGCGCGCACGGACGGTTCCATCGCGGAACTCAAGGCCCGGATCGAGGAGCAGAAGATCCTGTTCCCCCTCTACCAGAAGCTGCGGAAGGAACTTGCGGCAGAAGCTTCCAGGGGCCAGCCGGGTCCGTCGAAAGTCGGATTGCCCGTCCGGCGTGTGGATGATCTGACCCCCATATTTGGTGAGATTGCCGCGAATTGCGGCATGGAGCTCTCGGCGGTGACTCCGGATGTGAAATCGCTGGTCGACGATTCCCGCTTCCTGTCGGTTGGCGTGGCGCTTAGAGGTAATTTCACCAATTTACGCAATTTTTTGGTCGCGCTGTCAAATCTGCCGTATCTGGGAGATATCGAACAGTTGCAGATCCAGGAGGGACCTAGCGGCAAGGAGTATTTTCTGAAGTTATGGCTCATGATAGACAATCCCAGACCCGGGACAGGCTGAAGGAAGTGATGGCTGACTCAGAGAAGGTATATGGTCAAACGTGAGAAAATCATCCTTGCGGTGATGGGCGCCGCAGTCGTTATCGGCACACTCTATTTTGTCGCCGATTATGGACCGAAAGCGCCATCCGGCACGGCTCGGCCTGATTTTAAAGCGTTACAGGATTTTGCCGACCGGACGGGCGGGGAACTGATGAAGGCGGGCCTGACGGAAACGCAGGCTTACATTTTGGAACGGGCATCGGACCAGTGGGCGGGCGATCCTTTTCTGGGGAAGGTCCTTGCGGCGGCTAAAGCCGAAGCACCCAAGAATGCGGACATTTCTTCTTCCTTTGCATACACGGGCTTCGTCATCACGGGGCTTTCAAGGTTGGCCGTTATCAATGGTATGGAGTATCAAGTCGGTGAAGTGGTGCTGGGAAGTGGGCTCGAAGTCCAGGCCATAGATCCCCAGAATGTGGTCGTGAAACCGGTCGATGGCAGTGAGAGCTTCAACATTCCGTTTACAGGGGAAGTATTGAGGTAGAGACGCCGGGGTAATGCGTGAAACACGTATTCGAGGGATGCAATGAGTAAGTTGCAGGGGATAGCAGTTGCCTTGCTGTTGCTGGTGGCGCTCTGGGGCTGCGCACAGACGCAAAAGCCGGTTCCGCCTCCCAGTGCAAAGCAAAACACCTTTGAAAATTGGCAAACCATGGCGGAGACATCCAAACGTTATTCACCG
>Ga0187784_10005218_pt1 | contig 10515 bp, 11 predicted proteins | sample 1015_SJ02_MP15_2_FD_132964 | JGI IMG/M metagenome (GOLD analysis project Ga0187784, IMG submission 132964) | Tropical peat soil microbial communities from peatlands in Department of Meta, Colombia - 1015_SJ02_MP15_20_MG | ecosystem: Environmental > Terrestrial > Soil > Wetlands > Peat | place... | reverse complement strand
TGCCAGTTGCTCTTGTCGCCGGCGAGCGCGGTCAGATAGTCGGCCTGGGTGGCGACGGCCAGCACCGCCTGTCGCATCTTGACGTTGTTGAACGGCGGCTGCAGCCAGTTGAACTTGACCATTATCGGGCCGGGCAGCGTGTCGAACGGCGCGATCTCGATGTCGGGATTGGCCGCAAGCGCCGGAACGATCTCGAGCGGCGGGTTTTCCCACCAGTCGGCCTCGCCGGCGTTGAGCGCGGCGACCTTGGTCGTCGCGTCGGGGATATAGAGCCACTCGACGCGGTCGACCTTGACCACCTTTCCGCCCGAGGCAAGGCTCGGCGGTTCTTTGCGCGGCACGTAATCGGTGTTCTTGGTGTAGACCACCATATGGCCGGGCTGGAACTCGTCCTTGACGAACTTGAACGGGCCCGAGCCGATCGCCTCGGTGATCTGGGTAAAGGCATCGGTGTTGGCGATGCGCTCCGGCATGATGAACGCGGCCAGGCTCGACGGCTTCGCAAGCGCGTCGATCGTCAGCGAAAACGGCTCCTTCAATTTGATCGAGAAGCTCTTGTCGCCGTCGGGCGCGATCGTGTCGAGCACCAGTGCGAGCGACTGGCCGTGGCTGTCGCGCACCATCCAGCGCTTCAGCGAGGCAACGCAGTCGGAGCCGCGTACCGGGCTGCCATCGTGGAAACCGAGCCCGTCGCGCAAGGTGAAATGATACGAGAGCTTGTCGGCGGAAATGTCGTATTCGCCGACCATCTGCGGATGCGGCGCGAATTCGGCGTCGATCGCGAACAGCGTGTCGTAGACCATGTAACCGTGATTGCGGCTGATATAGGCGGTGGTCCAGATCGGGTCGAGCACGCGCAAATCCGACTGCGCGATAAAGCGCAGCGTCGTCTTGTCGTCAGCCGCGCGCGCCGGGAAGCGGGGCAACGCTGCGGCCGCCGCCGCGGCCGCGGCGCCGATGCCAAAATCGCGACGAGAAAGACGTGCCATCCCAAGCCTCCCGATCCTCACTTTCGCGAAGGATAGCAAGAACCGCGCCGCCTGCCTTGCCCTATGAGGTTACGGCACCTCGCCGTGCGGCAGCGGCTTTGACAGCATCTCCTTGATGCGCTCACGCATCGCATCTTGATCGAACGTGCGCAGCAAGTTGATGCGGTTGCGCGCCGGATCGCCGCCGTGCCAGTACTCGTAGATGTCCTGGCGCAACCCGAAGGACGACGCGGCGAGGTCGTGCGCCAGGCGGAAGAGGCGCGACTTGTATTCGACATCGACCCCCTTCCCCTTCATGTACTTGTCGAGATAGGGCCGGATGTCGGGGCTGACGAGGTCGTTTTCGCTCGGCTGCATGATGATGCCCGACGCGCAAATCTCGCGCAGGAGCTCGACCATGCGGCCCGAGATCTGGGCGAACCAGATGTGCATCTCGCGCCCGGGGCCCAAGGTCCATTGCCCGCTTGGCGTCGGGCGCGCCTCGTGCTCGATGCCTTCCATCGCATGGCGCCAGATCTCGCAATAGGTCGCCATCTCGCCGAGCTTTGCCGCGACTTCGCGAAACTCGATAACGCCGATCGCTTCGGCGACCATCGTGGCCACGGCGGTTATGAGCCGCATGCGCACCTCGACCCGGCACAGATTGGCCCAGCCGAGGAAGTTGAACGGCACGCGGTGCCCGGCCGCGCCCAAGGTTCGCAGCATCGGCGTCGGGTCATAGAGCATGAAGAGCCGGTCCCACGGCACCAGCACGCGATCGAAGAACAGCATGCAGTCCTGCTCGTCGAGCATCTGCAGCGGATGGCCCCATGAGCCGAACCAGCGCGACACCGGCTCACGCGCGAGGATTTTAAGGCCCGGCGTGTCGTTGGGGATCGCGAAGGCGAGCACGCATTTAGGATCGTTGCGCTGCGCGAAGGTCGCCGATAGCGAGACATAGGTCTCATGGGTATGCGGCGCGGCGGTCGAAAGCTGCTTGCCGCCGGTGATGAGGACGCCTTCACTCGTCTCCTCGACGACGTGGAGGACGACCTCGGTGTCCTCGGCCACTTTGCGCTGTTCGTTCTGCGTCTGCTGCGAGCGGTCGACCTGCGGGTCGCCCAGCGCATGGGTCAGGAAGAGGTCGTTGTCGCGGCAGTATTCGTAATACTTCTGCAGGTTCTCGCCGAAATCGCATTTCGGGTGTTTGACAGCGCTGTACTCCTCCTTAAGGTGCAGCGCCGACAGGATGTAGGGCGCGAGGATGTCGGGGCTCCGCCCCAACTGGCCCCAGGTCAGCTCGTTCCACAATTCGCTGTTGCGGCGCTTTTTCTTCAGATCCTCGGCCGAACGCGGAAACAGCCACGAGACCGAGATGCGGTTGCCGCTCGCGGGATCGATACAGGTCATCTCGTCGCGATATTGCGGCGAATTCTGCAGGTCGTAGACGCGCGCCAGCTCACTGACCATGTCCTTGAAGGCGGGATGGGTCGTGACGTCATCGACGCGCTTGCCGTCGATCCACACCTCGCGGCCGTCCTTGAGGCTGGCGATATAGCGCTCGCCGGTCATCGGCCCCGGGGCTTTGACCAGCGCTTTGTGTTGCTCCGTCATCCGCGCTGCGGGTGCAGCCATCACCTCATCTCCCCAAAACGTGCTGTCCGATTCATCGCCGTTTCGGCCGCCGATGGCAATTCCGGCTATAAGCTGCCTGCGATGCGCCTCGACGATTTCGACTTCGACCTACCGCGCGAGCTGATCGCCGGCCGCCCCGCCGAGCCGCGCGACAGCGCGCGGCTGCTGGTCATTCCGGCGGCGGGCGAATTGGCCGACCGGCACATCCACGACCTGCCCGACCTGCTGCGGCCGGGCGACATCGTCGTCTGCAACGACACCAAGGTGATCCCGGCGCGGCTCGTCGGCCGGCGCGGCGCGGCGGTGGTCGAGATCACGCTGGCGCACGATCTCGGCGGCGGCAACTGGCAGGCCTATGCCAAGGGCGCACGCCGGCTGCACCCGGGCGACCGCATCGACTTTGCCGAAGATTTCGCTGCCGAAGTCATCGCCAAGGAGCCGGACGGCTCGGTCGTGCTGCGCTTCGCGCTCGAAGGCGCGGCGTTTACCGCCGCCCTCGCCCGCCATGGCGCGATGCCGCTGCCGCCCTATATCAAGCGGCCGCGCGGTGGCGACCCGGCCGACCGTGACAGCTACCAGACGATGTTCGCGCGCGAGCCCGGCGCTGTCGCGGCGCCGACGGCGGGGCTGCATTTCACCCCGGCGCTCGTCAATCGCATCAAGGCGCGCGGCGTCGAGTGGGCGACCGTGACCCTGCATGTCGGACCCGGCACCTTCCTCCCGGTCAAGACCGATGACCCGCGCGAGCACCACATGCACGGCGAGTGGGGTGTCGTCACCGCCGAGACCGCGGCGCGCATCCGCGCCGCGAAGGCACGCGGCGGACGGATCGTCGCGATCGGCACGACAAGCCTCCGCCTGCTCGAAAGCGCCGCGGTCGAGACCGGACAGGTGCAACCGTTTGTCGGCGAGACACGGCTCTTCATCCTGCCCGGTTATGACTTCAAGGCGATCGATCTGCTGCTGACCAATTTCCATTTGCCGCGCTCGACCTTGTTCATGTTGGTGGCTGCGCTTGCCGGCCCGAAGCGGATGAAAGCGGCCTATGCCCACGCGATCGCCGAGCGCTACCGCTTCTTCTCGTATGGCGACGCCTGCCTGATCGAGCCGCACCCATGACCATCGGTTTCGAGATCATTGCCCGGGACGGGGCGGCGCGCGCCGGCCGCCTCATCACAGCGCATGGCGTCATCGAGACGCCCGTCTTCATGCCGATCGGCACGGCGGCGACGGTCAAGGCGATGACCCCCGACGGCGTGGCGGCGACCGGCGCGCGGCTCATTCTGGGCAACACCTACCATCTGATGCTACGACCGGGCGCGGAGCGGGTCGCGGCGCTGGGTGGCCTGCACAAATTCATGAACTGGCCGCACGCGATCCTCACCGATAGCGGCGGGTTTCAGGTCATGTCACTGGCCGGGCTGCGGACGATCAGCGAAAAAGGCGTCGCGTTTCGCTCGCATATCGACGGCAGCAAGCATGTGCTGACCCCCGAGCGCTCCATTGGCATCCAGCGCCTGCTCGGCAGCGACATCACCATGGCGTTTGACGAATGCACGCCCTTTCCGTCCGAGCGCGCGGCGGTCGAAGCGTCGATGGAATTATCGATGCGCTGGGCCGAGCGCTCGCGCCGCGCCTTTGTCGCGCGCGACGGCCACGGCATTTTTGGCATCGTCCAGGGCGGGGTGCATGCCGATCTGCGCGAAAAGTCGGCGAAGACTCTCATGGCGATCGGCTTTGATGGCTATGCGGTCGGCGGGCTCGCGATCGGCGAGGGCCAGGCGACGACCTTCGCGATGACCGAGGCGACCGTGCCGTTTCTGCCCGAAGACCGGCCGCGTTATCTGATGGGGGTCGGCAAGCCGGCCGACCTTGTCGGCGCCGTCAAACGCGGGATCGACATGTTCGATTGCGTGCTGCCGACCCGCTCCGGCCGCACCGCGCAGGCCTTCACGCGTCATGGCACGCTCAATTTGCGCAACGCGCGCCATGCGGACGATCCGGCCCCGCTCGACGCCGACTGCCGCTGCCCGGCCTGCGCCGGGTTCAGCCGCGCCTACCTGCACCATCTTGTTAAAGCCGGCGAGATCCTTGCGGCGATGCTGTTGACCACCCACAATTTGACCTACTACGCCGATCTGATGGCGAAAATGCGGGAGGCAATCATGGCCGGCACATTAGCCGAGTTCGAGGCGCCGCCGTGACGCGCACGCGGCCGACGGGGCTGACCCAGCTCGGGCGGCGCACCCGGCTGCCCGCCTCGCCCGACAAGGCAAAGCTCGAATACGTCGCCAACCCGCACCCGGGCGTGCTTTACGCGGTGCGTTTCACCTGCCCGGAATTCACCGCGCTCTGCCCGCTGACCGGCCAGCCGGATTTCGCGCATATCATCATCGATTACGTGCCGCAGGATTTGCTGGTCGAGAGCAAGTCGTTGAAGTTGTTTCTCGGCTCGTTCCGCAATCACGGCGCGTTTCACGAAGACTGCACGCTCCTGATCGCCAGCCGGCTGATCGACGCGGCGGCTCCCAAATGGCTGCGCATCGGCGGCTATTGGTATCCGCGCGGCGGCATCCCGATCGACGTCTTCTACCAGACCGGCGAGCCGCCGGAGGGGCTGTACCTGCCGGACGCCAGCGTCGCGCCCTATCGCGGGCGCGGATGACGAGTGACATTCGCGAGGCAATCAGAACGGAAGCGCTGGCGCGCGGCTTTGACGCGGTCGGCTTTGCCGCGGCGCATCTCGCTGATAGCGCACGCACCGATCTCGTGGAGTTCCTCAGCCGCGGCTATCACGGCGAGATGGACTGGCTCGCCGCCCGCGCGGCACAGCGCAGCCAGCCGCAAGCCCTGTGGGGCGGCGCGAAAACCGTCGTCGTGCTCGGCATGAATTACGGCAACGAGGAGGACAGCGAGGCCGACAGAGACGTCGGCATCGTCTCGGTCTACGCGCGCGGCCGCGACTACCACGACACGGTCAAGACGCGGCTGAAGGCGTTGGCTCATTGGATCACGGAGCGCTGGCCGGGCGAGCTGAAGGTCTTTGTCGATACCGCGCCCGTCATGGAAAAGCCGCTGGCGCAGCAGGCGGGAATCGGCTGGCAGGGCAAGCACACCAACCTGGTGTCGCGCCAGTTCGGCTCGTGGCTGTTTCTCGGCGAAATCTATCTGAGCCTCGCGCTCGAGCCGGATACGCCCGAGGCCGACCATTGCGGCACCTGCCGCAGCTGTCTCGATGCCTGCCCGACAAGGGCGTTCCCCGCGCCCTACAAGCTCGATGCGCGGCGCTGCATCTCCTATCTGACGATCGAGCACAAGGGGATGATCGACCCCGTGCTGCGGCCGCTGATCGGCAACCGCATCTATGGCTGCGACGATTGCCTCGCGGTCTGCCCGTGGAACAAATACGCGCGCTCCACCGCTGAGCCCGATTTCCTGCCGCGCGCGGAGCTGACCGCGCCGCGCCTTGCCGCGCTCGCCCGGCTTGACGATGCGGCGTTCCGCCGGATGTTCGCCGGCACGTCGATCAAGCGCATCGGCCGCGACCGTTTTCTGCGCAACGTGCTGATCGCGATCGGCAATAGCGGCGATACCCGGTTGATCGACGCCGCTCGGGAACGCCTTGGCGATGCGTCGCCCCTGGTCAGAGCCAGCGCGGTCTGGGCGGTATCGCGACTGTGCGACCCCGCCACGGCACTCACCGAAGCCGACAGGCGCCAGCCGGGCGAAGCCGACCCGCTCGTCCGCGAAGAATGGCTAGAGCTGAGAGACGTGGCGTCGACGCGGGTTATGAATGCAAGCAGCGAAACGAGCTGATCTGATCGTTCCAGTGGTCGCCGACATAGGCATAATCGCCCCGCCCCAGCCGCATACTCTCGCCGCCGTAATTGGCGTCCCAAAAAAACTCCCAAACCCCGGACAGAACCCGGATCGACGATATCTGATCGTTCCAGTGGTTGCCGACATAGATCTGGTCATGCTGGGTCCGCCACGATTCACCGCGGAAATTGGCGTCCCAATAGACGATGACGTCGCACCCCATCTGTGCGTGCGCGGGAGCCGCAGTCGCCGCGCCAAGCAGAATGAGCGAGGCGATCGCCATGCTGCCTTGCGCGAGAATGCGTGAAATTCGGCCCATCCTCGACCCTCCAACATCCGTGCCTGTATTCGTGTCGCTATACGGCGGCGCTGAGCGCGGAGCCGGATGGCCCGCCCGTTTTGACCTTCCCGCCCTCGATCTCGATGTTGATTTCGAGCGTGGAGGTGCCGCCCGAGCTACCGAGCGTCACGCGAATGCCGTCGTCGCTGATCTCGACATAGCGGCCGACGACGGCGAGCAGTTCCCTTTGCAGGGTCGGCAGGAAATCGGGCGCGCGGCTACTCGCCCGCTCGTGCGCCAGCACGATCTTGAGACGTTCCTTGGCAATTGAAGCGCTGTTGCGCTTCGGCTGGAACAGTGTGCGGAAAAACCCCATCACGCCCTACGCCCTACCAAAGAGTGCCCGGAAGAAGCTGCGCCGTTCAGGCGTCACAAAGCGCATTTCGCGCTGCTCGCCAAGATAACGCGCGACTGCGTCGACATAGGCCCGGCCAGCCGGGCTGTCTTCGTCGAACACAACGGGGGTCCCGGTATTCGACGCACGCAACACCGACTCCGATTCGGGGATCACGCCGAGGAGCGGGATCGACAGGATCTCCTTCACATCGTCCACCGCCAGCATCTCGCCCTTGGCGACACGCGCCGGATCATAGCGGGTCAGCAGCAGGTGAACGTCGACCGGCGCCTCGTTACGCTCGGCGCGGCGCGATTTTGACGCGAGGATGCCGATGATCCGGTCGCTGTCGCGCACCGAGGAGACCTCGGGATTGGTGACGATGATCGCGCTGTCGGCGAAATAGAGCGCGGTGATCGCGCCGTGCTCGATCCCGGCCGGGCTATCACAGATAATGTACTCGAACTGCTGCTTCAGCTCCTCCATCACCCGCTCGACCCCCTCGCGCTTCAAGGCGTTTTTGTCGCGCGTCTGCGAGGTCGGAAAGATGAACAGATTGTCGTGCCGCTTATCCTTGATGAGGGCCTGGTTGAGGTTGGCGTCGCCGTTGATGACGTTGATGAAGTCGAACACGACGCGGCGCTCGCAGCCCATCACCAGGTCGAGGTTCCTCAACCCCACGTCGAAGTCGATCACCACCGTTTTGTGGCCGCGCAGCGCCAATCCCGCCGCGAACGCGGCGGAGGTCGTCGTCTTGCCGACGCCGCCCTTGCCTGAGGTGACCACGATTACCTTCGCCAACCCGGCCTCCCCTCTGGCCTTTTACGCAAGTTGCGTGAATTTTGTTCCCCCGTGGGTTTTGCAGCCCCCACTTCCGACAGCATCCCCCGACCGGAAGATGAGCGTCAATTCCGCGTAATGGTCAACTGGTCATCGACAAGTGCAATCTGCACCGGGTTCGATTGCATACCGGCGGGCAGTTGCTCACTGACAAGATATCGCCCGGCGATACTGACGAGTTCGGCTTCGAGCCGAGTGCAGAAGATCCGCGCGGCGGCGTCGCCGCTGGCGCCGGCCAGCGCCCGGCCGCGCAGCGCGCCATAAACATGGATGTTGCCGTCGGCGACGAGCTCGGCGCCCGGGCTGACCGCGGCGGTGACAATGAGGTCGCTGCCGCGCGCGTAAATCTGCGTCCCCGAGCGCACCGGCTCGGTGACGAGCCGCGTCTTGACCGCCGCCGGCGTGGCAGGCGCGGATCGTGGCTGACTGGCCGCATTGGGCGCGAAGCTTGCCAGCCCCGCTGCGGTCGCCGCCTCGAGTTGCGCCGGCTGCGCGTTCTGCACGCCGACGAGGGTCAAGGTCAGCTCCTTCAGCTTGTCCTTTATCGTCGCGAATTCGCTCGCTTCGGTGAGGTTCTCGGCGCCGCGCAGATCGAGCACGACCGGCGCGTTTTGAAAAAAACGTGGGCTGCGCGCGATCTGCTGCGACAGTTCGTGCTCGAACGCCTCGTCGCGCAGCATCGATGCACGCACCACCATCACGGTGAACAGCGCGCCCTGCACGACATTGCCCGCAGCCATTCGCTCCCTTTCTCAGCCGATGGCCGTCCCAAGGGCCGTCATTGTCAGCGCCATGAACTTGTCCATCGCGGCCGGATCGGTCCAGCGCAGGACGGCGACAAGATCGTGGTCGGGATCGACCCAGGTCAGGTTGCCGCCCGCACCCGAGGCATAATAGCTGGCGGCGGATGCGCTCGGATAGCGCCGGTGCTCGGTATTGAGCCACCACAGATAGCCATAGATCGGAAAATGCGGGCACGGCACGATGCTGCGCCTCACCCAGTCCTCGGAGAGAATGCGCCTGGCGCCCCACATCCCGCCGCGCAGCATCAAAAGGCCGATGCGCGTCTGGTCGCGCGCATGGATGAACACGCCGCCGCCCCAATGCGAGCCGCCGGCGACCGACTCGATCGCCCTCCCCTCGATCATCGCGGTCGAGTTGCGGTAGCCGCGCCATTGCCAATCGGCGGAGGCGCCGATCGGGTCCATAACCAGCTCGCGGAACACGTCGGGCAGCGGCCGCCTCCACAGCCGCAGCAGCGCGAGGCTCAGCCGGTTGATGCGGACGTCGTTGTATTCCCAATACGTGCCCGGCTCCTGCAGATTGCGCCGCGTGCCTTTCCGAATGCCCGTATCCGGCACGCCGCCGACGCGGCGGTGATGGTCGATCTGGTCCGGCTTGTCCCACAGCGTCCCCTCCCACTCGGAGGTTTGCTGCAGCAGGTGATGCCAGGTGATCTTGTCGTTGTGCGGCGGGTCAAAACCGCCGTCGTCGTTCCAATCGACACCCGGCGTCTTGCACACCGGCTCGTGCACGTCGCGGATGAGCCCACAATCAAAGGCGAGCCCGGCTAAAATCGAGAGATAACTTTTGGCCACGCTGAAGGTCTGGTCGACCTGCCGCGTATCGCCCCATTCCGCGACGATATGCCCGCCCCTCAGGATGAGCCCGTTCGGGACGCCGCGCGGCCGCACCGCACCGAGCACCGCGTTCCACGGCGGCGCCTCATCGAACTGGCGCGGGATCTCAATCTCGAGATCCCGGCTCCACGGGGTTTCGTGCTCGGCGGCATGGCGGACCGCGGCATCAAAAGCGACGGATTTGCGCTCCTCCCAAACGGCAGGCTCGGCAGGCGGTACATAACTCATCGAGGCTTCCCTATCATCACCGGTCGAGAATTCAACCAACCACCGTTTGGGGGACGGGAACGGCTCTCTTAGCATGATGCACCGGCTGCAGCGCGAGCGTAAGCACCGCCGGCCAAGCTGATCGACAGCCGGCATGGTTGGCCGTCGCAACCGGCCGCCGATTCGCCGAACCGCGAATTAGGTGCTATAGTGCGAGCTTGCAATCTGCGGAGTTCCCATGGGTTCATTGAGTATTTGGCATTGGCTGATCGTTCTCTGCGTCGCCGCCGTGCTGTTTGGCGGACGCGGTAAGATCACCTCGGTCATGGGCGATTTCGCGAAGGGCATCAAGGCCTTCAAAGCCGGCATGGCCGAGGAAGAGCCGCCCGCCGCAAGCCCGCCGCCGGCGCAGGCTCAGGTCACGCCGCCGCCCGCCGCGACCGCGGCGCCGACCGCCGGCGTCGCATCGCACCCGCACGAGCACGCCTGACGTTCGGGCGCAAGGCGCCCGCCTCCAGCTTCGAGCCGAACCCCTCCGCGACAAGGCGGCATGGCAATTGCTGCGCTGGTCAGCCGCGGCCGCATTCGCTATGTGATGTGGGACATCACAGCGAGTTGACGGCTCATGCAGCGTTTTGAGGGCACCGAAACTTACGTCGCGACGCAGGATTTACAGGTCGCCGTCAACGCGGCGATCGCGCTCGAGCGGCCGCTGCTGGTCAAGGGCGAGCC
>Ga0187784_10005217_pt1 | contig 10517 bp, 8 predicted proteins | sample 1015_SJ02_MP15_2_FD_132964 | JGI IMG/M metagenome (GOLD analysis project Ga0187784, IMG submission 132964) | Tropical peat soil microbial communities from peatlands in Department of Meta, Colombia - 1015_SJ02_MP15_20_MG | ecosystem: Environmental > Terrestrial > Soil > Wetlands > Peat | place... | reverse complement strand
ACCGCTCAAAAAATATGGGTAATTGGAGCCTTTTACAACTCAACAGGTACCGTGGTCGGGGTAGGATTCACAGGTTACCTAACCCCGACTTCTCTATCTCCTTCTGGAACAATGTCATTTGGAATTAATGAACTAGATTTAAATCAAACTCAGGTACCTCAAGCGCTAATAATCAAAAGTTATTCGCTCACAGTGCAGTCTGAGGAACCGGTCCTTCAAGGAGCACCTATAGTTACTCCAAATCCATCAAGCTCGACTTCTCCAACTTCTTCTAGCTCGACTTCTCCAACTTCTTCTAGCTCGACTTCTCCAACTTCTTCAAGCTCTTCATCAAGCGTTAATTCAAATGGTTCATCGAACGCAGCGGCAATTTATGCAATAGTGATTGTAATAATCATTATCGCAATAGGTGGAGCCGTACTGGTCTTAAGTAAACGTAAGCCTCCTAAGACGGTAAAAGAAGCAATTAAAGCAAGAAAGAAGACTGCTGTTGAAATTTTGTCTCTGGCATTTTTTAGTAAGCAAAGCACACTCAGCCTGCGGAATACGTCATTGTTTAAATATTTCTTGCGCACAAAGGTTGTTTATGAGCTTTAGACCTCAATCTGGTTCACGCCGAAGCGCTGCTCGGCAATATTCAAAGTCTGCGCATGAAAAAAAAGCGAAGGAAAAAAAGCAACGGTTAGGCGGCCTCTATCATCAAGAGGAAACGGAGATTTCTGCAAAAGAAGTTGCTGAAAAAAATTTGAGCATTCTAAACAAGCTTGGCAACCAAATTTTTGCGCTTTCACCTTTCAGCCAATATTTCGATGATTGGCTTATTAATCTGCGTCAAATAATTTCGGAATTCGAGTCAAACCCATCCATAAACGTAGACGAGCAATTTCTTAAGGAGCGATCTCAGATTTTCCTAGACGTTGAAGGTAACCTTGCCGAAAAAAGACTTCAAGAAACAAACCTCACAGGCGACGCAAAAGAACTCGCTGACAACAATCACCTCCTGGTTGAGACCGATAAAGAATATGCGGAAAAAACAAGAGAGTTAAGCTTCAAGCGAAACGCGGACGTTCAGCGGTTAAGTACTGAAATCCGCGAGTTAGAGGATGAAGTGGCAGGTCAGGAAGAAATTAAAATCCGCTTTTACAAAGTGATGGCTCGAAGGAAAGCCGCGGAAAAGCTCGCTCATACAAGACAGGAATTAAAGTCCGCTAAGAACGAGTTAGAAGTAGCATTGCAAAGCTTCACTGTTGAACAAGAGAAACTTCATGACAATTATGAGAAGAAGAAACAGGAGATTACGGAGAGAGTAGACGCTTTGCATAAAGCGCTTGAAAAACTTGAAACCGACACATCCATAGATGCGAGGCAGGCAGCATGCAACGCTTTAGCTAACGCTATAAACGCTCTTCTTCAAAGAACTCCATCAACGCCTCAAAGTCAATAGCCTGAATTTACAAAGTAAAAAATTAACCGAGCGATTTACTAGTTTAAGCTGGTTTACGATTAGTTGCTTTAGCCTAGCAGGATTTTTAGCGATTTTGCTTCTTCCCGCAATGAGGCAATTTCACTTTCTAATCCAGCAGCTTTTGCGTCAGCTGTTTTTTTGAGTTCTTCAATTTCAAATAAAAGGCTTTTCTCTTCAGCGTTCAGATGCGTTAGTCTTTCAATTGTGCTCTTGAGGCCACTCATTTCCTGTTGCTCCTTGACGGCTGAACTAAATTTTAATCCCGGATTCTCTTCCTCTAAACTTGTTAATGAAAAAGACCTATAGTATCTCTCTTCTTCTACTCGCTGTTGCAGGTAAGCTTTAACATGTCCCAAGAATACTCTTTTTTGAGAATCAGAAAGTTCAAGCAAATTAATTGTTACTTTATCCATTTTTATTTCACTATGTTTAAAAAACATTATTTCTTAATAAATCGCTTATTTCAACAGCAACCATATGTCCTAACATGATACATTCCAAACATGATTGTGTTTTTTCTGCTTATTTGATTAAATTTTACTTAATCTAAGAAACCTACTGAAAGAAGAAAAGCATCTCTTTTTTGTACTTAGGACTTTTTTTATTGAACCTATTTAAAGTCAACCAAGCTATTTACAAAAAGTTTCTAGAAAAGAGCGAAAAATTCTTTTTTATTACAAATTGAAACACTGGCATGATTTGAGATAATTTAGTTTTTATATTTGAATTGGCAAATTAAACTTATCGTTTAGCTTCCATATATTGGACTGAGTCTTGATGAGAAAGACGATATTTAAAAAGCTTGAAGCGCAAGGGTTAATTGCTAATTACAATCGTTTAAGAAAAAATTTACCACCTAAACTTCCTGACCGAGTGTTTATTTGGGATGAGACCTTCAGGGAAGGCATCAAAGCGCCAACCGTATATTTAACGTACGTTGAGCAAGTTAGGCTGGCGAAGTTAATGGATGAAGCAGGCATCGCTGAGATTAACGTGGGTTTTCCAGCTTTGTCTGAAGATGAAAAACGCAATGTTAAACGCATCGTAAACGAAAGTTTCTCAAACGTGAAGCTTACTGCCTCAGCTGAAGCTACCGTAAACAGTGTTAGTGCCTGTCTAGAATGCGGTATAAAAGAAGTAACCATCGAGACACCCTTTAATGGTTTAAACTTGCAATACACGTTGAAATTAACTAAAGAGCAAGCACAACAAAGAATAGTTGACAGCATAGATTACGCGAAAAAGCATGGCGCAAACGTGAACTTCGTACTTATGGATGGAACCAGAACTCCACTTGAAGATATTTTACAAGTTTTTGAAGCAGCGGCAACCGCTGGAGCAAGAAGGTTAGCGATAGCTGACAGTGTTGGATTCATAAGACCGCTTTCTATGCGTTATTTAATGTCGCACGTTCGAGATGGTTTACCTGATTCTGTGAAAAATAAAACGGCTCTTTCAATTCACTGTCACAACGATTTCGGGTTGGCGACCGCAAACACTCTGGCTGCTGTTGAAGAAGGCGTGTCATACATACACACATGCATCGCGGGCTTTGGCGAACGCGCTGGAATAGCTCCGTTTGAAGAAGTTGTAACAGCGTTAGAGCTCCTCTACAACATTGACACAGGCGTTGATTTAGGAAAAATTTACCGGTTAGCTCAATCAGCTGAAAAAGCGTTCGCTTTACCTATTCAATTCCATAAACCCATAATTGGCGAAAACATTTTCACCCACGAAGTGGAGGAAGATGTAGAGGAAATGATGGCTCACCCCTTAGTTTTCGAGCCTTTCCCGCCTGAAATCGTTGGAAGAGAAACAACCATTTTCGTGGGAAGAAATAGTGAGCAAACGGTAATTCAGAAACTTTTGGAGAAAGCAGGAATAAGGGCTTCTCCAAGGCAAATGGACGAGCTTTTCAGGCGCATTAAGGGTCCGCAGGAAAGTTTAGACAAAGGGGAAGCCCAAATGATTTATTACCAAGTGAAAAAACTCATGAAGGAGCTGCTTAAGGGCTACACGATGGAAGAGTTTTGGCGTTTAGTTGAACAGGTAACAAGACAGAAACCTAAATTGCCCAAAGACAAACTGCAGTCTCAGCAAACAGCTGATCAACTGTTGACTTAATAGAGTTTCAATTGTTTTTTTATTTTTTCTATCTCTTCCTTGCTTGTTTTTCTCGGAAAATTGTAGATTGGTCCGCTTGGTTTTTCATTGTAAAAGGGTCGATTGCAATCTGGGCAACCGCAAGTAAGAAAGGGTGTCCCATCTTCAATTATCCGTTTTAACTCTTGGCTTACGATACCGAAACTTGTAATTTTGCCGTCATCATCAAAATGCATATCCTCGTACCTTACTAAACCATTAGCCATTAAGAACCTGCTAAGCTGTATTCGCCTGTATGATTCAAGCGGCGGCGGAGAATTATTTTCCAATCTCGTGCCCCGAATAGGCGTGAATGCGAAAAGAGCTGGCAGAACACTCATGTTCACGCATTTTTGAATCATCTGGGCTGCTTCTTTTTCCGTTTCGCCTAACCCAACAATCAGGTGTGTACTTACATTCCCCTCTCCAAAAACCGCTACTGCTCTGCTTAAAAGGCTGAACTGGTTTTCCCAACCATAGGTGCTACCTGCATCTTTGCCCTTAACTTTATCGAATAAAGCTTCGGTTGCCGCATCCAATGCTATGCCTAACCTGTCGACCCCTGCCTTCGCCAAAAGCTCGATATTGACAACATTAAGCGGTTGACAAGAAACAGAAACCGGAACCGCAGCCTGCTTCTTTATCTCCTTCACCAACGCTTCAAGATTAACAAAAACATCCGGGTAATTTAGGGCTTGTATGCAGACGCGCTTAATTTTTCCCTTCCAAGCTTCAACGCCGAGTGCCCTTATGACGCTTGCGGTTGGAAAGGTTGGCCATGAAACCCTAGACAACAGTTCAGTGCTGCCTTTGCTTCCTCGGGCTTGGGGGCAGAAACCGCAGTTAGCTGCGCATTTGCCCTCCTTGTATGTCATCAAGTACGCTGTTGTAGGCTCAGCATCCAATTTGCCATTTAACAGTTCGAGAACTATAGCGGTGCCTGTTGAAACACGAATTTGCTCTGGTAAACCGCTTCGGTCAGGACATGGTTTTTCCGTCAAAGGCTACACCGAAATTAGAGTTAGAATAATGAGAAGACGGTATATTAGTTTAGGGTTAAAGCCTATCACGAAATTTTGGCTCGAAATCTAAGAAACATGTTAATGCGAGATGTCCAAAAATGTCGTCATCGTTTAGGTTGGCAAAGCTTTATTATATCACTTTGAAATTTTATTTTCGATTGAAAGCGAATGCTTGCGACTTCTTGTGGCGTGAGTTGGTTTGACGGCGAAGTTAACCGATTTAGGTTTCTCAAAAAACATGATTGCCGAATGCATAGTTTCAACTTATAACCTGGATGGGAAACCTGATGCTGCGCCGATGGGGGTCATCATGGAGGACGAGCAGCATCTCATCATAAACTTTTTCAACTCGTCAACAACCTGCAGCAACATTAAAGCAAATAGGTGCGCGATTGTAAATTTAACAAGCAACATTGAGCTTTTTTACAAAACAGCCTTCAAAGAAGCAAACCCTGAGGGCAACCTGCCCATAGAATGGTTTGAAAAAGCAAAAGCCGTTAACGCTCCGAAACTGCGTTTGGCAGATGCCACCATCGAGGTTTCAGTCATCGATATAACGCCAATTGGCACAGTTAAAACGAGAGCAGTATGCAACGTGGAGTTAGTGCAGGCGACACGGAAATTTCCTAAGGTGATCTGCCGAGCAATGGACGCAACACTCGAAGCCATCATACATGCAACCCGCGTGAAAGCTTTTCTAAACGATGAAGGAAAGCAAGAACAAGTTCGCAAACTCTCGTTTCTGATCGATAACTGCTCAGATGTAGTAAATCGGGTAGCCCCAAACTCTGTTTACTCTTCAGTTACGGCTGATTTAATCAAAAGAATAGACTCTTGGAGGACCAAAACTGGAGACTGAGGCTAAGTATTCGGATAGGAGCAACCAACTTGTCAATTAACAAAACAAACAAAGATTTGAAGGTACTTTTGATTACAGGTACACTTGCAGAGGACACCGTTAAAGGCTATGCAAAGGAAAGCTGCGTAAGTACCGAGACAGTCGCCCTAAAGATTCCAGTTGCGGCCCTGTTAACTCCTGAAACCATCACCAAAAAACTAAAAGAAGTTGACATTAGGGGTTTCGACGTGATTTTGGTGCCCGGATTCATTCGAGGAGATACGTCCATAATTACAAAAGCGTTTGGCGTCCAGACCTTTAAAGGTCCAAGGTACGCTGCAGATTTGCCCACAGTTCTGGATTCGCTAAGAGAAGTTAAGCTTTCAACAGTTGTACCCGCTTGCGACTTGCTGCGGGACAAACTTCAGAAAAAAGCCTTGCAGGAAATAGAGAAGATTGAGCAAAACCGTGAAGAATTGCTAAAGAAACCTGGCAACCTGCTGATTGGAAACTTGGCGGTTGGCAGAGACTTTCCCATGCGTGTCTTAGCTGAAATCGTTGATGCCCCATTAATGGATGAAAAGACGATTCAGCGGTTAGCAAAACGCTTCATTGAGGCTGGAGCAGACTTCATTGATGTTGGCATGATTGCAGGCGAATCTAAACCTTTAGCTGCAAGGCGCCTTGTTAAAGCGGTTAAAGAAGTTGTGAACGTGCCTGTCAGCATAGATTCGCTTGACCCGGCAGAGATTCGAGAGGCGGTTCACGCTGGCGCAGACCTCGTTCTGAGCGCGGATGCAGGAAATATCGAGGCGATTGCACCCTATGTCCGTGATGTTGCTGTGGTTGTTATCCCGACAAATCAGCGCCAAGGCTTTTTCCCAAAAAAAGCTGAAGAACGCGTTAAGTTATTGGAGGAAATAATTGAGAGAGCAAAGATGTTAGGCGTAGCAAAATGTATTGCGGATTTGATTCTTGAACCATCAGACGTTTTAGAGTCTTTTATTGCCTTTCGCCAATTTGCGGAGAGAAACCCTAAAGTACAGTTGTTTGTTGGTGTTTCGAATGTTACTGAGTTGATGGATGCGGATTCCATTGGCGTTAACGCTTTATTGGCGCGTTTATCGTCTGAGGTTGGGGCCAGCATCATGTTGGCGACCGAGAAAAGTGACAAGGCAAAAGGAACTGTTCGCGAGGAGGTCGCTGCTGCTAAAATGATGTTTCTAGCAAAAAAACGCCGTTCAGTACCTAAAGACCTTGGTGTAGACTTGCTTTTACTTAAGGACAAAAGAAAACGAGATGAACCATACTATAGAAAGTTTGGAAAAAACGTGCAGGTAATTAAAGCTGAAAAAAAGAATTTAATAAAAATGGATGCGACTGGTTCATTCAATATCGTAGTAGACCGCATTAGCGAAAATATCGTGGCACTGCATTATTCTGTTGCAGAGAAAGAGAAGCCGGATAAAATGATAAAAGGAAAAACCGCTGACGTCATTTACTCAAAGATTATTGAATTGGGGTTGGTTTCTAGAGAAGACCATGCAGCGTATTTGGGAGGCGAATTGACGAAAGCCGAAATTGCCCTTCGAACTGGAAAAGAATACATTCAAGATAAACCGTTGTTTACAAGGTAGGTTTTTAGAGATTACTTTTCCTAAGAAGATTTGCTCCAAAAAACTTTCTGAAACCAACAATTCAATATTGACATATAACTGTAGATTCTGACAGCTAAAAAAACAAGGAAAAAAACCTTTAATTAGTCGCTTGATTTTAAGGTTATTTTGAGTACAGCGGCTATTTTTAAACGATTTAATTGGTCGCGCCTGAATATTTAGCCTTTAGCAAATTTTAAATATAAATTGAAGCCAATTGTAACTTTGAGGTTAATAGAGTGGCTAAGGCTCCAAAGAAAATGGATAAAAAGGGTAAAAAGAAGAAATAAGGCGCTGAAGAGTTCGCCTAAACCCTCATTTTCTTTTTTCACAGTATAATGTTCGTTTCCTTCAATGATGCGCAGCAATTAGACATAAAAGTGTTACGATTCTAAAGTAGAAGTTAAACCTTTTTTAACGGTGTAAAGTAATTTAGTTAAGTGAAGTGAAGCTTTATCTTTTTAAAGGTAATTTTAACTATGTATTGAACGGTGATTATGTTTGGAAAGCAATCCGTTAAGCACGCGCATTGCAGGCTTGGAACTGGAGAACCCAACCATTCTGGCATCGGGAATACTGGGCTACTCAGCCGAATCACTTCACCGCGTGGCTAAGGGCGGCGCAGGAGCTGTGGTCACAAAATCTATCGGGATAGAACCGAGAGTAGGCTATCCGAACCCGACGGTTGTTCAAGCAGAAAGCGGATTAATCAACGCTCTGGGGCTGCCGAACCCTGGCATCGACTTGTTCACTGAAGAAATAAAGTACTCTAAAATCATTTTGCGCCTTCCGCTTATTGTTAGCGTTTTTGGTTACTCAGCTGAGGAATACGCAACCGTCGCCAAAAAAGCAGCAGATGCAGGAGGCGATGCAGTGGAACTTAATGTTTCCTGCCCACATGTTAAGCAAACTGGCGCAGAAATCGGTCAAAACCCAAAGCTCCTCTCTGAAGTGGTTGACACGGTGAAGGCGGCGGTTAATAAACCCGTAATTGTAAAGCTATCCCCAAACGTCTCAGATATTGCCGAAATAGCTCGCGCAGCAGTTGAAGCCGGAGCAGACGCTTTAACAGCCGTGAACACGCTGAAGGCGATGGCGATTGATTCTGAAACGATGCGTCCACTTTTAAGCAACATAAAAGGCGGCTTATCTGGCCCCGCTATAAAGCCAGTTGCGTTACGATGCGTATATGACATTCGAGAAGCGTTGCCCGATGTGCCAATAATAGGTTGTGGCGGAATAGTGGATTGGCGTGATGCCGTCGAGTTTTTCTTGGCTGGCGCTTCAGCGGTTCAAGTTGGCAGTGGGATCGCGTTGGAGGACACTGAGGTTTTTCAAGCCATAACCAAAGGAGTTCAAGTTTATTTGAGAAAGAAACATTATGGGAGTGTGAAAGAGATTGTCGGCCTCGCTCATCGCAGCTAACACGTTTAGAACGACGGAAATCGTACAGGTTAGAGAGGAGAGTCCAACTGTTAAAACTTTCATCGTGCCAGATAGGTTATGCTCCAAAGCTAAACCGGGGCAGTTCTTGATGCTTTGGATTCCAGGCATAGATGAAATCCCACTAAGCATAATGGAAGCAAGCAACGGGCTGGTTTCCGTCTCAGTGAAGCAGGTTGGCGATGCAACACGGCATTTGCACAACATGGCTGCAGGTGAAATCGTCGGTATACGTGGACCTTTCGGAAACAGCTTCACTGAAAGCCGAGGCAGGGTCCTCTTAGTAAGCGGCGGAACAGGAGCGGCGCCTTTGCTTTTTTTGGCAAAGCAGCTTTCAGCTAAAACTGAACGGTTATCCTTTGTTGCGGGCGCCAAAACCAAAGATGAACTCCTCTTTATTCGAGAGCTTAAAAGCGTCTGCAACGAGAAAAGCTTGATTACAACAACAGAAGACGGCACATATGGTTTGCAATGCCTGGTAACTGAGCCTCTAAGCCGTCTGTTGGACAAAGAAAAATTCGACATGATCTACACCTGCGGTCCAGAAGTCATGATAAAGAAAATCTTCGAGCTAACAGAACAACGCAAACTACCCATAGAAGCAAGCTTGGAGCGACTAATGCGCTGCGGAATAGGTTTATGTGGAAGCTGCGTGATCGGAAAATACCGCGTCTGCAGAGACGGCCCAGTTTTCAACGCTGCACAGTTACGGGAAGTTAAGGAAGAGTTGGGAATTTCAAAAATGGGTTTTGACGGCTCAAGAATACCCTTCTAATCAGCATTCAAGCAAAAAGAGTGTTACTATGTTTCTTCTTGAGGTAACCCCATCTTTCGCAAGTAATCTTTTGCATATCTAGGATTGTAGGCTAGAAGTTCTTTACTCCGTAGAAGTCTCCTATCAAGCCGATCTAATGCTACTCTGAAAGTTGGTTCAACACCCCAGCCTTCGCTAGCGCTAAAGAAGGTTCCTCTCACCGTTCGGAACTGCAAACGGCAATGAATCAGCGGTGTTCCCCTAAGGTTTGTGTTGCCGTGACTTTTCATGTAGACAAAAAGTGTTCCTAACTGGAAAGCGTCTTGATACTTACGCGTGAAGGAATCGAATTCATCCATCATAAATCCCTGCTGATCAGGACTTACTTCAACGTCTTTAATTCCGAACTGCACTGATAATTTCTTCTCAATAGTTTCTAACTGGGAGATCGGCTCCAGAAAATCACGCTTTGTCACTATACCAACAAGTCGTTCGTTTGTTACAACTGCTAAACAGGAAATGTCATGGTCATGCAATAGTTTCTCTGTGACACGTAAGCTCGTTTGAGGTTCAACCGTAAGCGCTTGTCTATTCATTATGCCTTTAGCTGGAACGCTTAATGTTTCGATTTTTTCTCCAACGATATCCCCGGTTGTTTGGCGCTTCTGCGGCCAATAAATATTCTCCAAAATATCTTGAATGCTAATAATGCCTACAAGTTTGCCTTTGTCCATGACTGGAATATGCGAAATGCCATATTCCCTCATTAAACTAAGAACCGCCCCTACTGAACGATTCGCCTCGATGGTGTGAGGTGCACGCGTCATGATTGTCTCTATCGTATTGTTACCCCACTCTTGAAGAACAGCAGCATGAATTATATTGTCATCAGTAACGAAACCCAGCAGTTTATTCTTCTCAAAAACCGGAAGCTGCCTCATTTCACTCTCAATCATCAACTTAGCTATCTTGCTGAGAGAAAAATCAACATTAACTGGGGGAACAACCTTCATCAACGTTTTGACCTTGGTTGCAGTAGAATCAAGTCTTGACCTTAAAATCGAGCGCCTTGTAATCACGCCCTCATACTTGCCTTTATCATTTAAAACAGCTAAAACCGGAGGCATACCTGTTTCAAATGCTTCTAAACACCGGGACAGTGTATCATTTTCTTGAACAGAGTTAAACCCGTTCGTGT
>Ga0187784_10005215_pt1 | contig 10519 bp, 10 predicted proteins | sample 1015_SJ02_MP15_2_FD_132964 | JGI IMG/M metagenome (GOLD analysis project Ga0187784, IMG submission 132964) | Tropical peat soil microbial communities from peatlands in Department of Meta, Colombia - 1015_SJ02_MP15_20_MG | ecosystem: Environmental > Terrestrial > Soil > Wetlands > Peat | place... | reverse complement strand
GACGCTATTTCGGCTTGGCGCCGGAAGTCAGCGCGGCGCGCACGTTCTCGATGTCGCGCGCCCATTGGTCGGCGCGCGCCGCCATCATCTCGCGCAGGCGCTGCGCCGCGTCCGGGAAGCTTTCGAGCATTTTCAAAAACATCGCGCGTGAAACGCGCAGCACGACGGCGCTCTCGCGCGCCGTTGCGGTGGCCGGGCGGCTGGTTTCGGCGAGCAGCGCCGATTCGCCGAGCAGCGCACCCGGTCCGGCGATGACGGCGGCCTCGCCGCGCGCTTGCGGCCGCAGATCGAACGAGCCCCGCTGTACGATATAGGCGCCGTCCGCAATCTCGCCGGCGGTGAACAGCACCTGGCCCGGTTCGACGCGATAGCTTTCGGCGCCGATGGCGAGGATGCGCAGCGCCGGGGCGCCGAGGCGGCGGAGAACTGGAATCCGCTCAAGGAACGCGATGTCGTCCTCGATCGTCATGGCGGCGCGTTACGGCACCAGCTTGTAGCCGCCGCTCTCGGTGACCAGGATGGCGGGCGCGGCGGCATCCTTCTCGATCTTTTGCCGTAACCGATAGATGTGCGTTTCCAGCGTGTGCGTGGTCACCCCCGAATTGTAGCCCCAGACCTCCTGCAGCAAGGTTTCGCGCGAGACCGGGCGCTGGCCGGCGCGATAGAGGTAGCGCAGAATCGAGGTCTCCTTCTCGGTCAGGCGGATCTTGCTGCCTTTGGGGTTGAGCAGAAGCTTGGAGCTTGGCCGGAAGGTGTAGGGGCCGATGGCGAAAATGGCGTCTTCACTCGCCTCGTGCTGGCGCAGTTGCGCGCGGATGCGCGCCAGCAGCACGGCGAAGCGAAACGGCTTGGTGACGTAATCGTTGGCGCCCGACTCGAGGCCGAGGATGGTATCGGAATCGGTGTCGTGGCCGGTGAGCATGATGATCGGCGCCTTGAAGCCGTTCTTGCGCAGGATGCGCACGGCTTCGCGGCCGTCGATGTCGGGCAGGCCGACGTCCATGATCACGAGGTCGATCTGTCCGGCCTTGGCCGCCTGCACGCCCTTGGCGCCGTTCTCCACCGCGACGGCTTCAAACTCTTCGTGCAGCGACAACTGCTCGGTCAGCGCGTCGCGCAGCTCGGCATCGTCGTCGACGATCAGAATCTTGCGCGTATTCGGCATTACTGCGGACCCTTGTGGCGCTCGGTCGCTGCTTCGCGCCGCGGCCGTCGATCAGTTGGCTTGCGATCAGTTAGCTTGCGATCAGTTAGCTTGCGATCAGTTGGCTTTGCGATCAGCTGGCTTTACGATTTTGCCGCGCCATCCGGCGCGAAGTAGAACATGCAAGGATACAAGAGCAAGCTGCAGTTGGGAAATCGCCTCCCGGCAGGGTCGATTGAGCGTATGCGACGGATGTCTTTCGCCGCGATCGAGGTGAACGCGCGGCCGGGCCGGCGCTCGCAAGGCTGGCTGCGGGCCGGTGCTTGGCGCGTGCCGGTCGCGCTCGGCCGCGCCGGCGTGCGGGCGAATAAGCGCGAAGGCGACGGCGCAACGCCGCGCGGACAGTTCCGCCCGGTACGGATGTGGTGGCGCGCTGACCGCCTGCTGCGTCCGCGCACGCCGCTGCCCGTCCGCCGCATCGGCGCCGCCGAGGCCTGGTGCGAAGACCCGACCGACCGGCGCTACAACCGCCCGTTCCGGCGCTCGGCCAGTGAACCAGGCGACCGCCTTTGCCGGGCCGACGGTCTCTACGACATGCTCATCGAGATCGATCACAACACCCGGCCGCGCGTCGCCGGGCGCGGCAGCGCGGTATTCGTCCATGTGGCGCGGCCGGGCCTTGCGCCGACCGCCGGCTGCATCGCGCTCAAGCGCAGCGATTTGCAAGTGCTGTTAGGCCGGATCACGACGAAGACGCGAATCGTAATTCATAACTAGCGGGGAGGCGTGCGGGCGCCGAAAATAGCCGTGCCGACGCGCACGTGGGTCGCGCCGAAGGCGATCGCCGTCGTGAAGTCGGCGCTCATGCCCATGGAGAGCAGGGTCAGGCCGTTGCGGCGCGCGATCTTGGCGGTGAGCGCGAAGTGGGGCGCCGGGGCGTCGTTGAGCGGGGGGATGCACATGAGGCCGGAAATGCGCAGGCCGTAACGGTCACGGCAGGCGGCGAGAAAGGCGTCGACGTCCTGCGGCAGCACGCCGGCCTTCTGCGGCTCGGCGCCGGTATTGACCTCGACGAGAAGGAGCGGCTCGCGCCGCTGCCGGCCGATCTCCTTGGCCAGCGCTTCCGCAAGGCTTGGACGATCGACCGAGTGGATGGCGTCGAACAGCGCCACCGCCTCTTTCGCCTTGTTCGATTGCAGCGAACCGACAAGGTGCAGCTCGATGTCGCCGTAGCGGGCGATTAGCGGCGGCCACTTGGCCTTGGCCTCCTGCACCCGGTTTTCGCCGAACACCCGCTGGCCGGCTGCGAGCACCGGCTCGATTGCGTCGGCACCGAAGGTCTTGGCGATCGCCACCAGCGTTACCGTCGCCGGATCGCGCCCGGCGTCGCGGCAGGCGCGCGCGATGTCCGCGCGCACCGCCGCCAGCCCTTCCGCTCGACTCATGCTTTCCATTTAGTCAATGCCGTCCTGCGCGGCTCAAATTTTAGCTGCGACGCCAACATCGTCTTTACGCATTTGCATTACCTTGCGGAACCCGGACGGGGGAATTGCACATGCCGGACGATCACGTAAAGTCGCCCAATACGTCGGCGAAAGCATCACCACGCAGCAACCCCATCCTCGGTATCCGGGGCCGGCTGATCGTCGTCGCCCTGTTGGCGATTGCCCCGCTCATGATCGAGCGGGTGCACAACCTCGAACATTCCCGCGTCGAACGCGCCGAACTCGCCCGCGCCCAGGTGGTCGATCTGGCGCGCAGCGGCGTCGCGGCACAACGCGACATCATCTATTCCATACGCGCCCTGCTCCAGGTCGTGGCGCGCGTCTACGCGAGAACGCCGCCCAATCAAGACGACTGCAACCGCATGCTGGTCGACCTGACCAGCAACGTTCCGTGGCTGCGCGGGCTCGAGGTCGCCGGAGTCGACGGCCGTATCACATGCGCCACCGACGCACGCGGGATCGGCCTGAACGTCGCCGATCGCGCCTATTTCCAAAGCTCGCTGCGTTCGCGCGAATTCGTACTCAGCGATTATCTGATCAGTCGGATCCGGCAGGTCCCCGCTTTGACCGCCAGCTATCCCATCGTGAAAGACGACGGAACGCTGGATGGTGTCGTGCTGGGCGCGATCAACCTGCGATGGATCGGCGATCTGGCGGCGACCGCGGCGCGGCATTCCGGCACCTCGGTCGTGCTGATTGACGGCGGCGGCACGCTGATCGCGGCATCCAACGATCAGGGCGCCTTCGTCGGCAAAACCTTCGCCGACCAGGCGTTGACGCGGGAGATGCTGACTCATAACGAGGGAACGATCACCACCGCCGGCTTCGACGGCGTTCGGCGCATTTTCGCCTATGTGCGCGTGCCCTGGACGCAGGCGCGGCTCGCCGTCGGCCTCGACGAAGCGGTGGTGCACAGCGGCATCGACCGCGAGATCAGCATCGCCTATTTGCAGCTCGCGCTGTTCGGCACGCTCGTTCTGCTCGCCGCCTGGTTCGGCGGCGAACGGCTCATCCTGCGGCCGATCCGGTCGCTGGTGCGCATGGCGACGCGACTGGGCCGCGGCGACTTGCAGGTACGCGCGGCGCAGGAGCCGTGGGTCGCCGAGTTCGAGCCGCTTGCCGCCGCCTTCGACGACATGGCGCGCAAACTCGCCGCGCGCGAGGAAGAGCTGCAGATCGCCAATCAGCACCTCGAGGAACTGGCGAGCCTCGACGGCCTGACCGGGCTCGCCAACCGGCGCGGCTTCGACCGCGAACTGGAGCGCGAGTGGCAGCGCGCCGGCGAGCGCGGTCAGCCGCTCGCGCTGATGATGGTCGATATCGATCATTTCAAGCTGTTCAACGACCGCTACGGCCACGTGCGCGGCGACGCCTGCCTGCGCGCGGTCGGCGAGACCTTGTCGCTGGTCACCTTGGAGGAAGCCGTCCTCGTCGCCCGCTACGGCGGCGAGGAGTTTGCGCTGCTGCTGCCCGGGCTCGATGTCGAGCGCGCGGCCAAGCTTGCCGAGGAAGCGCGCCACGCCATCGAAGACCTGCTCATCGCCCATGCCGAGGCGCCTTGCGGCTTCGTCACCATCAGCATCGGCGTTGATTCGCTGGTGCCGGAGCAGAATCAACCGGCGGCGGATCTGGTCGAGGCGGCGGACCGCGCGCTCTACGCCGCCAAGCGGCGGGGCCGCAACACGGTGGTCGCGCGCGTGCTGCGGCTGTTGAGCGCGGCGAGCTGAGCGCGAGCGCGCCTGCCGTTGCTATTCGCGCGTAATGACGATGCAATCCGTGCCCTCGCCGGTTTCCTCGCCGAGCCGGCCGCGATCGTGGCGGTTTCCGGCGGCCGGTAGAAACGGCAAAGCGCCGCGGATTGTGCCGCGGCCGCCCGCCTGTCGGGCGGCCAACTGACCGCATCATCGGCTCGGCGGGCTGACGAAGGGGCCGCCGGTCGCCGCGCTTGGCTCTTTGGTCGTTCGCGCAGCGATCGTGGAGTGGCGGGGCTTCGCCCGCGGCCGCTGTTGCACCGATTGCGGAGGCCACGCCTGCTGCGTGGTCTGGTAACCCGGCTGCGCGAACGAGGAGTCCTGATTGCTGAATTGGGCGCCGGTGCCGGCGATCAATCGTCGCGCGCGATGCGCCCTCGCCGCATGCGCGCGTTTGGTCTTCTTCGTTGCGGCCTCGTCGACCGCGGGCGGGGCCTCTGCGGCCGCCGTCGCGACGCTTGCGGGCCCGGCTTCGCTTTCCAGCTTTGTCTGCTCGGGCGCGGGCGCCTGATCGGTCGGCGGCGCGAGGGCGCCGACAGCCGCCGTTGCCGGCGGCGCGGCCGCGTCGAGGGTGTTGACTGCGGCCGACGCATGCTCCGCCGCGGTCGCCGCGGGACCGTAGTCGTTCGCGGCCGCGGGGGCGGATTTCACCTCTTCGGCCGGCATCGCCGCCGCTGCGGCAGTCGGCTCTGCCGACGCTTCGACGGCCGCCGTTTTCTCCATCTCCTCGGTGCGGCGCCCCGTCGCGGCGGCGCGAGGCGCGACTGTGCCGTCGGCATTGTCGCGACGATCGATCGTGCGCGTCGGCGAATTCATGGTTTCGGCGACGCGCTGCAGCTCGCCGATCTCAAAGCGCCGATCGAACGGCTCCCCGGCGGCAAACGCCATCGGACGCACCGCGGCATCGTCGGCGAGAAGGCGCAGGGGCGCCGCCGCAGGCGGCAAGCGCACCAACGGGTCGTGGCTGACGCGGAAAGCGGCGAATACGCCGAATCCGCAAATCAAAACCACGACCGAGGCAATTGTCGCCGCGATCATCAGGCGGACGTTGGGAAGCATTCGACCCCGCTGAACCCGCGCGCAACCCGCGCAAAGCACGCGTCACATGGGGCGAGAGATCGTCGCGAGGGGCACTCGGCCTCGCGTCGGCCGCAGCACTTACGGCCGACGCATTTTCAAAAACGCAATTCTGGATGACCGGCGGCTTCAACGCGCCGAATCCAACGCCTGCGACATTAGCTTGAGTCGCCGAAAAACCAACATTAAAAATTCAGCCGGCATTGCGCCGGGTGAACCATCATCGCCCGGAATTTCGCGCGGCATTCGTTTTGCGAATTCGCGGCGTACGGCGACGGCTGGCAAACGCCCGCGTCAACGCGCCACCGCGCCATATGTCGACGCCGACGCCGACGAGGACGAGGGTCCCGGCAGGACCACCACGCGCGTGCCGAGATTCACCCTGCCGTAGAGATCCTCGACGTCCTCGTTGGTCAGGCGGATGCAGCCCGACGACACGAAGTGGCCGATGGTCGAAGGTTGGTTGGTGCCGTGAATGCGATAAAGCGTGTTGCCGAGATAGAGCGCGCGCGCCCCGAGCGGGTTGCCCTCGCCGCCGGCCATGAAACGCGGCAGATAAGGCTGGCGCTCGATCATCTCTTTCGGCGGATGCCAGTCCGGCCACTCGCTCATGCGGCTGATGCGCTCGCCGCCCGACCAGGTGAAGCCTTCGCGCCCGACGCCGATACCGTAACGCAAGGCCTTGCCGCCGCCGAGCACGAGATAGAGGTAGGTGTGGGGCGTATCGATGATGACCGTGCCGGCCGGTTCAGCGGTGACGTAATCCACGAGCTGACGATGAAACTGCGGCGGCAGCTCCTTGGCCGGGCCGGTTTCCGGTTGGTCTTCCGGCGGCAACGCCGCGATCGCCTTGGCGCGGTCCGGCGCCGGCCCGCCCGCTGCGTCGGCGGGATAGCGCACCGAGCCGGTGACGTCGGCGGCGGGGCCGCCGATATCCGCCGGCGGCCGCAGCGCGTCGGCGCGATCCACGGTGCCGGAATGTGACCGCTCGGTCGATGGATAGAAGTGCGGCGGATTTTCCCCGGCTTGGTCATCGTAAGCCGGATCGGCCTCGTCATATGGTTCGTAGGGCGGCTGCGCCGCCGGCGGGCCGACATCGAGCGGCGGCACCGGCGCGCCGTCGTAACGAAGCGGCGGCGAGGGATAGGGTTGGGCGGCAGCCCCGCCGAGCGAAGCCGCAACGGTCCATGCCACGACAAGCAAACGAGTGCTGACACGCACGACAAGGTCCCCGACGACCCCAAACAACAGCATTGTTTTGCAAAGAAGATTAGGCGGGAAGAAGGCAACAAAGCGGGATGGCGCCGGCGACACGGCGGCGACAACGCGTGATCGCGGCGCCGTAACCGGTCATGGATAACGAATGGTGAAAGAAAGCGGACCCTGCCGGCGCCGCGCGCCGCTGTTGGTCCGCCGGTCCAAGCTGATATCATGCCAGGCGCGTTCGGGGATCACAGGTGAGGACGGCAGGATCATCGAAAGGCTCACCCTGGCTTGCCGTCGGCGCGGTCGCGCTCTGCGTCATGCCTTGCACGTTCGCTTACGCGCAAAGCTCCGCCGTCAACGAGCTTAAAGCGAAGATTTTCGATGCCCGCATGGCGCAGAAGCTGTTCGTGAAGGGGCTGCGCTTCTGCAACGAGTTCGACGGCACGAATTTCTATTTCGAGGCGAATAACCGCGTCCTCAAGCTCGAAGACTATCGACGGTCGCTGGAAAATCTGGCCGCCGCCGAGGTCTATAACTCGCAGACGCGGCGGCCTTGGACATTGGCAGACGCCAACGCCCGTTGGCAGCAGGCCAGGCAGCAAGCACTCGAGGACAAGGAGAACTGCGCGCTGGTGGGCAGCCTGCCGGAGCTCGAGAAAAAGCTGGAGGAACTGGAAGGCAAGCGCGAGGGTCTGCAAAAGAAGGACTGAAATGCACCGGCGTGTAGTCGAACTGCAACCAGACTGTGCCTAACATTGGGGCTTGATCGGCGCCTGCCGACCCAACAAATAGGCCGCATGCGCTGGAAACCGACCGGCGCCCTGTTGCAGGCAGGCCGCGTCGACAGCGAGGGAAGAGCCAGATGGCGTCCGTGAGCGACTGGAAGGTGCCGGCTTCCGTGCAGCCGAAGTCGGAGGATTACGCCTACGATCTCGAGCTGGCTCTGGCCAGCATGGTGGCGTTGCGCGCGACCGTGCCGGCGGATGCGTTCACCGCCGAGACGCTCGGCACCGAGCGCGCCGGCAACGGCGTCGTCGTCCGCCGCAACGGACTCATCCTGACCATCGGCTATTTGATCACGGAGGCGGATACGATCTGGCTTACGCTGAGCGACGGCCGCTCGGTCCCGGGCCACGTGCTCGGCTATGATCAGGAGAGCGGATTTGGCCTGGTACAGGCGCTCGCCAAGCTCGATTTGCCGGCGCTCGAATTCGGCCAATCGGCCGCGGCCCCGCTCGGTGAGCGCGTGGTCGTCGCCGGCGCCGGCGGGCGGCAGCATTCGGTGGCCGCGCGCATCGTCGCCAAGCAGGAATTTGCCGGCTATTGGGAATACGTGCTCGACGAAGCGGTCTTCACGGCGCCGGCGCATCCGAACTGGGGCGGCACGGCGCTGATCGGGCCGGCGGGCGATCTGCTCGGCATCGGTTCGCTGCAGCTCCAGCACGCGGTCGAGAAGGGCCAGGTGCAGAACATCAACATGATCGTGCCCATCGATCTGTTGAAGCCGATCTTCGACGATCTGTTGAAATTCGGCCGGCGCAACGCGCCGGCGCGGCCATGGCTCGGCCTTTATGCGACCGAGGTGGAAAATCGGCTGGTGATCGTCGGACTCGCGGAGCGTGGACCGGCGAAGCGGGCCGATCTGCGCCTGGGCGACATCGTGTTCATGGTCGCCGGCGCGGAGGTTCGCGATCTGGCGAGCCTGTTCCGCCGCGTCTGGGCGCAAGGTCAAGCCGGCGTCGAAGTGCCGATCACCGTCTATCGCGACGGCGCCACGATGGAGCTGCGCGTGAAGTCGAGCGAACGCGGCCGCTTCCTCAAGGGACCGAGCTTGCACTAGGCTGCCGCGCCGCAAACAAGGCGCGCAGGCCTTCGCGGTACGTCGGATAAAGCAGCGACACGCCGAGCGCGCGTTTGAGCTTGTCGTTGCGCACGCGCCGGCATTCCTGCCAGAAACTCAACGCCAGCGGCGACATTGACGGCGCCGCGTCGGTGAAGGCGATTTCCGGCGGCGGGTCGCGGCGCAAAAGCCGCGCCGCGAAGACGATCGCATCGCCGGGCGGCGACGGCTCGTCGTCGGCGATGTTGAAAATTCCGGAAGCCTTGCGCGCGAAAGCGGCGTCGATCGCCTGCGCGATGTCGTCGACGTGGACGCGATTGAAGACCTGGCCGGGCTTGACGATGCGCCGGGCGTTGCCGCGCTCGATCTGCACGAGCGCATTGCGTCCGGGTCCGTAGATGCCGGCGAGCCGCAGCACCGTCACCGCGGCGCCGGAGGCGGCGCCAAGCCGCTGCCACGCGCGTTCGGCAGCGAGCCGCTTTTGCACGCGCGGCGAATCCGGTCGCGGCGGCGTTTCCTCGTCGACCCAGGCACCGCCGCTGTCGCCGTAGACGCCGACCGTCGACAGATAGACGATCGCGCGCAGCCGGCGCGCCTTCGCCAGTGCGTCGCCGAAAGCCCCCAGCACGGGATCGCCGTGCTCGCTCTGCGGAATCGAAACGAGCGCCACGTCCGCTTCGCCGATGGCGCTGTTCACGTCCGGCGTTGCCGACGTGCCGTCGAACGCGAGCGCCTTCAATCGGCCGGCCAGATGCGCATTGAGCACGGCGGCGCGTTCGGCGCCGCGCACCGTTCCGACGATGCGTTCGAAACCGTCGCCGAACATGCCGACGAAGTGTTCCGCCGAATAACCGAGGCCGAAGCACAACAGCGTGGACATGCGAAATGTCATCCTTTGCAGGCGGCGGCCCATTCCGCGGCGACCTCGGGATCGGGCTCTACCGCGCGCCGCGCCGCGGCGCAGCGTTGCAATCGCGCGCGGTCGAGCCGGCCGAGCGCCCATATCGCGGCGCCGCGGATCAGCGGGGAGGGCTCGTCGAGCAACCGCTCGGCTTCGCCGGCGAGCGCCGCATCGCCACAATTGCCGATCGCGATCAGCACGTTGCGCAGAAAGCGCGCTCGCCCGACGCGCTTGACCGCGCTTTTGGCAAAGAGCGCGCGGAAAGCGCCGTCGTCGAGCCGGGCGAGTTCGGCAAGCTGCGGCGCCTGCAAGGCGGCGCGCGCCGCGAGCTTTGCTTCGCGTCCCGCTTGCGCGAATTTGTTCCACGGACAGACCGCGAGACAATCGTCGCAGCCATAGATGCGATTGCCGATCAGCGGGCGCAGCGCGCGCGGGATCGGGCCTTTGTGCTCGATGGTCAGATAGGAGATGCAGCGCCGCGCATCGAGGCGATACGGCGCCGGGAACGCCGCCGTCGGGCAGATGTCGAGGCAGGCGCGGCAGCTGCCGCAATGGTCGGCCTCGGGCGCATCCGGCGGCAGGTCGAGCGTGGTGAAGATGGCGCCGAGGAACAGCCAGGAGCCGTGCACGCGCGACACGAGGTTCGTGTGCTTGCCCTGCCAGCCGAGGCCGGCGGCCTCGGCGAGCGGCTTCTCCATCACCGGCGCGGTGTCGACGAAGACCTTGACGGCGCCGCCGGCCCGCTCGATGAGCCAGCGTCCGAGCTGCTTCAGCCGCGGCTTGATGAGGTCGTGGTAGTCGTCGCCGCGCGCATAGACCGAGATGGCGCCGCGCACGCGCTCCTTGAGGATCGCCAGCGGATCGTCATGCGGGCCGTAATTGAGGCCGAGCATGACGATCGAGCGCGCGTCGGGCCACAAGACGCGCGGATCGCGGCGGCAGTCGGCGTTTTTCGCCATCCAGTCCATGTCGCCGTATGCGCCGGAGGCGAGGAACTCGCGCAAGCGCGCCGCCGCGCGCGGAATGGAATCGGGCCGCGCCACGCCGACCGCGTCGAAGCCCTGCGCGCGCGCGGCTTCGACGAGCGCGGTCTTG
>Ga0187784_10005213_pt1 | contig 10520 bp, 8 predicted proteins | sample 1015_SJ02_MP15_2_FD_132964 | JGI IMG/M metagenome (GOLD analysis project Ga0187784, IMG submission 132964) | Tropical peat soil microbial communities from peatlands in Department of Meta, Colombia - 1015_SJ02_MP15_20_MG | ecosystem: Environmental > Terrestrial > Soil > Wetlands > Peat | place... | reverse complement strand
GACTTCGAGTATATACCAGTGCGTTGCGGCAACTGCACCGGCGCTGTCAGGCCCTCAGCAATTCCTGGTCAGGGTCGCGTCAAGGTCGGATGGGGTGGCGCGGACCGCCGATTTTGCGGTCCGCGGCTCCTCCGTGCGAAGGGCCATACCGTGCCATCGCGGGTGGGATCAGACGTGCCGCTCTTTGGCATGTCTGCGCCCTGCGCATTCCGAGGGGCGCATACATGCCGACCAAAACCATCGGCACGTATGCGCCACCCGCGACATCTCCCAGACTGTTCGATTCTTTGCCAATGGGTTTGGCTTGATCGCTTTAAATATGCCGTCGCCGCAAACGCCCAACTGCGACTGAGCGGGGACGCCACCCGGCCCGCGCTCCGCCGTCATCGCCGATGGCCTTTTCTGTTGCACTTTTCCAGCGTCAGAATCACAATACGTTCACAGTCTCTTGGAGCGTACAGCCGATGGCCACTGAAACCGGAACGGAACCGGCGCACAGTAGGCCGGCTGAATCTATCCGATAAAGTGCGAGGAAGAGCTATGGACATGCATAAACGAGTGCGCCTTCTTGAAGGATATGCCGTGGTTTCCCTGCTGATCTTCGGGGTGCTGGCGTTTTCAGGGTTTACGCAGACAGCGTCGAAATTCGATGAGATTACTGTTCAGCGGCTCAACCTTGTGGAAAAGGATGGTCAACTGGTGCTGGTGATGGCAAACCGTGACCGCATGCCCGATCCTATCGTGAACGGCAAGACATTCAAGTCAGAGCGGCCGCCGGGAATCATTTTCTACAACGGTCTTGGCGATGAAAATGGAGGGTTGGTTCTCGGCGCCGCCAATCGGGGTGACGGTAAGTATGGTGCGAACGCACAACTGACGTTCGACCAGTATAAACAGGCGCAGACCATCGGCCTGATGTATAGCGACCACCAGGGAGAGCGCGAGGCGGCACTCAGAGTATGGGACCGTCCAGAAGTGCCTCTCACTGAGGTGTGGCAGAGACGAGAGGCAATTGACAGGATGCCGGACGGCCCCGAGAAAGAGACGGCGAAGAAAGACCTGCGCGAGGCCGCGCTCGCGCACACGCGAGTCTTCGTGGGTAAGAGCAAAGAGCGTGAGGCCAAAGTCACCCTCTACGATGCCCAAGGCCGTGCACGCATCAATATGCTGGTGGATGCATCCGGAACGCCGCGTCTCGACTTTCTAGATGGCAACGGCAAGGTCACATGCAGTTTGCCCGGGAACATGAATGCGATGACTGGGAAAAACCAGAGCCACTGATGTTGTCGTGAAACGGTAGCGGCTTGTCAGCGCACAGAACCTTGATCGCCAGTGGGTAGGCGGGCTGGCGCGGACCCTGTTTTTTAACGTCTGCGATCTGCCGAAGGGACGTTTCGCCGAGGGTTGAGACGAGATGCCCCGGCTACCCTCCTGGTCCCTTCGGGAAATCGCAGACTCCAAACTACGGAGTCTGCGCCAGCCCCCGATCTCCGCGCACGAATTTGGTCGCTCCATCACGGGGCCGAAAAGGCTTGAGATTCTAGATTTCAGAACCGAGGCATGTGTGCTACGATGACATTAATGCGAGTGGTTGAGGCACGGTTCGAAAGCGGATTGCTCGGGCCGAGCAGACCATTGGCTTTGCGCCCCGGATAGCGCGTCCATCTGATTGTAGTACGCCAACCGGATCCGCAGCGCTGGGACATGGCTCGTCTTGCAAAGAGCCCTCCAGCGGACGAGGCAGTTCTCACTGAGCAGTGTCTTGAGCACTGGGCGGCCAGTCTCGAGCGAGAGGATGGCCGGTGAAGCGGGGCGAGATCTGGTGGGCTGACCTGGGACCCTACCGCCTGCGCGAACAAACCGGACGCCGCCCGGTCATTATCTGGCAGAGCGACGCTCTCATCAACACGCTCCAGTCGATCCTGGTGGTACCTCTTACGACCAACATGGCGCGGGCGAAGCTCGCGGGAACTGCTCTGATTGCCGCATCGGAGGGGGCCTGACGGACAACTCGATTGCACTTGCATTTTAGCTACGTGCCATTCCCAAGTCGGCCCTGCAAGTGAAAATCCGGGACTTAACAGACGAAGAAACTGCTGAACTCGAACTCGCAACCGACGAGGCGCTGGGCCGGGTCGAGCCGGAGATTAAGGACGGCAAGCTGTGACTCACGGCCGCTGGTGCGAGTAGAGCAAATCGCTCTCCGGGAATCGAAATTTCTTTATCGCCGTGCGCCTGCTCAGTAGGTAGGGCGGACCGCCCCGATCTGATCGGGGTCCGCGTCTCTTCCTTGTCAGGGGTCATCCCGTGCCATCGAACAACCCACGTCAACGAAGGGCCGCAGACCGCAAAGCCGGCGGTCTGCGCTACGGGTGCTCATCCGTGCTATCTGCTGCGGTTTGATCGCCTGTACCGCTCTGCGGGATCGAGCGCGCGCGAATGCCCTCCGATCCGCGCGCACGAATTTGGCCGCTCCATCACAAGGGCGAAAAGACGCGGACCACAAGTGCGGTGACCCACGCTACCTGCTTTGCCAGAACAGGATCCTCTCGCTTTCCGAGGACAAAGATCGGGCTGACAAGACCGGGCTGACGGTTGCATTCAGCACGGTCAAGTGTTACTTTGTTGCTCGGGGCGGAGGTCCAAGCAACGCGAATCCTGGGCTGATGACGTAAATCCAGGCTGCGCGTTGATTCTGATAGCCATGCTTCACATAATTACTGCCGGGAAGGAGCACCATAATGATTCGAATCTCTCCAACTGCAACCAAAGCAGGTCATAGTCGCCTATGCCTGATCGATAGCGCTTTGGTATCCCAGAAGGCTTCCGACTCCCGTAAGAATGAACGTCGCCGTGAGATTCATACGTTTCATGATGGAGACGGCGACACACTCCAGCGGATGCTGAATGCCTTGCAGCCTTCGAGTTATATTCGACCGCACCGACATATTAGGCCGCCAAAGGCTGAGGCGCTCCTTCTGATACAGGGTTCGCTGGCCTTCGTGGCCTTTAAAGACGACGGGGATATCGAGGATACCGGCCTCGTGCTGCTCGACCCAAAGGTCGGAAAGTTTGGGGTCGACTACAGAGCCGGAACGTGGCACACTTTTTTCGCCCTGACACCCGACACTGTAATCTTCGAGGTCAAGCCAGGTCCCTACGACGCTGCAACGGACAAGGAGTTTGCTCCCTGGGCACCTGATGAGAGCAGCGACCAGGGTGTGGTTTATTTAGCTGGTTTAGACGACCGATTTCGGAAACATTTCCAGCTGCCCCCACGAAGCTGGGAGCTGAAGCTGGTAACCCGCGACAAGTGCAAACATTTGTGACATGCTCAATATTCTCCACCTATCGGACCTACAGTTCGGAAAAAGCAACCACCTTGACTGCGAGCGGCAGGGTAACATTTGCCGTTACCGTGGTCACCTTCACGTTGCCATCGCTGATGCGCTGCATGAATCTCGTTTGCCCGGGCCGCATTTAATCATGGTGACAGGCGACATTGCTGAGACGGCTGAAGACTCCGAATATCTTGCGGCATTTGAGTTCATTTCTGGTCTGCATAATCGTCTCAAGGACCTGCATCAGGTCACCCCAACGTGGCTTGTAATCCCCGGGAATCATGATGTCCATCGGAAATCAAGCAAGCGGGTCTGTGAGGAGGGGGGCGACGAAGATGCTCGCGTAAGGGCGACGTTCGCGAGTTTCACAAAATTCCTAGGGAGGTTATGTGCCGCCCATATTCCGGTCAATGATGGGCGAGAGGAATCCCTCATAATCGCGCCATCCCGTGTCGTTTTTCAGGTAATAATCTCGCCACCGAACCTGCGTGGTGTCGATTTTCAGGTAATCGTCGCCGGCCTAAACTCGTGCGAGAGGGAAGGGCATGACGAAGCTTCTCATCGCGGCTACGTGTCTGGCGCGCAACTGGATGGTCTCGGAGAATTTCTCCGGAGGCATGTTAGCCCCTGGGCGTTCCGAATCGCCGTGGTACACCACAACATTGCTCTGAATGCCGCCCCACTCGACGCCTTTCGCAGCGCTCTTAAGGCCGCGAAGGTTCCTGTAAGATCGCGTAAACGGCTAGAGTCGTGGTACGGAGCGAGTTTGAGTGACGAACAGCGTGTGCTGAACTCCCTCGCTGAACTCGGATTTCAGCTCGTCCTTCATGGACACCAGCATTACGACGGTCCCATTCACCTGGGGCTCCAGCAGGAACCCGACAACCCAGTAGCCCATGACGGGGTGTCCGTCGTGGCCGCGGGCAGTGCAGGTCTTGTGTCCGGCAGGGATCAACCGAGTGTGCCGAGTTTTGAATACTATCAAGTTGGGCGACGGGTGGTTTCCTGGGAAATGAAGCAGCGCCGTTTCGTTATCAAATCTAGCGGTGCTACGCGTCCGGAGTTCCGAGCGACGCCCGAAAAAGAAATAAGCTGGTCATGCTATTCAAGCCGCCCCGAGAGGATTCTCGAGGGGATTACGCGTCTCTTCGGGAGTCGACGGCCGGCCCCTCAACGCTGGTATCCCGACCATGGCCCGCGAGCTACCGCTTGTCTTGTGACAGGATACACATTTTGCGATGATTCGCTCCTCGGAATTCCTGCAGACCGGGTGCATCTCCAGCGCTCCGATGTTCAGGAGTGGCAACGACTTTGGGAAGGACACACACGCGAGCGACTGGGGGACCTGACGACACTTGTTGCTGATACCTTGGCATCTATTTTCCCATCGACCCAAGACGCCAAGCCTCCTGGCATTTACGGAGATCTCGAGCATTTATCGCTTAGGAACATCGCGCCATCGCAGGATGGTCGCACCTACACCCTTGAGACCGACCTGACTACGTATCTGCACTATCACACAACCAGCCTGGCGCTTCATCGCGTTGTCGGTGACGCACCATTCTTTGAGAGTCATATCGCGAAGGGTTTGGCGGAGTGGGTGAAGCCCGGTGGTCTACGCGCGATCAACGCCATACTCGAGAACACGTGTTACGTAAGCAAGCGAATAACAATTCAGGCTGTGATTGAGGTCCGTTGTTCCACGGGCAACTTTGCGCTTTTGAAGATGCGTTCCGACGCCGTGGGGCACATGCGCGGCAGGTTGCAGTTCGCTGTCGGCGGGGGAGTGAAGGTCTCACTATTTAAGGGCGAGACGACGACGTTCGAGGATGCTTCGCGCCGGGAAATCGGATACGAAGTAGGACTCGACCGGGAGTGTGATCAAATGCGAGTCGTCTGCCTGACTATCAATCGGGAAACGCTGGCCCCAGCGTTTACCCTGGTGGTGCCGATCGCAGAGGACGATTTCGCGGAACGATTCGTGTGGGTCCGCAATCAGCCCATTGAAGTCGCGGGCGTCCGGAAGGAGTTTCCTGCGTATTCTCCCAAAAATCCTCCCAGGGACTGGTGGGAAAGTGCGCTCCTTGTCAAGTATCCGATAGGTAGGCAGTTGCTACTTGGGACCGTGAACGACTCAGACGGCTGGTCTGATCTGCAAGCGCTATGGAATGGTCTTAGGTCGGATATAGTGGATCCCTATCCTGGATCCGCCATCGCACAGATAGTATCTTCGCTTCGGTCTCCGCCTTCGCCGCGTTGAGCAAGTAGCGCGGACCGCTGGCCGTGGCGAGTCCGCGTCTTTTCCGCAGCTATTATCGCCGCCGTGCCGTATTCTATCGCGTTCTCGAAAATCCGGCGTCCTTTTCTTTCCTTTTTCCTCGTCGCCGCGCGTCCGCTCGCGCGGCGAGAGAAACTCACCCAGTCTGGCCTCGCCCTGTCGGCACGAGCCTTCGACCGACTGATCGTGGGCCTGCGGCCCATCCATTCGGATGAAACTCATCGGCAATGCGGACCCCCTCACCCGGCCCGCTCCGGCTGGTGAAAGCGCTGGCAGCGGGCCACCCTCTCCCCCAAGGGGGAGAGGGGAGTAGATTTCCGACGGGGCGCGAGCACTGCGCCCTTTTGCCCATTCACCTTGGTCCTGTGGGGGCTAGGTGGGTCAGCCGCTCGGAAGCTTGGTCCCGCGCCGCGTGATCAAGCTACAACGAATACGCCGGCACCCATCTACTCCGTGAGTAGCGCGGCGGCGGTGGGCGCGGATTTGGTCAGGCGGACTTCCTGCACGATCTCGCGGCGGCCCGGCGCGCGGACGGCGAGCGCGTAGCTGCCGTAGAAGCCGCGAAAGGCGAGGCGGCCGTCGGCGTCGGTCACGCCATTTCCCCGCGTCGACCATTCCCCGCGCAGAAGATGGCTAATGCGGCTGCCGGCAGGATTCAACGTCCCATCCGGACTCATGAGCGCCGCATCGGGCCCCATCCAGTGCGTCTTTGCGCCAAAGCCCCACAGCATGATCGCCTCGACCGCCTCGTGACTGAACCCGAGCCGGAAGAGCATCTCCAGGAGGTCCGCGCGCCGGGTGGCGTCCGGGAACTTGGCGCTGACCTCCGTGAGATGGATGGGCAGCCCGGTCTCAGCGTGGAGGCGGTCGAGCGTGGCGAGGAACGCCTCCGGCGTGAGCGGAGTGCGAAGCAGCCAGTAAGGGCGTTCGCCGGGCGCGAGCATCGTACCACCATTGACCGCAAGCCGATCGCAGTCGTGCGACTGGATACCGACCCCGCCCACTTGGGCCCCGCGCGCGCGCAGATCGCGAATCAACTCCAGGTACCGTTCGGTCTTTTCCCGCTCGCCGAGGATCCCGAACTCGTTCACGAAGAGCGGCGTGTGGGGATCGAGCCGCGCCGCCTCCCTGAACATCCACGTGGTGACGTCCGGGCCGACCCGCCGCCGATAAAACGTTCCGTCGAGCACCTCGTTGTTCACGTCCCACGACACCAGCCGGCCAGCATAGCGGCTCACTATGGCCGTGAGGCGGCGCTCCATGGCAGCGCGCAGCTCGCCCGGGTCGAGTGCCGAGACCCAGGGCTGGACCCACTCCTCCTGCTCCCAGAACAGGCAGTGGCCACGCATCGCCAGGCCGTTCTGGTCGGCAAAGGCGAGCAACGCGTCGGCGGGCGCGTAGTCCTCGCGGCCGCGCTCGACCTCCGTGGCGTACCACTTCATCTCGTTCTCGCAGACCAGGGCGCTAAAATGGTCGAGGATGAACTGCCGGTAGTGCCGGCCGTCGTCGCCGGGGTCGGCAAAGGGAGCGTATGCGATGGCCGTGCCGAATAGGAAACTGTGGCGCTCGAGCCGGTACTCGACGCGGGCATCTTTGAGTGGCGCTCCGTCGTGGTTGCGGACTTGGACCACCAGGTCGCCTTTGCGCAGACGCTCGATCCGGCTGTCGGCCCCGCTGCGCCAGTCGCCGCCGCCATCGGGCGCGGACGGTGACGAGTGGGGACGGGATGGTTGTTCCATGATCAGGACCTCCTGCGGCGGAAAGGCTACCTTGTCGCGTCGCACGCTGTCAACCGACCAGCGCGATGGGTTGCGCCTTTCCAGTGCTCGTAGTAATGTTGATGGGGGAAGGTGAGCATGACGCAAATTACCGAGGCCATCTACAGCAAGGGCATTCTGAAGCCTGCGGCTGATCTGAAGCTGCGCGAACAGCAGCGGGTGCGCGTCATCATCGAGCCCATAGAGGACAGCCCGGATGACCGGAACGCGGCCGTGGCGCGTCTGAAGGCAGGAATCGCGAGCATGCGGTTCTTCTCGCACGGGCCAATGCCCGCCCGGGAGGACATTCATGGTCGCTTTTGACACGAACGTCCTCCTCTATGCCTGCGATCAGGCGGATTCGAGACGCCAACAAATCGCCATCGATCTCGTGGCCAACAGCCGGGACGGGGTTCTGCTTTGGCAGGTGGCCTGCGAGTTCGTGGCGGCTTCGCGCAAACTCAGCGCGCAGGGCTTCACCGCGTCCGATGCGTGGAATCGGCTCGCCGAGCTCCTCGCCGTGTTGCCCCTCGTTCTGCCCACGCTGGGCGTGCTCGAGCGCGGCCAGACGTTGCACACAATGCAGGGCGTGTCTTTCTGGGACGCCTTGATCCTTGCCGCTTGCGCTGATGCCGGAGTGGAAACGCTTTATACGGAAGACATCCCTGGCGCCCCAGCGCCGGGAGCGCTCCAGGTGGTCAATCCCTTCAAATAGGCCAAAGGTGGGCGGGACGGGCGGGAGTAGCCGCGGGTGGCGCACACCTTGGTCTTTATGCATGCGCCACGATTGACCCGGAGCAAAAGGGCGCATACACGCAAGGACGGAGTACGCGCCACCCGTGACGGCAGAAGATGCACTGCTTGCCCACCGGCTGGGTCCTGATGCCCGAGCACTTCCATACATGCACAACAACCCCGTGAAGCGCGGGTTGCTGAGTTCCCCTGGGGACTGGCCCTGGTCCCGCCGCGGCGGGGAGGTACTACTTCTTGCACGACGAATCAGTCCTCCGTATGGGCCGGCTGGATTGAGCCGCCCACGCGAGCGTGTCCCTTCGGGACATCGCAGACCCCAAAAGATGGGGGTCTGCGCCAGCCCGCCCTCCACACATTTCAACCCACAGGAGGGATAAGATGTACCCTTCCGGATCCGCGGTCGGCGGGCGGTTGACAGTCACTCGCGGCATGGGTTAGTCTGGCTGCCTTCTTGGACGAAGGACGCGCCCTCGACCCAGCGAAGGTACCCTGTACTGGCGTAATGCTTCGGTTTCGGGGGCGGTCCTCAGGAGCGCGGGCTTCCAGCCCGCACCGGAGGCGGCCAGAGCTTGCCCTGAGCGCAGCGAAGGGACGGCCGTGCTCCCAGGGATGCGGACTCGCCTCACACTTGGTCGATAAGGAACTTCGAGTGGCCAGCAAACGGGATCTTGAAATCGTTGCCGCAGGGCACACCTGCCTGGACCTCATCCCCGCCTTCACGATCGACGGCAAGGTCGATAAGATGACGGACCTGCTCGTGCCCGGGAAGATGATCAACATGGGCGAGTGCGTCGTCGTGGGAGGTGGGCCGGTGACCAACGCGGGGGTGTCCATAAGGCGCCTCGGGGTCAAGACCGAGCTGATCGGCAAGGTCGGCGACGACGACTTCGGCAACCAGATCCTGCGCTGGTACGAAGAGCACGAAGGTCATTTTCAGGGGATCAAGATGGTCAAGGGCGAGTCTACCTCGTACACCATCGCCATCTGCATTCCCGGGATCGATCGCTTCTATCTCCACCATTGCGGTGCGAACGACACCTTCGGCTACGACGACATGGACTTCGACTTGGTTGGCCGCGCCAAGCTGATGCTCTTCGGGTACCCACCCTGGATGGCCAAGCTTTACGAGAACACCGGGCGCGAGCTAACGAAGATCCTCGAGAAGACCAAGGAGCTCGGCACCACGACCGCCCTGGACCTCTCGTTGCCGGACGTGAACAGCCGCGCCGGCCAAGTCGACTGGCGCGCGATCCTCGAGGACTGGGTGCCGCTCGCGGACTTCATGATGCCCAGCGCGGAGGAGATCTTCTACTTCCTGTACAAGGACAAGTTCCTCGAGAAGAAAGCCAAGCTCGGCCCCAAGGAAAGCGTGTTGGATGAGATGACCGTGAAGGAGATCGCAGCCCTGGGAGGCGACCTGTTGAGCATGGGGGCGGCGATTGCCATGATCAAGTGCGGCCACCGGGGTCTTTACGTGCGCACTGCCGGCAAGGGCCGCCTGAAGAAGATGGGCGCGGCCGGCTGTTCCGACCTCGACAACTGGGCCGAGCGCGAGCTCTGGTTCCCGGTCTACCAGGAGGAGCGCTTCGTGGGGGCGCTCGGCTCGGGCGATTCAGCGATCGCGGGTTTCCTCGCCGCCTTCGTTTGGAACCACAGTATCGAATCCTGCCTGAGATACGCCAACGCTGCTGGCAGCATGAACGTCACGGTTCCCGATGGTCTTACCTGGAACAAGGGATTTGACGACCTGACCAGCCGCATCAAGGCAGGGTGGAAGACGAAAGACCTCCAGATTGACGAGCCCGGCTGGAAGAAGGAAGGCGAGTTCTGGGTGGGACCGGAGAACCGCGGCAAGTGGGAATCATAGGCGGGAAGCGATGCCTCAGAAGGTGTGAAAGAATCGGCGGAGAAAGGACAGGGTTCACGCAAAGACGCAAAGAGCGCAAAGCCCGCAGGGGTGGCGCAGACATTGCCTTTTATGTCTGCGCCGCAATTCGCTGGCGGACCGGGACCTAAGTGGCGCAGACATAAAAGGCAATGTCTGCGCCACCCTCGTAGAGAGTCAGGCGGGGCGGGACAAATACAGGGAACAGGAGGCTGAAAATGGCTAAGAAGGGTAATCCGATGCGAGACGCTTTCATCGCCAAGAAACTGGCGAAGATGAGCCTGGCGGAGAAGATCGGCCAGCTCCTGACGTTCACCCGGCGCGGCGCGATGCTCAGCCCGAGCGGGATCGAACAGATTACGAGGCTGCACTGCGGCGGCCTCTGTCTCGAGCCTTACGCGGTCGAAACCTGCAAGAACCTTTACTGGGGCAACTCGCAGATCGACCAGAACTTCAAGGCGCCCGCAGACTACTTCACGATTGCGAAGACCTACTTTGCCGGCAAG
>Ga0187784_10005212_pt1 | contig 10522 bp, 6 predicted proteins | sample 1015_SJ02_MP15_2_FD_132964 | JGI IMG/M metagenome (GOLD analysis project Ga0187784, IMG submission 132964) | Tropical peat soil microbial communities from peatlands in Department of Meta, Colombia - 1015_SJ02_MP15_20_MG | ecosystem: Environmental > Terrestrial > Soil > Wetlands > Peat | place... | reverse complement strand
GGTTCCGGAACTTGGCGCAACCCAGTAGCCACCAGGCGCATCTAGAGCGTAAAGCATAGATGCTTCTCGCGCTCGCGAATCTGGGGATGGCTTGTCGGGGATGACAGAAGTGACTTGCGTGATCACCCCTCAAGATTGCCTGCGCCGCGCCTTGAGAGTAAATTGGTATCTGGATATGCGTGGGGCCACAAAATGGACGGCTTTGGTTTGCATGCTGCTGATGGTGTGGACAGCCGCAGCCGAACCCATGCACCATCACGCCAGCAAGGCCTCGGCGGATGGTTGTTCACTGTGCCTGGTCGCTCACAGTGCTACGCCCACGCCAAAATCAAATGACGCCAAGCCGGTACTCATATCCCTTGGTTTTCTGCAAGCGACGCAAGTCCACGCCCAGACGCACCTCGAAGTATTTGATCTCGCGATTCGCGGTCCTCCTGCTCGTTAGGAAGTCCACGCCTTGTGGTCGCGCTTTACCTCATTTCCTAAATTTCTTGCAGGAGAGATCATGCCCTTTTGCTACCGATTGCTTGCTGCTGTCTTCCTCGCGGCGTGCCTGTTGTTCGGCAGCGCACTTAACGCCGAGTCTGGTGGTTCCACTGCGGTCACTGGTTCGGTGACCGACCCCACGGGGGCGGTGGTTCCCAATGCCCGAGTTGAAATTCATAACCCCGTCAGCGGTTTCGACCGCGTAGCGCTAACCGACAGTTCTGGACAATTTGCCATTGCCAACGTTCCTTTCAACCCATACCATCTCACGGTCACAGCAAAAGGGTTTTCGGGCTATGTTCAGGACGTTGATGTTCGCTCGGCCGTGCCCATCGCGCTGAGCATTACGCTGCAAGTGGCAGGCTCGGCCGAAACCGTGACCGTCGAAGCGGCCGGGGATCTGATTGAAAACGACCCGATCTCTCACACCGATCTCGACAAGGCGCTCTTCGACAAACTCCCGCTGGAGAGCGCATCGTCGTCTTTGAGTTCGCTGGTAACTTTAGCCACGCCGGGAGTCGCCGCGGACTCGAACGGCTTGTTTCACGGCCTGGGCGATCATGCGGAGAACTCGTTCTCGCTGGACGGCCAGCCCATCACTGACCAGCAAAGCAAGGTTTTTTCCAACCAGGTTCCTCTGGATTCGGTCCAGTCGCTCGAAGTGGTCGCAGGCGCGCCGCCCGCTGAATACGGCGGCAAGACCAGCTTGATCATCAATGTTACGACCAGATCCGGTCAGGGCATGACGTCGCCTCATGGCGACCTAACCACTTCCTATGGTGCGTTCGGCAGCTCCACAGCCGGATTCAGCTTCGGCTACGGCGGCGCAAATTGGGGCAACTTCATCACCGCGGACGGGCTGAACAGCGGCCGGTTCCTTGATCCCCCCGAGTTCTCGGTTATGCACGACAAGGGTAACCAGGAAAACATTTTCGACCGGGTCGACTATAAGTTTTCAAGCGCGGATTCGATTCTGGCCAATCTGGGCTTCACCCGCTCCTGGTTCCAAAATCCCAATTCGTTCGACCAGGAGCTCCATAATGTGAACGGAGCCGGGGTTCTTGCCGACCCTGCAGGCAGCCCATTGGGTGCAGCCGACCAGGTCTCGCAAATCAAGACCTTCAACATTGCGCCCATGTGGACGCATTTAATCAGTCCGTCCACCGTGTTTCAGCTCGGCGGCTACGTGCGGAAGGATCAGTACAACTACTATCCCAGCGCGAACCTGTTTAATGACTGGTCTCCGGACTTGCAAAGCGAGACTGTCACTCAGAACAGGACGCTGACCAATGCGGGCCTTCGCTCCAGTTTGTCCTGGGTGAAGGGCATTAACAACGTGAAGGCGGGAGCGGTATACCAGCAGACTTTTCTGACGGAGGATGACAAAATCGGTATCGTCGATCCGACGCTGGTTCCCGGAATTTCACCCTCCTGCCTGGATCCTGCGACCCATCAGCCCGTGCCGGGAACGCCGTGCGCGGCACTTGCACCCTACGACTTAACGGGCGGCGGTGGTCTGTACGCCCCTGGCAGCGTGTTCTTTTTTCACGGCCACACCGACGTGAAGGAGTTAGCCCTCTATCTGCAAGATGCGATTACCGCCGGAAACTGGTCGCTCAACCTGGGCATGCGCGGCGACTTCTACAATGCTTTGAGCCGCGACCGCCAGGCGGAGCCTAGGGCGGGGGTTGCTTACAACATCAAGGCAACCAGCACGGTACTTCGCGTCTCCTATGCCCGAACCCTGGAAAGCCCATTTAACGAGAACCTGGCGATTGCCAGCACCGGATGCAGCATTCCATTCCTGGCTGCGCTCGTTCCGCCGCCGGGCGTGTCATGCAATTCAGGACCAATCCGACCCGGCTATCGCAATGAATTCCATGCCGGCCTGCAGCAGGCGTTTGGACGTTATCTGGTCGTAAGCGGCGATTACATTTGGAAGTACACGCACAACGGCTACGACTTCGGCGTTGTGGGTAGTACGCCGATCACATTCCCCATCGAGTGGCACAACTCGAAGATTCCCGGATATGCGATCCGTGTGAGTGTGCCAAATTATCACGGATTCACTGCTCTCGTGGTAATGTCCAGCGTGGCGGCGCGTTTCTTCCTGCCGCAGGTCGCCGGCCTGCCCATCATCCCGCCGGCAACCGGCGTTTTCCGGATTGACCATGACGAACGGTTCAACCAAACCACCCACTTGGAATATCAGCCGTGGAGAAGTGGACCATGGTTCGGGTTCAACTGGCGTTACGACAGCGGCTTGGTGGCCGGCTCAACCCCTTGCCTTGGGTCCACCGCGACGTGCTCGCCTACGACCTCCATCGCGGATGGTGGGTCGAACCCAAACATCCCAAGCGGCTATGTAGCACTGCTAAACACGGCCACAGGAGCGCCTCTTACTGCGGATCAGGAGTTCCAAGCTGGGTTCACGTGCAATGGCGTGCATGCCACACCCACGCAGCCGTTGCCCGCTGCGTGTCCCGAAGCGCAATTCAGTTCGACACTGATCAAGGTGCCAGCGCCAGGCACCGAGAATGACGACCACAATCCACAGCGCATTCAGCCTCGCCACCTGTTTGACGTTTCCATCGGCCACGACAACATCTTCCATGGCGACAAGTACAAGTGGAGCGCACAGGTCACCGCGATTAATCTGACGAATAACTATGTGCTGTATAACTTTCTCTCCACCTTCAGCGGGACACACTACGTGACGCCGCGGTCGCTCACCGCGCAAATTGGATTTCACTTTTGACCAGTAAGCTGGGCAAGAGGTGGGCGGCCGAGGAGGACTTTCGGCCGTCCACCAGGCTGCAACCGGCACGTTAGGCAGCCAATGCTTCTAAGGCGCTGCGGTCACGAATGACCAGCGTGGAGCCGTCCAACTCGATCAGTTCCCGCTTCTTAAGGTCGCCCAAAAGTCGGGTCACAGTCTCACGCGAGGAACCGATCATCTGCGCCATTTCTTCGTGCGTCAGCGTAGCCGGAACCCGAACCTCGATCCCGGTGGTTGGTTTTTCTCGGCGCTGCGACCAGGACAGCAGCAGCCGCGCCAGTTTGCCAGCCGAGGAACGCGACAGCACCAGGTCATGAATGTCCCGGTGGGCACGCTGAATCTGACGGCTGAGGGCCAACGAGGTGTGTAGTCCAAACTCCGGGTTTTTTTCGATAGCAATCAACAAGGCGTTACGTTCCACAAAATTGATGTGACAGGGCCCGGAGGTTTCGGCGGTTAGCTCATACGTTCCTGCGGAAAGCGCCGCGCTCAACCCCAGCACTTCCCCGGAGGCGGCAATTCCCAGAATCAGCACTTTGCCCTCGCGTGAAGTCGTGGAGAGCTTCGCTTGCCCGCTGCACAACACATAGGCTCCCCGGGCCTGTTGTCCTTCCACGAATAGCAGGGCCCCATCCGGATAGGCGCTGGGATGGCTGGCCGCATCCAGCATTTTGAGCGCCTCCGGAGAAAGCCCGCAGAACCACTGATTCTTGCGCACTCTACAGCACATGCAATCCTCGATGATGGTCGGTCCGTATGGCGTTTTCATGGTGTCTCCCTGGGCTCTCTCGTCTTCGTCTTGCAGGGTAAGTGTTTGCGCCCGCCCGGCGCGTCGCACTGCCCTCAGCGGGATACGAGCGTTCTCAGCTTTCGCCAGAAGAGCTGCGGCAATGGCGCGGGTGCGCGAATCAGGCGAACGCAATGCCTGCACTAACTCCCACCCTGCCGAGGCGTCACTCTCGCGCTCCCACTGCAATCCACAAGCGTACAGGTGGGCAGGGTCAGGCAATGCCGGAGAATTACCGCGGAGTTCCGGAACCACATCCGCTAGAGTGCCGCTCACGCTCGGGTCGGGAACCGCGGCCCGGCATGCCCGCTGGCCGCTCCCCGTGCGGCAGCCGAGCACCTCCGGACTTGCCCACCCGTGTTCTGCGTGTTGTACGACTTCGCTTCCCAGCGGCACAGAATCCTCCCGCTCCGCTTTCAGGGCGGTGGGACTGCTTTTCCCAACGCGAACCGCCCAGGGGAGGGCTAACCGTGGCGTGCGGGCATTTTGGATGCCACAGTTGCGACGCGGGAAAACCGGGCATAATCAGCAGCGGCGGCGTCTCAGGAAGGCTGTTGTCGAGGATTTGCTTGCCGAGGCTTCGGCAGAATGCCGAACATTCGTCAGGTGGAAGCCGGATTCAGTTCTCGTATTCCGCGCGGCTGATTCCCATGCGCTGCATGCTCGACTGCAACGTCGTGCGCTTCATTCCCAGGCGCGCAGCTGCCCCACGAATCCCCGCAATCACCCCGCCGGTTTCGCGCAGCACGCGGAGAATGTGTTCGCGTTCGATGTTGTGCAGGGTGAACTCATGCTCCAGTTCGTGGTTTTCGGTCCGCAGTTCCATCAGCGGCATAGTCAAAACTTGCCCCGGAGTCAGCAGAACGGAGCGTTCCACAAAGTTCTCCAACTCACGCACGTTTCCTGGCCAGTGCCATCCGATCAGCGCATTCATGGCCTCTGCCGGGATGGCATCAATCTGCTTATCCATGCGGCGGCAAGATTTCTGCAAAAAGTAACGGACCAGCCGGGGAATGTCGCTGGTACGTTCCCGCAGGGGAGGCAACCGCACCGGGAACACATACAGCCGGTAAAATAGGTCCCGGCGGAATCGGTTCGCAGCTAGTTCCTTGGGTAAATCGCGATTGGTGGCCGCAATCAGGCGTACATTCACCCGAATGGTCCGCGTTCCACCCAGCCGTTCGAACTCCTGGTCCTGCAGTACGCGCAGCAATTTGGGTTGCAGCTCAAGCGGAATGTCGCCCACTTCATCCAGAAACAACGTTCCTTTGTCGGCTAATTCCAGGCGTCCGACTTTTTGGCTGGCCGCCCCGGTAAACGCCCCTTTTTCGTGTCCGAACAGCTCGCTCTCCAGCAAGCCGGTTGGAATCGCTGCGCAGTTCAGCTTGACGAAGCTGGCATTACTTCGTGTGCTCATGCGGTGGATGGCGCGCGCCACCAGTTCTTTTCCGGTTCCCGTCTCCCCTAAAATCAGCACGGTAGCATCGCTGGGCGCCACGGTTTCCGCCTGCGCCAAAGCACGCAGCAAGTTTGCACTCTCTCCAATAATCTCCTCAAAGTTATGGCTGGAGCTGATCTCTCCCTCCAGGTAAAGCCTTTCGCCCTCCAGTTTCTCGGTCAGGGCTTGTATTTTCTGCCGGGCGGAAGCTTGCTCCACAACCACGGCGAGCTGACTTGCCACTCGCTGCAAAAAATCTTCGTGTTGCACCACAAAGGCGTCCTCCCGTTTGCTGCCGATGGCCAAGACGCCACACGGTCCTCTCCCATTCATAAGTGGGAACACCGACATTGACCGAGCTCCTACCTTCTGCATCCGTTGCGCAAGGTTCGGGTTCCGTTCGCGGATCTCGGCCCAACCGCAATGCCTGGTCTGACCATCCCGAAAGGTTTGACCACACGGGAAATACTCCATCGGGATACACTCGTCGAACTCCGGGTTTGCACTGGGTATCTCAAAATCTAGCGTCCGCCGCCGCAGGCAGCGAGCTGCCTCGTCGTACAACAGTATGGCAGTAAAATCCTGGTGCACCACCTCCCGGATGGGCTCAGCAATGGCCAGCAGTAATTCGTCCAGGGGTTGGTTCGAGAACACCCCGCCACCAATCCTAGCTAGGCTGTCGCTCTCTTTCTGCAGCGCCGTCAGGGCCTGGGCGTTCTCCATTGTCAATCCCACCAGCTTGGCGACATTGCCCAGAAATACCAAATCATCCTCCCGGAAGGCTTGAGCCCGTCCGCTGCCAAACACCAGGTCGCCGATTCGCTGGCCAGAGGCGCTTAACGGCAGCCAGCAAAACGACGCTATTCCGGCTTGTTTGGCCGCCTGCACCGCCTCGGGAAAACCTTCCTCATTGGCCACATCTTGTACGAGCACAGGCTGCTCTATCCCCCATGCCTGCGTCACCGGCACTGCTGGGTCAGAGGATTCAACCAGCCGAGTCGATATCTTTCCCTGCTGCCACACGTAATTGCAGATCGATTCACCGGCGGGATCGTAGAGCGAGTAAATCAGAATGTCGCAATCGGAAATTGCGCAGAGTTTTCCGGAGAGCGTTGCCAACAACTCCGCGACATCCTGGGGACCGGGCGCACTGGTAGACATATCTTGCTTTTTCCACCGATGCGACCGGGGAAGTCGCATTCAAATTCGCTAGGAAGGGATCATATGTGCGTAGATCACGCCGCTCGCCCTTCGCCCAAGCTGCCAGACGAAACAGCGTGGAGAAAAGCACACTCCGCGGCTACGAACCGCCACGAATTTCGCCTTCCTGCAAGCCTGTGAAGCACAATTATTAGCCTAGTATCTGTTTGGGACGCAACACTTTTTGCTGGTTGTTCGGTTTTTGTTATAAGATGAAGCTCATTTTGGAACTGAGTATTGTGCTTTGGTGGGTGCCAGGTACCACAAAGAATGATGCTGATGACGCTCTAGTTTACGGAGCTTCTTCCGGCCTGTCCTTCCCAGCTCTCTCAGCCATCTTCACCAAGTCAGCCAGGGAGTCCGCCTGCACTTTCTCCATCGCCCGGCTGCGGTGAACCTTGACCGTGTTTTCGCTGATTCCGACCTCGGCCGCAATCTCCTTGTTGGACATGCCAGAGACAACCATGGCGACGACTTCCCGCTCGCGCTGCGTGAGGGAGGCGAAACGCTCACGCAGAGCGGCAACCTTAGCATCCTGCTGGCGTCTGGCACGATCCTGTTCCAAGGCGAGTTGAATCGCATCCAGAAGATCCTGGTCGCGGAATGGCTTGGTCAAAAACTCAACGGCCCCCGCCTTCATGGCACGGACCGACATGGGAATGTCGCCATGGCCAGTGATAAAGATAATCGGCGTGCGAACCTTCAACGCCGCCAGATCGCGCTGGAAATCAAGCCCGCTTCTTCCCGGTAGGCGAACATCCAGCACCAGGCAACTCGGCACGTCCGGGCGTTCTTTTTGCAGAAATTCAGCCGTTGAACCGCACAGTTCCACTTCCAGGCCGACCGAACGGATCAGACTGCTTAGTGCAACGCGGATGGAAGCGTCGTCATCGACCACAAACACCATCGGACGCGGCTCCGTCATAAAGCACCTTCCGCCACCGGCAATGTGAATTGAAAAATTGCCCCAAATGGAGATCCGGGGCTGGCCCACAGGCGGCCGCCATGAGCTTCAACGATAGTCCTGGCGATCGACAGCCCCATGCCAATCCCATGCGGCTTGGTGGTAAAGAAGGGTTCGAAGACGCGGTGCAGGTGCTCCGGATCAACTCCTTTGCCGGAGTCGTGAACCCGGACCAGCACGCCATCTGGACCCGTTGCTGACTCAATGAGCAGCTCCCGCGGCCGGTCGCTAATCATGCTCGTGGCCTCGATGGCGTTCATGATCAAGTTCAGCATGACCTGGTGCAACTGGACGGCATCGCCGTGCACTGCGGGAACATCGTCTGCCAAAGCCGTCCGCAAGGCAACGCCGCCGCTTGCCAACTCGGTGGTGACCAGCGGCAACACCTCGCGGATGACGTCATTCACATCCACTGGCCGCAGTTCAGGAGAGGCCTTCTTCAGCAGGCCGCGAATCCTCTCGACGACGCCGCTGGCGCGATTCCCTTCCTGGATGACTCTCTTGAGCGCTTCCTGCGCCTCATCCAGATTGGGCGGTCGCATGGCAAGCCAACGCAGGGATGCGCTCCCGTTGGCGACCACGGCCGCCAGAGGCTGGTTGATCTCGTGGGCAATGGATGCAGTCAACTCACCCATGGTCGCGATTCGAGCCACACGCGCCATTTCCGCCTGCGATTGCCGTAGCGCCACTTCTGCCTGCTTGCGAGAGTCGGCCAGCAGATCTCGCTTCACTAGGTATTCCCTTAGGAAAACACCCAACGCAAGGAACAACACTGAAATGAGCACGACCGACAGACGAAACGTCCGCATGCCGGAGGCTTCGTGCCTTCTGAGAAGCTCCCACATCCCAATCAAGGGAATGGCGGCCACTGAAATTTGTGCCAGCAGCGTAGCCAACGTGGTGTCGCCCGCCTCCAGCTCGGTTGCTGTCACCTTGCCAGCCAGCGGCACTTGCCCCGCTCGCAGCGGTATCCAAACAAACCAGCAAACAGCCGCCGTCTGGGCCAGAGCAATCACGCTTCTGTTACTCATCCATCCTGCGTCGATGCCGATGTTCGCGACCGTGGAACTCACCGCGTACAGTGCTGAGGCACCCAAGAAATGAAGGTAGACGGACCTCCAAGGCGCTTTTGTGCGAAGGGTAGATGCTCCCAAAGCTAAAACCAACGCGGCGTTTTCCGCCGCATAAAGGGCGGTGAATCGCGGGTTATAAATCGCGGCATCCGCAAACAGGTACTGGTAGGGGAACAGTACGTAAGCGTAGAGGAATATCCAAAAGAACAACAAAAGCAGGAAGTTCAAACTCGCTCGAGAGGGCCTCTGATCGGATCGGTGCAGCTGCGGTTGTATCGCGACCGCAGCCATGAAGGGTACGATGTGAAGAAACAGAGCTGGGTCAGCCACCGAGTTATCTGGAACGTTGTCAGCGCGCAATATAAGCCCGTAGTACACGTTGAGCCATTGGTCGAACGACCATAGTCCGCAGCCCCCCGCCATGAATATCCAAAACAAGCGGCTTCCTACGGTGCGCTGCACTGCATTGCGGAAAGCGAAAGCAGTCGAGAGCAACAGCAACAGGAAGTAAACGATAACGTTGTATACAAGCAGAGCGAAGGTTGGCTTTAGGGTGAGTGAAACTACAGCTCTGACAACCAACACTCCGATCAGCAGGGTGGGCCAGAACTGAGCCGTGTATCTAAACGCGAGATGTGGCCGCGAGATCTCCATGATGACCTCCACGCCGACCCCGCCTTCTCCCGACTTCGCTAACAACTTATTTTAATCCAACTTGAATGCCGGTTGCTTCTAAAACGACTTTGCTCCCGCTCGGGTCCCATCGCTCGCGGCAACGCGACTCGGCCAGCGCTGGCCGAACCGGACGCACGCCTCTCTCGCCTCAGCTAGCGCGCCTCCCGGCATTGCGTAACGTATAATGTGAGCAACCATGAAGGCTTACGTCTATGTTTCTCTGAAGAAGAGCGTGCTCGATCCGCAAGGCAAGACCATCCACGGCGCCCTCTGCAAAATGGGCTACAAGGGCCTTGAGGAGGTCCGGCAGGGCAAGTATTTTGAGCTTACGTTGAATGGCGGGCTCAGCCGCGCCGAGGCGGAACAGGAAGTGGGCCGCATCGCGCGCGAAGTACTGACCAATCCGGTGATTGAAGAATTTAGCTTCTCGCTGGAAGAGTAAGCTTTTGGTAGTCTGAGACTCATCGGCACCCCCGCCGATTCAGGAGAATCTGCCATGTGCGGCATCGTTGGCTATGTTGGCAACAAGCGTGTCGTTCCGGTCATTATTGATGGCCTGCGACGGCTGGAGTACCGTGGCTACGACTCCGCCGGAATTGCCGTCTCCGGCAACGGCGACGGCCTGCAGATTCGCCGCGCCGAAGGCAAGCTGCGCAACCTGGAGGAAGCCATCCGGCTCAAGCCACTCGACGGAACTTACGGTATCGGCCACACCCGTTGGGCCACGCATGGCCGCCCGACGGAAGAAAATGCCCATCCCCACCGCGACTGCACCGGGCGCATCGTCGTCGTTCACAACGGCATCATCGAGAATTACGTCACTCTCAAGAAGAAGCTCGCCGAGCAGGGTCACAAGTTCACCACTGAAACCGATACCGAAGTGATCGCGCATCTGGTCGAAGAATACTTCCTGAAAACCGGCGACGGACAACGCCCATCGCTCGAAGTAGCGGTGCGCAAAGCAATCTCTGAATTGACCGGCGTTTTTGCGCTCGGCGTCATCGCCGCCGACGCTCCCGACAAGATCGTCGCCGCCCGCAACGGCCCTCCAGCCGTTATCGGCCTGGGCAAGGACGAATACTTCGTCGCCTCCGACATTCCAGCCATCCTCTATCACACT
>Ga0187784_10005211_pt1 | contig 10523 bp, 9 predicted proteins | sample 1015_SJ02_MP15_2_FD_132964 | JGI IMG/M metagenome (GOLD analysis project Ga0187784, IMG submission 132964) | Tropical peat soil microbial communities from peatlands in Department of Meta, Colombia - 1015_SJ02_MP15_20_MG | ecosystem: Environmental > Terrestrial > Soil > Wetlands > Peat | place... | reverse complement strand
GGGCTTGATTCTGTAGCGGGCATATCGGGCTTTCCTCCTAAGGAATTGTGCACTTTAAGGTTTTTCGGAAGTTTCGCGTTGGATGCGGTCCAGTGCCGACTGGATCGCGATTTTCAAGGGCGGCAAATCTTCACTGACTATTCTCCAGATGAAGATCGGATTAACGCGATCATACTCGTGCCGCAATACGTTTCCCACCGCACGAATTTGCGGCCAGGGCTGGTCGGGTATGATGCCTTCAACTGAGCCTTCGAGCTTGCTGGCGGCCTCGGAGATTCGCGACACGCAGCGTTCCACGGCATCCTGACACTTGCGATCGTTTGCGAACGTCTCATACGAATAGCCGCGCGTGTAGTCTTGAATCAGTTCGATGTTTGCGAGGATGTCTTCGAGACGCAGAAGCGGAGTGTTAGAAGGCAACGATCCGGTCCTCTTCGATGGCGCGCCGGAGCCGATCCTTTTGGATAGGCTCGGCAACAACATCGACCGGGCGCTCCAGAATTTCCGTCAAGCGCCGGCTCAGCGTGTCGATGCGTCCAAAATATGCAAACCCTCCCTGACGCGCTTCGTCGCTCAAGCGCACCACGACGTCGACATCGGAGTCGGCGCGCGCTTCGCCGCGGGCCGCCGATCCGAATAGCGCTAGACCGGTGACGCCGGCAGCGCGAAGCTCTTGCTCGTGGGCCCGCAGCCTGGCAATGATGTCGTCGCTTCTCATATCGCTATATTACGCCACGCGCTCGGCTTTTTCCATATCCGGCGGATTTGATCAGTTCTGTTCCAGGCCGTATTCCTTCACCGCCGGCACCACGTCATCCATCGTCTTTTGCATGATGGCGCCGAGCCCCTCGGGCGTCGACGACGCGGCGATCGAACCGGCGTTTTCGATCAGCGCTCGATAGCCCGGCGACGCGACGATGGCGGCGATGTTCTTGTTCAGCGTTTCGACGATCGGCTGCGGCGTGCCGGTGCGCGCGCAGACGCCAAGCCAGCCGAAGCGGACGAAATCGAAGCCGGTCTCCTTCAGCGTCGGCACTTCGGGCAAGGTGGCGAGCCGCTCCGGGCTGGTCGTCGCCAGGATCTTGAGCTGCTTGGCCTTGTAGTACGACATGATCGCCAGCGTCGGCGACGGATAGAGATCGACTCGCCCGGCGATCAGCTCCTGCACGACCTGAATGCCGCCGCGGAACGGAACGCGGGTCATGGTAACGCCGGCCAGCTTGCCGAGCTGCCGCGCCATGATCTCCTGCGCGGAAGCGGCGCCGACGGTCGCATAAGTCACCTCGCCCGGATGCGCCTTGGCGTAGGCGACGAACGATTTGAAATCCTGCACCGGGACCGTGTTGGCCAGCGCCAGGCCGTAATAGTATTTGGCGATCAGCGAGACGGGAGCGATGTCGGACAGCGTGTAGCCGGCATCGCGGTAGACCGCGACATTGGTCGCGTCGAAATGCGTGCACAGCAAAAGCGTGTAGCCGTCGGGCGGCTGCGCCAGTACGTCGCGCGCCGCCACGATGCCGCCGGCGCCCAGCCTGTTTTCGACCACGACGGATTGCTTGAGCGCTGCGCCAAGCTTGTCGGCGATGAAGCGCGCCGGAATATCGGTGGGCCCACCGGCGCCGAATCCGACCACGAGCCGGATCGGCCGGTTCGGATAGGCATCGGCTGCGGCCGCCGGCAAGGCGTGTACGCAGGCTGCCGCGGCGAGTGCGCTGCAAACGAGAGCTATACGGATCGACAAGACCGGACGCATCTTGGGCCCTCCCTGTTTTGGCTCCCGGATTCGGGTCCGGGTTTTGGGCCGAGCAGGCGCAGCAATTGAGCATAATGTCGCGCGGCTCGATATGGGCATGGCCGCTTCCTGTAGCGCTTCCTCTGAAATAAATTGTCTCGTTCAGTCGGTGCTGACAGCCGACGTAAACGTGGGGGAACGCCGTGCGGATCATTAGCAGCGTAATTGCGGCTGCGACAATCGCGGCCGGGATCGCGGCGATGCCGCAGGCGGTGCGGGCGCAGGCCTATCCAAGCCGTCCGATCCACCTGATCGTCAATTTCGCTCCGGGCGGCGCCGGCGACATACTCGGCCGGATCATCGGCAATCAGCTCGGCATCGAGCTGCATCAGTCGGTGATCGTCGAAAACCGGGCAGGTGCCGGCGGCACCATCGGCGCGCGCGACGTCGTCAATGCGGCGCCCGACGGCTACATGCTGACGGTGGCGCAGACGCCCGAGATCGCCATCAACCCGTATTTCATGAAAAACGTCGGCTACGATCCCCTGAAGGATCTGCAGCCGGTGGCGCTCGCCGGCGTCATGCCGCTGGTGCTGGCGGTGCCGGCGAAATCGCCTTACGCGACGGCGGCGCAGTGGGCGGCGGCGCTCCGCGCCAACAAGCCGATGACGTTTGCATCGGCCGGCGTCGGTACCCCCGGCCACCTGGCCGGCGAGTTGCTGAAGCTTAAGCTCGACAGCAAGCTTGTGCACGTGCCCTACAAAGGCGCCGGCCCGGCATTGAACGATGTGGCGGCGGGGCAGGTCGATTTTTATTTCCCGGCCTATCCGAGCGCGGTACCGCTGGCGCAGGGCGGCAAGATCAAGCTGTTGGCGGTTTCGACCGTCAAGCGCTCGACGGTGAGCCCGGACATTCCGACGGTCGCCGAAGTGACCGGGATATCAAATTTTGATTTTCCGCTGTGGGTCGGTTTCTTCGGTCCGCGCGGCCTGCCGACTGACGTGACGCAAAAACTCAATACGGCGATCAACAAGATTATTCTTGAGCCGGCGATCAACGCGCGGCTCAAGGCGATCGGTCCGGAAGTGCAGGCGCTGTCGACCGATCAGTTTGCCGCCTTCGTGCGCGCCGACATCGCCAAATATCAGGAGATCATCAAGGACGGCCATTTGCAGCCGGAGTGATTCATTTATGACCCAAGCCTGCGGCCATCGCTGGTGAACAGGTCTACGCGGCAGGCCGCCGCATCGATCCACACATTGCCACGCTCGGGCGCTGCAAAATCTGCCGGCGCGCGAGCAACGAGATTGCCATCCGGCCACCGCGCATGGATCAGGATCTCAGACCCGAGCGGCTCGACGAGAGTGACTTCGAGCGGTCTGGCTTCTGGCAGTGGCTGGCTCGAAAGACGCAGCCACTCGGGGCGGATGCCAACGCGGACCGGCTGGCCGGTAGCGCCTGCGTCAGCCACGGGAAACAGCGCAAGCGCGGTCCGCACGGCGAGGCCGCTGGGGCCCGGTATGATCTCACCGTCGAGCACATTCAGGCGCGGACTTGAGAGGAACTGCGCAACAAACAGCGTCGCCGGTGCATGGTAAACCTCGAGGGGGCGCCCAACTTGCTCGAGCTTTCCGCGATTCATGACGGCAAGACGATCAGCCAGCGTCATCGCTTCCAGCTGGTCGTGGGTCACATAGAGCGTCGTCACGCCGAGGCGGCGCTGCAGCTCCTTGAGTTCAGCGCGGGTATTGGCGCGGATTTGCGCGTCGAGATTGGACAGCGGTTCGTCCATCAAGAATAGCGCCGGCTCGCGAACGATGGCGCGCCCCAGCGCCACACGCTGTTGTTGTCCACCGGACAGCTGATGAGGTTTGCGGCTGAGCAACTCGTCGATGCCAAGCATGCGGGAGACCCGCTCGATGCGGCGCAAAATCTCATCACGCGGCACGCGGTGCCGCTTGAGCCCGAAGGCGAGGTTGTCACGCACCGTCAGGTGCGGATAGAGCGCATAGTCCTGAAACACCATGGCGACGTTGCGCGCTTCCGCGGGCACGGCGGTAATGTCGGCGTCACCAAGCAAAATGCGACCGGCATCAAGCGCGGCAAGACCAGCGACCGCACGCAGCAATGTCGTCTTGCCGCAGCCGGACGGGCCGAGCAGCACGATGAACTCGCCTTCGAGCACCTCGATGTCGAGCCCGCGCAGGACGGCGGTTTCGCCGTGCGCCTTCGCTATACCGGACAGGGTCAGCGCGACGGGCGCCATCTGCTGGGTCAATTCTATTGGGCCAATTCTATTGGACCAGTCTATTTCGCCATGTCTATTGGGCCATGGCGGCGTTGGCGGCGGCGACGGCTTGCCTGGTTGCCGGTTCAAGCTGAACCTTCCGGGCCAGCACGTCCTTGATCAGCCCGTTCAATATGTCGCGTGCCGGAGCATACTTGGCCGAGGCCGGTTCGGCTTTGGCGTCGGCGAGCTGCTCCTTGGTCACCAGCACTTCGGGGTGCTGTTTGATCAGCGCCTGCATCTCCGGTCGGTCCCATGATGCGATGTTGGTTGCGAGATATCCCGATGCAATGCTCCAGCGCGCGGCCTGCGCCGCGTCACTCATCCAGGTGATGAATGTCCATGCCGCTTTCTGGCGGGCGGGATCGGTGACGTACATCAACATGTTGCCCCCGCCGGAAGGCGGTCCGAACTGGGTATGTTTGGGGATGCGGCCCAGCCCCCAGCGGAATTTCACATTCTGCCGCATGAAGGCCTGCGATCCGGTCGAATGCCAGACGATCGCCGTCCTGCCGGCGACGAATTCCTGCGGGCCATCGTTCCAGGGCGTATAGGCAGGCGTCACCTTGTACTTGTTTACGAGGTCATACCAGAACTGCAGCGCTTCAAGATTTTTCGGCTGGTCCCACAGCGCCTTGGTACCGTCCGGACTCAATGTTTCTCCGCCATTCGAGTAGGTTAAGGCGTAATAAAACCAGTCGAACGCCTCCAGCGGCAGCTCGACACCCCAGCGCGTCGTGCGGTCGCCCTCGCGTCGTATAAGTTTTTGCGCGACGCTGACCAGTTCATCCCATGTCAGCGGCGGCTTTTCGGGGTCGAGGCCGGCCGCGGCGAAAGCCTCCTTGTTGTAATACATCACCGGAGTCGAGCGCTGGAACGGCACGCCGTAAACCTTGCCGTTGTAGACGCAATTGAGCAGCATCGACGGCCAGAACCGGCCGAGAAACTGCTTGCCCCCCGATCCAGCGATCTGATCGTCGAGCGGCTGCGCCGCGCCGAGCGCGGCCAAAACCGGCACCGAGCTGATCTCGGTGACTGCAAGGTCGGGCAAAGCCCCGGCGAGCTTTGCCGCCTGGATCTTCGCTAGGGTGACGTCGTAATTTCCGGTGTAGGTCGCCTTCACTTGGATATCGGGATGCGCGCGGTTGAAATCGGCGACCATGCCGTCGATTACCTTGGCGAGGCCGCCGCCCAGATCGACGGGATACCAGAAGTTTAATTGCACTGGCGCGGCGGCAAAGACCGGCGCTGCCCAGGCCACGGGCGCAGACGCCAGCAGGCGAACAAACATCCGACGGCTGTTCATGACTTTTCCTCCCATTGCAAAGTTCGAGGCTGGTGTCCCTGACCAGCGCGTGAGCGTAGCGAGCATTCGCGAACCGAGTCCAGGCCTGCCGCTAGCGTTTCAGGCCGGCATGCATATGACTGCGGATAAAATAGCGCTGTGTTAAAAAGAATATGACAAGCATTGGGGCCGCTACGAACAATGTCGCCGCCATCAGCAGATTCCAGTCGGTGGTCACCTCCTGGCTGACGAACATGGCGAGCCCGATCGGCAGCGTCCGGATCTCGTCGCGATTGGTGACGATCAGCGGCCAGAAATAATCGTTCCAATGCGCGACCAGGGCAACGAGCGTAAAGGCCAACACGGTAGGCCGCGACAGCGGCAACAGGAAATGCCAAAGAAAGGCAAGTCCGGTGCAGCCGTCGAGCCGTGCGGCGTCTTCCAGTGCTTCCGGTACAGCCAGAAATGCCTGCCGCAATAAGAAAGTGCCAAACGCACTCGCCGCAAAAGGAGCAATCAGCGCCGCGTAGCTGTCGAGCCAGCCGAAATGCTGCAATGTGATGAAATTTGCCAGAAACGTCACCTGTATGGGGATGATCAGTGCGCCGATGATGGCGAGCAGGATGAGGCTGCGTCCGGCGAAGCGGCGGCGGGCGAGCGCGAAGGCGGCGAGGCTCGACGTGACAAGCTGCAAGAAGATGATCGCCGTGGTGACGATAAGGCTGTTGATAAAATAGCGGCCGAACGCAGCGCCCTGCCAGGCCAGCACGAAATTGTCCCATCGCAGAGCGGCCGGCAGCCAACGCGGCGTTGGCGTGAAAATCTCGTCGCTGCTCTTAAACGCGCTCACCAGCACCCAGTACATCGGCATGGCGACGAGAACCGCCAACGCCAGCACGGCCAAATAGAGCGCAGCGCGGGCCAAAACGCGCTTCATCGGTTGAACCAGACGCTGATGAGCGCCGAGAATCCGTACACCAGGACGAACATCACGACGGCGCTTGCGGCGGCGAATCCGAGCTGAAAATATTGGAAGCCGTGCTGGTAGATGTAGAATACCAGGAGATTGGTGGCATTGCTCGGCCCTCCCTGGGTCATGACGTTGACGAAGTCGAAGGCCTGGAACGATAGAATCAGCGCGATGACGGTTGCAAACCATGTCGTAGGCCGCAACAGCGGCCAGGTGATCGACCAGAACCGGTCCCACGGACCGGCGCCGTCGAGGCGTGCGGCCTCCAGCACCGCTTGGGGCAGCGCCTGCAGGGCGGCAAGATAGACCAACATAAAATAGCCGAACGTCTTCCACACGCCGATGGCGATCAACGTCCACAGCGCGTGGCTCGAATCGGTGAGCCATGCAATTGGCGGCAGGCCGGCAAGTTCGAGCAGATAATTGATAAGCCCATAATCGGTGTTGAAGATCCAAAGTCCGACGGTCGCCGCCGCGACGGTCGGGAGTATCACCGGCGTATAGAACAGGGTGCGCAGCAGCCGTGCGCCCGCAAGTCGCTGGTTGAGCGCCACCGCCAGCGCCAGGCCCAGCCCGATGCTAAGAGGCACCGTCAGAAACGTATAGATCGCGGTGTTGCGGAGCGCGCGCCAGAACACTGGATCGGTAAACAGCTGGCGATAGTTCGCCGATCCGATCCAACGCGGTACCGGCGAAGCCGCGTTCAATCCGTGAAACGACAGATCGACGAGGAATATCAACGGATAATAGTTCCACAGCGCAAGCGCGGCGAGCGCGGGAGCGACGTACAAATATGGCGCCAATCCGCGGAGGTTGACCGTGACCCGGCGGGAGCGGATCAACGGCACGGCTGCAGGCATGGTGGCCATGATGAATGATCGCTGCAACGAGAGATCAAATCAAGACTGGGCGCAGCGCGGCGGATTGGACAATCTGTCTCGGGACCGGATTGGAGTGCTTCGGCAAACGAGCTAAAGCGACGCGCATCGCCCTTTTTTTGGCTGACCGGATCGTTTCCCCATAACCGACACACCGCCTGGCGCGGCAAATGTCGCGACGTGCCGCGGCGGACCACGTGCGGCGCTGCAAAGCAGCGCCCTGTTTCACGTTGTTAACGTGCCGATAAGCTCAAAGCGCGAAGATCGACCTGAAACCGATCTCGGTAAAATTGTAAAATCGCAGACGAGCACAAGCCGCCAGCATGAGCGTCCGCACTCTATCCGCTTCTCCGGTCAGTGGGGCGCGTATCCAAGCGAACCGTCTCGTCGAATCTCTCGCCGTATTTGCGGGCCTCTTTTCGCTGTTCAGCCTGCTGACGGCGGTTTTTTTCTGGTCTGAGATCCCGCACCTGCATTCGGCATTGCTCGGGCCGCCGGAAGATAACATGCAGGACTTCTGGAACACATGGTACGTCGCGGTTGCGAAGAAGCCGGTTGGTTTCTTCTTCACCGACTTGATACGATTTCCAGAAGGAACCCCCTTGTACTATCATTCGTTTGCCTACCCAAAAGTCTTTGCCGTTGCCCTGCTTGGGAAGCTCTTCGGCGCCGAAGCGTCGTCTCTGGTTTTTTTGCACAACATCAGCCTCCTCATTTCTTTCCCTCTGGCTGGTGTCGGCGCCTTCTATTTGGTGCGGCATCTCACGGCGAATACGGCCGGCGCACTCCTGGGCGCCTTCGTCTTCGCCTTCAATCCATCACATGTTGAGCAGACGATGCATCATGCTCATGTTGCATCGATCGAATTCATTCCGTTCTTTGTCTTGTCATATCTGGTGACGCTCGAGAGAAGAAGCTTGCCGTTGCTGTTGCTGACGATCGTCCTCTATGTGCTCAACGCTTTGTCATGCTGGTATTACTTTTTCTATCTGGCGTATTTCATCGCCTTTCATACGCTCTATGTTGCAATCCGTGACCGTGCGGCGCCGAGAGGCTGGGCGCTGGCCGCTCCGATAGCGAGCCTCGCGGGCGTGGTCGCGATACTGTCGCCGATATTGGTTCCGATGGTGATGACTGCCGTGGGCGGCGCTGCCGTCTATGCGGGGGGAGCCAATGATTTCGTTGCCGACGTCTTCGCCTACCTGGCGTTTCCGCCGTATCATCTTTTCGGACCCTTGGCCCGCGGCATTTATCAGCGGCTCAGTGGCAACGATTGGGAAGCAACGGTCTATCTTGGCTTGGTGAATGTAGCGGTGATGGCGTGGCTGTACCTCACGGCTCGGCATAAAGACGATCGGCTGTTGAAGTATATCCTGTACGGCCTGGCGGTGTTCTGCATATTCGCCAGCGGTGATTGGCTCCATGTGCTGGGGCACAGTACCATTCCAATGCCGGATGCTGTGCTGTCCCGGTTGCCGTTTTTTGGAAATGTGCGGACCCCGTCGCGGGCGATCGTGTTCGTCTATTTGTTCCTGGCTGTCGGCGTCGGCCATGCCGCTAGTGTGGCGGGGAAGCGGCAACAAGGGCGCCTGAGCCGCTGGGCAATGGCTGTAGTCGCGGTAGCGATGGTGCTCGACTTCTTTCCAGCGCGCGGCTTTGCCGTGACCCCAGTCGCCTGTTCGCCCGGGCTCGCTGTCATCCGTGACGATCCTGAAACGGGCTTCGGCGTCCTCGATCTGCCGAGCCTGCCGATCGGCACGGAGACGACCTACAACGAGGGCAATTTCTACATGCTGCAGCAGGCGGCCTGCCACGGCCGCCCAATTGTTCAGGGTAATACCTCGCGCGACATGGTCGTGTCCCTGCGGGACCACCTCGAAACCGGTGATCTCCAGGCGCAGCGGCGTCAGCTGGCCGCCGCCAGGGTCAAATACATCGTCATTCGATCGCAGTTCCCATGGCATTCCGAGGATGGTCCGCAGCGCATGTATCCTCTGGTCTATCAGATCGCCTATGACGACGGCCGCCTGATGGTCCTGCGGGTCTACTGAATGCTTCGGGAACAACGACAGATTGACTGGAAGGATTTGACTGGCACGACGGTACGCTAGATTTCCCGGCTCGTGCGCACTTCACCTCGAAAGCGGGCCTGAAGCCCGGCGCACAGGCCGCGGTTTGCGAATCATGATTTTTGACTCGCACGAATTCTCCTCGCCGCGGCGCCGGCTGAAACGAATGCCGTGGCAAAAAGCCCGTGGAAGCAAATAGATCGATCTCGCAAATGATTGGGCTTGACTCTGTCAGATCGCGAACTAAAAGCGCCGGCCTCTCGCTCTTCGTAAAAGGACGTCAGCCGATGACGAACGGCTGGCGGTGAGCGGGTGCGGTGCCCGCGGGCAAAGGGTTCGTCCTCTTCGCACTCGGGCGGCTCGGACATCAGTCTGCCGGCATTATGACCGGCGCGCGAGGTGCTCGCTGTAACCGGGGCGGACGCCGGCGGGAGACCCCCGCCAAATAAGGCGATCGCTCCGCGAAACATGGTCCGGGAACGCACCTTGGGATGCGTGAGTCCCAAGGGAAGAGCCGCTGTGGAACGCCGACAGGCGAGCGCGCCCTGCGCAGGGTGCGCGCTGCGCCTTCACCGGTGCAGCAGGGAGACCCGCGTCTGTCGGCGTTCTGCTTTCCTTTTATTTTTCCGTTCGTTTCTTCGTAGCCCGGGTGAGCGAAGCGAAATCCGGGGGCGGCGGTGAAAAGCTGCAAGATCGTTCCCGGATATCGCTTCGCTCATCCGGGCTACAGGTGCGCCGCGTCCGATCTTGATGCTTCGGCCCATCCACGGCCGGGGTCATCTGACGAAGGTCGGGTTGGCGGCGTCGTTTTTGGGAATGGCGTGCCGCATAGCTCGGACGCGAAAAAATACGCGCCGCGAGAATGATGGCGCATGCCCTCTACCACTTTGCGCTGCGATGATCGCTCTCTCCCACTTGCGCGAGGGACGGTGAATATGTTGGCTTAGATAAAACAATCTGCGGCACGTGGCGCCTGGGGGAGGGATATGGCGGGCAAACTCATTCTGACCGGTGACGTCAATCTGATGAACGTCACCGATGCGGGCGTTCCGTTCCGCCAGGTAACGGCCGAGTTGCGCGCGGCCGACGTTGTATTCGGGAATTTGGAATGCTGCCTGCACATCCCGGCGCGGCGCTCGCACGACACCGAAGGTTTTTTTGCCGATCCGCGGATCGGCGGCGAGGCGTTGCGGCTCGCCGGCTTTCACGCCGTCGGCGTCGCCAATAACGTCAATTACGGCGCGGACAATATCGCGGCCTCGCTCGGCGTGCTGGATCGTCTCGGCATTCTGCACACCGGCG
>Ga0187784_10005210_pt1 | contig 10524 bp, 11 predicted proteins | sample 1015_SJ02_MP15_2_FD_132964 | JGI IMG/M metagenome (GOLD analysis project Ga0187784, IMG submission 132964) | Tropical peat soil microbial communities from peatlands in Department of Meta, Colombia - 1015_SJ02_MP15_20_MG | ecosystem: Environmental > Terrestrial > Soil > Wetlands > Peat | place... | reverse complement strand
TACGACCTTCGCGAAGGAACGTACATCATCCCGAAGGTAATGGATGACGGATACGTAGAACTGGGCAAAAAGAAGATGAGCTTTACCCGCAAAGGATAACTGCCATGACCGAGAACGACCGTACTCCTCATGCCGAGCCACAAATCGAGCCCACACTGCGCGGGCTCTTGGAGCAACCCAAAGGAGTCTTGCAGAAGAACCTCAAGACGTTCGTCTATTTGGGCGCGGCATTGCTCGTGATCGTGGCGGCGCTCTTCAGCTCCGCGGGGAAGAAAACACCCGCGCAGCAGGCCGCGAAAGGGCAGCCACCGCAACCGACGTTGCAGGACAACACCGACAACAACGTGCAGGACTTGAAGAACCAAGTTCAGGCCGAACGCCAGAAAGAGCAGCAGGCCGCAATGGCCGCCGCTGCGGCGCAAGATCCGGCGCTTGCCTCTGCGACGCCCACGCAACAGGCGGCCGCCGCGGCCTTCGGCCCAAGCGGCGAGGCATCCACTTCCTGCGGCCCAGGCCGGCCTTGCGCGCAAATGCAGCAAGGCAACATGCCGCCGCAACTTACTCCTGCGCAGCAACAAGCCCAGCTCATTGCCGCGAAAGAGCGCGAACGGGCCGACAACTCCCGATTCGCTTCCAACCTTGTCTACTCCCGTACTGCCGAGCAACAGCCACAGCAACCGCAACCCCAAAGTCAGACGACGCCCGTCCAGTATGACCATACCGAACGGCAGGCAAAGACGAATCCCGTTGTCCCACAGGCCGAAAAGGAACAGGAAGAAACACGCGGAGGCTATAAACGGCCTTTGGAGGCCAATATCGATTCGGCCGTCGGCCAGCCCTATCTCGTCTACGAGGGCTCGGTTCTCGACACGGTGCTGATGAATCGCCTCGATGGAGACGCCGTCGGGCCGGTCAAAGTTCTTGTCTCAAATCCCTTGTATTCGCACGACCACCAACACGTCATCATTCCCGAAGGAACGGTCGTGTTGGGCGAAACGAAGAAGATCGGAGCTGCGGGCTTCGGCCAACAGCGGCGGATGGCTGTCACATTTCACCGCCTCATTATGCCTGACGGTTACTCTGTCGATCTCGACCAATTCCACGGCCTCGACCAGATCGGCGAAGAAGGACTAAAAGACAAAGTCAACAACCACTACCTCGAAATCTTCGGCACCTCAATCGCTTTGGGAATCATTGCCGGAGCCGGCGAGATCACGCAAGGCGGTGGCACGATTACCACGAGTGGTTCGCAGGCATTCACCAACGGAACTGCAGCCAGCGTTTCGCAGACCGCGGCCAGCATTCTCGACCGCTTCCTGCAAATACCGCCCACCATCACGATTCGGGAGGGCCACCGCGTAAAAGTCTACTTTACACAGGACATGCTTCTCCCTGCGTACTCAAACCACACCATTCCACAAACTTTTTAAAGAGGTTCTCAATGCGATCAGTTGCCCTCTTCCTTTTGCTCCTATCGACTCTCCCCTTTGTCGGTTGCCAGAACAAAGCTGAAAAGGTGAAGAACTTGCAGAACCAATACAACACCGAATACCCGACATACGCCAAAGACTGCCTCGATGAGACCTCCGGCTCCGCGCGAATGCTGACCGGCGAGAAGCTGACGGCGGAGCAGATGGCGACCCTCGAAGCAAAGAAAAAAGAACGAGATGCACGGTGCAAACCAGAGGCCGACCGTCTTGCAGAGATCCAGAAACAGATTCTTGCCGCACAGCAGTAACGCGGTATCGCTGTGCAAGCACCAGGACACCAACCGCAAACGAAGGGACAAACAATGAAGAAACTGATTCTCACTGCTTTTGCCATCGGAATTGCCACGGCATTACAACCCGCCGCGCACGCGCAATTCGGTTCCGGCATCGTCTACGATCCGACACAATCGGCACACGCCGTTGTGCAGATCGAACACGAAGAACAATCCATTTCCAACCAGTTTCAGCAGATCGAACAAGGCCAACAAATCTTCTCGAACACTGTCAAGATCGCGACGACTGCGCTACAGGCCTACAACGTCGCCAAGCAGCAGTACAACCTTGTGCACCAGATGATTCTCGCACCGTCCATGCTGTATCGGCGGTTCTTGTCTCCCACCACCGACCTAAGGATGCTCCAACAGATCTCGAACACCTACGGCAACTCGATGGGATGGCTCAATTCGGCCAACACCGGCAACGGGGCGGCGGCCTCCTACCAGCAGGTCAGCGTGCCGAATACCAACAACATAATTCCCGGCTACGGCAATGTCAGCATTCCCGGCCAGCTGCAAATCGCCGCGCAAGGAGCTACCGTCGATCTTGGCGATTCCGTCATGACGAACAACCTGCAAATGCTCGGGACCATGCGTGCCAATCAGGCCGCTAGACAAACCGACATTGCCACACTGGAGAGCGCAACGCAGAGCCAGGACCCCTCGCAGCAGACCATCATGGCTACGCTCCAGCGCATCAATCAAGCCCTGCTCTTGCAACTGCGTACTCAGCAGGACGCCAACCAAATGAATGCCAATTTCGCCCTGCAGCAGATCGTCGCGCAGAAGCAACAACAGGACGCCATGAAATCGGCATTTCGCGACTCATCGGGATACGAAAGCTACTACAACTCGAATGTCGCCACGACCAGCAGCGGCGCGGCGAATCTCCTTACGCGAGCGTACTGAACAGTCGCCAAGGGTTAGAACAAAGCGGAAGCCAGTACGAAACGGAAGAAAGAACGAAGGTGAGAAACATGGGTACAGGTCTCTTCGACTTTATTGCTCAAGGGTGCGAGTCGCTCGCTGCCACGGTGGCGCCCTCGGTCACCGCGATGGGGATTCACATAGTCCTCGCATTGGCAACCATCATGCTGGTTTGGTTCGGCCTACAGGAAGCACTTGCATCGGCCCACGGCGAGGCCGGATTCAGCATGGGGAGGTTCCTCAACCTCTTCATGCTGCTCACCTTCGCCTACGTGATGGTGAACTATTACGACAGCTCTATCCCAGGCCTTGGCTTTTCCATCAAGGGCTTCGTCGACGGCGGCACCATCAATCTTGTGAACCTGATTGGGTCGGATGGTTCCACCACGATGCTGAACGAGATCCATGCCGCATCGTCGAAGACGGGGCCGTCGCTGCTGACCAGCATCATGTCGCCGTACTACTCCATTGTGTACTTTGTCGTGCAATTCCTTTTGGCTCTTCTCGCCGCAATCGTTTCGGCCATCCTGGCCTACGGCGCAATTGCGGCAACGATCATCGGTTTGCTCGGGCCAATCTTCATCCCGTTTCTTGTCTTCGACAAGCTCGATTGGCTGTTCTGGGGATGGCTCAAGGCGTATCTCGGATTCAGCTTTTACAAGGTCATCGCCGCAGCCACGATGAGTGTGTTGGCGCATGTGCTCACCAACTATTACATCCAGCTTGGGCAAAGCATTTCGGACCCGTCAACGCTGGTTCAGACGTTGCCGCTTCTGATCCTTCTCGTGCTGGTCAACGTCTACATTCTGTTCAAGATTCCGACCATGTCGCACAGCCTATTCGGCAGCGGCGGCGGGCACAGCGGCGGCCTGGGCGTGGTCGCAATGGCGGTGCGGGCCGCGCTGTAAATCGCACTGGGAAATGCGCGGAACGAGGTCAGAAATGAACACAGAAACAGAAACAACAATGAGCGTCGAAACGAAGGCCACCCCAGCGATCACGCGCGCCGCGGAGCGTTACTTGGAACAATACGGTGATCCGCTGGTAATGAATACCTATCTAAAGGTCACCATCCTTGTGCTCGCAGTCGTTTGTTTCGCACTGGCGGCGCTCACCTACAAGAGTCAGAAGACGCTCGCCGACATGCACCCGATGATTGTACGGATTAACGACGTGGGCCACGCCGAAGCGATCGACTATCGCAACTTCCAGTACCGCCCACAGGAAGCGGAGAACAAATACTATCTCTCCCGCTGGGCGGAGTTGTATTTCAGCCGCAATCGCTTCACCGTCGAGCGCGACCAGACCGACTCGCTTTACTTCCTCAACAGCGACGTGCAACGCGCCGTGATCGATCAGGAACGCAAGGACAACATCATTCAGACTTACGTCACGGACAGTACCCTTCCGTATGTCTTTGTCGAGATCAAGAACGTCATCCTAGACGATCTGCGGCAGTCGCCTTTTTCAGCGCGCATCGAGTTCGAGAAGGTGTATAGCAATCCAGCGGACCACTCCGAACTCAAGCGGGAACGATGGACCGCCAGCGTCACCTATGTTTTCCGCGAAAGCGTGAGGAACAATGAGCTGGCCGTAAACCCACTCGGCTTGACCATCGTGCGATTCCGGGCCGACCAGGCGTTCAGCTAAGGATGAGGACTCGGCGACGATTCCTGAGGCTTTCGCATGTCGTTTCTTGCTGCCAATCCGGCTAGCTTACCCCATCTGTCCCCCCGCCATGCGGATCGGGCGATCGCGAGCCTCCCGACGTGCAACGGCGGTAGCGGATGGCACCCTTCTTGCGGTGGACATGCCGACTCGAATCGGGCTGCGCTTGCAGCGGATTTCTTTCGCCAATCAGCCGATGACAACTTTGCCCTGGCGTGTGTCTGCCGTTATGTATCCCGTCTTTTACTCGGTCACCGCTTCGGGGACTTTCCGGCGCCCGGCGGCGCTCGGTCTTCTGCTTCGCCGATGGCGCCCCTTCGGGGTCTCGGTTCCTCCCGAAACAAGTTTGCAATCGGCGGCACAAAACGCCGCGCAAACTTCTTCCGGGCCCCTCCAAGAAAGCAGACCTTCGACCTTGGGAGCCGGGCCCACTCGCTAGGCTTCGCCCAGTGTGACCCGAGCAACAACGGGAAATTCAACAAACGGAGACACGATTATGTACCAGAACAAAGTAACCCTCATCGGTTTTGTCGGCAGCAACCCGGAAGTTCGCACCAGCGACAATCGCAGCCTGACCACACTCTCGCTGGCAACCAAGTCCTCCTACAAGAAGGATGGCAAGTACATCTCGCACACGGAATGGCACCGTTGCGTCGTCTTCGGCAAGCTCGCGGAATTCGCCAAGACGCTCACCAAGGGCGCGCATATCCAGGTGGAAGGCGAACTGCGCAGCCGGGAGTACGACAGAAAGAAGACGGACTCCAAGCAGCGCGTTTGGGAAGTCCGGGTGGCTTCGATCCTGAAGCTGGATCGCGCTGAAAAGTCCGCCCCGGAGGATCGGGAGCACGATGACAGTCCCGCAGAGGAATCGGCCGCATAGGCCAGTGTTTTTCACTGTTGGAAGCCCGGCTGAACGCTGGGCTTCCATCGTTCGGAGATTCACGCAATGAGCTTTGAGTTGATCCTTCCTTTCCTTCGCCCGATAGAGCCGCTGTTGCTGGACGAAAGCATCAGCGAAATCATGGGCAATCCCGACGCTTCATGGTGGTACGAACGCGACGGCATCATTCACCGCGAAAAGACTGTTTCCTTTGCCGCCGGTAAACTCCGAACTGGCCTCGAAGTCATTGCCAACCAACTCGGGAAACGGCTCGACGAAGACAACCCTATACTCCATGCACAACTCCCGGATGGGAGTCGGCTCGCCGCCGTTGTTCCCCCCGTTGTTCGTCCTACGCCAGCACTCATTATTCGTAAATTCACCAGCCGCCGCTACACAGTCGATGACCTCATTGCTCGCGGTACGCTAACGCGCCCGCTTGCCGACTTTTTGGCCGAACAGATCCGCAGCGGGAAAACGCTGCTTATCAGCGGTGGAACCGGTACCGGCAAGACGACGCTTTTGCGGATATTGGCTGACTTTATTCCAGAACAGGAACGCCTCGTCGTTATCGAAGACACTTCGGAACTGCAAATCCAGAAGCCGAACATACTGGCCGTCGAATGCCAGACCGATACGTTCAAGGCCAACATCACTTTCGACGACCTTCTAAAGTCCGCTCTCCGCTGGCGACCGGACCGCATCATCCTGGGCGAAGTGCGCGGAATCGAAGCCCGAACTCTGCTCGATTCCTTCAACACCGGCCATGCCGGATCGCTCGCGACGATTCACGCCAATTCGGCGGAGAAGGCGTTACATCGCTTCGCGAATCTCGTCATGCGCAACCACGCGCAGACGACCTTCTCCGACACCGAAGCCGAGATCGGAGAAGCGGTGAATTTCGTCGTCCATGTCGAGCGTCTACCAGGGCGCCGGATCGTCCGCGAAGTGCTAACTCTCCGCGGCTACGATCGTGATGCAAAACGCTTCCTGATCGAACCCGTATTCGAGGTGAAACATGTCACTGCATAGGACACAGAATGCGGCGAATATCGCCGCCGACTTCCTCACCCGTTGCTTCGCTCCGGGCGAGTCCATCGCACTGCTTCTCCGACGGGAGAATCCCGCCGGAATTCTTCAGCGAATCGTCACTTTGGAGCGTGCGCTTGCGCCTCAGTACCTCGCCTGGCTGGCACACGAAAACTCAATCGGAGCGAATATCTACGTGGCTGCCAATCCGCTGCGCTCTGGCAGCCGCAAGCGCACCAAAGAGTCCATCTCGGCGGTGCGGCATCTGTACCTTGATTTGGACACGGACGGCGACGCCCGCCTCACTACGCTCCGGTCCTCCGATGCCGTTCCTACGCCGACCGGAATTATCTCGACATCGCTCGGCAAATATCAGGTTCTCTGGCGAGTTGACGGCTTTACTCTCGAACAGCAGGAAAGCGCCCTGAAACTGCTCACGATTACTTTCGGCGGCGATCCCGCTTGCACCGACTGCAACCGTGTCCTCCGCCTGCCCGGATTCTTGAATTGCAAGTACGATCCCACGTGGCTCGTGACCGTCGAATACCCCGGCGATTCCACTTGGAATTCCGACGACTTCCGGCTGGATATTCTAGCGGCGGATGCCATCGTTTCATCCCCTCCAACCACGCCACGAAACCACTCCGCAAACCACACCAATTCCGAACACGATTGGGCTTGGGTTCTGCATGAACTTGCCCGCGGAAAGGACGCCACAAAGCTCACGCGAAAACTGGCTTCCCGCCGCGCCGATAAGCCGAATCCCCTTTATTACGCCCAGCGAACCGTGGATGTCGCATCGGCCAGACTTTGGCTCATCGAAGGCGTTCCGATAGACGACGTTACTACCATGCTCCAAGTCCGCCGCCGCTTCGAGATTCCCACCGCACTCTGCGCCGCTCGTGCGCGAGAAATTGCGCTGACGGCACAGCGGATGATTGCCCGCAGAAGAATTGCCTGATCACACCAACGAGGAGGAAACATGCCATTACTTGAAATCAACCTAAGCCGCTATATCAGTGCTTCTATTCGGCTGGACGAGTCCACCGCCGAACAGGTCGATCAATACGCCGCCTTCGTTCACGCATCCGCCGACGACGTGGTAGACAAGGCCCTCAACTATGTCTTCTCGAAAGACCGCGACTTTCAGGATTTTTTGAAGACCCCGCAGGCCAAGCAGGTTGCCTCGACGCTGCGCGTACGTAAAGGTCCGAACAAGGACGCGAAAGACGCGCCGGAGCTACGAGCGAAGAACCTCACAGCCGGGGTGGAGTCCACGGCTTCGGTGCGGGCGGCAAAGGCATGATCCGCCCTTCAATTTCGTGCCGAAGCAAGAACGGTGCTTCGCACCGGAAGAATTTGGACACTCCACCCCTGGAAGGGTGCCGCAAGTATACCAAGGTAAACCTGCACATAAATACGGAGTTACGAGATGCGGTATACGTGGGTATACCGCGTCTGGAGGCACTGATGACGGCCCTACTCACTCAACCTAGCGACCCCGAACGAACAAATGGGAAGACCGTCTTTCGGAACACAACGCTGTGCCTCAAGTTGACGAAACAAGAGGCGCAACTCCTCGATCAGATCGCTACCGCAAGGGGCATGGCGCGGAGCGAATGGATGCGCGACGTGATCCTCAGAGAATTGCACGGTGCGTCGGTCACCGATCCATCGCTGGCGGAAATTCTCGGAGTCCGCTTGCTCCTGGTAAACGTACTGCGGCCTCTGGCCGCGGGCCAGAAACTTGCCCCCGAGGCGTTCGACAAGTTGCTCGACGACATCGGCGATGCCAAGCACCAACTTGCCGCCAAATTGACGGCTTTCACGGGAAGGAAATAACCGATGACAAGGACAGAGTGGGGACGCAAGGAAACCATCATCTGGCCGCCGCACAGCCCGATTTACACCTATGGCGCGGTGTTCATCGCATTCGCTCTGACCGGGCTATTTCTCTATTGCCGCTTCAGCTTCGACAACAGTCCACTGCAGCGCTTCTATACGCCAGTCTACCTGCGGTCGAACGTCATGCGCTTGATCGGGCCGAGCCGCAAAGACATGTACCGGATGCTCTTCGTTGCCGGTCGCAAACTTCCAGCGCGTCTGGCGACAGAAGCCGACGTGATGAACGGCGAAACGCCCGAACCCGACGGCGAATCAATCCCGCTGGCGCTCTCGCAGCCCGCCTTGCAGCACGGCTATGTCTTCCTTTACCGGGGTCCCAAGCTAAGTTACTTCGACGAGCACCTGAGCACCTACCTCAAGGGCGCGGTTTACGGTGGCGACAACCTTCTTGATCCTTATAAGTTCCCGCTGTTTTTCGGTGTGTTGTCATTGCTCATCCAGTTGCCGTTTGCCATCCGCAAGGACGTTCGCCGCCGCAAGGAACTGAGGTACGGACGACGACTGAAAGGTCCCGAGTTGCTGACACCGACGGAGTTCAACCGGACCGTTCGAGGAAATGGCATCGGCATCAAGACTGACGAAATGACGGCGATGATCCGCATACCGCAGCGGGCCGAAGCGCAGCACATGCAAATCATCGGAGACACGGGCGCGGGCAAGACCTCGATCATGCTTCAGATCCTCCGGCAGATCAAACATCGTGGCGATACGGCGATCGTCTACGACCCGGCACGGGAGTTCGTGCAGCGCTTTTACGACCCGAAGAACGGCGACGTGATCTTGAATCCTCTCGACAAACGGTGTCCCTACTGGGGCCCGTCGCAGGAACTGCGCCGCCGCTCCGAGGCCAAGGCCCTGGCGGTGTCCCTGTTCCAGCCGCCCCAGGACAAAAAGGGTGAGTTTTTCATCGAGTCCCCCCAGAAAATCTTTGCGTTCCTGATGGCCTACGGCCCCACACCGGAAGAACTGGTGGAATGGATGTCGGACCCGGAAGAGATCGACCGCAGGCTGAAAGGAACGGAGCACGCCCACCTGATCGACCCACGGGCCCACCAACAGCGCGCCGGCGTTCTCGGCTCGCTGGGACTGGTCGCCGACAGCCTTCGTCTGCTTCCGAAAAAGGGTGACGGAAATGGTGAATGGTCGGCCACGCAGTGGGCCGAGACGCGGCAGGGATGGATCTTCATTACCTCGCTCCCGGCGGAACGCGAGGCACTTCGGCCTCTCCAAAGTCTATGGATCGACCTGCTCGTCTTGCGTCTGCTCAACGAGCCGAAGGAAGGCCAAAAACAGGCGTGGTTCGTGATCGACGAGTTGGCGAGTTTGCAGAAGCTCCCCCAGCTCCATACAGCCATTACGGAAAACCGAAAGAGCAAGAATCCCGTGATTCTCGGATTCCAGGGCAAGGCCCAACTGGAGTACCTCTACGGCCACCTGGCTGAGGTCATGCTGTCGCAGCCGGCAACCAGCATCTGGCTGAAGACCAAGGAGCCGACTGCGGGCGAGTGGGTCAGCAAGTTCATTGGCAAGGTCGAGATCGAACGGTTGCGCGAGACCCACTTCGACGGCACCCGCGCGGGACGCAACTTCGCACTCGACCGACAGGTGGAACCGCTGATGGAATCAGAAATCTCCGGACTCGCGGACCTCCATGCCTATATGAAGTACGAAAACTACGTGACGCGGTTTTCATTTCCGTACTTTGATCTGCCGCTGGTTGCTAGTGAGTTTGACCTTCGCGACACGCCCGAGGACAAGCTTCCCTACGATCCAAAGAACATAGGCGCGGCAAAACCGGAGGTGCGCCCGATGGAGCTGAAGAAAGAAGCTCCGCAAGCAAAAGCGCCGTCGATACCACCGGGGACACAGCAGCAAGAACTCACTGTCCACGCGCACACCGATGGCCAACAGAACCTTATTCTTCGGGGTTAAGAAATTACCGTGCTGACTATCTCGAAACCACTTTCGGCAGGCCAAGCCCAGACCTACCACCAGAAGGAATTCACCGCGAAGGAGCAGAACTATTGGTCGCAGCGTGGCGTGATTGCAGGCGAATGGCAAGGCCGCTTGGCCGCACGGTTCGGCCTTGCGGGAGCTGTTTCCGCCGAAGACTTCGCAAGACTCAGCCAGGGCTAGCATCCGCAGACCGGCGACCATCTGGTGCGGCAACGGGCATCGTATGAATACCAGGACGCCGACGGCAAAACCATCAAGACGATGGAGCATCGCGCCGGATGGGATGCGACCTTCTCGGCGCCGAAGTCTGTCTCACTCACCGCACTGGTCGGCGGCGATGAGCGCGTGCGCGAAGCGCACAGGGAGAGTGTCCGCGTCGCCCTTGACCAGCTCG
>Ga0187784_10005209_pt1 | contig 10526 bp, 6 predicted proteins | sample 1015_SJ02_MP15_2_FD_132964 | JGI IMG/M metagenome (GOLD analysis project Ga0187784, IMG submission 132964) | Tropical peat soil microbial communities from peatlands in Department of Meta, Colombia - 1015_SJ02_MP15_20_MG | ecosystem: Environmental > Terrestrial > Soil > Wetlands > Peat | place... | reverse complement strand
TAGAAGTTCGGTTGGCCCGTGGTGTCCTCATTCACTCCGCCAACAAGGCCTAAAGGAGCGTTGCTGCTGCTGGCCCAAGATACCGTGTTGTTGTGGAAATAGTTTCCGCTGGAAATGAACTTCTGATAGGGAGGGAAAGTACTGCTGCCCCGATCAGCCGCCAGCATAACCATCGCGTTGCCACCTGTCGGGGAGACCTCGATCGTGTTACAGTAGGCCTCCACGCCCTGCGAAGTGGAGCTAAACAGGTTCGTATGATACCCGCCGGAGCTAACAGGCGGCTCGTTGTAACCGTTGTTCGATAGCTTGTTGTTGCGCATTACCGTGCCGCCGTAGCTAATCTCGTGAAAAGCCCCTGAGTCGGAGTTATCCACTATCGTATTGTTGTCGTAGAGGCTGTCGTAATTGTCGCCGTCTGTCCAGAGACCAGGTCCAAGGTTATTGTGAACGTAATTTCCCCGATAGACCAACCCACGCGTCACGGTCCCCTTCCCCCCCCCAGACTCGAAGCCGGGATTTACATGGGCATAATCGTTATAAGCTACCTCGTTACCCTGAATGAGAAGGTTCGAAGGGAGTGTGCCAGTACCATCTGAGTTCCCCCCGCCTATCCCTCCACCCAGCCCAACGTCTCCGTTATTATGGGAGTAGTTGTTCAGAACCTGCCATCCAAAATTGGGCCGCACTCCGGTGCCATGATTTAAACGGATTTCATTCTGTTGTACTACCCAATTTGCTCCCAAGGTTGGGGAACCAAACCCGGAACCGGCCCCATCCACGGTCCCGAACAGTATGGGCGTAGCAAATTCCTCAATCGTGAGATACCTGACAGTGACATTATTGGCCGTGCTTTCGCAACCAAGTGGTGTGAGGCAGAAAGCCCTGGGAACAACGCTCGTCTCGACTACATGTCCGGCGGGATTATCGTGGAAGTAGATCACGTGGCTGGCGTAGTCAAACCACCACTGACCGGTGGCTATCGTTGGCAACACAGCTGAATACAGATGCTGCAGCGGGACGCCATCAAAGTAGAGGTCTTCGGGATAGATGCAGCCTTCAAATCCTGTCAAGCAGTGGATGCTCTCGATGGTTACGTCACCCTGCTGCGTCTGGCCTGTCACCTTATAGTATGTCCCGTCAAAAGTGGCTTTGGGTCCGATGATTACAGAACCGCTCAAGACGGCTGGACAGGATGTTTTGGGCGGCGCGCAGGCGGTTTGACCGATGAAAACGTCGCCGTTTTTCGGAACGATCGGCTGTGTCAGTCGGTACGTACCGGGATAGATGACAAACTTGGTGCCTGCTGGGGAGGAATTGACGATGCTGGGGATATCGTCCCCAGGATGAATATCGACAGTGGCGGCCTGAGCCAAAGCTGACCCGACAAAAGCAATAGCGGCCAAGCCGGCGACCGTTCGGATTGATTTGTAGTGCCAAGGGGAATAAGACGACATGGGGGATCACCTAATAAATAAGATTTCAGACAACAGTCTGCCACGACTCGCTTATGGCCGAAAGACACACTAGTGCATGCTGCATTACGCCGGTACATTGGCCCTCCCGGTACCGGCCGGATAGAGAGATTAGGGTGGTCGAGTTTGCAGCGGAAATCAGTCTTACCAGAGGGCAGGGCGAGGGGGAGTATTGCAGGAACCGGGCGCAAAATGGGGCGATTCTCGCCGTGCCGGTGTGGATGGCAGATCGCCGGGAGTGCTCCGATAGAAACTCGTTTCGCGATGTCGCGATCAGGCAAGATGGGCATACAATGGTGTCGTTTTCGAGTTCAAGAAGGAAATTCCGGTTCAATTCATGTGACAGACTACCAGCATCCGCCAGCCTGGGGCGCAGTTCTACCTCAAGCACATCAGGTTATGGTCCTTCTTGCTTGTAGGCTAGGCCGTACCCAAACTCCGCACAGCAGATCGAAACACGCAAATCTCAACTATCAGAAGGAGCGCGTCCATGAAGCCTAGTTGTTTTACGAAATCTACTCGGATGATCGCGGGGTTGCTATTCGCGATCTTGGCTGTACCACTCATTGCCCAATCCACGGGCCAATCCCGCCCCCGGCGTTCGCTGACCCTCGGCTACGACAAGGCCCATGAAATCACCCTCAACGGAACCATCCGGGAAGTGATCCCTCAAAGCGCTCCCGGCAGTCCGGTCGGCCTGCACCTGCTCGTGACCGGGCCGCAAGACACCGTCGACGCTCATCTCGGCCCGTACCTGACCAAAGACACGCAGGAAGCCCTGCAAGCCGGTACACCGGTGCAGATCGTGGGTGCGATGGAAAGGCTGCATGGCAAGAACTACTTGCTGGCTCGGCAGCTGATCTTCAGCGGCCGCAAGGTCACGGTGCGCAGTGAAAACGGATTTCTAGTGCAGGAGCGCGCTCCTCGCCCGACGCGTCCCATTGCCGAGAACGTGTCCCAGGTTGAACTGGACGGAGGTGCCCGATGACATCCTGCAAAATTACATTCCTCAAAGCGATCCTTCTTCTGATCGGCTTGGGCATGATTGCCGCCCTGGTGGGATGCAGCAGTTCCAGCAGCCAGGTTCCTCCTCCAGCCATCACGGTGACGTTGAGTTCGACTCCGGCTTCACTGGTTGTCAGCGGCACGCTCTCCATCACAGCTACTGTCGCTAACGACTCGACGAACGCGGGCGTCACCTGGAGTTGCGCGCCAGGGAATTCGGCCAGCACTTGCGGTTCGTTCAGTTCTGCCACTTCGCCCAGCGGCACAGCCGTCACCTACACTGCGCCCGCCTCTCCGGCCAGCGTCACCATTACGGCAACATCAGTCGCCGACACCGCGATAAGCAACACCAGCCCGTCCATCACCATCACGGCGGCTCCTCCAGTCATTACGGTCACCTTGAGCACGACTCCAACGTCTATGTACGTCAACGACTACATATCCGTCACGGCAACCGTTGCCAACGACTCGACGAACGCGGGCGTTACCTGGAGTTGCAGTGGGATGACCCCGTGCGGCACGTTCAGCTCTGCCACTTCGGCGAGCGGCGCGCCCGTCACCTACACTGCGCCCGCCTCTACGGGCACCGTCACCATTACTGCCACATCAGTCGCCAACACAGCGATAAGCAAGACCAGCCCGTCCATCACCATTAACCCAACCTCCGGATACACGGTTACGTTGAGCACGCCGCCACCGGCGACCATGCCGACCCTCGGGATGGCCTCCATCGCTGCGACCACCACCGACCCGGCGGGCGTCACTTGGAGCTGCGCTCCGGCCAACTCCTGCGGCACATTTAGTTCTGGCAGTTCGGCCAGCGGCACCAGCGTCACTTACACTGCGCCCGCCGCTGCAGGCACCGTCACCATCACCGCAAGCTCGGTCTCGGATGACGCGATAAGCGCCAGCGCCACGGTTACCATCACCACCTCTGTCGCCACAACTTTGGCCGCTGGAAACTATGTGTTCTCGCTGGCTGGAACCGACAATAGCCCCTCCGGAATTGGCCCTTACTTCTACGCTGGCGCCTTCGCTGTCAACAGTAGCGGGGCGATCACCGGCGAGCAGGACTTCTCCGACGCTTACGATTTCGTTAGAGGCGAGGCCATTACGAGTGGCAGCATTACGGCCACCAGCGATGGCAACCTGCTGATCACACTCAATTTCACGGACATCTATATCAACGGCGGCGCCGGCACCGTAACCCTCGACGCCAGCCTGGTTTCGGCTTCAAAAGCCCTGCTGACCGAATACGACAATTGGGCAACGTCTACTGGAGAGCTGGATCTGCAAGCGGCGCGCTTGTCGGCTCCATCCGGGGGCTACGCATTCTTCGCCGCTGGTGGGGGCAAGTATGGCGCGCCCATCTCAATTGGAGGTGTAATTGACGTGGACGGTATCGGCACGATCTCAGGCACGGGCAGCGTCTTTGACATTAACGATGCCTGCGCTACCAAAGTAGACGGCACGTGCACGGCGGCGGTCTATCCCGATCAGACCCTCACCGCGAATGACAGTACAGTTGTCGGTCCGGATAGCTACGGCCTGGTGACGTTTGAGCTGAACTCCAGCTGCAGTCTGTGCACAGGCACGTCCGTCGCCTCGATCGTTTTGGACGGCTACATGGTTGATGCTAACCACCTCCGGTTAATCGAGAACTGGTATAACGATGACCTCGGTGCCTTCACTGGCGGCACTGCACTCGGTCAGACCGGCACTGGAACTTTCAGCAGCATTTCCGGTACTTACGTCATCGGCACGGCAGGCGCGGATGCCAATGGCGCACTCCAGGTGGCTGGGGTACTAACCTTCAACCCGGACGGCAGCGTAAGCGGCAATCTAAGTTTCAACGATATTGCCGCGCAAAGTCCGCAAGGCGGGACCGCTCTCGCGGCGGAATCCACAACCACACCTTGCTCATCAGGGTTGGCTACCACGGCCTGCTACACCATTGACGCGCCTGGCACCGGAAACGATGGCGGCACCGGCCGAGTGACTGTCACGAACGTCACCGATGGCGTGACTTTCAACTACAACCTCCAACTCTATCTAACCGGAGACGGTCACGCTCTGGTCATCTCCATGGATAGCACCGCCATACCAAACCCTGATGTGCTTGCTGGAGTAAGCTGGCAGCAGACCTCAACGGCTCTCACCGCTGCTTCCTTAAGCGGAAGCTATGCGTTGAACGTCGGACAGGTCGTTACAGGGACGGTCGTTTCCGGGCACGAGCAGGATGGCGTCGGTGCGTTTTACGCCGACGGAGTGGGCACGCTGTCGGGATTCCTTGACGTGAATGGGATTCTAACCGTCGGAGCGCAAGCCGCCGATGTCCCATTTTCGGACACCTTCGCCACTACTTCGACGAACGGCGTATTCACAGTCACGTCGAACGGGGGCAGCACCGACACCGCTTATTTGGTGGACAACACCAAGGGAGTGGTCATCGAAAACGACAACACGAAGCTAACCCTCGGCTACTTCGAGCAACAATAGTAGCCACGAGGAGGGATTACCAATTCGCGGTTTCACTGGTGGCGCACTCTGGTGCGCCACTTTTTTCTTGCCTGATAGACGCTGGGCAGCGGCCTTAAGGTTACTGCTCGGTCAGCGTGATTGCCCAGCAACTTTGCACGCCAGCGTTGCTCTTTGCCATAGCTGCGATCACATGGCTGCCCGCCACTGGCGGCCAACTGTAGCTGTACGGACCGTCGGTAAGAGTCGCAGCGAGTGTCCAATCTACGTAGAATTGAACCTGACTGATGCCGCTCGTGTCCGATGCGGTTGCAGAAACGGTTACCGGTGACGTTCCTACGACAGTTTGGTCGGCAGGCGAGGTGATGTTCACGCTGGGGTAGCCGCTGCTAGTGTTGGTATCAATGGAACCGTGCGTGTCCTGTGGTTGAGTGGCGGCCTGGAATCCAGAAAAATCAATTCCTGTTGCTGGGCAGGAGTTACCGCTGCCATCCCAGCGAAATGCAGGCGTCGAGGTCGTCGGTATGTGGTAGGTGTTGTAATCGAATCCCGGATTAGCCGTGAAAAAGTTGGGGTCATTTCCGGACGAATCACAGTTCTCTCCACCCACCCAGCTACCCGAATTGTCCGCCAGCCAGATCACGGTGTTGTGGTGAAAGTAGTTACCTGTAGTTACGGCGTAGCCTCCAGGCGGATTTGGATTGTCGCCGCGAGCCGCAGAACTCATGTCCATGGCGAAAACATTGTAACCAGTTTTCGGCGCAATGACGTTGCAATACGCTTGAACGTTGGAGGAGGCGGAAACCACAATCTCAGCGTCGGAGCTGGTAGTGTTGACGTCGGTGCCATTGCGCAACATGGTATTGTTCCGAAAAGTTGCCCCGGCATTGCCACCGGTACCGCTGATTTCCATGAAGAGCCCATCGGCGTCAGTATTGTCCGTAATGAGATTCCCATCCGCTAGCGGGAACTCGGACCAGTCATCGAAATGGATGCCTTCCCCGTTGTTGAATTGAATTGTGTTTCCTCTCACAATGGGAGCACGGATTCTGCCCAGTTTGATACCTCCCGCGCCATAACCTGGACTCACTCCGGCGAAGTTGTTATAGGTGATCGAGTTGCCCTGGATCAGAACGCCCGAGTTGGGAATCGCCACCCCCGACCCCAGAGGAGTTCCGCCGCTTATCCCTTCAGTGCCATTCTTGTAGATATAGTTGTTGAGCACCTGCCAGCCAAAGCTAACTGCAACCCCGTAGTAAGAGTTGAGCCGGATATCGTTGCCTTGAACGACCCAGTTGTTTCCTTGAGTTGTTGACGCGGGGCTTGGCGAATTGCCCACAGCACCCATCTGTTGCGTGCTGGCAAACTGTTCGATCTCCAAGTAGGGGCCTATGGTTACGTTGTTCGCTATGCCAGTAAAGGCCTCGGGCGTGACGCTGGTCTCCACCACGTGCCCACTTGGGGAGTCGTGAAAGTAGATGATGTGGTTCGTGTAGTCGAACCACCACTGGCCCGAGCCGATGGTGGGCAGGGCAGAGGAATATAAGTGCTGATAGGGAACCCCGTCGAAGAAAAGCGCTTCTGGATAGATACACCCTGGATAGTCCGTCTCGCATCCTTGAGTGCCAACGGCGCCCTGTTGGGTTTGGCCCGTCACTTTGTAATTCGTTCCGTCGAAGGTAGCCAGCGATCCGATCTCCGTGGAACCACTTATGATCGCGAGACAAGACGTCGTCGGTGGCGCGCAGACGGTCTGGCCGATGAAGGTGTCACCATTTTGAGGGATGATTGCACTTTGCAGGCGATATGTACCCGGTTGCAGCACAAATGTTGTGCCCGACGGATTTGCATCGACCACGCTCTGGATCGCAGTTCCGGGACTAATGGTTACGACAGATCCTGAATAAGCCGTGAAGTTCACTCCTGTGACGTTGGCTCCGCTTACGGTCACTGGCAGGCTTGTTGGATTGAGGGTGAACCCACTCTTGGCGGCTGTGACTGTGTACGCACCAGAGGCGAGGCCGGTAAAACTGTAGTTACCGGAACTGTCGGAGGTAGTAGTGGCGCTACTTGTCCCGCTCAGAGTCACGGTGGCCCCGCTGCCATATGCGATTGGGCTGATCGTGCCCGAGATACTGTACGTTGTTCCTGAGCCGCCTTGCGACGCAGTGAAGTTCACACCCGTAACATCAGCTGTGCTGACGGTCTCGCTCTGGCTCGCTGGACTGAAGCTGTATCCGCTGTTGCTTGGGGTCAGCGTGTAGGAGCCGCTGGCAAGACCGCCGAAGCCATAGTTGCCATTGTTGTCGGTGACAGTGGCGGCGCTTACCGCACCGCTGAGTGTCACCGTTACTCCGGTGCCAGCCGCGGCTGGACTGACCGTGCCCGTAATATTGAACGTTGACGACGAGCCATCAGAGGCGGTGAAATTCACTTGGGTAGCATTGGCCGTGATAATCGAGATGTTCTGGCTGGTTGGACTAAAGGTCACCCCGCTCTTGCTTGGGGTCAACGTGTAGGTGCCGTTAGCGAGCCCGCCAAAACTGTAGTTGCCGGAGCTGTCGGTGGTGACAGTGGCAGTCGCCGCGCCGGTCATGGTCATCGTCACTCCAGCGCCGCTGGCGAGGGGACTGATCGTGCCCGAAATGCTGAGGTTCAGCGGAGGGTCCGAGTTGCCTTTGGAACTTGAGAAACCGGCGCAACCTACGTTGGCCAGAAGGGATAAGGATAGGATTGCAAGTAATACGCTTGCTCGGAGAAAGTGTTTCTTCACGTGAATCTTCCCTCCATGGGGGGTGAAGAGGTTCCACGGCATTTCATGAATCGGACGAGGTTGATCGTTTCATCGCGGAGGTGCGTGAACTAGGTAACGAAGGGCTAGTGCGGAGGCGAGAGCACGGACATTCCGCATCGATGGCCGGAGGACAATCGAAAGCGCGCCTTTAGTTTGAGTTCCTCGGTAATTCCTGGGGAGAAACCGTGCATAGCTAGGAAGGCGCCGCAGGCTGAAGGCGCTGGGGGAAGGGAAAAACAACCCGGCAGTTCTCGCCGCTATGGCCGATAAGAAGTTGTGTGCCACACCGACGCCGTTGTGGCGAGGCACTTGGCGCCTGCACGGAACTTAACGCGGTTTATCGCCGATTGTTGAAGATGACGCTAGAGGAGTTGCAGTTGCTCGAGCAGCAGATCAGCCAACTGCATCAGGAGATGGCCAGTCTGTTTCGTCAGCACCAGGACCCAGTGTAACGACTGGTTGCGGGAGCAGGGAGTAGAAGAGGCGGTGATGGACAGCCCAGTACTGGCGGTCGGTATGGCTGGAGCTAGAGCCCCACATGCGATTGCACTTGGCGCAGGCGTTTTCCAAACGTGTTCCGCGTGGTCGCAAGCATGACTTCAAAGATGGGGAGCGGCTGGATCTAAGATTTGTCGACAGCTGACTCGGAGTCTGGGCGACGGCAGTCCTTTCAGGCCTAATCGTTGTCGGGCGGTTCCGGCGGCCTAGGGTCATTGATGAAGAAGTCGGCTTTCACGGGAGCGGCGACGGTCGTAAACCGCCGAGCCGATCGAGCAGCCGACCCCTGGTTGCCCAGATGGAAGAAAGCGCTGAAGTCGGTGGTGGTACGGCTATCCGCAAACCCCAGTTCTCCTTCCCTGAGGCCGAGATTGGCAAAGTTGTGCTCGATGAAGCGCAGGAGGCTGCCAAAATCGTAACGTTGGTTATCCACGTAGCCCTGCTCGGTATATGCGGAAACTACAATCATGGGAACCCGAAACCCATACTGATAGTCACCTTGCACACCCGCCAAGATCGTCGGCGGTTCGTGATCGTACCAGCCTCCCCAATCGTCCCACGTGATAAAGATCGCCGTGTCTTGCCAATACGTAAGAGTCTGGGCGCCCACCGTGTCGGTACACGCACTATTGCCAATGGCATTGACAATGGAAGCCACCCATGACGGCCCACCGCCGTCATTCTGGCTGGCGTGATCGGAGTTCGCCGCGGTCGGAGTGATCCAAGTCAGATCGCCGAGCTCGCAGTTGCCCAGATCGGTCAGTACCTGCGACGGGTTGAGATCGACGTGCGCTCCCCAGCCGGTACAGGTTCCGTCGCTTGGTAAACAGATGTGGTCAATCGCGTTGGGAGCGGTCCAGAGGCCACCCGCGACTGCCGCATAGTACTTCCAGTCGGTTACCAGGTCCGCCATAGTCTGATGTTCAGAACATTCGGAGCTCCGGGTATTTTCAACGCCGTAAGGAGGCGGAGTCGAATTGGGGGAAATGAGTGCGATGGTCGTCCCCGAAGGGGCGATGCACCCGCCGCTCGAAGTCCCGTTTTCCGCCATGAAAATCCCAAGGGCGTCGTCCGACGCACTGGGCGCCGACGTGCCCCCGAAAATAAATTGATGCGCGGGGAAACTCGGGCCCTGATTGGTTTGAAACATGTAGTTTGCCCAGCCGTACTGGGTCGCGAGATTGAGATACGGGTCCAGAATCCCAGTCGAATTGTCGACATACATGAATTGTGGGTTAGCAGGGCAAGTCGTGCCTGTCTTGGGAGTGCATGTAATATCGGCCGCGCCGTCCATCTGGCACGTTGGAGGGCTGCCAGCGGTAATGTGGCACATACTGTTGAACGCCGAGTGCGAATGGGACAGATCGTAGGTGTTGGCCAGGGCCACGGCTGAGGGCTGAATCGTCCCAGTCGTGGTCTTCCAGTTCGACGTTTGAATATCGTATGGCGCGGAGGGAGTCGGAGGTACCGCACACGCTCCATAGGGAGCGGCGCACAGTCCTTGAAACAGGTTGTCCGGGGTGCGGTTTTCCTGCACGATGACCACGACGTGTTGGAAGTTAAAGTGAGAGTTTAAGCGCTGGGCTTGGGCTGTCACCACCACCGCGACGAGAAACAGTACCATTCTGGATACAAGTCTCATGACAATGCTCCGCAATCAAATGCAATGGGTCCGAACCAAGACAGGAGGAATTCGACCCGCGAATGCGTTTGCGGATCTGAAACGAAAGGCGTGCGTGGATTATCTGTTGGATGCACGACCCTGTCAAGTCCTGGCTGGTCTAGGCTGGGCGTATTTCGCGCGGCGACTGCGGGATACGTGAACGCCATTCAGGGTGCCAGAGTCTCGTCGGTCGCGTCGATCAGGCACGAGGTTTCCCCCATGCGCTGGACCAGACGGCCCGCGAAGTTCTCCTCACTGCAGTTGTGCACTTTGAACCTGGCCCAGCTTGGATTGCACGACCCGGCAGATCTCTTTCACATTTTCCATCGCCATCAGATCATCTACGTCGAAAGTCAGCCCAAAAGCCTGCTCCAGGCTGCTCGCCAGCGTCACGTGTCCCATGGAGTCCCAGGCTGGGATGTCGCTCGGTACGGTATTGATGGTAATGGCTTGCGGATCAACGTCGAACGAAGACTTGAATGCGGTGCGTACTTTTTCCAGCAAAGCTTCCATGTTCAGGTTCCCTGATGTTATTGAGTGCCAATGCCCACCGGCTGCCCGTTACTGCTGACAAAGCGTTGGAGCGCCTGGCTCAATGTTATATGGCTTCCTTCTC
>Ga0187784_10005208_pt1 | contig 10527 bp, 10 predicted proteins | sample 1015_SJ02_MP15_2_FD_132964 | JGI IMG/M metagenome (GOLD analysis project Ga0187784, IMG submission 132964) | Tropical peat soil microbial communities from peatlands in Department of Meta, Colombia - 1015_SJ02_MP15_20_MG | ecosystem: Environmental > Terrestrial > Soil > Wetlands > Peat | place... | reverse complement strand
TGCACAGCGCGGGCGTGAGTCCGGCGACGATCATTTCGCCGCTGACGCGCAAGGTGCTGGGTGAAAAAAGACTGAACATCGACGGCCAGTTCCCCAAGGGAGTCGACCAGTTCGCGCGTGTGCGGTTCGACTTGATCGTGAACATGAGCGGCACGCCCGTCGGGATGGAAGGCGCGAGAATCCTGGAATGGTCCATTCCGGACCCGATCGGCAGGAACGAAGAGGTGTATCGCACGGTGGAAACCCAGATCGAGGCGCTGGTGATGCGGCTGATCCTGGAGTTGCGCGCGTCCACGATATAAAGGGCGGATTTTAAGCGCGGCGATTGACGCGAGGGGTTCAGCTCTTAGAGAATAAGAAGTACCACAACAACAAGCGCTGATTTCGCGGCCTCGCTACTATCTTTGGCGTCTTGGCGTTTCGCCGCACCAAGGCGGCCTTCGGGGCACCACGAATGGGGCGACGCGAGCGAGTGTTAGACTCGCCATGTGGCCTTCGACTTCGTTGAGTTCGCTCGGGGAATCTGCGCCGATCCTGAAAGGCCGCCCGTCGGCGAGGAACAGTACGTTCTGCCGGTCTTTTATGGGGGCCTGAGCGATGGTGAGTCGCCGACCGAATTTGAGGCTTTGGTCGTCTTGGAGTCTCCGTCGAGGAGATTCACCATGGCTCGGTGGAGGAAATGTACAAACCTCGAAGACGCCATCAGCGCACATCGCGAGATTTTCTTTCAATGGGCATTTAGGGCGCCCCGCGCAGAGGTGTTCCGTGCTCTGGTTGGTTCACCGCCGACCGCTACGGAATTTTTTCGTCAGCTGTACATCACCGATGTTTGGAAGGACTGGGGCTACAGGGAGAAGGTAAACAGAACGAGTCCTGGGTATGTGCAATATGGCCGGTACTGGCGGTCGAAGCTAGAGATCGAACTTAAGAACGTAGCGACAAAGCGCGTCGTATTCCTCGGCGGCACCGCATCCTGTGCTGGTCTCGGGTGCGTACCAGATGGCACACCAGCTCACTGTCTCGTCTTCCCTGATTGGCGGAACTACTCGACCCTGAAAGAGGACCTGAGGCAACTCGAAACTGAGATCAATGCAGCCTAGCCAGCTGACGCATCAGGCGGTTCCTCTGCCTGGAAGGCTTCCGCCGTCCCGTTTCCCGCCGCCAGACAGTGATCCGGGTGTGAGCGCCGGTGAAGCCGAGTGCGGCTGCGAGGTCGTCTTGGGTGGGGCGCGCTGGACTTTGCGGGCGTGTAAGTCCACTGCTTTCAGCGCATCGTAAAGGTTTTGCGTCTTTCTGTCGAACGGAGCATAAGCGGGAGTATTGATACCAGGTTGAACGGCCGATATAATCGGTATGCCATTTGAACTCCCTCACCCATCGAACATAGTTCAGCCTCTCGTTTCACGTTTCGACCAGTATGAGCGTTTCTTGAGAACCTTAGAGACCGAAGGCGGGCGCACGCTGCTTCTAATCCTGCTTGTCGTCGGATTCTTCATGGCGGCCAACATCGGAGTCCCGAGGGCGGAAGAGGCCGGTGACTTATCGCTGATTGCGCTTCTCCTACGTCTGGCAAGGAGGGTGAACCCGAAAGGGCTGCTAACCGTTGTGTTGGAATATTTCAAAAAGAGTTCGAATTGAGGTTAGGCACCTGGCGCCGGAGGTCTAGCCAGGCTTCGATCATGCTGCACGATCATCCTGCATCCCGCCGGCCTTAACCGGCCGAGCATCCTTTTTCACTCTTCTGCGTTTGGATCGGCGCAGCATCATTGCTTTTTGAAGGCGGCGCGCGGCTGCGGTATACTGTGATGAGCCACTTGAAAGTTGCGGTGTCGAAGCAACTTTAAGGCAGCTTTTAGGACCGCGCCGGAAACGGCATCCCTAAGTTGTTGAAGTGCGGATGTGGCGGAATTGGCAGACGCGCTAGATTCAGGTTCTAGTTCTCGCAAGGGAGTGGAGGTTCAAGTCCTCTCATCCGCACCAATGCTTCTGTCCCGGCCCTCCGCCTGCTAATCTTTTAACTTGCCAGATCAAAAATTGCAGATCATCCCGCTCGGCGGATTGGGCGAGTTCGGCATGAACTCGATGGCCATCCGTTATGGCGACGACATCATCGTGGTCGATGCCGGAATGATGTTTCCCGATGCGGAGCTGCTGGGTGTCGATATCGTTACACCCGATTTCAGCTATCTCGAACAGAACGCCGAGCACGTGCGCGGACTGGTGCTCACGCACGGGCATGAGGACCACATCGGCGGCGTGGCGTTCCTGCTCGCGCAGTTGAACGTTCCGGTGTACGGCACGGCGTTCACGCTGGCGCTGGTGGAAAGGCGTCTTGAAGAACACGAGATGCTCGACGAAGCGCGGCTCCATACCATCAAGCCGGGCCAGGTGCTTCCGCTCGGTCCGTTTTCGATCGAGTTCGTTCATGTCACGCATTCCATTGTGCAGTGCGTGCTGCTGGCGATCACCACGCCTCTCGGCGTGATCATCCACACCGGCGATTTCAAAGTTGACCCGACGCCCACCGATAACGAGCTGTTCGACCTGCACACGCTCGCCGCCTACGGCCAGCGTGGCGTGCTACTGCTGATGTCGGATTCGACCAACGTCGATCGCCCCGGCTACACGGAAAGCGAGCGCGCGGTCGGGCCGCGTCTGGAAGATCTGTTCGTGCGGTCGCCGCGCCGCCTGGTGATCACCTGCTTCAGCAGCTCCATTCACCGGCTCCAGCAAATTCTGGATCTGGCGCAGGAATATGGACGCAAGGTCGCGTTCCTGGGCCGCAGCATGCTCGCGACCACCGAGATCGCGCACGACCTGGGCTTGCTGACCATCCCCAACGGCATTTTGCTGCGTCCTCAGGACGTGATGCAGACGGCGCCGGCCAAAACGGCGGTGGTGGTATCGGGTACGCAAGGCGAACCGATGTCGGCGATGTCGCGCGTGGCCGTCGACAATCACAAATCGCTGTCGATCGAGCCGGGCGATACGGTCGCGCTCAGCGCGCGCATCATTCCGGGAAATGAAAAAGCGATTTACCGGATGATCAACCACATGGCGCGCCGCGGCGCCGACGTGGTGTACGGCTCGATGAACCCGCCGATTCACGTCTCCGGGCACGGTAGCGCGGAGGAGCTGCGGCTGGTGCTGAACCTGGTCCGTCCTAAATATTTTCTGCCGATTCACGGCGAATACCGGCAGCTCGCCAAACACGCTCAGCTCGCGCACCATCTGAGCCATTGGGGACTCGAAGGGACGTTCATTCTCGAATCGGGCGAAACGCTGGAGATCGATGAGCAGGGCGCGCGGCGGGGCGAAACGGTGACGGTGGGACGGGTATGCATCGATTCGGGCACGCTCGATGAAGTGGTCGAGGATATGGTGATTCGTGACCGGCGCCATTTATCCGAAGACGGTTTCGTGCTGCCGATCATCGCCATTAACAAGCACAGCGGAAAGCCGGAAGGCTTGCCGGAGATCGTGAGCCGCGGGTTCATGTCTCTGGAGGATTCCTCGGCGCTGCTGCAACAGGCGCGGCAGGTGGTGCTGAAGACGCTCGAATCGTCGACCGCGGAAGAGCGCGGCGACTGGAGCATCATGCAGGAAAAAATCCGCGCGGATCTGAAGCGGTTTCTGACCAAGCAGACCTCGCGCCGTCCGCTGATCATGCCGGTTATTTTGGAAGTGTAGCGCCCTCTAGACCATTTTTTGGAGTTCGCGTAGACCAGTTTCAGGCGGCCTGTAACGGCAGTCTCAACAGCCGACGATCCTGCAATAGTCTCCGTTATCCATGAAATTGGTCTAAGCGGCGGGCGGCATGTTCAGCCGCTTTTCGACTTCGAGCAGCCGCGACTCGATGGTTCCGATCCGCCGGCGCAACGCCGCCTGATTGTCCTCGACCTCGCCCACTCGCTGCTGATTCGTTTCGGCGAAGCTGTAGAACGCCTTCAAAAGACGGGTTTCTGCGTCTGTGATGCGCTCCACGAGATCGTTGTAGCCATGATTCATCTCCGAGCGGAGTTGTTCTATGTCCGTCTTGAGTTCGACCTTCAACTCTGCGAGTTCGACCTTCACCTCCGCGAGGTCGGCCTTCACCTCTGCGAGATCGGCCTTTGTGGCGGGTTCCATTGCTTAACATTGTACACAGATGGAGCCAATCGATCGAGTTCGCCGCATCTGCCTCGCGCTTCCCGGAGCGACCGAAAAACTCTCGCACGGCGAACCCACATTTTTCGTTCGCAAGAAAGTGTTCGCCATGTTCGCCGACAATCATCACAACGACGGTCACGTAGCGGTCTGGATTCCCGTTCCGCCGGGCGATCAGAAGAAGCTGATCGAATCGGAGCCGAAGAAATTTTTCCGGCCGCCGTACGTCGGCGTGAAGGGATGGGTCGGAGTCGAGATTGCTCAGGTCGACGACGACGAGCTGGGATTCTTTCTCACCGAAGCGCGGCGGTTGGTCGCGAAGGGAAAGTAATTATTGGGGAGGCAGGCGCCTCAAGTAGGCTTCAAAGAGCCTCATCGTCTCGGAATGAGACTGCCGGAGTTGCGCCATGGAACGTCGAAACTCGTCCAGTTCTTGCTGATGCTTCTCGGCGACCTTGATCAGATTTCCAATCTGATCATCGTGCGCGGCGGCGCTCGGGGCCAGCGCCTCCACGATTCCGGTCAAACGATCCAGTCGTTCCTGAGCTTCCACCGATGTTTATGATACCAGCGCATGCGCGACGCGCGTCGCCAACTGATCGAAGCTGAGAATTTCGTACAGCGTCGGATCGGACATGATCCGGTTCACCAGCGCATAATGCATCGCGTGTCCCGCGCGCTCCGCGATCACGTGGCCGAGCACCGGTTTGCCGATCAGCGCCAGATCGCCGATCAGGTCCAGCGCCTTGTGCCGGCAGCATTCGTTCACGAAACGCATACCGCCGGGATTCAGAATCGACCGGCGATCGAAGCACACCGCATTTTCAAGCGACGCGCCGCGAATCAGGCCCATGTTGCGCATCTGGTCGAGCTCGTATTCGAACCCGAAGGTGCGCGCCGGCGCCAGTTCGTCGCCGTAGCGCTCCGGCGTCACTTCCATTTCCAGCGTCTGGTGCCCGACCAACGGATGATCGTAAAACACGTCGCAGGTGAGCAGAAAACGGTCCGAGGGAAGAATGCTGATGCGCTTTCCCCCGCCTTCCACGGAAACCGGGCGGCGGATTCTCAAGAATTTGCGCCTGCGCCGGGAATACTTGACGCCGGCCGCGCCAAGCAGCTCGATGAAGGGCAGGCCGCTGCCGTCGAGGATCGGAACCTCCAGATTGTCGATCTCGACGAACGCGTTATCGATGCTCATCCCGTAAAAAACGCTCAGCAGATGCTCGGTGGTGGAGATGAGCACGCCTTGCCGCATCAGGCTGGTCGCGTAACTGACTTTTTGCACATAACGCCAGCTTGCGGGGATGGCGAAGCGGTCTAAATCGGTTCGAATGAAGACGATGCCGGTGGATGGGGGGGCCGGAAGAATCCTTATGGTGACGGGAACGCCGGAATGAAGGCCGATGCCGGATGCCTCCACCGGTCGCTGCACGGTTGTTTCGAATCTCAAATACTAGCCTCCAGCATTCTCCTCCGGAACTCAAGTCTTATTGTAATGACGTATCGATGGCGCGCTAGTTTACTGAAAAAAATAGACTTCTAACTTCATAGTGTTGCCTTTTTGAGACACTAAGGCCTTTCCCTGTGGCGATTTTGCCATAGTTTGGGAACGAAACTGTCAATGGATTAATATGGTTCGAGTGTCCCGCCTCTTTCTGATCGATTCCTTCGGGTTCATTTTCCGCGCCTATCACGCTCGGGCGCGCACCGGCGTCCCACCGATGCGCACTGCTTCCGGGATTCAGACCGAGGCGGTTTACATTTTTCACAACATGGTGCGGCGCCTGATGACGGCGTTTTCACCCGAATATCTCGCGGCGATCTTCGAGAGTGAAGGGCCGACGTTTCGCGATGAAGCCTTCGAGGCGTACAAGGCGAATCGCACCGAAACTCCGCCCGATTTGTTCGAGCAGATTCCCTGGATCCGAAAAACGCTGGAGGCGATGCGCATCCCGGTCCTCGAATATCCGGGATTTGAAGCCGACGACGTGATCGGCACGCTGTCGCATCGGGCGGTGGAGCAGGGAATCGACGTCGTGATCGTATCGAGCGACAAAGACATGCTGCAACTGGTCAACGATCACGTGTCGATGTTGAATCCGATGAAGAACGACCTGTTCTACGACGTCCAGGCCACCGAAGAATTCATGGGCGTGAAGCCGTCGCAGGTGGCCGATCTGCTCGCGCTGAAGGGCGACACGATCGACAACATTCCGGGTGCGCCGGGAATTGGCGAAAAGGGCGCGAAGGATCTGATCGTCCGTTTCGGTTCCGTGGAAAATGCGATCGAGCATGCGGCCGAGGTCGAGCGTAAGACGTATCGGGAGAGCCTCGAACAACATCGCGACCAGATTCTGCTGAGCAAGAAACTGGCGACCATCCATTGCGACGTCCCGGTGCCGCTCGAACTGGAGACGCTCGAAGTGCGGGAGCCCGATGTTCCGGCGCTGCGCGAGCTGTACAAGACGCTCGAATTTTCGAGCCTGCTGCGCGAATTGGGGCCGGCCGCGAAGGCGGCGTCGGAGCGCGATTACCAGCCTCTCAAATCTGAGGCGGAGCTCGACGCGTGGTTCGCAACGCTCGCCAGGGATGCCCCGGTCGCGATGGCGGTCGGCGAGATGATGTCGGAAACGGTGTTTGCGTTTTCCGGCAAGCCCGGCGAAGCCCGGTCGATCGCGCTTGCGAAAATTCCGGCGAGGGCCACGGTTGCGCACGACATCAAATCGCTCACCCGGCGATTCGGCGAATCGAACCTGCATCACGACGTCATGCTGTACGGATTCTTGATCTCCGCGGACCCGTCGAAATGCGATCTGAGGTCGCTTGCGGAACGCTTTATCGAGCAGGAAATCGAGTCCGATCCCGCCAGCCACGCCGATGCGGTGCTCTGCTTGTACCAGAAACTTCGGCCGGAGATTGAAGCGCAGAATTTATCGGATTTGTACGAGTCGATCGACCTGCCTTTGACCAAGGTTCTGGCGCGAATGGAGGAGTGCGGCGTTCGCGTCGATCCGGACCAGCTCAAGATCTTGAGCGGACGAATGGAAGAGGAGATCGCGCGGCTCTCGGCCCAGATCTGCGAACTTGCCGGGAAGACGTTCAATATCAATTCTCCGCAACAATTAGGCAAAGTATTGTTTGAGGATTTAAATCTTCCGGCGCCGTTCAAATCCGGCAAGGGGAAAGTGGTTTCGACCGCGGCGGATGTGCTCGAAGGGTTGGCCGAGCAGCACGCGATTGCGCGCAAGGTTCTGGATTATCGCCAGCTCGCGAAGTTGAAGGGAACCTATGTCGATGCGCTGCCGGCGCTGATCGATTCGAAGACCGGCCGGCTGCACACGACCTTCAACCAGACCGGCGCGGCCACGGGCCGGTTGTCGAGTTCGAATCCCAATCTGCAAAACATTCCGATCCGGACGGAATTGGGGCGCGAAATTCGTGCGGCGTTCGTGCCGAGGCCCGGCTGGAAACTGATCGTCGCGGATTATTCGCAGATCGAGCTGCGCTTGCTGGCGCACCTGTCCCACGATGCGGTGCTGGTGGATGCGTTTCGGAACGGCGAGGACATCCACACGCGAACGGCGGCCGAAGTTTTCGGCGTCGGGCCGCTGATGGTGACGCCCGAGCACCGGCGCAGTGCGAAGGCGGTGAATTTCGGAATCGTCTACGGGCAGACCCCGTTCGGCCTGGCGGCGTCGCTCGGCATCGACCGGAAAGAAGCGGAGCGCTACATCCGCGCGTACTTCGAGCGCTATTCGGGCGTGCGGCGATGGCTGGATCAGACCATCGCGGAGGTGCGGCGAAGCGGCGTGTCGATCAATCTGTTCGGCCGGCGCCGTCCGATTCCGGATATGCACAGCCGCAATCCGAATGCGCGGAATTTCGCGGAGCGGACGGCGGTGAACACTCCGCTGCAAGGCGCCGCGGCGGATCTGATCAAGCTGGCGATGATCCGCATCGATGAAAAGTTGCGCGGGCGAGAGACGAAAATGATGTTGCAGGTCCACGATGAATTGATTTTCGAAGCTCCGCCCGGCGAAATGGACGAAATTCGCGCGATGGTGAAATCCGAGATGGAATCGGTCAGGAAACTGGACGTTCCGCTGGTGGTCGACGTGGGCGCGGGGGACAACTGGCGCGATGCGAAGTAGGCACCCTGCTAGAATGAAACTCTACATTTCATGAACCGCCTGTTTTTGCCCGTTTTCGTGGCCTCAGTCCTGCTTTGTTCCTGCAATCGATCCGTTCCCGCCAACGTCGCGGCGACCGTGAATGGACGCGCCATCACCTACGCAGATCTCGAAAAGCAGTACCAGTCGCAATTCGGGACCCCGAACGAAAAAGAGAGCGACGATCAGATGCAGATTCAGAAACTGGAGGTGCTGCGCACGCTGATCGACGGCGAGGTGATGCTGCAACGGGCGGAAAAACAGGGGCTGATGGCGACCGATGCCGACGTGGAAGCCAAATACAACGAGCTGAAGGCGCCGTATACGCAGGAAGAATTTCAGAAGCAGCTTAATTCGCGAAAAATTACCGCGGAGGATCTGAAGGCGCAACTGCGGCGCGATCTGAGCGTGAACAAGCTGTTCAACAAAGAGATCACCTCGCAGATCAGCATTACCGACAAGGACATCAGCGATTTCTACAACGACAACAAAGCCAGCTTCAATCTGGCCGAGCCGCAAGTTCACATGGCGCAGATTCTGGTGACGCCCACCATCGATCCGAACGTCCGCAATCTTAAAAATGACAAGGCCCAGGACGACGACCAGGCGAAGAAGAAGATCGACAGCCTGTACAACCGGCTGAGGCAGGGCGAGGATTTCGCGATGCTGGCCCAGAATTATTCGGAGGATTCGAATTCGTCGCAAAACGGCGGCGACCTCGGATTCATTCCGGAATCGGCGCTGGAGAAGGCCAACGTCGATCTGCGCAAAGCGGTGATGTCGCTGCGGCCCGGCGAAATCACCGGCGTGCTGCACACCGCCGAAGGCTATCGGATTCTGAAGGTGATCTCGCGCGAACCGGCGGGGCAGCGCGACCTGACCGATCCGAAAGTGCAGCAAACCATCCGCGAGACGCTGATCAATCGCAAGGATCAGTTGCTCAAGGCGGCGTATTACGAGGTCGCGCGCAACGAAGCCAAGGTCGTGAACTACTTCGCGACGCGCATCGTCGGGAGCAAAGAGAAGAAGTAAGCGGGATCCCTACCCTGCCGCTTTACTCTTAAAACGGGGTTTGCGCTTCTCGATCCACGCGGCCAGACCTTCTTTATGTTCGGCCGAATCGAGGCACGCGCTGGCCAGTTTCTCCGCCGCGTGGCGATCGAGTCTGGAGACCGCGGCCTCGTTCAGCATTTTCTTCAAGGCCTGCGTAGCCATCGGCGCCTGCGCGGCCAGCGTGCCCGCGAGCTCGGCCACGCTTGCTTCCAGATCCTCTTTGAGTACGATCACGTCGAGAAATCCGGCGTCGAGCAGCGCGCGGGCGTCGAGTTTTTCCGAGGAAAGCAAAATCCGTTTGGCCGCGCTCATGCCGAGCCGCGTCACGAACCGTTCCACGCCGCTCGGGTAATACGGAACGCCGATGCGCGCGGCGGGCACCATCAGCTCGATTCCCTCGACGCCGATGCGAAAATCGCAGGCCAGGACGAGATCGGCCGCGCCGCCGAACACCCCGCCTTGCAACGCGGCGATCGACGGCACCCGGCAGTTCGCCAAGGCATCGGCGGTTTCTTCGAATTTGCGCGGCGACGTGCTTCCGATCGCGCCCAGATGGAATCCGGAGCTGAACGTTTTTCCGGTGCTCTTGAGGATCAGCACGCGAACTTCGCGCTCCTGATCGATGGCGCGGAGATGCGCGGAGATCGCGTCCAGATCTTCGGGATGAATCCGGTTGTGGTCGTCGGCGCGATTCAACCGGATGGTTGCAACGTGGCCGTCAATTTCCAGCGTGGGGGTCGCCATAATTTATCTCATTACTTTAGCGCGGATAGCGCGGCGAATAGGCTTCCAGATATTTCAAGCCGGAGCCGGTGTTGTAAATCACGATGCGTTCCTTGGGCTTCAGGAATCCGCTGGCCAGAAGTTTTTTGAGCGCGGCGACGCAGGCTCCGCCTTCGGGAGCGGCGAAAATTCCTTCGTCCGATGCGAGCGCAACGCCGGCGTCGATCATTTCCTCATCGCTGACGGCGACGGCCGCACCGCCGCTGGCGCGCACGGCATCGAGCACCAGAAAATCGCCCAGCGCCTTGGGTACGCGCAATCCGCTCGCTACGGTCTGGGCGTTTTCGAAAAACTCGCTGCGCGGTTTGCCTTCCTCAAACGCCTTGACGATGGCGCGCAGCCTTCGGCCTGCACCGCGATCATCTTCGGGCGCTTG
>Ga0187784_10005207_pt1 | contig 10527 bp, 10 predicted proteins | sample 1015_SJ02_MP15_2_FD_132964 | JGI IMG/M metagenome (GOLD analysis project Ga0187784, IMG submission 132964) | Tropical peat soil microbial communities from peatlands in Department of Meta, Colombia - 1015_SJ02_MP15_20_MG | ecosystem: Environmental > Terrestrial > Soil > Wetlands > Peat | place... | reverse complement strand
GAGGAACGGTGAGACTATCCTGTTTTGTGACCCGTCAGGAAATATCTTCGAGGTGTGCTATCCACCTCTGAGAAAATAAGAGACCCTCATCATTCAAACGGAGGTGAATTCATGGCAGTTCGAATCGTCCAACTCGGAAGTCCCCGTGCAAGCGGCGAAGGACTTCGCATCGGTACCGTCCGGCGGCCACCAAGAGGCGTTCCCAAGAGCGAATATGCTTCGCGTAATTACTATGATGTGTGGCTACCAAACCTCGCACCCAGTGAACAGCTTGTTAAGGCCGGACGATCGGCCAAAAATGAGGCCGCTTGGCGCACTTTCCTCAAACGCTACCGCTCAGAAATGAGCCGACCGGAAAATAGCCGAGTTCTTGATCTACTCGCTGCGTTATCGCACCAAGCGAATTTCTCAGTGGGATGTTATTGCGATGATGAGCAGCACTGCCATCGCTCAATGCTTCGTCAACTCCTCGCTGAGCGCGGTGCTTTGATCGCCTGAGTGAGCAGACAGTCGCAGAACAGAAGAAATCTTTTTCATCGATGAAAAGTCCTGGTATAAGTATATTTTAAATTGGAGATGGACACACATTCCGTATAGGCAATCCTCTTCATGTTTCTTCACACCCAGATAACTATATTAGATTTCCATGCATAAAGTCTGAGAATTTTTTCTAACTTTTTGCCCCTCCCGTAACTGCGATGCGGGCTTTCATGCAGACAGGCGCTTTGGCGACGGCTCAAGGGAAGAAGAATATTGGAAATTACTACGGCAACATATTAAATTAGTCAGAAAGACAGGAAGAAGATATGGACAAGGAATTCGGAAGAGATTTTTCGAAAGGGAGTATTCCCAGGCACCTTTTGAACTTCTCTATCCCCATGCTTTTAGGAAACTTGATACAAATCGGTTATAGCCTCATCAATATTATATGGGTGGGACATTTGGTCGGAGAAAATGCGGTCGGGGCGGTTGGGATTAGTTTCCCTATCCTCCTCATTCTCATAGGATTTGCCATGGGCATTACCTTGGCGACGACGATACTCGTCTCACAGTATTATGGGGCAAGGGATTATGGGATGGTAAGAAAGGTTGTCAACAACTCATTTTCATTACCGCTGATCGTCGGGATCGCTTTGACTTTTGTATGCATCCTTTCACGCAATTTTCTTTTGGAACTTATCAAAACACCTTCCGAAAACTTTGCCATGGCATCCAGCTACCTTCGAATCATGTTGCTAAGCTTCATCCTGACCTATATGGGATTTCTGATAAGTTCCATCCTCAGGGGAATAGGCGATACGATGACTCCTCTGATATTTATGGCAACGGGGGTAGGACTCAATGCCATCCTTGATCCATTTTTAATCGGGGGGTTCGGTCCGTTCCCCCGTATGGGTCTGAACGGAGCCGCCTATGCCACATTGATATCGCAGATCGTCGCACTCAGTTTAGGTTTTGTCTACCTGAACTGGAAAAACCATCTGGTAGCATTCCATCCCAGAGAAGTTGCCTTTGACAGACACCTGACTCTTTTGATTTTCAAGATCGGCGTTCCATCTATCATCCAGCAATCACTGGTTTCGATCGGCGCGATGTTTGTCACCACATTCGTTAACTCCTTTGGCAATACAGCCACCAATGCCTTCGGAGCCGTTGGCAGGGTGGACATGATTGCTATTATGCCAGCCGTGTCGATGAGCATGGCGGTTGCAGCACTGACGGGACAAAACCTTGGGGCGGAAAAACCCGAGAGAGTAAAAGAGGTATTCAAATCGGGCGTTCTCATGACCTCCTCCATCACCATTTTTATATCGCTGATCGCAGTCTTCTTTTCAAAATTCATGCTGATCCTGTTTGGTCTTGGAAACGACGCAAAAGTGGTGGAGATAGGAACAACCTATCTTCGGATTGTGGGCTCGAGCTACCTCTTTCTCGCTGTGATGTTTATTTCAAACGGCGTGATCAATGGGGCAGGTCATACCATGATCACCATGACGTTTACATTGCTCTCGTTATGGATCATCAGGGTTCCGGTTTCATGGTGGCTGTCAAAAACCAGCCTTGGAATCACAGGGGTATGGATTGCCATCGCATTGAGCTTTTTTGTGACGATGATCGTCAGTCTTACCTATTATTTCTCGGGAAGGTGGAAAAAATCAGCGATTATCAAGCGTGCCGCCGTTCCAGCAATAGGATAAGTGGTTCAAACGATTCCGCCGTCTACGACAATCGTTTGGCCGGTGATGTAGTCCGATTGGTCTGAGGCAAGAAAAAGGACGGCCCGTGCGACTTCTTCCGGCTTCCCGATCCTTCCCAGGCTGGAGGATTTGATGATGGCTCCCACCTTTTCTTTGGGCATCTTGGACACGACTTCCGATTCGATCAGGCCCGGAGCCACTGCGTTCACATGGATGTTAAAAGACCCCAATTCCCGGGCAAGGGATTTTGTGAAGCTGATCATCCCTCCTTTAGTCGCCGCATAATTGACCTGGCCAGGAGTACCCATGATTCCGCTGATGGAAGAAATATTGATGATTTTTCCCTTCTTCTGAGGAATCATCTTTCGAATCACAACCCTGCAACAATGAAAAAGGCTGGTGAGATTTGCCCTGAGGAGAGAGTCCCAATCCTCATCGCTCATCAACATAAGAAAGTTATCCCGGACGAGGCCCACATTGTTTACCAAAATATCGATCTTCCCGTATTCGGCGAAGGTCTCTTCCACCATTTCTTTTACCTGATCGGGCTGCGTGACGTCCGCTTTAAACAGGCCGAGGCGGAGCCCTCTGGATTTGGCTCCCTCCTTCAAAGCCTCTGCGGCCTCCACATCTTTTGAAAAATTAGCAACCACCTTTGCGCCCTCCTCGGCAAAGAGGAGGGAGACTGCCCTTCCGATTCCCTTCGTTCCGCCAGTGACGATGGCTATTTGATCTTTTAACAACATCTTCGTCCTCCAATTAAGCATTGCCTTAAGTGACTAAAGTGATCTAAAGTGTGAAGTGAACTAAAGTTGGAAAGATCTTAAATTCATCGAATTTCACTTTAGGCATTCTAGGCACTCATAACTTTAGTCACTTTTTGTAGTCATTTTAGTTCACTCCAAGGGGTCTTATCCTTGGTCTTTTCATTCTTCCCACCAGCTCCCATAGGGGGCCGCGGATTCGAAATCTCCGTATTTGCTCCATCAGATTTTTTGTGATGTTAATCTCCAGTCCGGGGACGATCCACCGTTGTCTCGCAAGGGCTCTCTCTTGAATGATCTCTTTCAGCCTCCCTCCCAATTCTGACGAAATATAAAAATGAGGATAGATGAGGTTAGCGTCCTGAGGAAGCATCCCTTGGGAACGGGAAATCCGTTCCAATTCCGTCCCCGGATAGATCCGGATGCCCAGCATCGCAATGGCCGCAGTTGGATCGAGTTGATCCATCAGATGGAAAGTCTCCTCGATCGTCTCTTCATCCTCGCCCGGCCCTCCGAACAGGAGATAGTGGCACTGATTCACCTTCAATTTGGAACAGACCTCTGAGGCCTGGATGATGTCCTCTCGAGTGAAAGACTTTCTGTAACTCTCAAGCATTCGTGGAGATCCTGAATCCGTCCCAAACTCGATCCCATCACACCCTGCCTCTTCCATCCTTTTTAACAGCGTCTCATTTAGAAAGCTCGGGTTGACAAAAGCACTCCATTTGACATCGACCTTTCTTCGAACCATCTCCTGGCATAAGCCTTCTGCAAAAGCAGGCGGATAGTTGAAGATATCGTCAACAAAGTAGAGATAATCCACCCCCTCTTTCACGAGGTGTTGAATTTCCTCTACCACATCCTCCGTCTTTCTCAGCCTGACCTTTTTTCCTTCCAACAAAGGGTAAGTACAGTAGATACAGGAGAAAGGACAGCCTCGCTTCGCCTGAATATTTCCCATGCCTCCTTCTTCCAAATAACGATGCGTTTCGAAGAGACTCCGATCAGGATTTTCGATGGGAGAGACTCGATCTCCTTCGATCAAAGACGGGAAAGGCTTCTCTTTAACAAGAAGACGAGGGGATGGAGAAATGGGGACGCCCTCCTCGAGATGCTTCGCTAATTGCACGAACACTTTTTCCCCTTCTCCCACTACCCCGACATCGACGTCGAAATGCTGGAGAAGCTCTTTGGGTGCCAAAGAATATCCTGAACCTCCGATGACTAAACGTGAGGAGGTGAATTGACGACATATTCCAATGACCTCGTCTACCTCTTTGAGATAAGAGACGGAGGTTGGGTAAGTGAGATTGTCGAGATTTCTAAGGGAGATACCGATCAGGTCGGGTTTAAACCGCTGCAGGGTGTTCTTGAGATCAGAGGGTACCTCTTGAGAAAAGCAGAGGTCGATGACTTCAATCAGATGGCCCTCTTCTCTCAATACTTTGGCGATATAAGCCAGTCCCAGCGGAAAGACAGGAAAAGGCATCCTCTCACGATTGACGGAGATGAGGAGAATTTTCATAGGGAAGTTCTTTATCTTTGATCCTTCGAATCACCTCCATCTGGGCGCCCCGTAGGACAAAGTTTGACATCAAGAAGTAAAAGAAGTGATGTTTGGGGCCCCAGAGCAGGCGCTTCAATATGGATCGAGGGGCACAGATATATTTCTGTGCCCAGAGGTATCCTTCTTGGAGTTCCCGGACAGTCATCTTTTTCGGCTCGAAGACCACATGGCTCATGTCATAATGCGACCAGTTGCGGTCGAAGATCCTACCCTCCTCTTCCAATCGCTTCTGAAGAGGGGTTCCTGGAAAGGGGGTGAGAATGGAGAACGTGGGGAGTTCAATATTGTTTTTCTGGACGAATTCAACCGTTCTTCTGAAAATGGCGGGGTCGTCACCATCGAATCCGAAGATGAAAGAACCGTGTATCCCTATCCGGTTCTGTTGGATCGTATTGACCCAATTTGATAATTCTCCCGCATTCACAAATCGTTTCGAGACACTGTTCAGGTTTTCTTGGAGAAGGGATTCGAAACCGATGAAGAGGGAGACGCAGCCGCTCTCTTGCGCCTTTTTGAGAAGGTCTTCATTCACGGCAATCTTGATGGTCGTAAACGCCATCCATTTGACCCTGTGGCGTTTAAAGACCTCGAAGAGGCCACGGGCATAGTTTTCATTGGCGGTCACGTTGTCATCGGCTAAGAAGAGGTACTCCCCTTCTTTCTCGATGATGAGGGACAGCTCCTGGTCTATTTCTTCAAGCGGACGGATCCGATAACGCTTCCCATTGATGATCGGGATAGAACAGAATTCACATCGGTTCGGACAACCTCGCGTGGTCTCGATGACTTTGAAGAAGGGGCGATACCCTTCCGCCAAAAGGTCTCTCCTCGGAAGAGGTATCCCCTTTAAATCCGACCACTCCCGATTCTTATAAAATGGTTTGAGTTCTCCCGCCTCGAAGTCTTGCAGGACTTTTTCGAGCACCCCTTCTGCCTCTCCGATGAATACTGAGTCAGCATGTTCTTTTGCCTCTTCGGGCAAAAGGCTGGGATGGACCCCTCCCAAAATCACCGTGACTCCCCTCTCACGAAACCTATCCGCAATCGCATAGGCTCTGTTTATCACACAGGTCAGACCGGTGATCCCCACTAAATCGACCTCTGCGTTGAAATCGACTTCTTCGACCACCTCGTTGATGATCTTGACCTCATAGGTTTTCGGAAAGAAAGAGGCGAGAAGGGTGAGGCCTAATATGGGGAAAGGGTACAATGTGTCGTTGGAAAATTTAATCCCTTTCTCCCTGGGAAAAATGAGAAGAACCTTTTTCGGATGCGGATTGCGGAATGCGGATTGCGGAGTCATTCTCTCGCCTGTTCTATATATTGCTGCTGCCTACTGCTTTCTGCCTTCCATTTCTCGGTTTTCACTCTGAACTCTGAACTCATCACTCCGAACTAAGCCTCAAGGTTCGGCTGTTTCCACGGCCTTTTAGTCGCATTCTCCCAAACGTATCGGAGGATGAGCCGATAGGCCATTCGTTTGAAAGGATTCGGGTTGAAGAAGGCTCCCAGAAGGATCCTCGGCTGGGTGTAATACTTTTTCAGGTAGACCTGCTGAAGGTGATGCAATTCCTCGGAGGACAAAAATTTTGTATCCATCACGGGGTGCATGAAATCATAATTACCAAAATCCTTCTCTCGAATCCTTCCCAACCGGTCCGCCTCTTCAAAGTATTTTGTTCCAGGAAGGGGGGTAGTCAGGGTGAGGACCAGGAAGTCGCTCTGAGACTTGACGAATTGGAAGACCTCCTTGATCGACTCTCGGGAGTCATTCCAGTCTCCGAACATGATGTTGGCCATAACCATGATCTCATTTTTCTTGAGAATGTCGATGGCCTTCTGGGCCATCTCCCTGGATTGATGTTTTTCATACCGGTCGAGCACATCGGGCTGGATGCTTTCGATTCCCAGCATCACCTCATACAGGCCGAGACGTTTCATTTCGGGGATGAGATCTTCATCTCGAATAATATCCTTGGTTCGGGATTGAAACCAGAAATGGATGCGAAGACCCGACTTCCCCAGTTCTTCAAGGAACTCCTCCACACGCCTCCGGTTCCAGTTGAAGGTATTCTCGTTGAAGACGAAGAGCGTCTTGCCGTATTGACGGCGCAGGTGCGAAATCTCCTCCACAACCTTCTTGCCGCTCCGTCCCCTCCAGACCGCTTCCCAGAACCTCGACTCCGAACAATAAGCGCATCGATCTCCGCAGCCGCGGCTGGTAGAAATCCCAAATGCCCTTCTCCCCATTCCATGCCAGTAGTAAGCCTCTTTCTCCGTATCGATAAGATGATAGGCCGGGAGAGGAAGAGAATCCAAATTTGGAATGGGGGCGGGTCTTTCGTTGAGAACCACTTTCCCATTCTCGCGATAACCGATACCCTTTACAGATCTCCCTCTCCCACCTCCGGGGAGGTCGTTCAGCAGCTGGGAGAAGGCGATTTCCCCTTCGCCTAACACGATGTAATCCAGCTCCTTCAGTTCCCTGAGGATGGTTTCACCCATCAGGGTGAAATGACTTCCTCCTGCTACAATGACGGAACGGGGGAAAAGTTTTCGACAGAGATGAATGGTCTGAATAGCCTCTGGCGAGAGACAGGTAGCGGAACAACTGACGCCGATGACATCCGCTCTGGATGTGGAAACGGCTGTTTCAAGATCTTTCCAGGGGACCGAAAGAGTCGTGGCGTCAACGATTTGAACTTGATGCCCTTCCCTTTCCAGATAAGCACCTAATTGGAGAAGGCCAAAAGAAGGAGTCCACATCCGAAGGCCCGGAAAGAGTTTATGAGGCGGATCGATAAGAAGAACTTTCATAAAATTTTAGATTGCGGATTTCAGATTGCGGATTTTAAACTCCGAACTCCTGTAAGGAACGGTTTGAAACCGTTCCCTACCGAGCTCCGAACCGACTGTTACGCCTCCAAATACTTTTGCATTGCCTCGACTCGTTCGAGCACCTCTGGAGGAACCCGATAGAGAAGATTTCCCCTCAGATCGGTAAGCACATGCGTTGTGGAGCCCGTCGCAAGGACCTTTCTGCTTTCTTGATCCAGGACCCGATAATGAAAGATCAGCATGGCCACCTCTGTTTTCTCCATCGTTGTCTGGATGACGAGAGAGGTGCTGAAGGTGGCTGGCAGCTTGAACTGGCACTTCAACTCCACCACCGGTGCCAAAAAATTTGTCTCCTTGAGCTGAAGCGGCCCCATCTGGAATCGCTGGGTCAGGTCATTTCGACCCACCTCAAACCACCCCGCATAGTGGCCATGCCAGACCACGCCATACGAATCCACTTCATAGAAACGGACCTGGAGGGGTGTCTCGTGGTATTTCAAATCACATCCTTTCCCCTTCGTCCTGCCCTCTCCCCCTGCCTACCGGTAAGCAGGCGCCCGGGAGAGGGGAAGGGTGAGGGGCGCCAGCTGAAAAAGCCTCTGCCTCCCGATCAATCCATCGCATCAATTTCGTAAGTGTTGTTTCATGTCCAACTTCGACGAATTGGGTAAATCCTTCCCCAAGCAGGTGCTCGACACACCGAACCCAATATACGGGGCGCGCAATCTCTTGAGAGAGAAAATCTTTAATCTCCTCTTTTTTCAAAGGCTTGATCGTCCAGTGATTGAGGATGGGAACATTGGGAGCTTGAATCTTGATATCTTGAAGGATCGCCGTAATTTCTTCTCTTAAAGAATAAAGCGAAGAGGAATGAAGAGCCGTGTTGAAGGTAAGACGGGCAGCCGAGACCGCCTTCCTGGAGAGGGCAAGGGAAATCGCGCTGTCCACGCCCGCCTCCTCCCCCGAAAGGACGAAATGCATCGAGCCATTATAGTTGGCGATGCAGAGTTGAAACCCGTCGAGGTCTTGACAGATCTTTTGGACTTCCTCCAAAGGGAGGCCGATAATGCTGGCCATGCCTCCCCGGTGAATCGCCCCTTCTTTCTTGAGGAGCCGGCCGATAGCCTCCGTGATAAAGAGTCCCTCTTCAAAGCGGATGGCTTCCGAGGCAGCAAGTGCCGCATAGATTCCCATGCTGTGTTCGGCAAGGATATCTGGATTCCATCCCTCAGCTCGAAGACGGTAGTAGTGGACCATCGAAAGGATGTAAGTTGCAACCTGGAGCTTGAGGCTGAAATCCTCCTCTTCGTCCTTATCCCCGAAGGAGAAGTTGAGGAGATCGAATTTCGTCTGGCTGGAAGCCCTTCTTAATAGTTCCTTAAAATGGGGATCTTCTCTCAGGGGATGATGATCTTCGAGGACCGGTTTCTCTTGAAGTTGGCCGGGAAAGCAGAACGCTGTTTTCCCTTTCGATCCCTTCATGCGGTCCCCTGGTGTTTGACAACATATTGGGCCATGGTTCTCACGGACTGAAAGACTTTTTTCCCCACTTCTGCATCGGGAATGACGACCCCAAACTCCTTCTCCAGGCCCAGGACGAGCTCCAGGGCATCGATGGAGTCCAGTCCGAGGCCCTCACCGAAGAGAGGAGCATCCGTCTCGATCATCTCCGGGGTCATGTCCTCAAGTTTTAACCTCTGGATGATGAGCTGTTTAAGGGTTTCGATCAGGTGATCGTTCAATTCTACCATTCTTCTCCTCTTCTGCCACAATCCAAGGGTTCAAGGATTCGAGGGTTCAAGGATTCAAGAGTTTTCGAAGCCATAGCACTTTGGTGTCTGGGTCTCTTAGTGTCATAACCCCTAAATTCCCAAAGGACTCCGCGATCCCAGACCTTTAGCCTTTCGCTTGACCGCTCGAATCCTCGGCCCCTTGATCCCTAAACTACTCTTTCCAATAAGAATAAAAATTATACCATTGATCCGCATATTTTTCGATATACGCTTCAAATTTTTTGATGAGTCTCTCCATCCCCTCTCGAATAACGGCCTCACGTTCCTTTCTCGAAGAGGGATTAAAATAAATAGGAGGCTCGATGATCCCTCTGTACTTTCGATTCTTTTCCATCACGACGAAGACGGGCAAAACCGGGGCTTCCGTGGCCATCGCGAGAATGGCCACGCCGATGGGAAAAGCTGTCTTTTTCCCAAAAAAATCGAAGACCATTGTCTTTTGAGACTCTATCCGGTCCCCCAACATGGCCAGGATTTCGTTCCGCCGAAGGGCTTTGACGGCATCCAGGATAGCCATGGGAGAGTCGTCCTTTGGATTGATATAGAGGATTTTTATTCCTCTCTTTCTCCTCATCTCCTCTCGAAAGGATCGGGTATCCGCGTCTCTTTCGTCGAGGGTAAGGACGTTGAGACTTCCTCCTCTGAAGGAAAAGAGCAATCCCCCGATCTCCCAATTCCCAAGATGGGGTGTGATGCAAATCGCCCCTTTTCCGGCATGAAGGGCTTCCATCATATGATCCGCCCCTAACTCTTCTTCAACCCATCGTTCTTTATTAGATGCGCGGAGACGGTGCATGACCATGTAGTCCAGAAGGTATTGGCCGTAGTTCTGGAACGTTTTGCGTGTTAAGACGTCCACTTTCTTTTGTGACCACCTTCCTCTGCTTATTCCTTCCATGTTTTTTCGGACATGAGCTCTCGTCTTCCTCATCAGAAGATAAAAGAGATCTCCGATCACCACACTGAAGAATTTCTGTACTGGCCGGGGGATGAGTGTGGAGCAGAACTGGAAAAAAAAGAGGTAGATAAACCGATTCAGTGATCGGGGGTAACGTTCTTCCATACTAACCCCCGAAGTAGTCTCTTAAGAAATTAAGGAGCGTTCGGACACCCAAACGATGCTTCTTGACGTGATGCCAGATATCCTGAATGGCTTTTTTTGACCGGGTATAGTAGAGAAGATGTGCTTTGAGCAGAAGCCACTCCATTCGGATGAATGAGAGATGGTCATGCTTGAAGACCAGGTGCTGCATATCAAAGAAGGACCAGGGAGATCTCCATTTGAAGATCCTGTCCTTCACCTGCTGATAGATGGCCGTCCCCGGATAAGGGGTCAGGATGGCGAACTGGGCCACATTCGTGTCGAG
>Ga0187784_10005206_pt1 | contig 10527 bp, 10 predicted proteins | sample 1015_SJ02_MP15_2_FD_132964 | JGI IMG/M metagenome (GOLD analysis project Ga0187784, IMG submission 132964) | Tropical peat soil microbial communities from peatlands in Department of Meta, Colombia - 1015_SJ02_MP15_20_MG | ecosystem: Environmental > Terrestrial > Soil > Wetlands > Peat | place... | reverse complement strand
TGGGTACTAAAGGAAACCCCAAAAAAGGCGGAATGATTGATTTCCTGTTCGCCGATATGAGAGTTGTGGAGTCAAAGCCCAACAAAGTAGTGAAATGGAAATGCGTGAAAGGACCTAAAGAGTGGGTGGATACAGACTTAACCTTCGAATTGAAGGCTAAGAAGGGTGAGACTTTCGTCCTGTTCACGCACGCCAACTGGAAAAAACCCGATGAATTTATGCGCCATTGCAGCACCAAGTGGGCTACGTTCCTTTTAAGTTTAAAATATTGGCTGGAGAGGGAAGAAGGCCGTCCTGCCCCTTATGATGCCAAAATTAGTATTGGTGATTAGCGATCATTATGCTTTCTTTCTAACGCAAATCGTCAACGATTGAGTCAGGCCAATCCTCACTCTTTGTAGGTGAAGTCGCCAGCCCAAAGATAATCGAGTCCATCCCATTATCGGATCACGCCACCCAACGAATCTCGCCAAAGATTCAGGAGCTCGCAAGACTCACTTTTAAATATCGACATCATTCTTAACCTGGTTAACTATCACAAGGCTTTTATTGATTGACTTGTTCAACTTTTTTATGATATTTGTTTCGAGGTTGCAGATTTATTGGGAGCCACTTGGGCTGGCTTGGCATTACGGTCTCCAAAAACCACCGAACAGTTGGGCGCCTAACACTTATAAAGAAAGGAGAATAAAATGTCTAAAGATATTAATGTCCGATGGGGTTGGCTAAAATTCATGTATATTCTAACTATTGTGCTTGCAGGAGGAAGCGGATTGGGTATAATTCTATTTCCTAGTGCGTATGCAATGAGTGCTAGAATGCCTAAGAAGACCCGGTAGTATTTGGAGTTACGGGTAGTGTTTATTTGGCCTTTGCGGTTCTATCTATTTTAGGTCTGCGGTCTCCTCTCAAATTTGTGCCTATTTTATTGCTTCAACTTTGCTATAAAGTTATATGGTTTGTTGGCGTTATTTTACCTCTCCTGTTTTCAGGACCATTTCCGATGTATGGAATAGCGTTTGTAGTTATATTTGCGATCTTTGTCATCGGAGACCTGATTGCAATACCCTTTTCTTATGTTTTTGCAAAGCAATAAGACAAAGATACCAGTGTGGATTTGGGACTTTGTCAGATAATTTCTCAATCTTTGGTAATGTAAAAGTCAGGATTTGACTATACAGACACTGCCAAGTATGGTCGTGCGAGTACTATTCAAATTAAATATTCCATGAAGGAGACAGAATAGAAAGGAGGTAAGTGATTATGAAATCTATATTAATAACTATCTTATTAGGTGGAATTGTTTTGTTAGGAGCTTCTCCTTGTGCCACGGTGCCAAAGGAACCTCTTGCTTCAGGGGAACTGAGGTTATTAAGCATGGATGTTCTGGGAGGGGGAGGTACCGTCTCAGAGAATTCATCCTTTGCGGTTAATGTTTTTTTTGAGGCAGCGGGGAACCCACAGATTAAGAAAGTCTGTTTTTCCGAGTCAGGGGAGGGACCGTATTGTTTTGATGTATCGGATATATCGTATCTAACCTTAGGAGCGAAGACAGCTTTCCAAGTGCGCCTTCCCGGTGTTAGTGTTGGTTCACATAGGGTGGAATGTTATGCGGAGTATATCCGAGACGGAGAGGCACGAAAGACTAATGTGATATTTACCCAAATCTTAGGTGTCACTGGTACCCGTGGATGAAAAATAGAATACTCGATAAATTCTTAAAGAAATTTCTCAAAAAGGCTCAAAGGACGTGAGACTAATGAATGACATGGCCCGGGAGGCATTCATATCCTCGAATCCACGAGAGCTTGCCCGTTATATCCCTGAATCGTCCCGTGAGAAGTGACCATTAACGCCGATTCATTGTCCGTCACATTACTTTTAGTCTCTCTGCCCTGCCTCCCCATCTTCGGGCTGCTCTCTTTCAGCCACCTCTCCATGCGCTCTGCTTTCTCGAGAAGTCTCCCCCAATGAGCTTCCCCCCGGTTCATCCTCATCGCCTCTCCGATCAATCTTCACCTGCTCTTCAACTCATTGTTTCACCTTCTGCCCGATCCTCTCCTCTCTCCTCCTCAGATCACTGATCGTCCTACTCCACTCCTTGGAAGCATTCGATGCAATCTTACACCCATCCGATGCAAAAAACGTTCCCCCAAGAAGTCCCTCCTCCTCGCGTACCCATAACACATCCCTAAAGATGGGCTTTAATCTCTTCCTCCATCGACGATAGAAAGCCAGCTATCGTACTGTGATCCGGCTGCTCTGCACAGCTAAGATAATGCAGAGTTTTTCCCGCCAAAAATCTTTTTCCTTCCGATTCAATCTTGAGGTGAGAATGTGATTTTTTTTGAAATTCTACCTTCCAAAAATTTGGGGTGTGGTATAGAATACGAACCACAGGGGAGGAAAAGTTAATGAATCGTTTAGGCGTCGAACATTTAAGTGAGGAGCAGAGGGTTAATGCGGCCAAGGTGATCGTCAAGAGCTGCATGAATGTTAAAAGCGGAGAAAAGGTTCTTCTCATCGTTCAGAATGACGAAAAGCGCAAACTAGTGGGAAAGTATCTTGAGGCCGAAGTTCGGCGTCTAAAGGCCATTCCTACGGTCATTTTTGTAGAGGATAGTGAGATGAAAGCGGAGCCCCCGGAGAGAGTGGTTGATGCCATGATGACGAGCGACGAATAATGGAGGAGGAGCAGCCATGAGAAACTATTTTCTTATCTGCCTTTTTGTCTTTGTGATGCTCGGTCCAGTAACCTTCGCCAACGGCGCAGAGGAGGTGAGGCCGCTGCCAAACCGGCAAGAAGGCACTTTCATTGCCCGTGATTTTCACTTTCAAAGCGGCGAATGCCTGCCGGAGCTGAAGCTTGCCTACTCAACCCTCGGCATCCCAGAGCGAGATTCTTCCGGCAATATCATCAATGCTGTGTTGCTATTGCATGGGACAACAGGCACGGGCGCGAGCTGGCTTGCATCATCGCTTGCCGAGGCACTCTTTCGAGAAGGACAGCCGCTTGACGCCAGCAAATACTATCTTATTCTCGCTGACAGCATCGGCCTGGGACGGTCGTCAAAACCCAGTGACGGCCTCAAGACCAAGTTTCCCCATTATGGCTATCGCGATATGGTCGATGCGCAGTATCGACTCGTCACCGAAGGGCTTGGCCTGAAGCATCTCCGGCTGGTTCTGGGCACCTCGATGGGCGGCATGCAGACCTGGCTTTGGGCCGAGCGCCACCCCGACATGATGGACGGTGCGGTGGCTATTGCGAGCCAACCCACGGAGATCTCCGGAAGAAACCTACTCTGGCGGCGTGTCATCATAGAGGCAATCCGCAACGATCCCGACTGGAATGGCGGAAACTACACGACACCGCCGACCCGCTTTACCTTTGTCGTTCCTCTCTTCGCCTTCATGGTGGACAGCGCCACTCATTTGCAGGCGATCGCGCCCACACGCGAGAAGGCCATCGCATACTATGACCAGATCGTGCAAAACGCGAAGCGCCTCGACGCCAATGACTTTCTCTATCGCTGGGAAGCTTCAGCAGACTATAACCCGCAGCCTGAACTTGATAAGATCAAGACACGATTCCTCGCCATCAATTTTGTGGACGACCAGCTCAACCCGCCTGAGTTAAGGGTCATGGAACGCGAGATGGGCCGAGTAAGAAATGGAAATTACGTGATGATTCAGGCGGGAGAGAAGTCCCTGGGCCACCAGAATCTGTCACAAGGTGCCCTGTGGGGACCTTATGTCGCAGAATTTCTGAAGCAGCTTCCGTGACGCAATCGCCGTCACTTCCCTGCAAATTTCAGTCCGATGGTTCCTGCGACGATCAGCGTGATAACCCCAATCATAATATGCTACCGATAAAATGAGAAAGCCTCCGCCGGAAATCTCGATAAGGCGATGTTGAAAGATGACGAACACCCTTCGTTTCCGAATGATCCATATCCGAGAGCTTGTGTAGTTTTTCCCGGCTTCCCGATTCAGACTTGCAGTGAGAATGCGATTTTCTGGGAACTCTTCCTTCCAAAACTTTTGCGCGTGCTTTATCATACAAACCACCAGAATTAGGATCAATGCAATATTTTGAGCCCAGCCCAGATCTTGATCGAATAAAATGGGAGAGCAAGACCAAAACGATCTCAGGACAGCCGTCAATCTCTTGGAGAACCCGGGGTTGAGTTTTCGGTTGATCAACATGCTGGGGTATCCCATTGGAGGATTCATAAAGGCACTGCCGAGATGGATTAGGCAGGCGATTGGGAACACGGTCACCAAGGCCGTCGGGACAGCTTTCTATACGGCGTTGTCTACCATGGACAAGAAGAGCCGCCACAGGCCCTTTCGATTGATCCATCGGACGATGGTTCTTGTCAGCGGAGCCGTGGGAGGGTTTTTCGGGTTTCCCAGTATGATCGTTGAACTTCCCATCTCAACAAAACTGATGCTCCGTTCCATTGCTGATATTGCTCGAAGTGAGGGTGAAGACCTCTCCTCCACGGATACCCACCTGGCCTGTATTACTGTTTTCGCTTTAGGTGGAAGGTCAAGCGGTGACAGTGCCGCTGACACAGGCTACTATGCCGTTCGGGCGGCGTTGACACGTACCCTGTCGGAGGTTGCTGAATTCATAGCCGAGCGGGGGATCGCGGAGGAGGGGGCGCCAATCATGACCCGAGTGATGGCGTATTTAGCGTCCCGCTTTGGCATCATGGTTACAGACAAGATGGTCGCTGAAATGGTTCCCGTCCTGGGAGCATTCGGGGGCGCCTCGATCAACTTGCTTTTCATCAATCACTTCCAGGCTGCGGCGCGTGGGCATTTCATTGTTCGACGCCTAGAGAGAAAGTGCACAGGAGAAGTTGTAAGTAGAGAATATAAAAAGGTGCTTGAGGAACTTAGAAGGGGGATCAAACCATGAGGAGGGTGGAGCCCATTTGCTTGTTTCCAGCAGCCTGATGAGAAGGAAGGCTGCCCTTAGACGAACCATTGAAGTTTGAAAAGGAATGTGGTAATTCTACCATATGTTTTCTGGCAGAGATCTGGTTTGAGAATAATCGAAATCGCCGTTTCATAATTTTTTACCCCAAAAAACGGAAATTGATGATCCGAACCAAATTTCACGACATCTTTCAAACAAAGCTTCCCATTATCCAGGCAGGAATGGGTCCTTACGATACCACGAAGCTCGCCGGTGCGGCTGCCAAAGCAGGCGCAATAGGGATCATATCAACCGTGGGCATGGGTTTTTTTGATATGCCCGGACTTGGCCAGTTTAACTATTCAGCGGTTTTTGGCGAAACCACCCCTGAAGGACGTTTGACCCGCTCTATAAACCATGTTTTGGCTGCAATCGAAGAAGCCCCCTGGGCCCTATTTGGTGTCAACATTCCTGTTTCAGAAGAGTTTATCCCCACCGCTTCCAGATTAATCCGTTGTGTCATCAACAGAATGAAAAGCGATCCGGCTGTTAAGGAAAAATTGAAGGTGATTGTGACCTCTGCGGGAGATCCCTTGCGGTGGTCTAAAACTCCCGGAGGTAAGAAACTTGCAGAATCCATTGCGATCAAAGAAGAGATCCCCGAAATCGTTTGGGTCCATGTTGTCCCATCCGTCCGGGCGGCATTGCGGGCCGTCAAAGCCGGTGCCGATGTGATTGTCGCGTCAGGCCGCGAAGGAGGGGCCCATTGCAGCTGGCGAGATACGAGTACCATAGTTCTTCTTCCTGAAGTCGTTAAACGTGTTGCCCCAACGCCCGTTGTGGCAGCGGGTGGGTTTGCAGATGGGGTTTCATTAGCAGCAGCCCTTGCGATGGGAGCCATTGGAGTGCAGATGGGGACTCGTTTTATCGCAACAAAAGAGAGCGATTTTGAACAAATATGGAAAGAATTGGTTGTGAAGAGTACAGAAGAGGATGCCTTAGTGGCCCGTGGACTTTTTGGACCTATGCGGTTTTTACGGAATCGTCGTGCCTTAGAACTCGTCGATGCTACGCTCCGGGGGAGTCCAGACCTTTATAAGGGCAACCCATGTGGATCGACCCAAGAACTCCTCGATTTAGAGATTGGCGGATTGGCCAATTTATTCGATGGTAAGATTGACGAGGCCGCCGTTTTGGGGGGGACAGTGGCTGGCCGTGTCCATGACATTCCTACGGTGCAGGAACTCTGTGACCGTATCATGGAAGAAGCTGAAGCCACGATTGAAAACCTCGAGTCCCTGATTATCAAGAAATCATAAAAACCCAAAAAAGCATTCGAGAAAAAAGGGTCATAATAATTCGAGAAGAGTTTCAGAGAAAAAAAACTAACCCACTTCATTGGAAAATACGGCGACATCGATATTCCAGGATTTCCCTCCAAGTTTTCGGATGCCTCGGACAGTATTCGCATGCCCGCCCCGGTCCTGGGTGAGCACAGCGGGTTCATCCTGGAGCAGTGGCTTGGGTACACGCCTGAGGAAGTGCAGAAGCTTTGTGAGAAGGGAATTGTATTATAAGAAATTACCGTAAGATGAAACACGAAGAAGTTTGTCTTCGTCTGTTAAAACAGTTTGATGAACATATCACACCCGAGAGGCCCGTCGGGCATTCTTCGGTTGTCATGGCCCAACTGATGTTGCCCCACCAGGCCAACGTAGCAGGCTACGTTCCTGGTGGAGAAATCATGAAGATCATGGATAATGCCGCCGGCGTTGTAGCAGCCCGCCATGCCCATACCAACGTCGTCACCGTCAGGGTGGATAATATATTTTTTTGAAACCTGTGAGGGTAGGGGATGTATTGCTGGTTCATGCCTCGCTGACCTTAGTCGGCCATTCCTCCATGGAGATTCGCGTCGAAGTGGAGACGGAAAGCATCGCTCAAGAGAGGAGGCAAAAGGCCTTGTCCGCCAATTTCATTTATGTGTCTCTGGACAAGGCGGGCAAGCCCGCGGAGGTGCCACCTCTCCTGATTACCACAGAAGAGGAAGAAAGACTCTTTGAGGAGGGGCGGAAAAGGTACGAAGCACATAAGAAAGAAGGGAGAAGCAAGTAATAAGCGTTAACTCAACCCTCTAAGGATGCTCACGGGGAAATACCACATGGTCCCCCGTGAGTAAAGCAGTTCAATTGAAGCCCTCCGGCGGGACTTCTCCGTGATGAATTGCCGTTTTAGATCACGCCTCTTCCCCCCCCATTTACCTTAAGGAATTGTCACTGAGGAAAGAATCGTGTTAAGATCCGGAACGTGGTGGGTGCAGGAGATCACGGCCAACAAGATTCAATCGCGAAGGAGACAAAAGTGATGAAGGCGTTGAGGAGTGTGCGGGTCATCGTATCAGTCTTGGTTCTTCTGTGTTTGATCGGGTGCGGGGGGCTGCGCGGGGCTGGTTCGAAGGATACGACCCTGGATTCCCGCGTGATGGATGGCATCAGTGACGCACTGTATGAGGTCGTAGCGCCGAAGCCGACGAACGATTCCCTGCAATACGAAAAACCCTTACCCATGGATCTTCTTCCATATTCCGTTCGGACGGACAAGTACTATTCGGTCGGTACGGCGTTCGCCATCAGCCCCTCCGAGTTCGTTTCAGCAGCCCATGTGATGAACCTGGGAAGTGGAAGCCAATTCAAGGAGGTTTTTCTCCGGGACAAGAAAGGGAAAGTCTACTCCATCGGAAAAGTGCTCAAGTACTCCAAAGACAGGGATTTCATTGTCTTCTCCGTCCAGGATGCCAAAGCAAAGGGATTTCTACCGACGAATAAGAGCCCCCGGGTCAATCAGAAAGTATATGCCGTGGGCAATGCTCTCGGGGAGGGAATTGTGATCAGAGACGGTCTTTATACGTCTGACACACCGGAAGAGGAAGCAGGGGAATGGAAGTGGATACGCTTTTCGGCTGCGGCCTCTCCCGGCAATAGCGGCGGTCCGCTCCTTGACCAGAATGGCAAGGTCATCGGTATCGTCCTGAGAAAGTCTCCAAACGAGAACCTGAATTATGCGGTCCCGATCCTTGAAATCCTCAAGGCCGATAAGAATGTGGCAGTCTTTCAGACGAAAATGCGCTATACCCTGGAGAATATGGACATGACCAAAAGAGAGATCCTGAAAAAAGAGATTCTGCTGCCCAAAACCTACCAGGAATTGGACAGCGAGCTGAATGCGATCATAGCCCAGTTTTCTGGTAAACTCCTCAAGGATTTGCTCGCCGAGAATCAGGACACCATATTCCCCCGCGGCCCGGGATCAACCCGGCTGTTCTACAAGAGCTATAACGCGGTCTTCCCTCGTCTCATCATGAAGGGTAAGGACGGCAACTGGGATGCCTATTATGCCAGCGGGACGAGAGATTCTGACCTGGGAAACAATGGCCATCTTACTTACGGGGCTCTTGGCAGCACGGTCTTTCTTTATATCCATAAACCGGACGACGTTCCTCTAGAAACGTTTTATGGCGACTCAAAGATATTTATGGATTTGATTCTCAAGGGGTATAGCCGATACAGAGAGATCGGGCCGGAAAATGTCAAGGTCACGTCGATGGGCCGGGCTTTCGAGAACTACCGGGTCACGGATTTCTACGGGAGGATCTGGATGGCGCACACGTGGCTTATCGAATATAACGACACGAAGGTGGTAACCTTTTCTCTCCCGGTTCCCGGAGGCTGCATTGTCATGATGAGAGCTGACCAGACAGGAAACGTTGACCAGGGAGATATCCCCGACCTGAAAGTGCTCTCCGATTTTATTTATGTGTCCTATTACGGTTCCTTGAAAGAATGGCAGGAATTTCTGAGTATGAAGAACCTCTTGCCCTCCATCTTTTCAACTCTTGACATTCATATTGAGAATAATAAGATTTTCCGGTACAAGTCGGCGAGACTCTGCTTGTCCTACGGTCCCGATATCATGAAAATTTCTGATAAGAATAGCTTCCAGCTTGATTTCGGCTACTTTAAGGAGAAGGGTAAGACGCTATGGGACATCAACGGAATTGTGGTAGGCGAGGGGAAATACCATCAGACTGGTTACGCTGTGTCAAGGGTAATTAGGCCTCCGAAAGAGCTCGACGATCAATATCAGAGTAACTGGCAGAATATGGTCGAGCGGGAATTCCCCTACAATCGCTCTGCTTATAATAAGGATAAGGCTACGATCATTTCGACGACATATAACGGAACCAGTCAACCGGGTGGAAAGGAAGCGCCCCCCAGCTCCATTCTGTACTCCGTCGGGTTTATAAAGCAGGGAAACATCGGTCAGAAAGAGATGGAGGCAAAACTGGAAATGTTCATGCGTCATCTGGTCATCTATGAGAATGCCGACGATAGCGGTAACACGACCGAAAACCCGCAGCCGAAAAGTTAATCGTATTTTTAACTTTAAATCATTGTCAGTCTGTGAGTCAAAAAACGTCAAGAATCCCACTTCTGTGAAATTCTGGACTTTTCATAGAAAGCCTTTAAATTTCAATTTATTATAGGAAATATTGGCTCTTGGCACTGATATTGCTGTTGATATTGCTGTTGTTAGGAATAGCACGAATATTTAATTAAGTTTGCCGACAAAGCCAAACCACGAGCAATCGTGGGGCGCCTGCCCGCCGTAACTGGCGGGGGGCCCACTGATCCAAAGACGGAGCAGTGGGGAAAGCCACGGATCCCATTGGGATAGCCGGGTTGCCGAAGTGAAATCTCACAGGGACCGGATTGCCGTGGCTGCACGAAAAGGCAATCCGGTTTTTTGATTTAGAGAAGTTGGTTTCGGTGCTATGAGAAGTACAATCATTAATAAAATCCTTTCATTCCAGTATCGTCTCGGGAGGATCATCGGAAGGAAGAAGGCAAATCGCATCTGTATTCTTGTCGAGGAGTCCTTCACGAACCTATTTGGGAGGGAGAGATACCAATGATAAGAAATGAAGATCTGATGCAATTTTTGTTATGCTACGGGCGAGGGATGTCACAGGACTTTGTTTCGAGGAGTGATAACATAAACGACGTTATCTATTACCTCCGGGTCGAGCGTGATTTCGAAATCCTCAAATTAACGTCCTTTGTAACAACAAATCTCATCCACTTCGAAAAAAGGACGGTTCTCTCTTCTACCTCCGACCAAGCCCCGTTGGGTGAAGATAGTGAAGAGATTTTTGACATCGATAACCCGAGCTAATCTAAGGATCACACAGACTCAATCGAAGCTTCCAAGCGGGGCTTCGAACAAATGAAGGATCGCTTTAAGATTGTGCCGCGTTCCACTTTTGCTAAACTGATAATTATCCCCATCCCCCGACTCATCACATTCCTTAAGACCGTGCAGAGTTTCTCTTTCCACCTCGATGTTAAGATGAGAATGCGATTTCTTGCGAATTTCCGCTTTCAAAAAGTTTAAGCCTGGTGTAGAATACAGACATCCATGAATCGTTGGCAATCCTGTCCATGATGCCGGGATAGCGTTCGCAGAAGACGTCGGACATAATGAACCCTCTTACCACAGTCATCCCTTACAGCCCAGGACCTTCTTTTGATGGGATTCTG
>Ga0187784_10005205_pt1 | contig 10528 bp, 7 predicted proteins | sample 1015_SJ02_MP15_2_FD_132964 | JGI IMG/M metagenome (GOLD analysis project Ga0187784, IMG submission 132964) | Tropical peat soil microbial communities from peatlands in Department of Meta, Colombia - 1015_SJ02_MP15_20_MG | ecosystem: Environmental > Terrestrial > Soil > Wetlands > Peat | place... | reverse complement strand
TGCTCGTCGAGATGGCGGCGCAGCTTGCGCGCAATGTCTTCCGGCTTCTGGTCCGGCACCAGCCGCATGTCGAGCTTCGCGCTGGCGCGCGCGGGCAGCACCGTCTTGCTGCCCGGCCCGGTGTAGCCGGAGATGAGGCCGGCGATATTGCAGGTCGGCTCGCTCACCAGGTTGAAATAATAGTCCGACGACTCGCGCCCCTTGAGGAATTCTTCGATCCCGAAGAACGCCTTCAGCTTCGCGGCGTCGACCGGGATGTTGGCGACCGCCGCGCGCTCCAGGTTGGTGAGCGGCCGCACGTCGTCGTAGAAGCCGCGGATCGCGATCCGGCTGTCCAGGTCCTTCAGCGATGCGAGCGCCCAGACCAGGCGCCATGCCGCGCTCGGCACCGAGGTCGCGCGCATCGAGTGCTGGTCCTCGCGCGTGCCGCGCGCGGTGAGCTCGACATAGACCATGCCTTTGAGGCCGAGGATCAGGATCGGTCGGCCGGATTCGTGGATGTGGCTGTCGGAATAATAAGTGAGGCTCGCGGCAAGGCGCGCCTTGTTCTGCGCGCAGAACGGCTTCAGGTTCGGGCTGCCGATCTCCTCCTCGCCCTCGTAGAGAAATTTGAGCGCGATCGGCAAATCGCCGAACGCGGCCTTCATGGTCTCGACCGTCTTGATATAGGTGAAGAGCTGCGCCTTGTTGTCGGAAGTGCCGCGGCCATAGATCCGGCCATTGCGGATCGCCGGCTCGAACGGCGGCGACTCCCACAGCTCGAGCGGCTCGGGCGGCTGCACGTCGTAATGGCCGTAGATCAGCACGGTCGGCGCGCCGGGCTTCGGCACCTCGCCATAGACGATCGGATGGCGCGGCGTTGCGATGATCTCGGTCGCAATGCCGACGTCGCGCATCTGGGAGGCGAGCAGCGCGGCGCATTCCTGCATGCCCTCGTTGCGGGTCGAGATGCTGGGCTGGCGCAGCAGCGTGAACAGCTCGGCGAGGAAGCGCTCCTTGTTGGCTTCGATGTAGTCGTCGGTCTTGAGCGGCATGGTTCAGCGGTCCTGCAGTTTGGGATCGAGCACCTGGCGCAATCCGTCCTGAAACAGGTTCAGGCCGAACACCAGGAGGATGGTGGCCAGTCCGGGAAACAGCGCGACATGCGGCGCGATCAGCATCGCGCTGCGGCTTGCCGCGAGCATCGCGCCCCATTCGGGGAGCGGCGCCTGCGCGCCGAGGCCGAGGAAGCTCAGGCTCGCGGCGGTGAGGATCGCGATCGCGACGCGCAGCGTCATCATCACGAACAGCGTGGCGCTGATGTTGGGAAAGACGTGGCGCGCGAGGATGCGCAAATCCGACAGGCCGGCGGCGCGCGCGGCCTCGACATAGGGCTCGTCCTTCACGGTGAGGGTCGCGCCGCGCGCGAGCCGCGCGAAGATCGGGACCGTGTAGATCGCGACCGCGATGATCGCATTCGTCAATCCGGGCCCGAGGATGCTGATGATCACGATCGCGAGCAGCACGCCCGGAAAGGCGAGGAGCACGTCGATGATGCGCATGATCACGGCAGCGACGGCGCCGCCCGCATAGCCGGCCACGAGGCCGACCGGCACGCCGATCGCGGCGGCGAGCGCGACCGAGATTAGCCCCTCGGCGAGCGAGATGCGCGTGCCGTAGAGGATGCGCGAGAAGAGATCGCGCCCGAGCTCGTCGGTGCCGAACCAGTGCGCCGCCGAGGGCGGCATCAGCACGTTCATGAGGTCGTTGCGGTACGGGTCATCGGGCGCGATCAGCGGCGCCAGGATGCCGCATAGAATAAAGACGAGTACGATCGCCAGGCCGGGTAGCGCAAGGCGCGAGCGCCGGAGCTGGCGCAGCGCGACGCGCGCCGGGCTCTGCGCGGGCGCGACAGTCTGATTCGACTGCGTCGAATCAGACTCGCCGCTTTTCTTTCCATTGTGCATGATCTTATCCGAAAACCGGTTTCCACTTTTCGGGATCATGCACGCGCCCGCTCATCGTGCCCGAATCCGCGGATCGATCAGGCCGTAGATCAGGTCGGTCGCGAGGTTGATCGCGACGAAACTTACGGCAAGCAGCAGCACCGAGGCCTGCACCACGGGAAAATCGCGTGCGAGAATCGACTGCACCAGCAGCCGCCCAAGGCCCGGCCAGGCGAACACGGTCTCGGTCACGACCGCGCCGCCGAGCAGATATCCGAGCTGAAGTCCCGCGACCGTGACCACCGGGATGAGCGCGTTGCGCACCGCATGGCGCCAGATCACGACGCTCTCGCGCTGGCCTTTCGCGCGCGCGGTGCGCACATAGTCCTCGCTCAGCACCTCGATCAGGCTCGCATGCATCACGCGCGAGATGATCGCGACCGACGCGGTCGAGAGCGTGATCGCCGGCAGGATGAAGTGCGCCCACGAGCTCATGCCGGAGAGCGGCAGCCAGCCGAGCCACACCGAGAACACCAGCATCAGCATGAGTCCAAGGAAGAAGGTCGGCATCGACACGCCGGCGAGCGAGAGGATGAGCGCGGCATTATCGAAGAGGGTGTGGCGGCGGACCGCCGACACGATGCCGGAGGCCATTCCGATCACGATCGCGAGCGAGAGCGCGATCGCGCCGAGCGCGAGCGTGTTGGCGTAGCGCGGCAGCACCTCCTCCAGCACCGGCCGTCCGGTACGGAACGATTTGCCGAAGTCGCCACTCAGCGCCCTGCCGACGAAGCCGAGATATTGCGCCGCGAGCGGGCGGTCGAGGCCGAGCGACTGGCGCACGTTCTCGACGTCGGCGGCCGTCGCATCCGCCCCGGCGATCAGCGCGGCCGGATCGCCCGGGATCAGGTGCAGCATCAGGAACACCGCGAGCGAGACCCCGAACAGCACGGGGATTGCCTGCGCGAGACGGGTGGTGAGGAACGCAAGCATCAATACCGCTCGTCCCCGCGCAAGCGGGGATCCAGTTCTTTGGCCCAGTTCGCAGCCCCTGGATTCCCGCTTGCGCGGGAATGAGCGGAGAATGGTCGACGACCGCGCTTCGGGCTCATCCGCTCTAGCCCTTCCACGCGCCGGAAAAATCGACGAACTCGTTCGGATAGACCGCGAGCCCGTGCACGTTCGATCGCGTGGCGAACAGCTGGTCCTCATAGAACAGCACGACGGCCGGCACCGCCTCGAAGATCAGGTCCTGCGCGCGCGCGAGCAGGGCGCGCCGCTGCTCCGGCTCGAGCGCCTCGCGCTGTGCGAGGATCAACCGGTCGAGCTCGGGATCGCTGAGCGCAAACGCGTTCATGCGCCCGTTGCTCATCGCGGTCAGCGTCAGCGTGAAGTCGAGGTCGCCGGTCGGTGAGCCCTTGCCCATCAGGAACATCGGCGCCTTCTTCTGCTCGATGATCGCGGTAAGTGCGCCCCATTCGGGTGACTCGATCCTCGCCTTGATGCCCACGTCGGAAAGCTGCGCCTGAATCGCCTCGCCGAGCTGGCGGTCCATCAGGTAGCGGCCGGTCGGCACGTAGAACGACGTCGCAAAGCCGTTCGGCAAGCCCGCTTGCGCGAGCAACTGCTTGGCCTTCGCGGGATCGTATGCGCGCGGCGGAAACGCCTTGGCGCCGCCGATCACCGGTGATTCAAAGCCGCCGCCGAGCTCCCCGACGCCGCTCAAGACGCCGCGCTGCAGTCCCGTTACGTCGATCGCATGGGCGACCGCCTCGCGCACGCGGCGGTCGTTGAACGGCGCGATCGCGTTGTTGAGGCCGACATAGATGGTGCGGAAGCCGGTCTTGCGGATCACCTGCACGGCGGACGAGCCCTCGAGCCGCTTCAGCATCACGGTCGGCACCGAGGCGATCACGTCCGCCTCGCCGCTCAGGAGCTGCAGCACGCGCGCCGAATCCTCGGGCACGACGCGCGTCTCGACCGCGTCGAGCTTCGGCTTGTCGCCCCAATAATCGTCGTTGCGCACAAGCGTGATGCGCTCGCCCGGCTGCCAGCTCTTCAGCCGGAAGGGACCTGTGCCGGCCGGCTGCTCGCGGTATTTGACGCCGGCCTGCTGCAGCTGCGCCGGGCTCATGATCGCGAGGTTGTAGGCGGAAAGCTGCGCCAGCAGCGGCGCGAACGGCTCCGCGGTGACGAGCGCGATCGTGAAGTCGTCGATGATCCTGACGTCGGCGATCGCCGCGAGCGCCGAGCGGCGCGGCGAGCCGGTCGCGGCATCGCGCAGGCGGTCGAAAGTCGCCTTCACCGCCGCCGCGTTGAACGGCGTGCCGTCGTGGAAGCGCACACCCTGGCGCAGCCGGAAGGTCCAGGTCAGCCGGTCATCCGAGGTCGCCCACGACAGCGCGAGGCAAGGCTTGATCTCGCCGTTCTCGTCCGCTCGCACCAGCGTCTCGTGAATGTTCGCGACGATGCGCGCGGTCGGCACGTCGGTGACAAATTGCGGATCGAGCGTCTGCACGTCGGTGCCGGTCGCGAAGATCAGCGTTCCGCCGGTCTTGGGCTGCTCAATCTTGGGCTGCTGGGCCGGCGCTGCGCCGGCGAATCCGGCAAACGCGCATACCAGTGCCGCCCTCACGACGCGACGCATGGCTCCTCCCTCTTGTGCAGCCGTCGACCAACATCGATTGATCGCATAATCATGCGCGTGCTGTCGATGCAGCAGGATTAGCGCGATGGTTGCCATTTCGGTGCCGGCACCCTTTGCGGCGGGCCGCCCGCAAAGTCGCTGCGCAAGTTACGGCCGCGCTATTGCGACGACGTCGATTTCGGCAACACCACGTCGAGCTTCTCAAGCTCGACGACGGCCGCGGTGCCTTCCTCCCACGACTCGACGACCAGGTTGCCCAGCGGCACGTTGTCTGGAACGAACAGGGTCACGTGCTGCGGCTGCCGGTGGGCGTCGACTTGCCGACGAACGGAGAAATCGGTCTTCGCGGCGTTGAGCACGCCGATCCCGACCGGACCGCCCGAGACGCGGACCTCGACGTCGATCCAAAGCGGCCCTTTCAGATCCGGCGCGGTGTTGACGAGCTCGGCCCCGTACGCCCAAGGCTGCGGCGGAGTTCGGATGCGGCGCGGCCTCGAAGGCGCGTAATCTCCGAAGACCGTGGTCAAGCGTCGGCCGCCCGCGCCTTCCAGTATCTCGATATGCGGCTCCAGCAAGGTCATGGAGAGCCGCAGGACCGGCGTCGCGATCATTTTGGTGCCGGACACCGACCAGTGCATCCCGCTTGCCCCCGTGCGCGGGGCGTTCATCCGATCGAGGATCGCTTGCATGCGCGCTGCATCATTCGAGACGACCACGCTCAATTGCGGCGCGGTCACATCGTCTATCGTCGGCTCTTGGGGATTGGCGACCCGGCTGAATCCGCTGGCGGCGATCGGGATCGCGACATAGCGGCTCGGCAGCCGGCAGTTCGGCGCGGCGAGACGACCCAGAAGCTCATCGTCATCCCACCAGATTCGAATCGCCGTCGGGGTGACTTCGAGCGAGGTCAGGTAACGGTTCGCCTCGAGGGTCGTCAGATAGAGATCTTGTCGCAGCGGGCAATCGTCGGGATAGCCGTAGGCGTCGATGCGGGAGTTGATGACCCCGGGAATCGTCATGTAGGCGGGGGCCCGCAGCAGGTGAACGGCGTCGGCACCGACCATCAGCAGCGAGAAGATCGTGAGCCCGGCGAAGCGTGCACCCCATGCCTGAAGGGCGATCACTGCCGCGACATAGAACGCCAGGGGCAAGAGCGCGATGTCACGGTCATCGATGACCGGCGCAAGATGAGTGAGGGCAGCCTCGAGATGGAGCTGTCGGGATCCGGCCATCATCGCCAGATAGGCGGCCGGCACGACGGCATAGACCCAGACGCCGCCGAAGTCCCTGCTGCGCGTGCAGATGTAAAGCTGCCCCGCGAGCGCAAGCATCGCCGGATACAGGATCGGCTCCGCCATGTACCAGGGCTGAAGCGCCGTTTGGCCGAGCAGTTGCCAGAAGAGAAAAATCGCAGCCGCAACGATGAGCTGCCACTGCAGCCCCAGTGCGATCGATGCGCGCTGGTCGCAAGGCACGGCCGGCGCACGCATGTGTTTGGCGAGAAGCCCGCATGCCGAAGCGAGCAGCGCAACAAGAAGCGCGAGCGGCAGGCCATCGCGGCCGAGGAACCAGCCCGACTGCCACGATCGCCACCAGACTTGCTGCTCAGGTTGCGTCAGCAGGACGAGCACGCGTCGGAGCAAGATCCAGTGAAAGAAGAACGGCCGCCCGACGAGAAAATTGCCGATGCAGAGCACAAGGGTCGCCACGACGGCACCGGCGAGCCCGGCGGCGATCATTCGCCAGAGCAGCGCGCGCGAGGGCCAGCCATGCAGCGTCAGGAACTGCAGCAGCAGCAACGGCGTCAGGTTGATGAAAATGATATTGGCGTGCAGCGTCAGCGCGAAGGCCGCGCCGGCGCCGACGATCCACCCGTCCGTCGCGCGTGCTTCGGCCGCAATACACACCAGCCAAAAGGTCACGAGGTAGAGGAAGGCGCCGTCGGCGTCGTGGTAGTCCCATCCACCCGGCGCATGGAAAGGAATGTACAGCAGCAAGGAAACGGCGGCGAAGAATCCGATGCAGGGCGCGAAGTATCTTCGGGCGACGAAATAAAGAACACTCGACGGTGCGATCAGCGCAAGCAGGTGAAGAACGTAATTTGCGATGGTCGGAGCAAACAGCCGGTAGGCCGCAAAGCCCGTCCATATCCATGGCAGCCGCAGGATCTTCTTCTCGCCGACGAAATATTGCGGCAGGTCGTAGTTCTCGAAAAACCCAAGATAGATCCAGCTATCGATGAAGCCCGGCGGATTGAAGATCCACTCCCGGTTGGCCGCCAGCAGGACGAGCGGAAGCAGGCACAGGATGAGGATGTGAACGTCAGCGCGATCCGCCAGCCTGCTCGGTGCCTGCGTTCGCCGCACTAGGATCGTCCCGCGAAGACCATCGCAGCGCGATCAGACGGCAAGACGTGTCGCTCCAGGTCCACCATCGCGCCTTCAGCAAACCTCCCGGCCGTCCGTCGCCGGTCCGCGCCGAAGCGCCGGGCCGGGGCACCCGCAATTGGCGCCACAGACCGGCGCTGTCAAGCTTTCCCGGCCTCACGCAATCGTGCGCGCCGCAATCGACATCGAGTCGCACCGCGCGCGCTTAGCCCGCTATAGTCGCCGCGCGATCAAGCGGGGCTTGGTCGCCGCTGCAACAGCCGGACGATCGATGGTTGCCACTGCGCTGCTCAATCAGCTTCAATCTCTGACGGCGCTGAGGTCGACCATCCTCGACACCCGCTCGATACTGGACCCCACCGAGACCAACCTGTGGCCCTCGCAGGCGTTGCTGCTGGCCGCCGTCGTGCTCGACCGCCGGCCCGACGTGATCCTCGATCTTGGCACGGGAAGCGGCGGATCGTCGGCCGCGATGGCGGTCGCCGCCGGCCACAATCGCCATGGCACCGTCGAGACCTTCGATCTCACCGACAGATGGGGCAACGAGATCGCACCCAAGCTCGCGGCAGTCGACCGCTCGCGCTGGGCCCCGGTCCGTCAGCACGCCGGCGACCTCACCCAATTCGACTATGCCACCCTGCTGAAGAATGCGCGGAGCGCGCTGGTCTTCTGGGATGCGCATGGGTTCGAGGTTGCCGACGCGGTGCTCGGACGGATCATGCCCGTGATCGCCGACCTGTCGCATGTGGTGATCTGCCACGACGTCGTCGACAACCGCTTTCCGGGACCGACCACGGCGCGCTCCTACGGCGGCAAGCGGTCGTGGCGCGGCATGGCGGACTGGTACGACAATTCCGACACCACGAACTGCCTGAACATTGGGTGGTGCAACACGCTCATGGACCAGATCCTGCCGATCCTCGACTTCTGCTTTCGCAATGAAATCGAGCTTCGCTCGGCCGACTTCACTATTCGCAAATCGCCGTGGTGGAACAACGTCGCCGCGACGCTCGCAATTGCCCCGGATGATCTGTTCAACATGGCGTATTTCAGCCTCGAAGGGACGAGCGCGCGCGAATTCCCCCCGCTGCGGCCGGCCGCGGCAAATGATGGCCTGCCCCCGTCAAGGCCGCTCGCCTATCGGACCGTCGCCGAGAACCGCGCGGTGGTCACGCCGCTGACGCTGGGCGCGGTCAAGGTCGCGCTCCCGACGACACCTTGGACCTATGTGGCACGGCTCGTTCCGGAGCAGCCGTTGCCGAGCGGTGCAGGAATCCTGACAGTCCGGATGAAGGTCGCGTCCGGCACTGCCGCCGTCGGCGTGCTGAATAAGGATGGCTCGGATTTCATCGCGCGCAGGGTGGTTCGCGCGACCCCCGAGCCGGTCGAAGTTCCGTTGAAGCTTGCAGAGTGGCAAGCGGCGGGGTCGATTGTGCTGCAGACGGCGGAAGACCGGAAAGGCGGCGACGTTGTAGTGCAGTCGCTGTCGTTCGCTTCACTGGGAATCGCGTAACGGGCGGGGCCATCACGTCGGTCACGAATGCTGCAGCAAGGTTAGGCTCATGGTTGCGACTTCGATGCCGGTAAAGCCATCAATGCTGTCGGGCGCGGCTGAATATTTCCCCGCCGCCGGCGACGCGTGGCAGACGGTCGCGCCGGCTGACGCGGGGTTCGACGCTGCCAAGCTTGCCGCGGCGATCGCCTACGCCAACGCGCATGAGTGCGCCTGGCCGCGCAGCATGTATCTCGACAGCGGCGAATACGTCGGCACCGCCTATGTCGAGGAGAAGCCACCGCATAACGAGGTGATCGGCGAGGTGCGCCCGCGCGGCGGCGTCAACGGGGTGATCCTGCGCGGCGGCCGCATCGCGGCCGAGTGGGGCGATACCCATCGCGCCGACATGACCTTTTCGGTCGCGAAGAGCTACCTCGCGCTGGTCGCCGGCCTCGCCTTCGACCGCGGCCTGATCGGCACGCTCGACGCGCGCGTCGCGCAAAGCGTGCCGGACGAGGGCTTCGCCTCGCCGCACAATGCCGCGATCACCTGGCGGCATCTGTTGCAGCAGTCGAGCGAGTGGCAGGGCACGCTGTGGGACAAGCCCGACAGCGTCGACCACAATCGCCAGGCCGGGCTCACCCACGACAACCGCCGGAAGGGAACGCCGCGCACGCTGCAGCAGCCGGGCACGCGCTTCGAGTACAACGATGTGCGCGTCAACCGGCTGAGCCTCTCCTTGATGCGGCTGTGGCGGCGGCCGCTGCCGGACGTGCTGCGCGAGCACATCATGGACCCGATCGGCGCCTCCGACAGCTGGAGCTGGCGCGGCTACCGCAACTCGACCGTCGCGATCGACGGCAAGATGATGGAGTCCGTCTCGGGCGGCGGCCATTGGGGCGGCGGCCTGTTCATCTCGAGCTGCGACCACGCGCGCGTCGGTTACCTGATGCTGCGCGGCGGCGCCTGGGGCGGCCGGCAACTCCTGTCGGCGCGCTGGCTCGGCGCGCTCGCGACGCCGTCCGCGCCCAACCCGAGCTACGGGCTCCTCTGGTGGCTCAACACCGGCCGCAAGCTCGTGCCGTCCGCCCCGGAGTCGAGCCTGTTCGCGCTCGGCGGCGGGCAGAACGTGATCTGGGTCGACGCCCCACACGACCTGGTGGTCGTGGTGCGCTGGCTGCAGCGCGAGCACCTCGATGGGATGGTGGCGCGGGTGATGGGGAGTTTGGCGGCGTGAAACCTCTCGGTTCGTCATCGCCCGCGAAAGCGGGCGACCCAGTAACCACCGCCCGATCGCCTTCGCGCTGTCAGTGTTTACTGGGTACCCCGCTTTCGCGGGGTATGACGACGGCGGGGTGAAACCTCTCGGTTCGTCATCGCCCGCGAAAGCGGGCGACCCAGTAACCGCCGCCCGATCGCTTTCGCGCAGCCTGAGTTTACTGGGTACCCGCCTTCGGCGGGGTATGACGAGGGTGACGCTTCAAGGGGAGGCGATCACAGGATAGAGGTCGTCCCAATTTGGATTGTCCTTTTCGATCAGCGCGATTTTCCAGGCTCGGTTCCAGTTTTTTCAGCCGCTTTTCGCGGCGGATCGCGGACTCGGCGGTTGCGTGCTGCTCATAATAGACAAGCCGATGCACACCGTATTCACTGGTGAAACCGGGGATCAACTTTTCCTTGTGCTCATAGACGCGCCGGACGAGATCGCTGGTTACACCGATGTAGAGTGTGCCGCCGATGCGGCTAGCAAGGATATACACCCAGAAAGTGCGCTCGCGTCGCATGCGTGTCCCACCAAAGCCAAGCGAGGATATGGCACGTTAGCCGTTCCTTGAAGCCGCCGTGTCTACTGGGTCGCCCGCCTTCGCGGGCGATGACGATCGAGAGTCCGAAGGCGCCCTGGTCCGGCGCCCGGCCCGGCACTTGCATGCGCGAGCCCTTTGATGACACGGTTATCGCCGCGTTGGGGCATTTCGCATGCTGCGTCTGATCGTCCGGCGTCTCGCCCTCGGCCTGCTGGTCGCCCTCACGGTGATGACGCTCGCGTTCATGCTGACGCGCCTGTCCGGCGATC
>Ga0187784_10005204_pt1 | contig 10528 bp, 9 predicted proteins | sample 1015_SJ02_MP15_2_FD_132964 | JGI IMG/M metagenome (GOLD analysis project Ga0187784, IMG submission 132964) | Tropical peat soil microbial communities from peatlands in Department of Meta, Colombia - 1015_SJ02_MP15_20_MG | ecosystem: Environmental > Terrestrial > Soil > Wetlands > Peat | place... | reverse complement strand
CCCATCAACGAGAATGGTCTGCCCGGTGACAAAACCACTGTCATCGGAGGCAAGGAAAACAAGGGCTCCGAAAAGATCGTGAGGCTGTTCCAGCCGGCCCATAGGGGTGCGGCTCACGTCGTATTGCGAAACATCGCCTATCGCATGGGCCGTCTCGGATTCAGTAAACCCCGGCGCAATGGCATTGATGGTCATATGGTGAGGTCCCAACTCGATTGCGAGGCTCCGCGTCATCCCTACGACTCCTCCCTTGGACGCCACATAGTGAACAAACCCGTGAGAACCGGTAAAGAAGGTTTCTGACGAGAAGTTGATTATTTTGCCCTTTCCCTGCTGTTTCATGTAGGGGAACACGGCCCGGGTACAAAGCCAGGGGCCCTTCACGTTTACCGCCATCACCCTATCCCATTCGGCAGGATCGATCTCAAAGAAGGGTTTCCGTCTCAGTCCCGATATGATGGCGGCGCAGTTCACCAGGACGTCGATCCTGCCGAAGGCTCCCACTGTCTCCTGCGCCATCATCCGGGTTTCTTCCGGATTGGACACGTCAACCCGCAATCCTTTGGCAACGCCCCCCGAGGCTTTGATCTCCTTTACTGTTGCTGCGCAGTCCGCGATGTCGGCTGCCGCTATCTTGGCGCCTTCCTTAGCAAGTGCGATGCTGAATGCCTTTCCCAGTCCCTGGGCCGCGCCTGTCAGTATCACCACTCTGTCTTTCAGTCTCATGTTCTGCTCCTCTGCTGCATATCTGCTGCGCTTTCCCGCTTGTGCCCTCAAGTTCCCCTTTCAACTGTTTAGCCCGAGATCCTTACGGATCGTCTGGATGCAGTTCCAGGAGCACCCCCTGCCAGTGCCGACACCGTTATGGCTCGCAGAGGAGCAAAGGTAGAAGTTCTTGATGGGAGTTCTATAGCCGGATAGCTCCGGGACCGGCCGGAATCGGTCCATCTGAGAAACGATCATGTCTCCGCACGCGATAGAGCCTTCATGCATGTTGGGATGGGCCAGCTCCGTATCATAGGGAGTGTTGACGTGGCAGGCTATGATGTTATCTCTTGTCATGTTCGGCGCGTACATCTGCCATTCCCTGATGAGCGACGCTTCAAACTCGCTGCGCAGCTCCTGCCACCGCGTCACGGTGAAAAACCGGGTGGGCGCCGAGAACTCCTCGATGCCGATGATATGCTTCCCCTGAGGCGCCCTGGAGCCGTCCCATATCGTGTCCGGGCCGAGAAACATATAGAGCCTGTTGGCGATGCCCTTCACGAATATCTCGGAAAGATATTGATTGGCCATATAGTCGGCATTTCGCGGCCCTAGGTACATCCTCGGCTGTGGGCCGCAGTCCGGGTTGAAGGAGGCCGCCTTGTACCGGGGCAGTTCGTGCATGGCAACCACTGCCCAGAAGATGTTGTGCCGGTCGTAGCGGATGTTCCTGACCCGCTTCACTATCTTCGGATCGAGGCGGTCTTCGCCTATGAGCCTCACGGACTGGAGGGCGGAGAGGTCGCTCACGACGAGATTTCTGGCCCCTATCTCCGCTCCGTTCTTCAGACGAATCCCCCTTGCGCTGTCATCCCGCACGAGGAGTTTGACCACTTCGCTGCGGCAGAATACCTCTCCCCCCGATTCGGTGAATGCCCTCCGGAGGGCATCCGTGACCGCCTGGGAACCCCCCTTCGCGATGGCCGCAGGCTCCCAGGAGAGTACGAGACTGACAGCGTGGATGAACCCATGAATCCCGATCACGTCCTGCGGTGCGCCACCGAAGGAGGTCATGGCCGCGCGCATAAACAGCGTGCGGAGTTCTTCGCTCTCGAAGACGTCGTAGGCCAGTTGCTGGCTCGTCATGAATTGATATACGGGGTCAATGCCGTCTTTGGGGTCGTCGCACAGTTCTTCTAAGGCGTTCTTCTGCCCCCAGGGCACGGGCGGATTGAAGCGGTAGGTTCCGAAAGCGGCCTTCCAACGTTTCGTGTACCTCCTGAACAACTCCTCTGCCGTATCGGCATCCCTCTGCGAAAACCGGCTGATCTCATTCAGGGTCTTCTGGAAGTTCTCGTGGGATACCTCTGTCCTTCCTGTTACCGGGTCGACGACTTTCAGGGCGGAGTAACCCACGAGGCACGTATCGTTGTCGAAGACCATGGCCTCGCTCCCCTCGGGGTAGACATACTCCAGGCCCCTCTCACGCAGATTGAAGTCGGTGTATGCGGGATGGCTATAGAAACGCGTCCAGTTGGCGCATGGATTGTAGGTGAAGCCGGGTGTCGGACCGGGTTCGCTGACTACCGCACCCCCTGGCTTTTGCATCATCTCGAATATTGCCGTCTTCATGCCCGCCCTCTGCAGGTAGCACGCCGTTATCAATCCATGGTGGCCGCCGCCCACTACTATTGCGTCATAACTTGCATCGCTCATCAATTCCCTCCCTTAGGGTCGGCTCACAGCCATGAACGTAACGCTCAGATGGTCATCCCGGCACTTTCTTTCTCGTGGACGCCTTAAACATCTCATCGAAGCTGCCCGCCAGGGCGCAGGCGAAATCGTAATCTTCTAGGTCGCAGTCGACCTCTTCTATGGGCACCTTGGCCGTCAGGCACGCCCTCAGCTCCTCGAAGAACACGCGGTCTTCCTCCGGGTGGTAAAGGACACTCCCCGGTTTGTCGACATTCGACCAGCCCCGCAAAGGCACGAGGAACCTGACGGGGCCCGTCGCCGAGCCTCTCGAGGCATCTATCTCTTCCGTGGTTGCCCGGCAGTCGGCGACATCGACTGCCATTACGCTGGCGCCTTCTCCAGCAAGGAACACGCTGAACGCTCTTCCCAACCCCTGGGCCGCGCCTGTCACTATGATCACTTTGCCATCGAGTCTCACCCCTCGCTCCTTCCTGACGGCGTGTCGGAGGTACAAATATCCCCTTCCGAGATCGGACTGATCTCGCTAACGGTCTTTTTACAAGCGCTCACAGGGGGGCATACCTAAATTCCCCCCTTTCTCCGGCTTCCAATAGGCGCTTATCAGCCCTTCTCGAGTATGTAGATTGCCCCTTTGCCCGCGTCTACTCTTATCCGTTGTCCTGATTTGATTTTCTCGCAGGCAACAAACGTGTTGACTATCGTAGGAAGACCATATTCACGACCGATAATGGCTGTATGCGATAGTGTGCCGCCTCTATCACCTATAACCGCACCTGCAGTACCGTATGCGATAGTCCACTCAGGGTTTGTACCCGGGCATACCAGGATATCGCCGGCCTTCAGTTGGCCCAGATCCTTAGCGTCCGTAATGACTCTGGCAGTGCCTTCCGCAATTCCGGGGCAGCCGCAAATGCCCACTATATCAGCGCCCAGTTCCTCGGCGCTCACGGATGGCATATCCCCCACCACAATCTTGATGGCGATGGGGTCAAACGAGGGTAGCATGTCTTTGCCGACTGCTTCCATCAGGTCGGCGCGATCCGTATAAAGCGGCGGTCTGAATTCACCTTCTTTAGCGAGCCGATCCGTCAACGTCTCCCATTCTGCCCTGCGCTTTCTTGTTACCCATCGCATATCGGCCTTGCCCGGCACCATGACACTCGATTCAATTTCACTAGTATTCATCATAAAGACGTCGTCGGGGCGATCGATACACCCTTGGTCACAGAGCCATTTCCCTATCTCAAGGTAACCCCAGCGCAATAATGCGATCGTCGTCATCTCACAAAAGAGGTCATGCTCTTCGCTGTACGGAGCGGCCTGTTGGGCCAGATTAATAAGCGACTTGAGCGACGCCTGCTCCGCAGGGGGTACCTTGGCCAACATGTTCTTTACGGCCTTTTCTCGTTTTATGGAGAGTTCTTTTCTTTTCGTATCCAAGACATATTCCGGAGCTGCCGCTTCGCCCGATTCGATGTAGTCTTTTACCTTCTTTATTGGGAATTCGGGGGCTTCCTGCCAGGTAGGCGCCACCATATCGAAGGGATTGGTCGCCCTAAATCCCCTCGCCTGTAAGAATCGATCGAATTCCCTCAACCATAACTTGCCCATGCTCGATTGTCCCAGGGCCCGCATGATCTCTTCCGGGGCCTTCGCCTCAAATACATCGGCAAGCCCCATCTCTACCGCCTCCCTCGCCAGTACCCACAACTCTCTATCGACTTTATAGATCTCGTTGTCGAAACCGCGCAGCATGTCTTGAAATTCTGCCGATTTATCGTCTATGCCAAAACGCTCCTTGCATTCTTTCTCCAGCAAGATCCAAGCTGAATAGGATGACTGCATACCGAGAAAATGGATTTCCCAGTGCCTCAGACATGCGCGCTCCAGATCCCAGTGAAGATGGATGAAATCGATAGGCGTTGCGGTGTCTGGATTAAACTTTCTCGTCTTTGCGCAGATTTCCAGCAGCTCTTCCTTGTGCCTCTCCCAGATTCCGGTAAAATCGTCGATATAGGGCTGCAGGGCCTTCTTAAATTTAACTTCCCTTTCCTTTATCTTTTGCTCGTCCGTCTCTAAGAGAAAACTCCAATAAATTCCGCCGTCCTTGGCCCTTCCCTGCCAGCCGTAGCACGTGGGCAAACTGAAGTATGAATTGACGTACTTCAATCCATGGGTGCATCCCCTTGCCCAGAAGAGTTGGAGGCCCAAGGGAGAAAGGGGCGGACACGAATGAGTGCCATCAAGAAAGTACGAATGGTTCAGCGGTAAATCGATCTCCGGTATCAGATCATAGCCCGGACTTACACCCCAAATAGCATCCTCTGCCTTCAGCTTGTCGTCCTTCTGGTCCTGTTCCCATTTGTTCCACAACTCCCCCCTCAGTTCGCCAGTTCCCATTTTACCCCTCCTTTCTTGGGTCCAAGTATTTTGAATCTCGGAGAATAGCGACATACCCGCCTCCCCGTCTGGGCCCGAGGCCATCCGATTCGGCCCCTGCTTCACACCGTAAACTCCCCTGCAAGCGAAAATCCATCCCCCGTCTACCTTCGCTCCTGACAATCTTTCAAGATGTCCGAGACCTAAAACTTAAACGCTATCTTTTTTATCTTTTCTGCTGTTTTGGGCACATCTACCGACGACCTCAGGTCACTGGCCAGCCTATCGGTGAGTTCTTTCTGTTCAGTGGGAGCTTTCTTCGCCACGTGTTTCGCGGGGCGTGTCTGAAGCAAAAAGACGTTTTTACCGGCCGGGAAATCCGGATCGATTGCCCACTCCATGTCCTGCGGTTGTCCAAGACGTTGTTCCAGCTGAATGGCAACTTCAGCCACCGCTCTTATTTGCTCGTCGCTAAGACAAGGTTCCTCCTGTTTATCTGGGGGCACCTCAGCCCAGTCGGCGCCTTTCGCCATGTTAACGACGCACTTAAGCTTCTTACCCACAGAGCGTTCCACTATCTCCAGCGCACTCTTGTCTACGGTCCACCTGTCTACGTTCTCAAGGCCGCTTACCACGCCTTCACCCAATCCCCAGTTGGCCTCGATTATCACCCTGGTGTCGTCTCCTGTAACGGGGTCGATGGTGAAGCCGATTCCCGCGGCGCTAGCTTTGACCATCTTTATGATTGCGACGCCGAGCATGTCACAATCTAGGGGGAGTCCTTTACTGACGCGGAAGGCAATCGCTCTGGGGGTATACGTGCTCGCCCAGACCTTCTTCACATTTGCCACCACCGCTTCCCTTCCCTCCACGTTCAGATAGGTCTCGAACATACCAGGTCGGCTTTCGACTCCGGCCGATCGAACTGAAACAGCGACATCGCGAATACCCACCCTCCGGGCCAATTCTTCGTAATGGTTGTGTATAAGGTCCGCAATAGGCTGAGGCATGGGTTTGCTTTCGATCATCCCGCGCAAGTGGGAGCTCACTTCCTGAAAACGCTCAACACTATTTCCCGTGAGGTCCCCAAGGTCCGCGATGTATCGACCGAGTGTTTCGTCGAGTCTGCTCTCGGCAAGGAATCTCTTGTAGAGGGTAAGGGTCAGGGCGAATCCGGGCGGGACGTCCAGACCCAGCTTGGTCATCTCCCCCAGGTTCGCGCATTTCTTGCCTACGGCCGGTGCGTCCTCCTTGCCTAGTTCTTCGTTCCAGCAGACAAACAAATGCTCCTTCATGACCCCCCCCTTAATTTGGGACCGTCGTCCCAATCGCACTCATCGTGATATCTTTATGCCCTCCTTTTCCCTGTCCCACGTGCTCGGTGTGATGCCCGCCTGTTTCAGGCGGTATTTCTGAACCCGCTCGGTAGGAGTTTTCGGCAGGCTGTCCATGAATTCCACGAACCTCGGCACGGCGAAGCAAGGCATCCTTTGGTTTGCGTACTCGATAAGCTCTTCAGGGGAAAGCTCTTCCCACGGATTGAGGACCACGCATATCTTCACCTCGTCCTCGGCGAGCTCGGACTTGACGGCCACCGCTGCGGACTCGAGGACCTTCTGGTGCGCGCTGATGGCCCTCTCCACCTCGAAAGATGAGATGTTCTCTCCTCGCCTCCTGAGGGCGTCCTTCTTCCTGTCGACAAAAGAGAGATAGCCGTCCTCGTCCCTCTTCGCGAGGTCGCCCGTATGGAACCAGAGGTTCCTGAACGATTCCAGGGTCTTCTCCGGCATGTTATAGTACTCGATCATCATCGCGGAGGGCTCTTTCGGTCTGAAGACGATCTCTGCGGGCACTCCGGGGGGCACTGGTTTGTCTTCGTCGTCAAAAAGCTCGATCTCATAAATTGGCAGGGTTTTTCCGGAGGAGCCGGGCCTTCTATCGTAAAGGGTGGTATGGACTGGGATACCTATCTCCGTCATGCCGAAGCCCTCCATACAGGTACAGCCGAACCTTTTTGCGAAGCGTTCCATCACTGCCTGCGGGCAGTCGGCGCCGAAGGCGATGCGGACCGGGTTGTCGATATCGTCCGGCTTCGCAGGCCGTTTCTCCAGGATAGGGATCACCGCGCCAGCTGTAAGGCTGTTCTCTTTCTAATGCACATTTTTAGCGCCGGTCCCGCGGCAGTTCAACGCATACTTTCTTACAACTTTGAAACTGGTCGAGGCCATGCTGTCAGTATTCTCCCGTAAGTTCAGTATGTTAGAAGTATCTCAGGAATCAGGGGCGTCTTCCAGACTGCCTTGGGAAGCTGAAAAACGTCTCGGCATAGAAAGGGGGCGGCGCCGCCCGGCCTGACCCAGGCTTAAGCCACCGGATGCTATGACTTTGGATCGGTCGCCGGTTACCGGGTCAATGGTAAAACCGATCCCGGCTGCCCTGGCGTTGACCATCTTCACCACCGCCACGCCGAGGACGTCGCAGTCAATGGGCAATCCCCTGCTGACGCAGAAGGCAACCGCCCTGGGCGTGAAGGTGCTGGCCCATACCTTTTGCACCTGTACCACGACCTTTTCCTTTTCCTTTATATTCAGATAGGTCTCGAACATCCCGGGACGGCTTTCAACCCCGGCCGATCGCACCGAGACGGGCACGTCAGATACACCTGCCCTTTCGCACAGCTCTTCATAGTGCCGGCATATCAGGTCCGCGATGGGCTCTGGCATCGGTTGGTTCTCCATCATGGCTCGGATTTCTGTGCCGACTTGCCGAAGACACTCGGCACCCATGCTCTCGATGTTCCCGAGGTTCCCGATGTATCGGGCAAGCCATTCAGCCAAACCGCTGTCTTGGACAAACTTTATGGTACTGGGCCAGGGTAAGGGCAAACCCAGGCGGGACTTCCAATCCGGGCTTAGTCATTTCCCCAAGGTTCGCGCATTTCTTGCCTACCAGCGCAGCATCCTCCTTGCCCAACTCGTCATGCCAACGGACAAAAATTTTCTTTTGCACGGCCATTTTTTTGCTCCGTCGGTAACTCTACCAAAGTGGGAACGCCGTATCTATCAGGTGATCTACCGGTTTTGTTTGAATAAGGTCCTCGTATATTACGAGCTATTCTTCCGGGGCTGGCGGACCTGTTTTTTCGGTATCAGGCATAGGTGGTTTTACCGGTGAAAGGGCGGAGACGGCCTATGTACCGGCATTGCGGGTGTGTACGTATTCGATGGCGTACGGAACGAGCTCCGATGCGCTTTTCAACCCCAGTTTATGCTTGATGCTTTCGCGGACAGAGTCAATAGTCTTTACGCTCAGATTGAGCCTCTGAGCGATGTGACGGGTTCCGAGCCCCCTGCCGATGAGTTGAAAGACGTCGAACTCCCGGTCAGACAGGGACTTGACTAGGTCGTCGGCCTCGTCTTTGCCCCTGACGACGTGGTGGAGCATCTGCTCGGTCATCTTCTCGCTCAGGTAGACTTTGCCAGTGAGCAGTCTCCTGAGAGCCTGGATCAGGGCTCCGGAAGGCTCGCTTTTCATCATGTATCCGGAAGCCCCGGCACGGAGAGCCCTCTGGGCAAAAGTCGTCTCTTCATGCATGGAGAAGACGAGAATTGGCATGGAAGGGAACGTCTTCTTCATCGATTTGATGAGGTCCAGACCGCTCATGGAGGTGAGGGAGATATCCACCACAGCCAGATCAGGCCGGGTTTTATAGAGCTTTCTCAGCGCGGAGGGACCGTCCTCTGCCTCACCGCAGACGAACATGTCTGTCTCCTGGTTAATGAGAGTCATCAGCCCCTGGCGCACTACCGCGTGGTCATCGACGACAAATACGGCCTTCTTTCTCTGCACTGTCAATCCTCTCGATTTCCGTACAAAGGAGCCACGCAAGTCACAGTAGTCCCTTCCGACGTCGATTTGACCTGAAGGCTGGCGCCCACGATAAACGCGCGATAGCGCATGATTCTGAGGCCCATTCCATTGCCTTGCGTTGAGTGAACGGAGAAACCGTGTCCGTCGTCGATCACTGAGAGGCGAACAGCCCGTTTCGAAGTTCTGAGCAGTATTCGGATACGACAACAAGAGCTATACTTGACCGCGTTGTTCACCGCTTCCTGCGCTATGAAGAACAGCTGGGTTGAGACGGTGTGGTCACTCACGGAGGCTGAGTCCTCGGAGACCAAGGAGCAGCTGATGCCATGAAGGGTGGTGATATTGGAAGAAAGCACTGACAGCGCCGAGGCCAATCCCTGTGGTTCGTCGGACACCAGGCATAATCCCTGAAGAATGGAGCGCATGATGCCTTTTGCGCTTTCCGCTGAGTCAACAATCTGCTGTACCGTCACCCTGGCATCCGACATCTCCTGAGGCAACTGTTTCCGGAGCGCCGTCGCCAGAATGGATATGCCGGTAAGATACTGGCCGAGACCATCGTGCAGATCGCGGCCAATATCGCTGCGCTCTTTACTGCTCAGTTCAAGAATGCGCTTTTCGAGCAGTTTGCGCTCCGTCACGTCGCTGGAAATCTGTACGACCCCAACGAACCTGTTCTGTTCATCCATCACGGGATGGGCGGCCATCTCGAGCACCTTCCCGTCCACGCATGCCTCGCCCTTCTCGGGCTTATGGGTATCAAAAACGCGCATGGCCGGGCAGTCCTCGCACGGCGCGGAGCGGTTTCTCAAGACCTCGAAGCAGTTCTTACCCAGCAACTGCTCCGACGACATGCCCGACGTCTCCTCGGCGACCCGATTAGCCCAGATGATTCGCCTGTCCAAGCCATGATACAAAACCCTCTCGGACATAACGCCCAGAATGAGGGCCTTTTCTTTTTCCGATTTTCGAAGGGCTTCTTCCGCCTTTCGATGCTCAGTGATATCCATCATCATGCAGTGAGTCTGAATGAACTGACCTTTCTCATCGTACCTGACGCGGCCGTTCATGGAGACGATGGCAAGGCTACCGTCCCTCTTCACCACCTTCCACACAAGGTTTTTCACAACGCCTTTGCGCTTGAATTCGGGAAACGCAACTTCGCGATGATACTCCACCCCTTCGGCGATGAAATCGGCAAAGGGCCTGCCGACGAACTCGTCGTAGGAGTATCCGAAAAAGTCCAGGAACGCCCGATTTGCGTCTATTATTCGGGCGTTCTCGTCCATGGACATGTAGCCCAACGGCAGATTGTCAAAGACCAGCCGGTAGCGCTCTTCGCTTCTCTTGAGTAGTTTGTATGCCTCATTAAGCTTGGAGAAGCGCTCTGCCAGCTCGTCATAGGGGACTCCGGCCGGATGCGTTTCGTGCACTGAGTCCATAGAAGTCACTATCCGGGTTTCGCGCTTACGACCCATGTTCACCTCTTCAGTCGCAGAAAGCCCAGACTGCTGCGACGTATCTTGGCCAATTGTTCAATTCTACAACCTGAATCGTGGCAAGTAAAGATGATTTGTTGAGTCATTGTAGGCGATAAAGGCAGTACCCTCGAGGAGGGATCATAATCCTTTTTCTTGCTGCGCAATGAGAGAAATTAGGAGGCCAAAATTGATCCGCTCATCGACTATTTGTAGCACCGGTCCTGCATCATGAAGGAGAGCTAAGAGATGTGCTACTTAGAACGGCCTGTTCATTCTTCCGATAACGTCTTCGAGGGAGCCTTTGAATGGGCCATGTGACTCCATTTTAATGGAAGTCAGCGCCGCAGCGAACCGAACGGAGTCTTCTATAGAGTGAT
>Ga0187784_10005203_pt1 | contig 10529 bp, 13 predicted proteins | sample 1015_SJ02_MP15_2_FD_132964 | JGI IMG/M metagenome (GOLD analysis project Ga0187784, IMG submission 132964) | Tropical peat soil microbial communities from peatlands in Department of Meta, Colombia - 1015_SJ02_MP15_20_MG | ecosystem: Environmental > Terrestrial > Soil > Wetlands > Peat | place... | reverse complement strand
ATCGCCCGAGAGTACTCAGAAGTGATTGCGCGGCATGGGAACGCAGGTTTCTGTTTCGTCGCAGGGAACCCCGCATTTCTGAGAGAAGAGGAACGACGACTTGACTTAAGGAGAAGACTCACGGAGCTTGTGCGTTTGAGTCGGGATAGGCTTCCTTATGCGCCTATCTTTGTAGGATCCGAAGGGTTAACCGCTCTCACAGTAAGCCTTTCCCAACAATATTCCACCGTCCCGTTCATGTTACTGGATTCGTCGGTACAGGAAAACGCTGAAGCAGTTCGATCAAGGTCAAGACACGCGACGGGAGTTTACTGCCCCTGCCACTTATCGGCTGATGGCGACGGAGGGCTGATCAAAGCCTTTGGTACCTATGCGCTTAGACGGAGATGGGTTAGAAAGGCGTTGCGTGATCGCGGGTTCAAAGTATCGGACATCAAGACGCAGATCGCCGACGGTGGCGTAATGGGACCGGCAGCGAATTTGCTCGGGAGCGCGATCCGGAAGCTGGCTCTCTGCGGATTTCATGCGGCCGAGGAACAGCTGAGTGCCCTCGAGAATTACGGGATCCGCTATGCTGCGCTTCTCCCCGCAGAGGAGGGCGTGGAAGAAGGAAGGGAACTTGAGAAGTTAGCATCACGATTTTGTTCTTAGGAAACGGAAAGAAAAAAATTTGAGGCAGAGTCGGTTTTAGTCGATGTGAATCTCTCTGCCCTTCGGTTTAGGTTGTGTCTTGCGCAGCGTGATTTCTAGGACGCCGTTATTGTATGAAGCCTTGGGATTGTCCGCTTCGACTCCGGTGGGTAGATGAACTTCCTTGTAGTACTTTTGGGTGGCTGAGTCCACGCTGATTGTGAGCGTGTCGTCACTGATGCTTGTTTTGATCGCCGACTTTTCTACGCCTGGGAGTTCAGCTACGACACGGACTTGGGCGGGCTCGTTGATGACATCGACGAGCGGTTCACGTATGTTCTTTGGTTCAAGTGCTGGTTGTTCCATGCCGAATGCGCCGGGGCGCCGGGATGGTTTGACGTTACCGAATTCCTGTATGCTTGGCTTGCCATCCGGGCCGATGGACATCGAGTAACCGTAGACGAATGGCCCAAACTGACGCACGGTTGACCCATCCGGCAGCTTGCGCTCACTCATCATGTCCTTCGGCATGCCCTTGAGCATGTCTTGGAACATGTTCTCGAACATCTCGTCCACGTCGCTGAACCAGCGATCCATCCAACCGAACGGTGTTCGCCGACCTCTTCGTGACCTAAACCAGTCTGGAAAAGAATCGTCTGAAGACATTTTCTTTATTTCACCTCTAATGCTGTCACTTTGTTACCTATGGTAACAGTCCAATATAAATATTGTTACGTAAGGTAACGTTACCTTCATGTTTGGTGGGTGATGCTGTGAAATTTCGTTTGGTGCGAAGCATTGTAGCATAAGGTGAGGTGTAAGCAGAGTCAAGATCAGTAATGCGGGTATCAAGTGATTCTTTCGTTGGGTGCGGATAGGCTTAGCGATGCGTTTAGGGAAGTTGGGTTCTTTACTCAAGAATCTTCTCAATTCGTTTTGTGTTAGACCAAGCCTGCGAGATGGCCGAATTGGAACAGGCAATTTCGGTGTATTCATTGAAGCCTCAAGTTCAGCTCTGATTCTTCTTAATCGCTTCAAAATTCTGTCAGCCATTTTTCTTCGCGCTCAAGTAATCCTTCAGTTCTTTCAGTTTCGGTAGGTAATTACGTTCCCAATCCTTTTTCCATTTGACCATCAAGTCCAACGTGTTAGTGATTTCTGTGTCTCTCTCATCAATCCGTTTCTCCAACTTGGCAAAGTCCAAGGCCAGTTGCGAGGGCGGAAGCAAGTCCTCTTGAATCTGGCTGTGTTCAATCAATACCCCGATGTAAGCGTAAAGTAGGTCATAGGCTTCTTGCGGGGTGCAATCACCTGTTCTCAGCGCCCCTTTGGCAATTGCGACCAATCTGTGAAACAGATTGCCAGCTTCACTCTCCGCAATCCCGTATGAGAACGTTTTATGAGGATTCTGAATTATGCGCTCATCGTCTAAATACGAGGCGAGTGCATTGAATGATTTGATTTTCGCTTTTCCTCTTTGTCGCGCGCTCAGAAAGTTGTCAACATATTGATTTCTTTCTTGTGTGGAGTCGCTCATTTCTTTCTATGTTCCCTTATCCACTTGTCTATGGCATCCTCGACAAGTTCCGACACCGTAATGTCGTTCTTGATTGCTTCCATCTTTGCCTCTTTCCATTTGCTAGGCTTGATCTTGATGGACGTAGATTCTCGTGGCTCTTGCTCGGTTTGTGCATCCGGCATATTGGCTTCACATCAAGGTCGATAGGGGTTTCGGGGTATAAAGCCATAGTGGGATAAGGTTATTAGCTAGGTTCGCCATACGGGTAACACAAGGGGTTTAGTGGTATGGCTCAAGTTCTTTCTCGTGAAGAAAGAGGCCGAGTGATAGCAGAGAAGCCTAATCAAATCGTGGTTCTCTCGGAGCGTTTCTTCAAGGTCGCTTCTCAATCAAGCGACCGCATGTACGACATAACCAAGAAGCGTTCAGGTGGATGGTTATGCACGTGCCCCGACTTCGTTTACCGGAACGTGGTGTGCAAACACATTTGGGCGGTTCAGGTCAAGCTAGCCGTGAGAGAACAAGCCCAAGCCCCGCCACGAATCATTGAGCCAATCGTTTTTGATGCCTGCATCTACTGCCGTTCTAAGGAGATAATCAAATGGGGTGTACGCCACAATAAGTACGGAGATATTCAGAAGTTCGCTTGCAAGGCGTGTGGTAGGTTCTTCACTGTCAATTTGGGGTTTGAGGGAATGAAGCATGACCCTCAAGGCGTTACAGCCGCTATGCAACTGTACTTCTCTGGTGAGAGCCTACGGAATACAGCCCGATCATTGCACATGATTGGCGTTTATGTTAGCTACAAGACCGTGTACCTATGGATTAGGAAATACACTGAGTTGATGGAACGCTACCTCGTAACCGTTCAACCTCAAGTCTCAGATACTTGGCGTGCAGATGAAATGTTCTTGAAGATGAGAGGCGAACTCAAGTACCTCTACGCTCTGATGGACGACCAAACCCGCTTCCTAATCGCTCAACAAGTAGCAAGCACAAAGTACACGGCTGATGTTCGACCGTTGCTAGAGCTTGGTAAGGCGGTTGCGGGAAAGAAGCCTAAGACATTCATAACGGACGGAGCCCCAAACTTTCATGAAGCCTACATGCAAGAGTTCTGGACACAGAACCTAGAAACGCGCACGGAGCACATACGACACATTCGATTAGCGGGAGATCGTAATAATAATCGGATGGAGCGCTTCAACGGAGAAGTAAGGCAGCGAGAAAAAGTTACAAGAACTCTCAAACGTATGGATAGTCCTATTCTGTCAGGTTATCGCATCTATCACAATTACGTGCGACCCCATGAGGCATTGAAAGGTAAGACACCAAGCGAAGCGGCTGGAATACAAATCAAAGGCAGAGACAAGTGGTTAACAATAATCCAAAACGCTAGATATTCGCGTTAAACGAATTTAGCTCCTACTGCGATGAAGGCTAGGCCGAAGAGAGCGATAAAGGCAGCGACAGCAACGATGACGGCATTAATCATGTTTGCACTACTATTCCCCACAACCAGTAACGCGGCAAAAATCAGAATCACTATTCCCACTATGATGAGTATTGTACCGAAAATTGCCTTTACGACTTTCCCCGCGCTTGGCAAGAATTAGTTCACTATATCTTCCGTTCGGGCATATGAGCCCGATAAGGTCTTGATTGTCTACGGGTTACTGACGCTTCATTCGGTCAGATGGGCTACCAAACGAAAAGTAACAGCCATTCACACCAAACAAGGACGTAACGTTACCTTACGTAAGGTAACGCGTAGTCTACGTTTGGTGCTTGGGGTTGTTTACTTTCGTTTGGTGACCTTAGCGGAGCGGGTAGAGTGACCAACCGTACTTGAGCCCCATGTAGAGAAAGCAGGCAATACCGCATACCGCGACCAAGAATCCAGAGATTAAAGCCTCATAGTTTGTGAGGTAATCTAAGCCTGAAATGACAGTTAGCAGAATTACGACTACCGGTATGCTCGCCATTACTAAACAAGATTTGCGTATGTCACGAACTCGGTCTGGCCCCAGCTTTTCCCTTGCTCGCGCGTCAAGGCCGAAGCGATAGAAAAGTAAGGCGAAGCCCGTCATTATGAGTGGAGAGAGGTCTACCAATTGCTCTCGTTGTGCTTGCTACGTGAGGCATTCTGTATTAGAGTTAACCATTTGTCTCTACCCTCAATTTTGATGCCTGCAACTTCTGAGGGCGTTTTGCCGTCTAACGCTTCGTGTGGCCGAACATAGTTATGGTAAATTCGGTAACCTGAGAGAATTGGGCTATCTGCTCGTTTTAGGGTACGCATAACCTTCTCCCTCTGCCTAACCTCGCCGTTGAACCGTTCCATCCGGTTATTGTTACGATCTCCCGCAAGCCGAATATGGCGAATATGTTCGGTATCGGTTTCCGCTTTCATTGTGTGAAACTCTTTCAGGTATGCCTCATGAAAGTTCGGAGCACCGTCCGTTATGAAAGTCTTGGGCTTCTTACCCGCAACTACCTTACCAAGCTCTAGTAGAGGGCGAACATCAGCCGTGTATTTGGTATTCGCTACTTGTTGCGCGATGAGGAAGCGGGTTTGGTCGTCTAGAAGCGCGTAGAGGTACTTGATGTCACCTTTCATCTTCAGAAACATCTCATCCGCCCGCCAAGTGTCGGAGACTTGAGGGCGAACTGTGGATAGGTAGCGTTCCATTAGGTTTGTGTACTTGTCAATCCATCTCAGGATTGTTCGCGGAGAAACTTCAACGCCGATTAAGCGTAGGGAACGAGCTGTGTTTCTGAGGCTCGCACCGCTAAAGTACAATTGCATAGCGGTAGTAATCCCGTGTGGATCGTGTTTCATCTTCTCAAACCCAAGATTCACCGTGAAGTATTTTCCACATGATTTGCAAGCGAACTTCTGAATATCACCGTACTTGTTATGGCGAATACCCCACTTGATTAGATTCTCAGAACGGCAGTAGATGCAAGCGTCGAAGCGAATAGGCTCAATTACTGTAGGCTGAAACTCGCGCTTCACCGCTAGTTTGATTTGAACAGCCCAAATATGCTTGCAAACCACGTTCCGGTAAACATAGTCAGGGCATGTGCATAACCATCCGCCCGTTCGTTTCTTGGTTATGTCGTACATGCGGTCGCTTGATTGGGAAGCGACTTTGAAGAAACGGTCGGAGAGAACAACAATCTGATTTTCTCTTTCCGCTATTGCTCGGCCTCTTTCTTCTCGGGAGAGAACTTGAGCCATAGTATGATACCACGAGTATTATCCTAGTATCACGCCTGAATATAAAGCTATACTTTAATAATGGTCTATGATAATACTACTCTGTGACTCGTATGCCAGAACAAGATTCCGTAGAGAGAGAAACTACCTCCATCAAAATCAAACCTGACCTATGGAAGGACGCAAAAATCGAGGCCGTTAGGCACGACAAGACGGTTTCTGAACTTGTTGAGGAAGCGATTGAGGAATGGATAAAGGCACACAAAAAGAAATGGGCAGACTGACCAAGTTCACAAAACGGCAAAAACGCGATTATGTTGATAGAATGATAGCCTCACGCTTGAACGGAAGTACCGTGATTAGCTCTTTTGGTCGAATGCCGGAGCTACCACTACCTCCCCCGCCAAAAGGCAAAAAGAAGGATATCTACATAGGTTCACTCATAGAAATAGAAAACCCAATCTGGTCAGACCCAAGTCAGGCGGAACAATATTACACACACTTAGTCTCAATCGTCACTAGAGCCTGCCCACCAGACGGAAAAGCCGTTTTCGCAGGCATTCACAGCATAGACGAAGCGTACGAGCAATTATGGATTTCATTCAACCGAATGCGACCAGACATTGAAACGCCAGAGCGTATCTTAACTGACACAGATAATCGACTCAAGGCACTTGAAACGCAAGTTTCCTCCCTGCAAAAGGTAATGGATAAACGGGATCAGGCAACGGAAAAAGTATTGAAGTTGCTCTTAGCATGGAAACGAAAACACGAGGCAAATCACAAGAAATCTGGGTTCATCATCAAGGAAGGAACATAAGGCATGTCCAACGACAAAATCTACGACGAACTTTGCAAAATATATGAAGAACTTAAGGCCTCACTCAGAGAGTCTGAACCTGAATCACCTACAAATCACACCGACGAATTGGCTTCAACGGAAGTACGGAGACTACTTAAGAACGAACCTGACTTCACCAAACGAATTGCCACACCTCTACCCACCAAACGTAGACGACGCGTTACCTTACGTAAGGTAACGTAACGTCTTTGTTTGGTAGCCCAATTTTGTGCGGCTGTCACAAACCGTTTGGTGTGCGAATTAGGTCTTTGTTTGTCGGTCGAATAGGTAGGCGAAGAACATTGCGTCAAGCACGAGAGCAGCGAGCAATATCATGTCCAACCATGCAGAATAGGATGAATACAGGTCTGCTGTGTTTCCTAACAAGTATAAGGACCATAGAATGACTACTGGGAAGATCGCTTTGAGGTAAGTGGAGTGTTTTTCGATCTTGTTGAAAGTCGCGAGGAAAATCAAACCAGAGATCGCGCCAACAAATGCCATTGTTCCAACAAAAACCAAAACTACGAAAGCCATCAATTCCAAAAACGAAGTGTACGAGCTAATTCTGGATTGCCACCAAGGCAAGACATTCGGAAGCAAAACTACAAGCACAAAGATGCTTAGAGGAAGTGAAGATATTAGTCCAGCAAGCACTCCAGCCCGATAATTCTTGCCCATGTAGTCAACTTATGTAGGGCAACTATTTGCTGCTTGCGTTCTGAATCAATGTCAACCACTTATCTCTACCCATAACTTTGATGCCTGCAACTTCGGCGGGAGTTTTTCCGCCTAGCGCCATATGAGGTTTCACAAAGTTATGATAGATTTGAACACCTGTCAAAATCGGACTATCTTTACGTTCTAGTCCTCGCATGACTTTTTCTCTGTCTCTGATTTCTCCGTTCATTCGTTCCATCTTGTTGTTATTGTAATCGCCTTGTAACCGGATATGTCGAATATGTTCGGTTCGAGTGTCCAATCTAGCGGTGTGGAACTCTTTCAGGTATGCTTCGTGAAAGTTTGCCGCACCGTCAGAAACGAGCGTCTTAGGCGACTTACCCGCAACCGCTTTCGCTAATTGGAATAATGGGCGCACGTCTGCCGTGTATTTCGTATCAGCTACTTCTTGCGCTATCCAAAACCGCGTCTGTTCATCCATCATGGCGTAAAGGTACTTGAGGTTGCCATGCACCTTGAGGAACAGTTCGTCTGTAGCCCAAGTATCGGATACTTGCGGTGTAATCTTGTCAAGATACTTCTGCATTAGCTCCGTGTATTTCGCAATCCAACGATAGACCGTTTGATATGAAACTTGAACACCTAGGAGACGGAGAGATTTCGCGGTGTTCCGTAGGCTCTCCCCTGAGAAGTACAATTGCATGGCCGTGGTCACGCCTTGCGGATTATGCTTCATTCGTTCAAAGCCGAAGTTGACCGTGAAGTATCGGCCACATTCTAGACAACGGAACTTCTGTAGGTCACCATACTTGTTTCTTCTCAGACCATCCTTCTTGATTTGTTCTGACTTGCAGTAGAGGCAACACTCAATCCCCGTAATCGGTTCGATAACACATGGTTGAACGACACGCCTTACTGCGAGACTGACTTGAACCGCCCAAATGTGCTTGCAAATGACATGGCGGAATTGGAAGTCTGGGCAAGTGCATAACCATCCTGAACTGTCCTTCTTCTTCGTTACATCGTATGTCAGGTCTCTTGACTGAGAAGCTACGCGGTAGAAACGCTCATCTAATCGCATGACTTGGTTAGTTTTCTCAGCGATTAAGCGGCCCTTCTCTTCGCGCGTTTCACTCATACCGCATAATACCCCACAAGGGTATTATAGAGTACGCAACTCCTTTATAGAAGTTACGGTATATTGGGGTATGTTGGGGTATGACCAAGAAGGGGAAGCCTATGAAGACGAGTGTAGCGATAGACCCTGACTTACTTGAATGGATAGATGGCATGATAGAGAAGAAGCGGTTCGCCACCCGTACCCATGCAATAGAGTATGCACTACAGTTACTTCGAGAGAGAAGCGAATCAACCGAAAACCTTTCAAACGTTGCCAAATAGAATGTGAGTCAAGTGGCGGGGGCGGCAGGATTTGAACCTGCGATCTTCCGCTTAGTGGGCGGTTGCTCAATCCCAGCTAAGCTACGCCCCCGTTACTGACCATCCCCCTCTTTCGAGGGGCGTCTGGGTCTCCCCGCATCTTCAACCAGTGGTTGGAAGTCACCGATGCGGGGCCTTCTGGCCCTTCATTCGCTATCTAGAACCTTTGCCTTCATGCCTATTTAGGCTTTATGTGCGTCTTGCGTCCATAGCTGTTCTCTGATGCGTCCTGTCCGCCGCATCGCTATTACATAACCGCCGCAAGCGCACTATGCTTAAATGGAAGCCATATCCTTACCTTATCTCGGTTGTGCGACGATGTTTAAAATTGGAATCTATAATTGCCCCAGCCTCAAGTTAAGCGAGTACGCGGAAATCGTTCGCAAAATCCATGACTCCTACCGTGACCAAGTAACTGCGACCGAACTCGCTCAAGTGCTAGAAGTATCATCGCGAGGAAAGGGATTGCGTAGTAGGGTTGAAGACTTACAACTCTACCACTTGATAGAGGGTAGCAGGTCGTACAAACTGACTGAACTTGGACTTCGCGTCGCCAGCAATTCAGACGATTTTGACGCATTGAAGCAAGCGTTTCTGAGCGTGCCTTTGTTCAAGGCCATGTATGACAAGTTTGGACGCACCTTGCCCGAGGACATGAATGCATACAAGTTACGACTCAAGGCCGTGACCAAAGCACCGGATGACAAGATCAACCTTCTTGCCATACGGCTGAGAAATCATTATACTGGCGAAAGCTCACAATACTTATCCACGCCTAGGAGTGGGCAGGAAGAAGGAATGAGGAATACAGGTCCGCAAGTGTCTGAGCCGACGGCAGGTCAGCAAATGATCCAGATTCCAGCCAACTTGGAAAAGATACAGTTTGGAAATGACCTGTTCATCTTCCTGCCAAAGCAAGACCCTGATACGTTGAAGAAAGTTCGTGCGCTCTTGGATGTTTACATTGGCGAAACATCAGAACCACGCTTAGACGAAAGGAAAACTACGCCGACAAAGAAAACTGGCACTTTAGAGGACCAAGTTGAGAAATAATGGAATCAGTCATCAAACCGCCGACGCGCATACTAAGAACAATTCTCATTCGATTTTTCTTTCTCACAGTCGTCTTACTTGTCGTCACACTTTACATCTATGGGAAGCTCTGAAATCTAACACGCTAATTGAACCAGCAGACGATTTGTGACAGACGATTCTAGCAGACGACAACGTGACGTTACCCTCTAAACAGTGGATTGGCGTTCGGATGCCTTTGCAAGGCAGGATGAAATTGGAAGTTGGGTTGCAGCTCGTAATCATCAGCCTGATTCCAGTTTCCGTGAATTACTTCTGAATAAGGTTCGACATCCCATTACCCGGCCAGAATCGCACTTGTTCGTCCTTCAGCGTATCGAGAAGACGCCTCGGGTTGATGGATCGCAGAGAACCAAGTCTGAATATGATGTCTCCTCAAGATGTTCCTGATTAGAATAGGAATGTGGGGGAGTTCGCTATGCCTTATGAAAAATCAGGCATAGCCGCATATAGATCAGGGCATCCATGCCAGACCTACACTAGCAGTATCTGGAGAATCTGGTAGAGAGAGCGAAGATACACGTAATAACCCTGGAGTTCGCCTAATGGAGTCATCTCAAATTTCACCTCATTTAGTTGGATGAATCCAACCCATAGTTACGACGACTATTAAGCCGCACTTCCAACTGTCATGGTAGTTTATTAATGTAAGTAGGTAGGAGAACTCCAGCTTATTTAACACGTAGTATATAGGTTGCTTGAACTAGCTGAAATGGACACATTCTTGCTCCAATCATTTGCTTGATCGTCAACCGTTTGGCTTCCCCTGGCTTCGAACACAAGGGATCTCCGCTCGAGTGTTCCTCTATGCGTCTTGGATTCAAACTCAATTGCTCGTAACACCGTGAGCTACACTTCTCTTAATCCCTCGCGCACTGGCTTCTTACGGAAGATCGTTGACGAGGTTCATGGTTCATACGGACGTGTTCGCGAAAGACCTTAACGCCTTGACCTTCGCGACCACCGTCCCGCACATGTTATACGAATCCAAATTCAGTGATTCCGTTGCCTTCAAGCGAGCCTACATATGTCCGCTCGCCATCTGCCACTGCGTGAAAGAAAGAAAAATGATTTGCGAATTCGAAGCAGCCGATGAGCAGACT
>Ga0187784_10005202_pt1 | contig 10531 bp, 11 predicted proteins | sample 1015_SJ02_MP15_2_FD_132964 | JGI IMG/M metagenome (GOLD analysis project Ga0187784, IMG submission 132964) | Tropical peat soil microbial communities from peatlands in Department of Meta, Colombia - 1015_SJ02_MP15_20_MG | ecosystem: Environmental > Terrestrial > Soil > Wetlands > Peat | place... | reverse complement strand
TGACCGTGCCCGCGAGAACCTGACCAAGGCCTCGCACAAACTTGCCGAGCAGATGTACAAGGCCGCGCAGCCGGGGCCGGGAGCAGGTGCCGGGCCGTCGCCGGGCGCCGGGGCCCAGTCCGGCGGCGACGGTCAGGCGAAAAAGAAGGACGAAGGCGTAATCGACGCCGAGTACGTGGACGTGGAGGAGAAAAAGTGAGGGAGGAAATCGACGGTATGTCAAGCGTGTGGGGCGTTTATCGCATCGAGAATAGGCCGGTTGGTGAGCTTGGGCTGGGCCACGTCGTCCCTGTAGGCTCAGAGGTTGATCTTTGGCCCCCCTTCTTCCATTCGAGGGAGGCTGCTGAGGAGCACGCTCGTAAATTACACGAGAAAGATTCCAACGGTGATCGTTATTCCGTTCAGGAACTGCACGGCGCATAAGCTTTTCCTCTTCACTTTCGCAGAGGACTTGTCATCCTGAGCGGAGCGGCTGGTTCGCGAAGCGAAGCAGCCGCGTAGTCGAAGGAGCCCGGAGATGCTGGTAGTCGAGGTGGACCTAGGAGGGAGTTCTTACGATGCCGCCAACTGACCGGGGAGAACTCCCTGAAACGGTATCGGCAGCGCTGACATGCACGGGATCCTTCGACTGCGGTTGGTCTTTGCGCCTAGGCACAAAGACCAATCCTCGCTCAGGATGACAGGTTTTTGAGGTTGCCGTGGAAGAGTATCAGTATTTCGTGTACATCATGTCGAGCAACTCCGGCACGCTGTACATCGGTATCACGAACAGCATCTACCGCCGTGCGTTGCAGCACAAGCGCGGTGAGATTGAGGGATTTGCAGCGAAGTACCGATGCAATCGGCTGGTGTATTACGAAGGTTTCGACGACGTTCATAAAGCGATCGGGAGGGAAAAGCAATTGAAGGGCTGGACTCGGGCAAAGAAGATCGCGTTGATTGAATCGAAGAACCCCCGCTGGGAAGATCTGGCTGAGAAGTGGGGAGCGCAGATGTTATTTGCGGGCGAGTCGATGAAGAACAAATAGCTCCGTCGTCCTGAGCGGAGTCGAAGGACCCCGGAAATGCTAGTAGTCAAGATGGACCTAGAAGGGAGTTCTCTCGATGCCGCCGGGAGTGCTGATGAGAACTCCCTGTGGCGGTGTTCGTTGTTCCGGCAGACGCGAGATCCTTCGACTGCGGTTGGTCCTTGCGCCTTCAGCGCAAAGACCGATCCTCGCTCAGGATGACAGGTGGTAAGGTAAGATGCAGGCCAAGCGTTGAATGCCCACGACGACCAAAAAGGACTACTACGAAACCCTCGGCGTGAAGAAGTCGGCCTCGGCCGAGGACATTCGCAAGGCGTTCCGCAAGCTCGCCCGCAAATACCACCCTGACGTCAATCCAGGGGACAAGTCGGCGGAAGAAAAGTTCAAGGCCATCTCCGAGGCCAACGACGTTCTCAGCGATCCCAAGAAGCGCAAAATCTACGACCAGGTTGGCTTCTATTCCGACAACATCGACCCGGCCACGGCCGAGGCCTATGCGCGGGCCGGGGCGAACGCGGGAGGCGCAGGCTTCCCGGGAGGATTTCCCGGTGGGCCACAGCCAGGCGGTCAGGGCGTTCCCTTCGACTTTGGCGGGTTCGATTTTTCCGATCTGGTGGACAACGCGGGCCGGGGACGAAAGACGAGCAGCACCGGCAGCTTCCGCGACATTTTTGGCTCGATCTTCGGCGGCGGGCGCGGCGCGACACCCGCCGAGGAAGGACCCGAGGAAGGAACTGACCTCGAGTACCAGGTCAACGTGCCTTTCTGGACAGCCATCCGCGGCGGCGTCATGCGGCTGAACATCACCCGGCAGGAAGTTTGCCCGCAGTGCCACGGGCAGGGCTTCCTCGAAGCTCCCGGCAAATGTCCCGAGTGCGGGGGCACGGGACAGATCACGCAAACCGGCGGGCGGATGAAGTTCAACGTTCAGTGTCCGCGCTGCCACGGGACCGGTAAGAATCTCACCACCTGTCCCACCTGCCACGGCGAAGGAACCGTCACCAAGGCCGAGCCGCTCGAGGTCCGCATCAAGGCCGGAACGCGCGACGGGCAGCGCATTCGCATCCCTGGCAAGGGCAACGCCGGGGCGCACGGCGGCGCGCCGGGTGACCTGTATGCGATCATCCGCACCGGGGAGCACCCGATTTTCCGGCGCGATGGCGACGACATTTACCTGACTGTGCCGGTTAGCGCCACCGAAGCCGCGCTGGGAGCCAAAATCGAGGTGCCGACCATTGATGGCCGGGCGTTGCTCAAGATCCCACCCGGAACACATTCGGGCCAGAAACTCCGCCTGCGGGAGAAGGGCGTGCCTTCGGCCAGACAGGAAGGCGAGCGCGGAGACGAGATTGTCGAAATCACTGTGACCGTCCCCATGCCGCACGACGAGCGGACCAAAGAACTGCTGCGCGAGCTGGCCAAACTGAACCCGGAAGACCCGCGGGCGGAGTTGTGGAAGCAGGTCTAGCTTCAGGGCGCGGGACGCTTGTGCATTTTGCAATTTGCGCGTCGCGCAACACGCGGTAGAATCTCGCCATGGGTCGCAGCAGGAGCGTCTGCGTAGTCCTTCTTTGCTTTTCCCTTGCGTCTTTCTCCTGGACCCAGAAGGAACAGCCGAGTCCGGACTCGCGGGGAGCCATTTCCGGCGAGAGTGAATACACAAACCCTGCTTTAGGAATGACGATCAACTTGCCGGGAAACTGGCGGCTGCCGCAAATGACCACTGAAACCCCTAGCGACCCGAGCTGTACAGGGCCGCTCTGTGGAAGCCCGGGCATAAATGCGGTGCTCGAATCGAAGCCGGGGCCGAATCCGAATTACAGGCTCTATTTGTCAGGCTGGAAGCTGCCCGCCCAATACTTGAATCGCAACCGCTATCCGCTAAAGTGGTTTGCGCAGATCATGATGGAAGGCAGCTTGGGGGGCAGCGGCCTGGTCCCCGTTGGGGAGCGAACTGCTGTCCAGCTGGGAGGGAGACCGGCCTATCGCCTCCTTGCGGCCCGACGTGGAGACGCAACACCTAGGTCTCTCGGATACGTCTCCGAGTCCAATGGCTACGTCTTTCTTCTCGTCGGAGCAGCTCGGGCTAACCCGCAGGACCTTCAGTCCGCCATCGAGGGCATGAAGTTCCATTGATGCGACACAGGTGCGAAGCCTACCTCCTTTCTCCTCATTACCTCCGTACCACGCCTCCCGCTTACAAAAATTTTGCAAGAAATCTCAAAAATATCTTGCATCTGGAAAAATTTGCCGTAATCTCTAACTGCGAACTAACTTCGCCGAGATGCCCGGGAAATCGCACGCTCCCGGGAGCCGCGAACAGAACGTTTTCTTCGTGAAGACTCAAGGGAGACGCGGTGGTGAGAGTGAGTCGCTCGAGGAGGCAGCCATAGAAATTGGCCACTGCTAGCGCGCCCCGTCAACATTTCGACCATCTCCAACCCCTCGCCGTCGCCCCCAACCGGAAAAGATTCGTCCGTCTCACGCTTTGGCCCCTAATCGCCGCCACATTCTTCATGGTGTCGGGCGGGACCTATGGCACCGAAGACATCGTGCATGGGGCCGGCTACGGGCGCGCGATCCTGATTCTGCTGATCACGCCGCTGCTCTGGAGCCTGCCCACGGCCTTCATGATCGGCGAGCTTTCGAGCGCACTGCCCTTCGAGGGCGGCTACTACGCCTGGGTGCGCCGCGCCATGGGCAATTTCTGGGGATTTCAAGAGGCTTGGCTGTCGCTGGTGGCGTCCGTTTTCGATATGGCCATTTACCCCACGCTCTTCGTCGCCTACCTGACTCGCATGTTCCCGTGGTTTCAAGAGAATGGCCGCGGCTGGTGGGTGGCGCTGGCGGTCGTGGTGGTCTGTGCGCTGCTGAATATTGCCGGGGTAAAGGTGGTGTCGCTTACCTCGCTGTGGCTGTTTCTGGGGCTGTCGGCACCCTTCGTGGCCATTGTGCTGCTGGCCCCGTTCAAGTTAGAAGCACTGGCCAATGCAGTAACCAAGCCGACGACTTCCACCGTAGACATTCTGGGTGGGCTGCTCATCTGCATGTGGAATTACATGGGATGGGACAATGCCTCGACCATTGCCACGGAAGTGGAGCGGCCGCAGCGGACTTATCCGCGGGCCATGCTGGCGGCGGTCGGCATCGTCGCGCTGAGCTACATCCTGCCCTTTGCCGCGATGTGGACCACCGGTCTGAAGGCGACGGCATGGGAGACCGGTTCCTGGGCCGACATTGCCGGGCTGGTCGGAGGCCCGCTGCTACGGATCGCCATTGTGCTGGGCGGCATGATCAGCGCCTTCGGCATGTTCAACGCGCTGGTGATGAGCTATTCGCGCCTTCCCCTGGCGATGGCGCAGGACGGCATGCTGCCCGCGGTCTTCGCCAAGCTGCACAAGAAGTCGCGAGCGCCGTGGGTTGCCGTTCTGGCGCTGGCCATCGGATGGGCCATGTGCCTGGGCTTGGGCTTTGCCCGGCTGGTCACGCTCGACATTCTTCTCTACGGCGCCAGCCTGGTACTGGAATTCGCCGCCCTGGCGGTCCTGCGCTTCCGCGAGCCGAAGCTGCGCCGCCCGTTCCGGGTTCCCGGCGGCTTGTTTGGGGCCATCGCCATTGGCATTCCGCCGGCTCTGCTGCTCGGTTTCTCAGTCGTGCGCAGCGAACACGAATCGGTGCTGGGCATGAGTTCGTTCGCCTTCGGGATAATTCTGATCGCGGCGGGCTTTGTCGCCTACTTCGTCAATCACGCGCTCAAGCCTGCGGGATGGACGGCGGCGCCAGAGGAGAAGCCGCAGCCAGCGGCGTAGTTTCATTAGCCACGGATTTGCGCGGATGAACCCGGATGAAGAATCCGTGAGAATCTGTGATGATCCGTGGCCGTTTTGTTTCTGCTATAAATAAGGCGCGATGACCAAACGGAAATCCAAAGGCGCCTACATGTTGAGCCGCTTTGCGGGCGTGAGGAGCGAAGCGACGGGATCCTGCGGGCGAAATCCCGACCCTGAGCGCAGCGAAGGCGGAGGGAACTCGTGACCAAACGCAAATCCAAAGGCGCGTACATGATCTCAGCCGTCGCCGAGATGTACGGCATCCATCCCCAGACGCTCCGTCTTTACGAGCGAGAAGGGCTGCTCAAGCCCTCGCGCACCGAGGGCAATACCCGCCTCTATACCGAAGAAGACCTGCAACGGCTGGAGTTCATCCTAACCCTGGCCCGCGATCTGGCAGTGAACATCTCAGGCATTGCCATCATCCTGCAAATGCGCGAGCGCATGGAGGAGATGCAGCGCCAGATCCACGACTTCGTGCAGTACATCCAGCAGGAAGTGCTCACCCGCGCCACCGCGGCCGCCGATCCGTCGAAAGGCGCGATCGTGCCGGTGAGGAGGTCGATGGTCGCGCCCGCCGTGCAGACTCCGAAAAAACGATAAGCTTCCAAGTTCTGTCATCCTGAGCGGAGTGGCTGATTCGCGAAGCGAAGCAGCCACGAAGTCGAGGGACCTCGCGCCCGCTTAAGAAGAGATGAGACTTGACAGGCATTCTCGGGTGGAGGCTAGGCACGCTGAGGACCCCCCCCGAGGCCCTGGTCGTAGGATCGCGCAGCACGGGCTTCCTTCGGCCTTGCCTCAGGGCAGGCTCTTCGACTCTTCGGGAAGTTGGCGCTCGCGAACTTCCCACTATGCTCAGGATGACAGTATGATGAGTCGGCCAAGGCCATGCTCCCCTTTAAACTCGTCTACAGCGACGCCTATTACCTGCCGATCGGGAATCACGTTTTTCCAGCCGAAAAATACCGCCGGATTCGCGACCGTCTGATTGCGACTGGCGTCGCCGAGGCCGCCGATTTTCTCGAGCCTGCGCCCGCGACGGATCAGGACATTTTGCTCGTGCACAAGCCGGAGTATGTGCAGAAACTCAAAACCGGCACGCTCAGCCCGCGGGAAGAAATGGAAATGGAGATTCCCTACTCACGCGATCTGGTCGAGGCATTCTGGCTGGCGGCAGGCGGCTCGATTCTGGCGGCGCGGCAATGCCTGGCCGACCGTGTCTCGATCAGCATTGGCGGCGGTTTTCACCATGCCTTTCCCGATCACGGCGAGGGATTCTGCATGATTCACGACGTGGCCGTGGCCATTCGCCGGCTGCAGCGCGACGACCAGATCCGCACCGCCATGACCGTCGATTGCGATGTGCACCAGGGCAACGGCACCGCCGCAATCTTCGCCGGAACGCGAACGGCGAGTTCGCTGCTGCCTTCGGTTTCGGCTTCAACCCTGCCGCTGCCCGCTGGCGCACGACCGAGCCTGCCGCCGGGAAAGATGCGCGGCGCCCACGCCGGCGATGTCTTTACCATCTCCCTGCACCAGCACAACAACTATCCGCTGTGGAAGCCGCCGTCTTCGATTGACGTGGACCTGCCCGACGGCGTCGGCGACGACGACTATCTGGCCTGGCTCGACAACGCGCTCAGCTCCGGTCTGCGGCAGTTCGAGCCGGACCTGATCTGCTACATCGCGGGCGCTGATCCGTACAAGGAAGATCAGCTCGGCGGACTCTCACTGACGATCGAAGGATTAAAGAAGCGCGACGAACTCGTCTTCCGCGTCGCCCGCGCCCGCCGCATCCCCGTGATGGTGACCCTGGCCGGCGGCTACGCCCAGAAGGTTGAAGACACGGTCACGATTCACGCGAACACGGTCGTGGCAGCGAAGGAAGTGTTTGTGTAAACGCCACCCGCTCAAGTGCCGAAGGCACGGTACGTGAAAGCCCGGCACGGCAGTGCGGGGTCGCAAAGCCAATCCATGCCGAGTCCCGTTTAGGGACGGCACCCGTCGGCTTGCGATATTTGTCACATTCCGATTCCCCAAAACCGTGGTTAAGTGAGTGCATGGCGCATCGGTATCCCAATATTCTCATCCATTGTGTTTTCAGCACCAAGGAAAGGCGCAATCTCATCTCTGACGATGTGCTGCCTAAACTTCGGAAATATTTCGCGGGGATCGGACGTAATCACGGTATTTCCGTGCTGGCGGCTGGTGGCACTTCGAACCATTTCCACCTGTTGATTGTGTTGCCTCCGGATATGCCCATTTCAAAAGCTGTCCAGGTCTTGAAGGCCAACTCCTCCCGCTGGCTCGGTGAGCATGGAGTGGATTTTGCCTGGCAGGAGGGATATGGCGCATTCAGCGTGAGCAGTTCGAACAAAGACGCGGTCAAGGATTACATTGAACATCAGGCCGCGCATCATCGGGTGCGATCCTTCGAAGGAGAGTTCGAGGCACTGGTGCGGAAATCGGGGATGACGTTCGATGCGAAGGAGGCGTTCGGGTAGGTGCCGTTCTCGCTCGGAGTCGCCCCGGTTCAGAGCCGCTCCCTAGGGACACTCGAGTGCCGAAGGCACGCCACGGAAAGTCCCGCAGGGCACTGTTGCGGAACTCGATTGAGCACACTGACGGTTGAGATAAACGCGCCCCAGCCGCGTAGCGGCGGAACAGGAAAGCCCGGCACGGCAGTGCCGGGTGGATAGCAAGACCCATAACCGAGTCCCGATAGGGACGACACACCTCTGAGCCTCCGGCCACGCGTGTTGCGGGAATCGAGATGACTTTCGATGCGAAGGAGATAGGTGCCGTCCCCTGCGGGGACTCACGCGACCTGGGTTGGATTCCCGTTCTCGGCACTTCCGTGCCGGGCTTTCTCATTCCGTGCCTTCGGCACTGCAGCGAATATGATGATATAGCTGACGGCTGCGCCCAGAATGTCGATAACACGATGATGATTCACGGCGACATGGTGGTCACGGCCAAAGATATATTTAGGGGCCGAGGTGACCGAGTAATGTGGTCATTTCTTTTTTCCTCTTTTAATCGGAAACATTGCACGGATGTTAGCCGCACCCATGCCGGTGGCAAGGTTCACTTCGTCCGACGTCGCGCCAGTCTTGAGAGCTAGCAGTATCAGAAGATTCCTGATTTGCCTAGCTTCCTTGAATAATTTGCTGCTCCCGTCTTGCTCAATTTTTGCCACTTTTATCCTCCTTATTGATCTCGCCCCGTTCTATGCCCTGTCCGGATGTACCGTCGCTTGCCCAAGTACCGTCAGCAGCGCATCGACAAAACCACAGAACTTCAGACCATCCTCGCGGGTGAGCCTATCGCTAAGGCTATGGTGTGTTTTGTTGCGAAACGCCAGCATGATGCCCTTGCAAATACTATAAAAACCCTCCTGTTCCTCTCGTTCGCTACTAATCTCTAAGACTGCCTTCTGCGGGTCTGGGTTTAGCGCCTTGCCAACCAAGTCCTGAGGCTTCATCTTAGTTATTCCGGACGTCTTCTTCAGGCGATCGTCGAACACAGTTGTGGCCTCTCTGAAAACGCGATCAAAGTTTTTCTTGGCTGTCAGCAGGTCTTTACATCGGTCGCGAAGCTGACTATCCTGCAACACCAAATCGACAATGGGCCCAAACGCGGGTTTCTGAGGAGCCTTTCTGCTTCTAGGCCCAGCCTTACCAGAAGACGGTACTCGTTGCGCCCCATTGCCGGGTGCAACTGAGGCACCGCGTACCTCGTCGCGCACGAACGTCGCTTGCTTATTCAGATAGGAGGTCGCACCGATGCCGAACTCCCTACACCACAAAATAAGGATCGCTTCAGAAGAAATCCCCCGCTTGGCCGCCTTACGGCTGATCTGCTCGCGGAGGTATTGAACTGTCTTCCCCGTTTTCTTGCACAACTTTGCCAGAAGCCGGGGATCGAGTCGCTGCTTCGCCATCCCTCACCACCTCACTCCATGTGCTTCCTCATGTCGCTGATCCTGGGACAGCCTGATTACGGCATCAAGCTTTTCCTCGATTGCTGCCACGCCTTCCTATTTCTTGTCAGTCACCTAAGTCTCCTTCTTCAGATGTCTAACAATTCGACTCACCCGGTAGATGTCACAGCCAACGATCTTCCTAATCTCGAGTTGCGGCACTAAAGCTTTACCCAGTTCTACAATGAGCAAATCTTTGAGCAGTTCAACCGTAGCCTTTTCATCCGAAACTTCTGACTTCTTTCTTGCCATTGTCCTTATCCCTCCTTGGCCTGCTCGCCGATCTTTCGGCCCCTACGCTGAGTCCGCGCCTTCCGTATCGAAACCAGTTCCACCCGAACGGTGTTGCTGCTAGTACCAACGATCTCAGCAATATCCCGGGGCGGAAATCCCGCTTGATTCAGCAGCGCGATTTGGTCACGCTGCCTCATGTCTCTGGTTGCCACAACTGCCAGCAACCTCAGAATTGAATCCAATTTCTCTACTACCAACTCGTCCCGCGTGCTTCCCATACGATTCCAATCTTGTCCGACCATACTGACCGGATTTTGAGATTACCTAATGCATTCTATCATGCCATTATGTAATAATGCATGTCAACATATTTTATATCAGTTAGATAATGATATATAACTAATGAATTACAGAACTATAAATCATTAGTCTGCTGATTACTTGCGGCACTCCGTGGCCGGAAGAGATTGGAATTGCATAGGAAGCACGCGGGTGAAGATGGGCGAGCCGAATATAATGGAATGGCTTAGAACCTAAGAATCCTATGTTCGAGAACCTACAGGAAAAACTGCAGCGCGCTTTTAAGTCCCTTCGCGGGCAGGCCAAGCTCACCGAGGAGAACATTGACGAGGCGCTGCGCGAGATTCGGCTGGCGCTGCTCGAAGCCGACGTCAACTTCAAAGTCGTCAAGCAGCTCATCGATCAGATTCGCGCCAAGGCCGTTGGCCAGGAAGTGATGACGGCTCTCTCGCCCGGCGAGCAGGTCATCAAGATCGTGCGCGACGAGCTGATCGCGATTCTCGGCAAAGACACGGCCCGCCTGAAGTTCGCCTCGCAGCCGCCCACGGTCGTCCTCATGGCCGGGCTGCAAGGTTCCGGCAAGACCACCACTTCCGGCAAGCTCGCGCACTGGCTTAAGAATGGCGGGCATCGTCCGTTGCTGGTTTCAGTGGACGTGTACCGCCCCGCGGCGCGCGAGCAGCTAAAAATCGTCGCCCAGGCCGTGAAGAGCCACATCTACGAGGGCGAGGTCGGCGAGGCCAGCACTGCGACGGTTGAGCGGTTGGCAAAAGAAGCTCGCCGCGAGGCCGTGGTCTCCGGCTGCGATGTGCTCATCGTCGACACAGCCGGCCGCCTGCACATTGACGAGCAGCTCATGGACGAGATGCAGTCGCTGAAGAAGCTGCTGAATCCGTCGGAGATTCTGTTCGTCGCCGACTCCATGACCGGCCAGGACGCCGTCAACTCTGCCGACGAGTTCCACAAAAAGCTGACGCTCACCGGCGTGGTACTCACCAAGATGGACGGCGACGCTCGGGGTGGCGCGGCGCTCTCGATTCGCCAGGTCACTGGCCAGCCCATCAAGTTCATTGGCGTGGGCGAAAAATACGATGCGCTCGAGCCGTTCCATCCTGACCGCATCGTGTCGCGCATTCTCGGCATGGGCGACATTCTTT
>Ga0187784_10005201_pt1 | contig 10531 bp, 6 predicted proteins | sample 1015_SJ02_MP15_2_FD_132964 | JGI IMG/M metagenome (GOLD analysis project Ga0187784, IMG submission 132964) | Tropical peat soil microbial communities from peatlands in Department of Meta, Colombia - 1015_SJ02_MP15_20_MG | ecosystem: Environmental > Terrestrial > Soil > Wetlands > Peat | place... | reverse complement strand
CTGCTTTACCTCGGCGATGCCACGTTGAAGTCGGACTGCAAGACCGCGTTCGGGCTGCTCGACTGGTGCCGCGACGACGTGCTCGCCGAGTGGTCGCACCCCGCCGGCACGGTGACCTTGGGTCTCGAGCGGCTATCGCCCGCGGCGGCGGCGGCGCGCGGTGCGGGCTCGCTCGTCGTGGGCGTCGCGCCGTTCGGCGGCACGCTCGCCGAGCACTGGCTGCCCGACCTCGAGGCCGCGCTTCTCGCGGGGCTCGATGTGGTGAGCGGTATGCATACGCGGCTCGACACATTTCCGCGCCTCGCCTCGGCCGCGGCGACACGCGGCGTGCGACTCGTGGACGTGCGCCACACGGGCGGGCGCTATCCCGTGGCGACCGGGCGCAAGCGCACCGGCAAGCGCGCGCTCACGGTGGGCACCGATTGTGCGCTCGGCAAGAAATACACGGCGCTTGCCCTCGCTCGCGCGCTCAACGAGCGCGGCACGCCGGCCACCTTTCGCGCCACCGGCCAGACCGGCATCATGATCGCAGGCTCGGGTATTGCGCTCGATGCGGTCGTGTCCGATTTTCTCGCAGGGGCCGCCGAGCAGCTCTCGCCCGACAACGCGCCCGCTCACTGGGACGTGATCGAAGGTCAGGGTTCGCTGCTCCACCCCGCCTATGCCGCCGTGACGCTCGGCCTCCTGCACGGCTCACAGCCCGATGCCATCGTTCTCTGCCACGACCCCGAGCGAGTTCACATCGAGGATTGCCCGGACTATCCGATCCCGCCGCTCGCGGAGGTGATCGATCTGTACGTGCGTGCCGGCCGGCTTACCAACCGCGCCATCCGCTGTGCCGGCCTCGGCATCAACTCCTCGAGCCTTGCCGAAGGCGCCTGGCGCGAGTACCGCGCACGGCTCGAGGGCGAGCTCGGGCTTGCGGTATGCGATCCGCTGCGTGGCGGCGTGGAGCCTCTCGTCGACGCGCTGTTGCAGAGCTGATGCACGCCGCGGTCACGGTCGAGCGCTGGGCGATGAAGGAGGTGTTCGCCACCTCGCGTGATGCCATCGACCACATCCCGGTGGTCCTCGTGACGCTCACGGACGAGTCTGGTTGCCGCGGTCGGGGCGAGGCGGCGGGCGTCGATTACGACGGGGAGACTCCGGCGAGCATGGTCTCGCAGATCGCTGCGCTCGGCCCGGCTCTGCACGAAGGACTCAGGCACGAGGAGCTTCTCGGCCTGCTGGGCGCGGGCGGAGCACGCAATGCGCTCGACTGCGCGCTCTGGGACCTCAACGCCAAGCGAAGCGGCGTGCGCGTCTGGCAGGCGGCGGGCCTCGTAGCGCCTCGGCCGGTGACGAGTTGCCTCACGATCGGGCTCGGCGACGAGGCCGACACGCGCCGCCGGGCGCGCGAGGCGTCCGGATACGAGCTCTTGAAGCTCAAGCTCGACGCCGAGCGTCACCTCGATCTGGTGCGCATCGTGCGCGAGGAGCAGCCGCGTGCGCGGCTCCTGGTCGACGCCAACCAGGCGTGGTCGCGCACATTGCTCGAGAAGCTTTTGCCCGAGCTGGCCGCTCTCGATGTCGAGCTCATCGAGCAGCCCGTGCGGCGCGGCGAGGATGCGACGCTCGATGGCCTTCGATCGAGCGTGCCGCTCGCCGCAGACGAATCGTGCACGGACCGCCGCTCGCTTCGGCAGCTCCTCGGGCGTTACCGATGCATCAACATCAAGCTCGACAAGTGCGGTGGCCTCACCGAGGCGCTCGCGCTCGCGGCCGAGGCGACGAGGCTCGGTTTCGCGCTCATGGTGGGCAACATGTGCGGCACTTCGCTCGCCATGGCGCCGGCTTTCCTGATCGCGCAAGCCTGCCGCTACGTCGATCTCGACGGTCCGCTCCTGCAGCGCGAGGATCGCGAGCCGCGCATCGCGTACGACCACGGTGTCATGCAGGTGCCCGACCCCGCACTGTGGGGTTGAGGGCGCCGACTCGGGGTTGAGGGCGCTAACGGGTCAGGAACTTCGCATCCTCGAGCACTTCGATGAGCGTGGGCCGCTCGGCCCGCGCGGCCGCGCGCAGCAGTTGATGCAGGTGCTCGAGGCCCGATGCGCGTTCGGCGTGGCAGCCGAAGGCGCGCGCCAGCGCCAGAAAATCCGGCGTGTAGATGTCGACTCCGATGGCCGGGATGCCCCGGTTTTGCATGTAGCGCTTGATCTCGCCGTACCCGCGGTTATTCCACAACAAGACGATGATGGGCGCGCCGGCCTCGACTGCCGAGGCGAGCTCGGCGAGCGTGAACTGAATGCCGCCGTCCCCGATCAGTGCGACGACCGGACGGTGGGGCGCGGCCAACTTCGCGCCGACGGCGGCGGGCAGAGCGTAGCCGAGCGTCCCGTAGCCCGTCGCGGAATTAAACCAGGAGCGGGGATGGCTCGCCTCGTACAGGTGATTGCCGGAGTAGACCGGCTGAGTCGAGTCGCCGACGACGATCAGCTCCGGGAGCGCGTCCTGCAAGGCCTCGAGGGTGCGTCGCTGCCCGCGCCATGCCAAGGGCCACTCGGCCTCGAGACGCGCCCGGACTTCGGCTACTCGGCGCGCGCCCGCGCTCTCCCCCGACCCGGCCGGGCGATTGCCGACCCGAGCCAGCAGCGCCGAGATCGCCAGCCTTGCATCGCTCAGCACGGCCACGTCGGCGACGAAATTGCGGTTGAGCTGCTCGGGATCGATGTCGATGCGGATCAGCGTCGAGTCGATGCGAAAGCTGCCGTCGAGCAGCGCGACATCGTAATCGGTCTCGCCGAGCTCGGTCCCGATGGCGAGCACCACATCGCAGCTCGAGAGCAGCTCGCGCACCGGAGGGAAGGTTGCATTCGAGCCGAGCGACAGCCGGTGACCCGCGGGCAGGATGCCCTTCGCATTGATGGTACAGGCGGTGGGCGCATCGAGCGCTTCCACCAGCGCCCGAGCCTCCTCGCCGGCACCGACCGCACCGCCCCCGAGAAAAACCAGCGGACGCTGCGCGGAGTTGAGCAGCTCTGCGGCCCTCGAGATGGCCTCCACCGAGGGGCCGGGACGACTCGGGATCGCACCGAGCTTTCGGTCGACATGGTCGGCGGAGGCAGTAATCACATCGATCGGAATCTCGATGTGCACGGGGCGCGGGCGCGCGCTCGCGAAGATGGCGAAGGCACGCATCAGGAGTGCGGGCAACTCATCGGGACGCCACAGCGTGTGGCTGAACGCCGTGACGCCCGAGGTGAGATTGCGCTGTGAGGGCAACTCGTGCAAGCGCCCGCCGCCCATCCCCAATTGCTCTGTCTTGTTGACGCTGGAGATCACCAGCATCGGAATCGAGTCGGCGTAGGCTTGAGCCATGGCCGTCATGATGTTGGTCATGCCGGGCCCGGTGATGATGAAGCAGACGCCCGGCTTGCCACTGACTCTGGCATACCCATCCGCCATGAAGCCCGCGCCCTGCTCGTGGCGGGGCGTGATGTGGCGGATTCGCGTGGCGGGCAGTCCCCGATAGAGCTCGACGGTGTGCACGCCGGGGATGCCGAATACCCGCTCGACGCCGAGCCTCTCCAGCAGCTCGACTAGGAGCTCTCCACAGGTCACGGCGACTCTCCTGCGAGCAGGGCGTACTGCGCCGACACGGGCCGGCCGGCGTTGATGCGAATGACCTCCTGTGGACAGGCCGACATCACCATCACGCAATCGACGAGTGCGCGAAACACCACGCTGTCGCCGGTTTTGGCGACCGTCTCGCGCCACTCGAGGTCTCCGCTCGGAAGGACCGGAATGTTCATCCAAAGGTTAAAGGATGGCGGGCACGCGGGAACCGCGAGCTCGAGCGATGCCAAAGCCAGGCGCAGATTGCCGGCGCAGCTCGCGTGATCTGCTGCGCAGCCGAGCTTCAGGTACCGCGCGCGATCGCAGGGCGGGATGACGGTATCGTGTACGCCGGGCGAGGTATCCGACTCGAAAGAGAGCATCGGCTCGCGACGATTGTCGACGAGCACATCGCCGGCGCGCGGTGTGAGCCGGCTGAGAGCCGCCCGCGTGTGTGGCATCGAGAGATGCACCTCGAGATCGCGTGCGTCGAACGCCCAGAAGTCGACCACCTGGGTGCCGAAGGTGTTGATCACCTTGAGGGCCTGGCCGCGGCCGACCCTGATGGCACGCCCCTCGCGCGCCGGAATCTCCTCGATCGATGGCATGCTTGTCGCTCCTTCTGCGGTGCTCGGCTCGAGGATAGTATCGTACCCGGGGCGCGCGTCGACTCGCGCTAGGCCGGCCGGCTCGGGCGAAGCGCCATCGCGCCGTCACCCAGGAGGTAGAGCGCGACAAGGCTCACCGTCCAGAATGCGGGGTACTCCCAACCGCCGCCCTTGTTGGTGAACAGCCAGCCGTTCGCGCCGTGCACGAGAACGATGGTGCCGAGCATCTCGAGTGCGAGCGGTAGGGCGATCCACGAGGCATAAACTCCCAAAATGAGCGCGACCCCGCCCAGGAGCTCGAGCGCGAGCACGGCGTAGGCCAGGATCGCGGGAAGCCCGAGGGAAGCGAAGGACCCGACGAAGCCGGGCACCGTGAACACGAAGATCTTCAGACCGGCGTGGGCGAGGAACATGATCCCCAGGCTCACGCGCAACAGCAGCGCAGCGTACGGTGCGGTAGATGACTTGATCATGGAGCTCTCCTTGGCGTGTTGTTCTGCCGAGCGGGCGTATGCCGCGGCGGCGGGTTACCTTGGCGACTTAGTCGACAGCCGGCATATCCTTTCGCGATGACGCATGTTTTTCAACCCGCGGTGAGCGGCCGCTCCAAATGCCGTGGCTGCAACCAGCTCATCCGACGCGGGGAGCTGCGCTTCGGAGAGCGCCTGCCCAACCTCTTCGGGGAAGGCGAGATGACGCTGTGGTTTCACCCGCAGTGTGCTGCCTTCAAGCGGCCGCACTCCGTGCTCGAGGCGCTGGCTCAAGCGCCTGAGGAAATCCCGGACCGAGGCGCTCTCGAGCGAGACGCCACCTCGGGTGTGGCGCACCGGCGGCTGCCGCGCATCGATGGGGCGGAACGCGCGCCGACCGGGCAGGCGAGATGCCGACACTGCCGTGAGCTGATCGAGCGGGGAGGCTGGCGAATCCGGCTCGCGTACTACGAAGAAGGGAGGTTCTCTCCGGGAGGATTCGTGCACCTCGGCTGTCGCCAGGCCTATTTCGAAACCGAGGACGTGCTCCAGCGGCTGCTACAGTTCAGCCCAGGCCTCGCGGCCGATGAGCGGCGCGAGCTGATGCGTGTCTGCGAGGCGGTAGGGTCGAGCAACCCCCGAGCCTGAGTAACTCCCGATTCAATCCTGAGGCGGCTGCCACAGAAAAAGCGCGGACAGGCGGCCCCATCCCCGAGGGGCGGGCGGCGCATATTGCCGGCGGACCTTCTCGGACAGCTCCGCTACCTGCGGCATCATTCCGGCGCGTGCCAAGATCCGCGCGAGCGACGCGCGGTGGTAGCGCCAGTCCCTCCACACCCCGTCCGGCCAGTCTTCGGTGCGCGCTCGCTCGCTGGCCGCGGCATAGAGCCGATAGGATTCCAGCAGCCGCGCGTGCCCCGGCTCATCACCGAGATCGCCACCCTCGGTCCTCTGGGCCAGATAGGCGAGGGCGTGCGGCTCACCGGCGGCGGCGCCCCGGCTATACCACGACTGCGCGAGCCCGGCGTCGGGCACGACCGAGTGTCCGCCGCGATCGTCAGCGATGCCGTGCTCGTACAGATTCCCAAGCTCATAGGCCGAGATCGTGACTCCGCTCGTCCAGGCTTGCTCGTAGAGTCGGATCGCCCGCGCACCATCGAGCATGCCGGCCGACGGCTGCGTGAGCAGCTTGGCGAGATCGATGCCCGCGCTGCGGTAGCCTCGGGCGAGCGCCTGCGCGAAATCCGCGCCGGCCGCCGCGAGACGGCCGCTCGCCACCAGGGCGCGGCCGTGCTGATAGAGCGATCGAGCATCCCCGCTGCCCGATGGACCGACAGCACATGCCGCGAGCGCGATGTCGGTCAAGATCTCGTCGACCCGGACCCCCGCGGCGCGCCGATCGGGATCATAGGGTGCGGAGGCGGAGCGGTCGCACGCGGACGCCGCCGTCCATCGGCGCACGTCGCTCGGCACGGACAGACCGAGCTCGTATCGTTCCGTGCTCGAGGGCGGATCGAACTGCGCGACCTCCGCCCAGGCGAGCTGAACCTCGAGGGGAATGGTGCGTGCATCCCACAGGCGGATGGTCTTGTCGCTCGAGGCCGTGACGAGGCTACGGCCGTCGGGCGCGAACGCGGCGGAGAAGACCTGCCCGTTGTGTCCCCGGAGCACCCGAACGAGCCGACCGTTTGCCGTATCCCAGAGGCGCGCCGTGCCATCGTCGGATGCGGTGGCGAGGCGCTCGCCGTTCGGGGAGAAGACCGCCGTTTCCACGGTGTCGGTGTGTCCGCTCAGCACGGTCAACTCTCGACCCGAGGACGCATCCCAGATGCGAGCGGTCTTGTCGTGCGAGGTGGTGACGATGCGCCTGCCGTCCGAGGAGAATGCGGCGCCGATCAGCTGCTCGGTATGTGCCGCGAGCACCGCGACCTGCCGCCCCGTGACGCTGTCCCAGATGCGGGCGGTCTTATCCCACGAAGCCGTGACGATGCGCCGTCCGTCCGGCGAGTACACCGCGGCGAACACCTCGTCCGAATGGCCCTTGAGCTGTCGGATCGCTCGCCCGGTCTCGCTATCCCAGATCTCTGCGATCGTGTGGCTCGAGGTGAGCACCTGCCGGCCGTCGGGAGAGAACGTCGCATCGTTCACGCTGCTCTTGTACGGGCCGAGCCGCTTGAGCTCCTCACCGGTCGTCGCGTCCCAGAGACGCGCGGTTCCGTCGTTTGAGCTGGTGAGGACGCGGCGGCCATCCGGCGAGAACGTGGCTGTGTTCACCCCATCCGTGTGACCGGCGAGGGTCACGGTCGTTTGTCCCGTGGCCGCATCCCAGATTCGCGCCGTCTTGTCATAGGAGGCAGAGACGATGCGTCGTCCGTCCGGGGAGAAGGTCGCATCGGCGACCCAGCTCGCGTGTCCGGTGAATGGCAGCGCCGCCTCGCCGACGCGTGAGTCCCACACGCGGGCGGTGTGATCATGCGATGCCGTCACGATGCGCTGTCCGTCCGGCGAGAAGGCGGCGGAGGAGAGCCAATTGCGGTGTCCGCTCAGGCGCAGGATCAGCGCGCCGTTGGCAGCATCCCAGATGCGCGCCGTCTTGTCGTACGCCGCGGTAACGATGCGGCTGCCGTCGGGCGAGAACGCTGCAGACGACACCCAGTTCGTGCCGCCGCCGAGCAGCAGGATCTGCTGACCCGTCGCCGCATCCCACGTCCGGGCAGTGGTGTCGACGGATGCGGTGACGACGTGCCACCCATCGGGTGAGAACGCTGCACAGAGCAACAGATCGGTATGCCCGGTGAGGACCCGGATCTGCCGGCCGCTCGCGGCATCCCAGATGCGCGCGGTCTTGTCGTACGAGGCCGTGACGATGCGCTCGCCATCGGGCGAGAAGGCGGCCGAGCGCACGACGTCCGTGTGGCCGTTGAGAATCCCGATTTGCTCGCCGCTCGCCGCGTCCCAGATGCGCGCAGTCTTGTCGCGCGAGGCGGTGACGACACGCCGGCCATCGGGAGAGAAATCCGCGGACCACACCGTGCCCGAATGCCCGATCAATCGCGCGAGCTCCCTGCCCGTCACCGCATCCCAGATACGCGCGCTCGCATCGCGCGAGGCGGTGACGACCCGACGGCCGTCCGGCGAAAAGCGAGCCGCCAGCACGCGATCGGTGTGGCCGGCGAGCTGCAGGGTCTGCCGGCCGGTCGCGGCATCCCAGATACGAGCGGTCCGATCGAGCGAGGCGGTCACGATACGTCCGCCGTCGGGGGAGAACGCGGCGGATATCACGCTATCGCGGTGCCCGATGAGCGCCTGGATCTCGGTGTCCGCAACGCGTGACTCGTGGAACACCGTCAGCGCCTCGGGCGTGTAGGAGCGCACGGCGCCCCGGTGCGGCAACACATCGAGAATGATGCTCATGGCACCCGGCGCATCGCCATTCGTCAAGCGCGCCGCGGCGATTTGGGTGAGCGAGCGCAGCTGCGCGCGAAGCGCGGCATCGCGCTCGACGGAGGCGACTTCCGCCTCGTAGCTCGTCGCGGCAAGGCCGCCCGCGAGCGTCAGCAGCACGACCGCCGCAACCCCGATCGCCAGACGATGCCGCCGCGCGAACTTGACGGCAAGATAGACGAGGCTGTCGGGGCGCGCCAGCACCGCCTCGCCCGAGAGGTGGCGCGCGATGTCCTCGCCGAACTCGCTCGCCGTGGCATAGCGCTCCTGAGGCGATTTCTTCAGCGCCTTGACGACGATCGTATCGAGATCACCCTTGAGCGTGCGCGCGAGCCGTTTCGGCGTCGTGCCGCGCGCCCCTGCCGCGGCCTCGTCGAAGACGAGTCGACTCGGAGCCACGGGCTCCACTTGCAGGATCGCCTCCTCGAGCGCTCCGCGCGAGTCTCGTCTCAGCCGATAGGGCCGCGCGCCGCTCAGGAGCTCATAGAGAATCACACCGAGCCCGTAGACATCCGCTGCCGTGGTGATCGAGGTGCCCATGATCTGCTCCGGCGCGGCATAGTCGGGCGTCAAGGCTCGGGCGCCGAACTGAGTCAGCTGGGTCTCGTGCGCGTGGCCGTCGCTCAGGAGCTTGGCGATGCCGAAGTCGAGGAGCTCGACCTGTCCTTCCTCGGTCACCAGGATATTGGAGGGCTTGAGGTCGCGGTGAATGACCAGGTGGGCGTGAGCGTACTGCACGGCGCTCAGAACTTGCCGAAACAGCTCGAGGCGCTGCCTGACGGAGAGGCGATGCTCGTCGCAGTACTCGGTGATGGGCTTGCCGACGACGTATTCGAGCGCGAGATAGGGCTGCCCATCGGCGGCGAACCCTGCATCGTACAAGCGCGCGATGTTCGGATGCTCGAGCCCGGCTAGAATGTCGCGCTCGCGCACGAAGCGTTGCGGCAGATCCCGGTGAACGCGCATCAGCAGGGGGAGTTTCAGCGCGACCTCTCGCTTCAAGGCACCGTCCGCCCGTCGCGCGAGCCATACCTCGGCCATGCCTCCCGCCCCGAGCGGGCGGATCAATTCGTACGGCCCAACCCGAGCACCCGGTTCCAGGCCGTTCGGCAGGGAATCGACGTCCTCCACGATGCCGATCTTGGGAATGGTCGCCAGTTGCTCCGGTCCCGGAGCGGCTGCGTCGCTCGGTAGCAGCGCCTCCCGCAAGAGCTCCGCGAGGCCACGACAGTCGGACGGTAGATTGTCCAGCCAGACTCGGCGCTCGGAGTCGGTGAGGGGCAGCGCTTCATCGAGCAGGCGGCTCATCTGTGCCATCTGATCGCGTGTGAGTGTCATGGATTCCCCTGCGCGCATTCTCCCACAGTCCCCCCGATCATTGCGCGAGGGAGACATGCTTGCCGCTACAATTTCAGCCGCGGCCGCGCCAGGGGCGGATGCCTACCCCGAGGGAATTCGGATTCGCCGGAATGCATACACCAATAACGACGATCGAAATGTTTTTGCTCGCAATGGGAATCATTCTTACCGTTCCGTACCTCATCTGGCGCGGGCTGCGTACGGATTATTACGCTCCGCTCGTGGTCGTGCAGATCGTCGCCGGAATCATGTTAGGCCCGGGCGTGCTGGGGAAGCTCCTTCCTAATTACTACCACCTCGTGTTCAACCCCGCCGTGATCGCTCCGCTGAATGGCATCGCATGGTGGGCGGTGATGCTGTTCGTCTTCATCGCCGGCATCGAGCTCGATCTCAAGAAGGCGTGGACACATCGTGCCGAGTCGGGCATCACGGCGGCCCTGGCGCTCGGGGTGCCGCTTCTCTTCGGTTGTGTCGCGGCGGGCATCATGCGCTGCTATCCGGGTTGGGTGGGTGTGCGAGCGATGCCGTGGCAGTTCATCCTCGGGGTCGGCATGGCGTGCGCGGTCACGGCGCTGCCCGTCCTGATTCTGTTCATGGAAAAGCTCGCGATCCTGCGGCGGCCGCTCGGCCAGCGGATTCTTCGCTATGCAAGCCTGGACGATGTCGCCATCTGGGGGGTGCTCGCGGCCATCCTCATGGATTGGGCGCGGGTCGGCTGGCAAACGGGATTTTTGGCCGGCTTCGCGACAGTGAGCTGGCTATTCAGAAAGCTCATGCGCGCCCTCCCGGAGAGGGACCGCTGGTACGTCGTTCTGGTGTGGCTGGTGCTGTCGGCGTGGGCGGCGGATTGGTCGGGCCTGGATTTTATGGTGGGCTCGTTCCTTGCGGGTGCGGTGATGGATGCGGCGTGGTTTGATCAGGAGCAGATGGATCGTTTCCGCCACTACGTGCTGCTCGCATTCATGCCGGTGTTCTTTCTGTCGACAGGACTGCGCACCAATTGGGAGCTCGGCGGGGGTGTCGAGTTTGTGGCGGCCGGCGCGCTGCTCATCG
>Ga0187784_10005199_pt1 | contig 10532 bp, 12 predicted proteins | sample 1015_SJ02_MP15_2_FD_132964 | JGI IMG/M metagenome (GOLD analysis project Ga0187784, IMG submission 132964) | Tropical peat soil microbial communities from peatlands in Department of Meta, Colombia - 1015_SJ02_MP15_20_MG | ecosystem: Environmental > Terrestrial > Soil > Wetlands > Peat | place... | reverse complement strand
CCTAACAGTGTACACAGCCTACATCAAGAACGTCCCGAAACCAAACAGCCTCATCATCATCGCCAAACCAGAGTCAGGAAAGACTGAGGCACTCAAGAAATTCATACCGAACAAGAATATCGCATACGTCAGCGACGTTACAGCGTTTGGAATTCAACGTGACTTTCTCCCGAAGATTGAGACTGGGGAAATTCGCCACATAATCATTCCAGACATCATAAAACCGCTCTCTCGCAAAGAATCCACGGTAAAGACCTTCGTAACCATGATGAACAGTCTCATTGAGGAAGGCATCTCTGTCGTCTCGACCTACGCAACACCACTGCTAGCGTACAAGAAACCCGTCAAATGCGGATTAATCACCGCCATAACAAGCGAAGAGTTCAACGACCACAGACACCGCTGGAAAAGCATTGGCTTCCTCTCCCGAATCATCCCCTTCAGTTACAGCTACAGCATGGAGACTGTGAAGAAAGTCTTCGACTCCATACTCGGCCTAGACTACTTAGACGAACAGGGTATCGAGCTAAAACAGATTCCAAAACAAGACAGAGACATCAAACTACCACGAAAATACGCTAGTGAAATACTGCCTTCTACAGCAACCATAGCGAAGGCGCAGGAAACATACGGGTTCCGGTTGCAAAAACAGTTCCAAGCTCTACTCCAAGCCTCAGCGCTGGAGAGAGGAAGAACCGCAGTCAACGCGACGGATGTAGAACGAGTTCTCGGGCTGATGAACTGGGTGAATTTAGACGGCAGAACAATCCACTCAAGGGAGGCCAAGTAATCCATGCTTAGACACAGACGCATCCACTTGCGGCGAGTGAAATGGAAAAGAAAGTGGGCCCGCCGCGAGAGAAGGCTCAAGAGAGAAATCAAACACATTCGACATGAAGACGCCAAAGGCAAAGGCGTCACGCTCAAACAACTGGCCGCACGACACCACGTAAGCATATCAACCGTTCGCCGAGACATCGAAACAATACGAAAGCGGCTCAGAAGGAAACACGTCCGAATTAGGTCCGTAGACCGACGACTCTTCTACATCAAATTGGAGACTCCACGGACTAAAGCCCAGCAACAAGTAATTCCCAAATCAACACAGACGGAAGTTCACGCCTACCTAAACTATTCAGCCGAGAATGGACGCAACGCGATTGACATTGACATCGTCAAGGTAGTTCCGAACAATCAACAGGCAATAGTGGCTGCCGTCGAAGAAATCAGAGAGCTGGTGAAGCATCGCTTCAAATCAACGAAGCTCGCGAACATGATGAAATACGGGACGTCACTCGCGACGCCGCAAAGCAGCAACCACTACCTGTATCGTCACGGTCAGGGTGAATGGCATGAGTTCTGGGGGCACTGAACTCAAGCTAGACATGGACTTCAAGACTCGGAGGGGCTTAGTCAAATTCATCTCTACCGTCTGGCCCTTCCTCTTCCAATTTGATTGGCCGAACTTTCATAGACTCCGAGTAGATTCAGTGCACGCATCCAAAACCGGCCACGGATACCATATCGATATCCGCCTCTGGAATCGTCTCGGGCCTCTTCAAACGATTCAGTTGCAAGCTTTGCTTGGCAGTGATATTCGCCGCGAAAACCATAACCTTCAACGAGTCATCTACTGTCCGCAAATGAAGTCATGGAACCTACTATACACATGGAAGTTCAAGTATTACCGAAAACTTAGAGGACGCAGAAAGGACGCGTACCTCACCCTCAGCCGAGAGCAACCGGATCCTCAACTAACCAAGCAAATCAATCAACTGCTCATGAAATTTCAGCGCAGACAAAACCGAACGACAAAATTGACTGAGGCTTGAGAGTCAAAAGTTAGGAGCGTCAACGCGCTTACGCATTCTCACTTCTCCACAAAGTAATGCAAAGACTAAACTAACGGGAGCGAATGAACCATGTTTATGTCCAGTGATTCCTTAAGCAACGACACATCAGTAGAACTCGAAATCGAGTTACCAATAACCAGACCACTTAAGCAAAGTGAAAAAGAGGAAATTCTCCGCGAACTCAACAGTACTCTATCCTCAATCAAGCCAATCAAGGTAGAAGCAGGCGGTTACAGGGAAAGACACGGTGCCGGTCTACCGATTGAGTTAATCGTAAACGTAACCACTCTACTCGCCAACGCCGTTGCCATTGCAACGGCGGTTGCGGCTGTAAGGAGGTGGTTGCTCAAGGCCGGAGAAGAACAAGCTGGCATTAACGTCAAGGTAGACAACCAAGGCTACTCTATTCGTAACTGTCGTACCTCAGAAGATGTGGCTAAGATAATTCGGGAGATTAAGCGAAAGTAATTGAGCGCGGACTCGGAGATTTTCATAATCATCGGGCCGATTATGCGAGCACCGCTAACTACTGGTGGGTTCGGCGTTATCACGGGAACCGCAACTACCAATCGAGGCGGATTCGACCTAATCGTAAATAAGGGCATTCGAGGAACAAGCCCCGAATTTGACGTCGAGAAATATTTGTGCGGCATTTGCAAAAAGGACTACGAGACTTGCCCACACATGGATACCCCGCTTATTCCCACGGCCATACGTCCTATATCCGTATCAATCACGGCAAACCCAGATATGGGCACAACAATAACCGACGCCTTATCCATTAAAGTCATGGGAAAACGACGTTTTTACAGGTGGGTCGGATTCAGAGAAGGGGATGACGAAAGAGAAGGATACATTCAGCAGATGTACAACGACGGCCGCTTATCAAAACGGGCAAAGGTCCTGATATCGAACTACTTTGCGAGCAAGAGACACGGCGACTTCAGATACGTCGAAGACGTTTGACCTCATACGACTGTATTCGTACTTTGACCGTATTCGTAGAGAACCTTGGCAACGATGCGTTCGGTTTCAGCTTCAAAGGAAGCTTTGTCAGGTCCCAATGAATGTAACTTTCTTAGTGATTCAATGTTAATCATCTGAGTTATCTTGCGCAATGTATCTGTGTCCGGTTCTATACCGCGCTGTTTCAAGTACGCGGCCGCCGTCTCGAAAATCAATAACTTAAGTACGGCTAAGCTCGCAGCCTCGTCAATTTCCTTTGCTTTGTCAGTCAAGTTTCTTCACTGCCCCTGCACGACTTCATTCAACGTCCATTCGAAAAACGTCTGCAGCATACCCGATTGTTGGTCACTGAGTTGAGGCCCCTTAGGACCGAGGGGGCGACTGAACACTCCGACACCCTTTAGAAGCGACGATACTGCTGGCACTCCCCTGCTTTCAAGACAACCAACCATTTCCTTCTTGATTTCCTGAATAGTCAACTCACGAATATTAGACATCTTTTCTTTTGCCGTCTTGTCCGAGGCGAGCTCCTTTGCAACCGCGTACAAGTAATCTCGGTGATTGTAAGATTGTCTGACGACTTCGATCATTGCTGCGATGTAGGGAGAATGAACAACGGCGGATACTTCGACCTTCTTCAGAATGACATTAACAGCTTCATCTCTTGTTCGCTCTTTCGCTCGCGCTTTCAGTTCTTCGCTTGTGAGCGAGTAATCCACCGGTTGTCGACTTGGCACGTATTGAACGAGGCGTCCAGCCCCGTGATTATTTCCTCCACAAGCACATTTGCAGGTTCTTCTTGGAGTCTTAGCGTACCAACAGGCGGGACTACTACACCTCGCACCGTACCCATATTCATACGGGCGATACCTACTCGTCCGATAGCCTCTAGAAAGTCTATACGACCCGAATCTTCTTCTGCGCATTCATAGACCGGGCTACGTATGACAACATGGATTGTCGCGAGGAATTAAGATTTTGCCAGATATTCGAGCCTGCTATGTAGTTGCTCTTAGGCTACTCTTACGTTATCGTATAGCAAGTTTGTACGCGAAGCAACTGGCAGATGAGAAACTGAAAGCGATAATTGTGATAGCCGAGACTTCACACCATTCATCATGAAGATCTCGCTCTCATCAATCTTCAGGTATTTCGCAGGATTCTAAAATTCTACCCATGAATTCCGGTTTAAGAAATTCTTTGAGTTCTCCCAATTGTGAGACTTTTTCGCGTAGAGCCGTGAAAGAGATGAATCGGCACTTCTCGCTTAGTGGCGAATGAGTTGTGCAAACGTAGGCCGGTTCACTTCTGCGACTACTTTGTTATGACGGGAAGCCGGTGCGACAACGTACAGCGGTATGTTCAGTTGAGGTTGCATGGCAATCATGTCCGATAGTCGAAGTAAGCCGGAGTAAACCTGTGATTCAGTTTGAAGTGTCCGATTTGTCGGGTTCCTCTGTCTCTGGCAAGTTTCCAGCAGATTCGGCGTGCTCCGGACTTTGAACATCGTCTAAACCTAGTACTGCGAAGCCTGCAACATACGTTTCGGAGCAGAACCCTTGAAGGCTTGAAGCGCATGTCTGAGGATTGTCGATATTGCAACAATACCGGAGGAGAGTGGATTGAAGCGAGTGTTCTGCGCAAACGAACCCAAATCTTCAGGCCCTGCCTGCACTGCAAGCAATATGCTGGCCCACGAAGCAACCAGTCCGAACTGACCAGCTATCTAACCGGATGAACGGTCCTTAAGCCAATCTGCGATGCCAGATATGCCGGACCCGAGCAATAGGCTCCCGAGAATAACGTAAACTTCGAAAGTCGATTGTTCATCTTGGTTTACGTAGTATAGATTGAGTTGTATTCTCTGCGTGAAGGTCCATTCAACCAGGTCCCGAGTGTTATCTTCGGTCACGCCAACTTTCGCTTGTGGAAACGGTTGTATATTTGCAGCATCTCTTGGGAATGTTATATCCACACTATTATTGTCGGCTAGGGTGTAGCCTGTGACATTTTCCTTCCAAACGTAAGGGATGAGGGCAGGGAAGTATGGTCCACCCAGTGGCGAATCCAGTGGTAGAAGAATCTGATAGGACCCTCTGTGAGAGTTGGTGTAAGTGTTCGCAACAAGAAACTCGGCGAAAAAGTATCCGGTATTGGGTAGTAAGTCCTTCTTTGTAAAATTCACAGAAACTGCGCTAGCGACTACGCCGGTAACATTTGTGTTAACTACGTTCCAATTCTTGAGCTTAGGTGTGTAGAATGAGCTGTTGTAGTAGGCTTCGATGATAAAGGGTAAGACGAACACTAGATTGAAAGCTCTCCCCAAGTCCCTACTCGTATTTTCATATTGCCAATAGCCAAGTATTCGTAAATCACCTGACGAAACATCTAATCCCAAAGCAAACTGTGTAAGATGAATCAATCTTTGATTGGTTGCGATGTCAAAGCCTTCGATTCGTGAAGCAATTTGGGTCTCTGGAGCAGTTACGTAAGAGCCTAGAAGTACAGTGCCTACCAAGAGTAGCGCTAGGGTGAAAAAGCGGTCAAGCCCTGCGTATCGCACCCTATAGTAAACCCACATTGGGCTCACCGACCTCCGTCTCATATGAGTAGTAGCTATACGACTTTCTGCCCAGCATCTCGGACCACCCGTTTGGCACTGAATCTATGCTGAACACGCGGAAAACGTCTCGGCCTAGCCAGTTAGCGCTCTTGGTGATGTAATATATCTAACAAACCTTGCTTTGTTGATGAGGATACGAAAGATAAAAGATACAAAGCATAAACTGCATCTATTTGAACGCCGTGAGAATTCGCGGAGATGAGCCACCTTGGTCGTGCACCGTATCTCAATAAGGAACTTCAAAGGCATTCAGGAAGCAATCATAGACTTTACCAAGCTCAATGTTTTCGTTGGCGAGAATGGAACAGGCAAATCCACCATTATCCACGCTCTCAGCCTACTGAAACGTTCCCTGAATAGCTACCAGCTCAATACAGACCTTCCTTACATTAACCTAGGGACCCCCGAGAAGCTTGTGCCGCTTGGCGAAGTAGCCATAATTACGCTTGAGGCTGAAAAGACCTTAGACTTAGGGCGCCTTCATTCTGGTTCTGTCAGGTTTCGCGTTGAAATTCAATTCGACGTTCAGGGACTTCTCCACGCTGAAACTGAAATCTTAGACCCTTACAAGATTAAGTCGTCTTGGGACCGGTATGGCGCTGCTAGCATAGAGCCGAAAGAGCTTCAGATAGAGGAGTTTACATTCAGTTTAGCGCCTGGCGTAGGCTTAGGTCAAGCATTTCAACCTGTGGGACTGGTCGCGCGTGAGACATCGAAGACGGACGCTCAATCAGCGCAGCGTGTCGGCCGAATCATGCTTCCAGAACTCATGAAACTAAGCACTGTACCTATCCAAGCTGTCACGAACACGTATGTTGTTCCACTATTCAGGGGCTTTTCAGAACCCTCCTATACGATGCAGACCTCAGAAAGCCTTGACCTCAACCCACGACAAGGCCTCATTCCAATGGGCAGTTCTCTGGCGACCAATCTTGCCTATTTCAATCCGAGTCGAGAGGAGAAGATTTACAGATGGATGCAAGACGTTATGCAAGTATCTATAGACTGGCGACAGATTCCAGGTGGACATGTGGCGATTGAGAATCCTGAGAAGTCCACATTCTTCGTAAACGAAGGGTTCGGCTCAAATCAATTGACTTTCATACTTGAAGAAATGGTTAGGACCACAGGCGGGTCATTTATCTCAGTAGAAGAACCTGAGATTCACTTACACCCCGATGCTCAATTCAAATTTGGCAAACTTATGACCACGATTAGCTTGGAGGAAAAGAAGCAAATTTTGCTCGTTACTCACAGCGAACACATCGTGTCGGCCGTCCTCACGGCAGTAAGAGAGAAGAAAATCGCGCCCCAAGATGTGTCAATCTGGTACTTCGAAAAGAAGAACGAAAAGATTTCTGCAGCTAGAGCCGAAATTGATGGTGAAGGTCATACAAGGGGTGGATTGACCACATTTATCGAGGCTTCGATTAGAGAACTAAAGGAATATGCGGATAGCTCCAATCGATGAACTTCGTTCTAGATAAGAACACATTGATTGCTGCATGCACAGGTGTGAGCCCAAATTCGGGACAAGTCGATGTGTCCTCCCTCACGTTGATGGGACAGATAATCGTGATATGCCACAGATTCGTAGTGACAAAAGAAATTGAAGTTGACTACATCCGAATCTTTGATGAAATCAAAGCGGGAATGCAATCCCCTGCGATAATTATGGGAAGTAAGTTCTACTTTTATGCAAAAGAGCTTGGGAAGGTGGACGATAACAGAATTTCTTCGCAATTACCTCTGTTGCAAGATGAGATTGGAATAAAAGACGAAGACAAACCTTTCGCACGTCTCGCTATCGCAAGCAACTCGACATTAGTGACGTACGATGGGCCCCTTAGAAGGAAACTAGGGAACAGAGCACAGGAACCGAGCGTGGTTTTACAAGGACTCTGACGTTTAGAGTAGCCCTGCCATCGTATTGCTAGTTATGTTCTGTCTTTGGTTGCTGGTTATTCGTATTAGTTATAAGAAATCCTTACGGCGTTTTGAGTCGGCGAGCGGAGCGAGCCATGAGGGGGTGTTAGGGGGATGAATAACGAAAGATAACATAGTAATCTACGTCATGCGTGGAAGAAAGCTGTTCAAGGTTCGCCTCAACTCTACAAAATAACGCTCCGCATTTCGTCTATGGAGATTTCACTAGATACCGGAGCAGTCTCTCTTCCCTGAAGAGTTCAGGCATCTCCTCCCTTAACTCTTGAAGTGGAACTTCAAAGGTATTCCTGATATCTACAAGTGAACGGAGAATTACTTTGTATTTTGTCCTATTGAGGCTCTTGAACCTTTTTTCATACTCAAGAGTCTCAGTTATTCTGTTCACTCTTCCTCTTATGGCAAATCTTTCAAAAGTCATCATGGAACTGACAAGAAGACCGGCCGCAGCAGAGAAATTGGCTATAGCAGCAATTAGGATAGCCGTTCCTTCTGCTGAATTACCGACATAGAGCGCAAAAAATAGCATCACCCCAGCATAGGCCATCATGAGAGCAGTAAAGTAGACTAATGTGTTCTCAGCGCATGGTAGGTGCCATGTCTTAGCAAAGTCTCTTTCAACAACATCAATCAAAAGGCTCAACCCATCATCAGATGTATCGTCGGTTTTCTTAGCACTGTTAGACATCAGATACACCGAATGCTATCGTCTATTCTGACCGAAGCGATTAATCTATTACGCGAAATGTTTTGTTTCTGGTTGGGTCTCCGAACCCTCAGTCGTTGTGCGTGTATCCCTTGGTGCGGCGGTCTACTTTGAACTCTGGATTCTTCCGCCCAATTGTTTCCGCTAGCCCGCCAAGTCGGTCCGGCCCTGATTTCCGTCCTACGACACATGGACGGGACGGGAAAATCCTTGTTTGGTTCCCGCCCGGTTCGGGATGCTTCCCCTAAAGACAGGAACATTCGTGTGTGTGTATCTAACGGTGCGACCGCCGTAATCCAGACCGCCGTTCGTCGCAAAAGCGTGCGTGATATCAACGACGCGGACAGCCAAATTTGAACTTGTCATTGGGCCGCGCGTTGCGAGATCTGCTCCGAGCGTGGTACATGCGCCAGTTACGCACCCTTCGTTGCGCGAATCTATCGCGCAAAGTGACCACGTTATTGGTGGTTTGTAGCATTTTGACGATGCCCATGGCGCCGTGCCTGGTAATTTATTCGTCGGTCCCGGTTGCTTTTGGTACGTCTGTTCCTTCGAATATGTTTCCGGGCACGTTCGCTTGCTAATCACTGATCACTGGGGCGTCCTTCGCTCAGTGATCTCCTGACCTTCGAACACGAAAAGCCGTGGTTTTCCGGCCGTCAGTTCGACGTGTGTGTGTGTGCGCACCAGTTAGATCAACGTACATTATCCGGAGGCAGCGTACTTGGCAGTGAAGGTGGGGCTAGCAAGATGCGTTTTGACGGTAAGGTTGTTCTAGTCACCGGTGGAAATCGCGGCATCGGATTAGCTTCCGCACGTCTCTTTGCTGCAGAGGGCGCATTAGTAACCCTTGTCGCCCGAGATCGCCAGCGTGGCGAAGCGGCCGCACATCAGATACCAAAGTTGACCTTCATGGCAGGTGATGTTCGATCCGCCAGCGACTGCGCGTCGGTTGTAAGTGGAACCTTGCAACTGCACGGGCGATTAGACGTACTTGTGAATAGCGCTGGGGTCATCTACCGTAACCGTACCGTTGAGGAGACCTCTGAAGAGGAGTGGGATACGACTATTGATACGAACGTGAAGGGGGCTTTCTTGATGAGCAAGTATGCTCTACCGGCCCTGCGCCAGTGCGAGGGGTGTGTCGTCAATGTCGCCTCGTATATGGGCTTGGTTGGCGCCCAAGGAGTAGCCGCCTACGCAGCGTCCAAAGCTGCCTTGGTGAACTTGACCCGCTCGATGGCCCTAGACCATGCTAAGGAGCGGGTTCGCGTGAACTGCGTCTGTCCGGGGAGCGTAGACACCGAAATGATCCGAGAGGCTTGGAGGCAGTACGGAGACGTCACGGAGGCCCAGCACTTGTGGGAGGCGAAACATCCCTTGGGACGCATCGCCACTCCTGATGAGGTTGCGCACGTTATCTTATTTCTGGCCAGTGATGACGCCAAATTCGTTACCGGCGCTGCCGTTGCGGTTGACGGCGGTATCACGGCGGGATAACTCATACCCCAATTCAGACAAAGTAGTAGTTTCAATTCCGCTTAAGCCAGAGATCTGTCGGCTGGGATAGACAGCTGACGATGAGATGCCCGGCTCGGTCGAGTACAGGACTTAATACACTTTCTACGCTCTTGAACCATTACAATAACACATCCAGCCTACACAGGGTGTAATCCACCCTCTCACCCATTCAGCGAATGTCTCACGCAATCTGATCGGGTGGCTCCCTAGAGCTTCACTGGGCGTCACGAATTAGTCTCATCTCGTTCTGCCGAAGATCAGTGTTCCAACGATGATCATAGCGAAGTCGAAAGCGATGAGTGCTACAATGTCGTGGTATAGCGGGTTTATTGGAGTCCATGTTTGGCCCAGGATCGTGGTCCTTAGGGCATCCACGCCGTACGTTAGTGGGTCAACTATGCTTACGGATTCTAACCATGGTGGAAAGAATGATAGTGGAAATAGGGCTCCGCTAAGGAAGAATAGCGGGAGATTCACGAACGTTTGAATCACTCCAAAGCTCTCAAGGCTTTCCATAAGCGACGCTATCGTTAACCCAATGCTCACCATCCCGAACGTGATTAGCAGCATGATAGGGAGAGAGATGAGGAACGTAACGATGCTGACGTGCACGGCCACGAGGAAGCTGAAAACGAAGACGAAGCTTCCCTGAATTACCGCGTCCGTGCTGCCCCCTAACATTTTTCCAACAAATACGGATACTCTCGAGATCGGCGCCACGAGAATTTCTTTAAGAAAACCAAATTCTCTATCCCAGATCACGGATATGCCCATGAACATGGACGTGAAGAGTAGCGTTTGGCCAACGATTCCCGGAAAGATGAATTCTTGGTAACTCATTCCTGCTAGGCCAGTTGATGCAAGTCGCATCCCTGACCCAAATATGACGAGCCACAGAAGTGGCTGAATGAAAGAACTG
>Ga0187784_10005198_pt1 | contig 10532 bp, 8 predicted proteins | sample 1015_SJ02_MP15_2_FD_132964 | JGI IMG/M metagenome (GOLD analysis project Ga0187784, IMG submission 132964) | Tropical peat soil microbial communities from peatlands in Department of Meta, Colombia - 1015_SJ02_MP15_20_MG | ecosystem: Environmental > Terrestrial > Soil > Wetlands > Peat | place... | reverse complement strand
CGCGGCCTGCTGGTCCTGACCTGCACCGGCGTCAGCTTCGCCCATGGCTCGAATGACGGGCAAAAGGGCATGGGCCTGATCATGCTGATCCTGATCGGCACGGTGCCGACGACTTACGCCCTCAACCGCTCGTTGCCGGTCAGCTTTACCCCTGAATTCGCCAAGGCCTCGGCCGCGGCGGCACAGGTCATCGAAAAAAAGGGCGCGGGATACAACATTCTCGGCAATCCGCGTCCCGCCGTTACGCTCTATGTCGCGCAACATCAGATCAGCGAGGGGACCTACCCCTCGCTGGCGGTTTTGGTGACTCATATCGGCGATGAGGTGGCGCAATACGGGTCATTGGCGAAGCTGCCGGTAGAAGCCGTCGGCAACACGCGCAACGACATGTATCTCGCCTCCGAAGCGCTTCGTCTCCTGATGAAGGACAAGGAAGCCGACTTGTCGGCGGACGAGGTCGCCACGTTGAGCAGCTATAAAAAGGCGCTCGATACCGGCACCAAATTCATTCCGACCTGGGTCAAGGTCGCGGTGGCGATCGCGCTCGGCCTGGGGACGATGGTCGGCTGGAAGCGCATCGTCGTCACCGTCGGCGAGAAGATCGGCAAGGAACATCTGACTTATGCCCAGGGCGGATCGGCCGAGCTCGTCGCGATGGGGTTGATCATGGCGGCGGACAGTTACGGATTGCCGGTCAGCACCACGCACGTGCTCTCTTCGGGGGTCGCGGGCACCATGGCGGCGAACCGGTCGGGCCTGCAAGGCAGCACGATCAAGAACCTGGTCCTTGCCTGGGTGATGACATTGCCGGCCGCGATCGTGATTTCGGGGTCGCTGTTCGCTCTTTTCAACTATCTCTTTTGAGATCTGCCGCGCCATGTCACCCTCCCTGCACAGCCCGAGGAGACGATGATGCGTGCGATTGATGTCATGGTCCGCGACGTCGTTACGGTCCATCCCGACACCGACGTTGCCGAAGCGATCAGGCTTTTGGGCGAGCATGACATCAGCGCCCTGCCGGTCGTCGATGCGCACGCGCATCTGATTGGCATCATCAGCGAGGCCGATCTCATTCATCGCGTCGAGATCGGTACGGAAAAGCACCGCCCGTGGTGGCTCGAGGCGGTAACCGGCGCGGCCGCGCTCGCCGAGGATTTCGCCAAGGCGCACGGCAAGAAGGTCGGCGAACTCATGACGACGGATGTGGTATCGGCCAGCGAGGATACGCCGCTGTCGGAGATCGCGGCGCTGCTGGAGCGCAAGCGGATCAAGCGCGTGCCCATTCTCCGGAATGGCAAGCTGGTCGGCGTGGTGAGCCGCTGCAATCTGATCCAGGCCCTCGCATCGGCCCTGGGGCATGGCGAGGAGGCGGGCGAAGCGGACCTCGAGATTCGCCAGGAGTTGCTGGCTCGACTGAAGCAGCAGCAGTCCTGGACCGATTTTGGCAGCCGCAACGTCATCGTCGCCGGCGGAACGGTGCATTTATGGGGCCTCATCAGCTCCGAGCAGGAGCGCAAGGCGCTGGTCGCGCTCGCCGAGGGCGTGCCTGGCGTGGCGCGGGTCTCGGACGAAATGATCGCGACCTATTGACGGTTGCTCGCGAGCGGCCCCAAACGGCGCTGATCGCAACCTGTCCCTGATTTCCGTGTCTCAGCGCAGGGGTGCAGTCCAAGGCACTGTCACCGTAATTCGGCTGGATCGCGCCAGCTTCGCCTCGCGCGCCACTGCCGCCGTAACTTTGGGCGTGCCGCAGGCAGCTCTGTTGCAACACTCTAGCCCTGAGTGTATTGTAGCTGAGCCAAGGGGGACCTAATGAAACTTTGGCTCATGCTTGCTGCGTTCGTTCCTTTGATGGCGGCTTGCGCCAAAATTACGTCGATTCCGCTGAACGCTGATGGTACTGAGAAGGCAGGAAACCAAGTACCGGGGATCCGGTACTACTTGCCAAAGCCGTATCTTCTGATCACGGAGCTCCCGTCTGCCGGGAGTTCGTCAAAAGACGGAGGAAGCGGTAACCCGCAGCAGGAACAGCAGGAACAGCAGCACCAGCAGAAAGGGCAGACGCTAAGCAATCTCGGCAGCAATCCGACACCCGGCAGCAATCCGACACCCGGCAACAATCCGCCACAGAGCAACACGCCGGCCGCTCCCGCTACGGACACATCGTTCGCCGCTTCGATGGCACAGTATTCCATCAAGCTGGTCTACTTGCCGGATTACTCCCATCCAATGGCGCTTAAAATGAAGTCTGGCCTGTTTGGCACGGTCTCAATGGCGCCGACCCTGCAAGACGGATGGATGCTGACCTCCATGAATGGTTCGAGCGACAGCGGGGGAGTTGCTGCCCTACAGGCGATCGCGTCGCTGGTGGGCGGAGCTATTGGTACTGGAACCACCGGCGGCGCAAACAAAGTCATCGGACAGCCCGCCAAGCCTCAAGTAGAAACAAAGGCATATCTGGCGACGAAAGCAGTTTCTACCGACTACGAAAAGCTTGGCGAGGAAATCGGACAGGGAACCGTTGTTGCTCCCACTCAGCAGGAGTTGGCCGGCGACAAGCCAGCGGACCTCGCGCTAATGATCACCGGGATCATTAAAGGTGCTTATGCGCGCGTCACAAGCGCAGCATTGCCGTGGGGAGACAACGTACTTCCTGCGGGCCTATATGCGTTCGATTACACACCCATAGACGAAATCCATCACAGTGGAGGCGTATTCAATGGGCTGAAACCTATCGTCTACTTCTGTAAGCAAGGCATTGAGTATCCGCTCCTTGCACCGAACGAGACGCTGGGGAACACGCCCTGCGAGCACGACAAGAGGAAAAAATAACCACGGCGCAGGAGTCAGGAGTAAAGCAAGGCAGACCTCGTTTTTTCGGCGTACAACGTGCCTCGGTGCCCCTAGCGGGACACTCTATACTCTGCCGCTCCTCGTTCAAAGGCTGAGTTGTAGGCATAGGTATCCCACGTTGGGAATTACGGTGACCGCACCCGATCAACTCGCACAAAGTCACAGATTCTGCTTGCAACGCGGCGGTCGTCCGCACATGACAGTGCACTGGACACCATAATTCTGCACCGTACTTCTGCGTCTTTCAAAACGGGAACTATGCTAGCCCGCACGGTGCGGCTCTCGCGGTTGCTGCGCAACCGCTGTCGCCGCCGCGGACAAATTCGCTTCGCGAATTTGCCTAGGCCTCCTCCGGCGGGCGGCGGTGGCGGAAGAGGCCCAGCAGCAACAGGTCGTAGACCGCCTTCAGCGCGCCCGCGGCGAGGAGCGGCCAGCCGAAGGAGGAGAGCGCCAGCATGTAGCCGGCGGCGATCGGGCTCGCCGCGGCGGCGAGGCTGCGCGGCACCGCGGTGACGCTCGCCGCCGCCGCGCGCTCGCCCGGCGTCACCACCGCCATGACGTAGGAGGTGCGCGTCGGCACGTCCATGTTGGAAAGCGCGCTGCGCAACAGCAGCAGCGCCAGCGCCACCCCTACGCCCGGCGCGAAGGGCACCAGGATCAGCAGCAGGTTCGCCGGCAGATGCGTGAACACCATGGTGTTGACGAGGCCGATGCGCCCGGCCAGCCGCGTGGCGACGAGATATGAGCCCGCCGCCAGCAACCCGCTCCAGAAGAAGAAGGCGCCGGCCGCGGCCAGCGACAGGGCGTAATGCTCGTAGAGCCACAGCGCCAGCAGCGACTGCACGATGAAGCCGCCGCCGAAAGCATCGAGGCTGAAGAGCGCCGCCAGCAGCAGCACGATGCGCCGCGAGGGGCCGAGCGGCTGCACCTTCCCGGCCCGGCGCGGCGCCGGCCCCCGCGGCAGGCGACGATAGAGAAAATAGCTGGCGAGACCCAGCACCGCATAAAGCGCGAACATGCCCTGCACCGCACGGAGCAGGTTTGTCGCCCCTGCGGCGACAAACACCTCCGGCAGCCCGGCGGCGAGCGATCCCAGCGCCGCCACCAGAGATCCCACGAGGCTGTAAGCGGCGAAGACCGCGGTGCGGCCTCGGTCGCTTGCCGCCTCCGCCAACAAAGCGTGCTCCAGCGGCAGGAAGAGGCTGACATCGCCCGAGGAGGGGTTGAGCGTGCCGATGAAGCCGATCAGCACCAGCGGCCAGAAGCGCGTCTCCAGCGTGAAGCCGATGCCGGTGCCGATCATCAGCAGCGTGGCGCCGATGAGAAGCCGCTGCACGCCGTGTCGCTCCGCGCGAAACCCCACCAGCAGCGTCAGCGCCGCCGATCCCGCCAAGGTCGCCGTGGTGAGGATGCCGACATGGAAGGCATCGAAGCCCAGCATCTCGAGATAGACCGGCAGCAGCAGGCTGACGAAGCCGTCGCCGAAAGCGCGCAAGCCGCGCCCGATGAGCAGCAACCGCACCTCCGGCCGCGCATCCTCCGGCAGCAGGCGAAGGCGCGTCACGCGAGCCGGGCCACGGCCTCGGCGGCGAGCGCGCCCAGGATCACGACGAGCCAGGGCGGCGCGCGCCAGAAGCCGAGCAGCAGAAAGGCGACGAGGCCGAGAATGAAGTCCGGCGCCGCGAAGATCGCGCTGGTCCAGACCGGCCGATAAAGCGCGGCGAGCAGCAGCCCCACCACCGCGGCGTTGACGCCGCGCAACGCCGCCTGCATGCCGGACTGGCGCCTCAGCGCGTTCCAGAACGGCAGCGCGCCGATCACCAGCAGGAAGGACGGCAGGAAAATGGCGAGAAGGCAGAGAAGCCCGCCCTGCCAGCCATGCGGCGCCGGACCCATCACCGCGCCGAGATAGGCCGAGAAGGTGAAGAGCGGTCCCGGCACCGCCTGCGCCGCGCCATAGCCGGCGAGAAAGGCGTCGTTGCCGACCCAACCCGGCGGCACGACCGTCGCCTGCAGCAGCGGCAGGACGACATGGCCGCCGCCGAAGACCAGCGCTCCCGAGCGGTAGAAGCCGTCGATCAGCGCCACGACGTGGCTGCCGCTCGCCGCCGCCAGGAGCGGCAGGCCGAAGAGCAGCAGGAAAAAGAGCGCGAGCGAGGCGAGCGACCAAGAGCGGCCGAGGCGCAGCGGCAGGGCCGCCGCCGGCGCCGCACCGTCGCGCGCGAGCCAGCGCCAGCCGGCCATCGCCCCCAGCGCCATCGCCGCGACTTGGCCCAAGGTCGAGGGGATGGCGAGCGTCAGCGCCGCCGCCGCCACCGCCAGGCTGGCGCGCGGCCGGTCGGGGGCAAGGCTCTTTGCCATCTGCCACACCGCCTGCGCCACCACGGCGACGGCGACGATCTTGAGCCCGTGCAGCCAGGCGGCGCCGGCGAGGTCGCCGAGTGCGCTCACGCCATAGCCGAACAGGATGAGCGCCAGCGCCGACGGCAAGGTGAAGCCGAGCCAGGCACAGGCCGCCCCCGCCAGCCCCGCCCGCAAGAGCCCCAGCGACAGGCCCACCTGGCTGCTCGCCGGCCCCGGCAGGAGCTGGCAGAGCGCCACGATATCGGCATAGGCGGCCTCGTCGAGCCAGCGGCGCCGGGCCACGAACTCGGCGCGGAAATAGCCCAGATGCGCCACGGGGCCGCCGAAGGAGCTGCAACCGAGCTTGAGGAAGGCGCCCAGCACTTCGAGCGCCGATCCCTCGCTCATCCGCCTCTCGCCCTCGGGCACGCGCCCTCCCCTGGTCGGCGGCACTTTAGAGCGAATCCCGATCAGGTAAACACGGCCGCTGAGCGCCCGCTTGCGGGTAGGTGCCGATGGCGGGAATGAATGGCAAATTCTGAGCGTACCCCCCACCCCGACCCTCCCCCTCAAGGGGGGAGGGGGAAGAAAGCGACTCTGCATTCCCCCTCCCCCCTTGAGGGGGAGGGTCGGGGTGGGGGCGACGGCTCGGTCGATGAAAGTCGGTACGCGTCGCCAACTCGCCGCTTGACATTCAAAGTTCTCTGTTGTACAGAGTACTCTAATAAACCTAAGAGACGCGCCTGAGCCTTCCAGGGAGAATGACATGAGCGATGCCAAAGGCGAGCCGGTCGTCCGGTTGCACCAGGTGGCCAAGACCTATCGGACCGGGAGCGTCGAGGTCGCGGCGCTCCGCGGCATCAGCCTCGACATCCCGCGCCACCGCTTCTCGATGGTCGTCGGCCCCTCGGGCAGCGGCAAGACCACGCTGCTCAATCTCATCGGCTGCATCGATGCGCCGAGCGGCGGCACGGTCGAGGTCTGCGGCCAGCAGACCGGCACGCTCTCCGACAACGCGCTGTCGGATTTCCGCGCGCGCAATATCGGCTTCATCTTCCAGGGCTTCAGCCTCATCCCAGTGCTCTCGGCCTATGAGAATGTCGAGTACCCGCTGCTGCTGGTCGGCACGGCCGCCGGCGAGCGGCGCGAGCGGGCGCTGGGCATGCTGGCGGCGGTCGGCCTCGCCGACCGGCGCAACCAGCGGCCGAACGAGCTGAGCGGCGGCCAGAAGCAGCGCGTCGCGGTCGCCCGCGCGCTGGTGAAGCATCCCGAGATCGTGCTCGCAGACGAGCCGACCGCCAATCTCGACACCCAGACCGGCGCCGCCATCATCGAACTCATGCACAAGGTGCAGGCGGAATTCGCCACCACCTTCATCTTCTCGACGCACGACCCCCAACTCATCTCGCATGCCGACGAGACCTTCTCCATCCGCGACGGCGAGCTGGTCGGACATGGCAAGGGAGGCGCCGCGTGATGCTGTTCAAGATCGGCCTGCGCAACATCCTGCGCAACGGCCGCCGCTCCGCGGTCACCGGGCTCGCGGTCGCGGTCGGCGCGATGGCGCTGCTGCTCTTCGGCGCCTTCCAGGCCTATATCTTCGCCGGCTACCAGACCGGCGTGGTCCAGCGCGTGGGCCACCTCACCGTCTTCCACAACGGCTATTTCCTTTACGGCGCCGGCAATCCCGCGGCCTACGGCATCGACGACTACGCCGCGGTGATGCGCGTGATCGGCGAGGACCCCGTGCTGAAGCCGCTGGTCAAGGTGATGACGCCGACGCTCTCGCTGTTCGGCATCGCCGGCAATTTCCAGGGCGAGAACGACGCGGCCAAGACGTTCCTGGGCGTCGGCGTCGTCCCCTCCGACCGCCAGCGCATGCTGCAATGGGACGAGTACGGCGCAAGCCGCCCCTTCCATCCCGACACGCGGCTCGCCGATGACGATGCGACGCGCGGCCTGATCGGCGTCGGGCTCGCCCGCATCCTCAATCTCTGCGCCGCGCTCAAGATCGCCGATTGCCCGCCGGCGCCGGCGGCCAAGCCGCGCGAGGAAGCCGCCGCTTCCGCCCCGGCGAAAGAGGATTTCAGCGACCTCGCGGAGAAGGACGTGGCCGCGAACAGCGATCCCAACGCGAAGCTGCCGCGCATCGACCTGCTGGCCGCGACCGCCGGCGGCGCCCCCAACGTCGTCAGCCTCTATGTCAGCGGCGCCGAATCGCAGGGGGTGAAGGAACTCGACGACAATTATATCGGCATGCATCTGGCGCTGGCGCAGCAGCTTCTCTACGGGCGCGGCGCGCACAAGGTCACCGGCATCGAGCTGCAGCTTCACCGCAGCGAGGACATGGCGGCGGCCCGCGCGCGGCTCGATGCGCTCTTCCGCGAGAAGGGCCTCGATCTCGAGGTGCGCGATTTCGCCGAGCGGACGCCGCAATACAGCCAGACGCTCAACTTCTTCCGCGCGATCTTCCTGTTCATCGCCGTGGTCATGGGCGTCATCGTGCTCTTCGCGGTGGTGAACACCATGACCATGACGGTGATGGAGCGCACCAACGAGATCGGCACCACGCGCGCCATGGGCGTGCGGCGCAGCGGCATCCGCCGCCAGTTCCTGGTCGAAGGCTGGATGCTCGGCGCGATGGGCGCGACCGGCGGCGTGGTGCTGGCGGTGATCGCCGCGGTGCTGGTGAACCGCTCGGGGCTGACCTGGACGCCGCCCGGCAATGTCAGCCCGGTGCCGTTCCGGCTCGACCTCTTCACCGACCACGCGCTGATCCTCAGCACCTGGGTCGGCCTCGTCCTGGTCGCGACGATCGCCGCGCTCATCCCCGCCAACCGCGCCGCCAAGCTCCAGGTCGTCGACGCGCTGCGCCATGTGTGAGGCCATCATGACCCGACCGAAGACGCCGCATCCCGTCGCCAGCCTTGAGCCATCGCCTATGAGATCCACCACGAAGGTTGATCCGCTTCGCGGCGCAACCTCCGTGGTCAATCTTTCGGGCGCCGCCGCCCTTGCCTTGACACTGCTCGCCGCCGCGGCGCACGCGCAGAGCGCGCAGGAGATCATCGCCGCCGCCGATCAGGTGCGCAATGCGGGCGAGCCCTTCCGCGTCACCAACACGCTCACCGAGTACATCGCCGGCACGGCGCGCAGCAGCAGCACCATCGTGGTCTACGCCAAGGTCGACAAGACCAACGGCCAGTTCCGCGACCTCGTGCGCTATATCGAGCCGCCGCGGGACGCCGGCAAGATGGCGCTGCTCGACGGCACCGTGCTGTGGTTCTACGACCCCGCGTCCAAGGCGAGCGTGCGCATCTCGCCGCAGCAGCGCCTGATCGGCCAGGCCGCGATCGGCGACGTGCTCACCGTCAATTTCGCGGTCGACTACACCGGCGCGCTGGTCGGCGCCGAGACCATCCAGGACAGCACGCGCAAGGGCCGCGAATGCTGGCATCTCGACATGAAGGCGGCGAACGATCACGCCACCTACAACCGCGTCGAGTACTGGGTCGAGAAGAGCACCGCCTATCCGATCAAGATCAAGGCCTATTCCGACAGCGGTCGCCTGCTGAAGATCCTCTATTACGGCAACTATACCACCCAGCTCGGCCGCGTCCGCCCGACCGAGGCGATCATCATCGACGCCGTCGACAGCTCGCTGGTCACCCGGATCAATTTCGGCGACTTCCAGTTCCAGGAGATCCCGGAGACCTGGTTCCAGCGCGACTACCTGCCGCGGCTGCGGATCGAGTGATGCGCCCGGCGCTCGGCATCGCGGCGCTTCTGCTCGCCCTTGCCGCGGCGCCGGCGTTCGCCGACGAGAACGAGGATCTCAACCTCATCCCCGAAAGCGTCCGACAGACGCCGGAGGAGCGCAGCGCCGAAGCCGTCCCCACCCGCGATCCGCGCCAGACGATCTATCTCGAGGACGCCTTCACGCTGGATTCGCTGCGCAGCGTGCCGGTGCCCGCGCCGCCGCCGCCAACACCGAACTGGCAGGAGCTGCTGTTCCTCGATGTGCGCAAGGAATGGGCGCTCGGCGGCGATGCGAGCCTCACCTATAGCGGCAGGCTCAACCTCCTGGCGCAGGACGAGACGCCCTTCCCCACCCATGAGGATGTGCGCCACGATTTCCGCGAGGGCTTCCTCACCTGGCAGGCGCTGCCCGGCGATTATCTCGATCTCGGCCGCATCAACCTCAAGAGCGGCGTCGCCGCCGGCTTCAATCCCACCGATTTCTTCAAGACGCGCAGCGTGGTCGAGCCGCTGTCGATCGATCCGGCGGTGCTGCGCGAGGACCGGCTCGGCACCTTCCTGCTCGAGGGCCAGCATATCGGCGAGGGCGTCTCGCTGACGCTCGCCTTTGCGCCGCAGCTCTACCGCCCGAGCCCGATCTACACCTATGCGACGCTGCCGAGCTTCAATCCGATGTTCGACCGCACCAACGCGCATGACCGCCTGCTGCTCAAGGGCAGCGCCGAGCTGGCCGAGCATGTCAACCCGGAAGCGCTGCTCTATCACGAGGGCGACCGCACCGAGCTCGGCGCCAACCTCGCCGAGAATGTCGGCCAGAGCACCGTGCTCTATGCCGAATGGGCCGGCGGCCGGCGCGCGAGCCTGATCGACGACGCGCTGCGCTATGGCGTCGATGTCGGAACCATCCCCGGCAACGCGCCGCCGGTGCTGCCGGTCGACACGCGCAGCTATTTCCAGAGCGACCTTTCGGTCGGCGGCTCCTATACGGTTTCGGAGATCGTGTTCAATCTCGAATACCATTTCCACCAGGCCGGCTTCTCGCCGCAGGACTGGCACAACTGGTTCGCCATCGGCGAGGCGCGCGCGGGCTTGCGGCCGATCACCAGCGAGCTGTGGTACATCCGCGCCTACGCGCAAGACCAGCAGGAGCCGATGGCCACCCACAGCGCCTTTCTGCGCGCCGACTGGCAGGACGCCTTCATCCAGAAGCTCGAGCTTACCGCCTTCACCGATGTCGATCTCCATGACGGCTCGAGCGTGACGCAGGTCACCGCCGACTACTACCTCTCCAACGCCTGGACGGTGGGTGCGCTCGCCGCCGCCTTTCTGGGCGGACGCCGCAGCGATTTCGGCAGCCTGCCGGAGGCGGCGAGCGTCATCGTCAAGCTCGCGCGCTATTTCTGACGGAGGCGATCGATGCCAGCGCTGCTCCTCATCGCCGCCAACACGCCGTGGTGGGTGTTCCTGCTCCTGGCGCTGCTCGTCTGGCTCGGCGTCCAGTCGCTCAGGCCCAGGACCGTGCCCTTGCGCCGCGTCTTCATCACGCCCGTCCTCTTCATCGCCTGGGGCCTGATCGG